>WNGF01002520.1_pt1 | contig 41963 bp, 38 predicted proteins | sample 5400641 | NCBI WGS metagenome assembly WNGF01 (sample SAMN13153371, study PRJNA577476) | soil metagenome | isolation source: 80 cm soil or saprolite under grassland replicate 2 | place: USA:California | collected 2016-06-15 | reverse complement strand
GGTACCGGACCAGCGTGGGCGCCAACGTGCCACGCGGCTACTCGATCTCCCGCGCCGACGTGGCCCACGCCATGCTCCAGATGCTCAACGACCCAGCCACATTCCGACAGGCAGTCGGGATCGCGTACTGACCTCCACGACATCCCGTCGTCTGAGATATGGACCGTGCGCCCCAAACGGTGGACCGCAGTCGACCAAAGGAGTCGTTGTCATGGCTCGGAAGTGGTGGACGCTGACCGCTGGACATCACGATCGTGAACGTCGCGCTCCCGCAGATTCAGCGGGCGTTCGGCGCGTCCCTACAGGACCTGCAGTGGGTCATCGACGCCTACGCGCTCACGCTGGCAGCGCTGCTGCTGACCGCGGGCTCCCTGGCCGACCTGTGGGGCGGCGCCGCCTGTTCGCCGCCGGCACGGCGATCTTCACAGTCGGGTCCCTGCTGTGCGGGCTGGCGAGCGGTCCGCTGGAGCTTGCGCTGTCACAGGCCGGGCAGGGCGTTGGCGGAGCGATCATGTTCGCCACCTCGCTGGCGCTGCTCAGCGACGCGTTCCGAGGCAAGGACCGGGGCATGGCCTTCGGTGTGGTCGGCGCCATCACTGGGGTCGCCATCGCCATCGGACCTGTCCTGGGCGGCCTGATCACCCGACCCGCAGGCAACCCGGCCTGACTGGTTGGGGTTCGTGTCGATCAGCGGCGCGCTCGCCGCGCTGGTCTACGGGCTGATCACCGCCGGCGACGGCTGGGCGACGACCAAGGACGACCAAGGTGGTGGTCAGCCTGAGCGGCGCCGGCGCACTGCTGATCGCCTTCCTGCTCATCGAGAGGGCCCAGCATCGGCCGCCACTGGGCCCTCTCGATGAGGGCAACACAGCTCTCATGCGGCTCGGCTGCTCACGAGTCGTCCAGCTCAGGAGGTGTAGTCTCCTTCGTCGTAGGCGCCGAGCCCGAGGGCGCGGCGGATCTGGTTGGCCGCGTCGGAGCCGTCGTGCCGCGATGCCGTGACCAGCGAACGGGCCAGCTCGTCCCGCGTGCCGGCCGTGGTCGCCTGCAGCCAGTACCGCTGGGCCACGGCGGATTCCGCCACAAGCCTCCGCATCGGCTGTCGCAGCGCCGTGGGCCACAAGGTTGCGCGCAACTCGTCCATCTGCGTGTCGTTCGCGGTCGCCACGGCGCGCGAGAGCGCCCGCAATGCGTCGAGCGGTCTGCCCGCGTTGAATGCCTGCTCCAGCCGCTCCAGGGCAACGTTGTACGGCTTGACGATCGCCAGATAGCGCTTGGCGGCCTGGGCACGCGAGAGTGCCTGCGGCCTTGCGGCCGTGGACGGTGGGGCCACGGTGGTCGGCGGGACCGCGGGACTCACGGCGGTCTGCTCCACGGTCTCAGGGGAGCAGCCCGCCGCGGCCAGCAGCGTGATGCCCAGCAGGGCAGCAATGATCTGACGCACAAAGGTTCCTCCCAGTCGGGGCTGGCGGGCCGTGAAGGCCGGCGCGCTACCATACCTATTGCCACGTGGCCGAGAAACCCGGAACCAGCGGAGCGAGCCGGCAGCTCCGGGGCAGAGCCGCATGAGGGCGCTGTTGCATTGAGCGACCGCCCATCCGGCGTGTCGCTGTTGGCGCCGCGCATGCCGACCTCCATCGCCCCGCCGATCAGAGCGGCGCAGTCACTACCGCGTGTGGTCAACGACGTGGAGCCGCGGCAGAATCGCGAGCATCACGAGAACAAGGAGGCACCAGATGGGCAGCCCGGTCGTGCACTTCGAGATCGTCGGCAAGGACGCGCAGGCGCTGCAGCGCTTCTACAGCGATGCCTTCGGCTGGCGGATGGAGGGTGGGCTGCCGACCTATGCGATGGCATACACCGGCGGCGAGGGCGGCATCGATGGTGGCGTCGGCGCCGCCCCCGACGGCGGCGCCAGCCGCGTCACCATCTACGTCCAGGTCGAGGACCTCGACGCGGCGCTGCGCACGATCGAAAGTCTTGGCGGCAGCCGATTGGTCGGGCCGACCGACGTGCCCGGCGGCCCCGTCTTCGCGTTGTTCACCGACCCCGCCGGCAACGTCGTCGGTCTGCTCGAGGCTGGGTCTGGCCAAGGCGCACGTTGACCGGCCACGCAGGCTGCCTCACGGAAGGCTCAAGGCGCTGTCCACCGCCGCCGAGGCGTTCACCAGTCCGGATCCCGTCGCCGTGTCGTGCCCAGGCCCTGCGGGCTGGTTGAAGCGCCGGTTGCACCGACCCACTACCACATCGACCGCGGTAGCTGTCAGGGCCTGGATCACCTGCGCCGGCGCCAGGCCTGGCTTGGCGCCCAGGACCAGCGCCGCGGCCCCCGCAAGCTGCGGTGCGGCGGCCGAGGTCCCGGAGAACAGCGCCCAGCCGTCGTTGTTCGAAGTCCCGTCTGGCGTGTCGTCCTCCTGTGCCGTGCTCTCCATCACGTCAATCTGGCATCCCGGCGGGATGGGGAGCATCAGGTACTGCGCTCGGGGAGTGAGCCCGACCAGGCCACAAACCGTGGGGACCGTCACGCCGGGAAACCAGGGACTCACGTATCCGCTCGCGTAGTTCGAAGCCTGCAACGTAAGTCCCGCGTCCACGAACGCACCGCCCGCAGCGAGAACCCCGGTCACCTGCGGCTCGATCGAGAACTGCCCGTTGCCGCCCGAAAAAACCACCAGGATCCCCTGCTCGATTGCGTCACGAATCTCGAGAGCGAAGGCTCGTTCAGCGGGATCGGGTGAGCCCGGCGGCGGGAACTGGCCGTCGCCGCCCCACGAGTTCGTCAGGATCTGCGGCCGGTCAGCCTTGGCCCGAAGGAAGCCCGCCACGGCACCGACCAGCTGACCGGCGTCATTCGAAGCCCGGTACGGCCGAAGGGTCGCCCCTGGTGCCACCGCGAAGATGTTCGCCGACTCCCCCGTCCCGTGGCCGACCGGGTCTTTGGCCGGGCTGGTGTTCGGTACCACGCTGACGCCTGGTCGCACGTCGTAGCCATGGGCGAGGAAGTACGGGTGCGAGTACTGGCCCGAATCGACCATGGCGACCGTGACCGCCTCGCCGAGCCGCCCCTTCCGGTGGGCGGTCTCTGCCTGAAGCAGCAGCGCCACATCGTCCGGCAGGCGGAGATGATACTTCTGGACGGTCGGCGGGATAGGCGAGGGAAACACCGCCATCGGGACGCGAGGTCGCTCCAGGATCACCCCCTCGATGCGGGTCGCCTCTGAACGCGCCACTCCAATTCCCAACGCAGTCGGCTGATCCGGACCCACGATGTCGACATGCGTCACGTACCGCTCCCTGCCGGCCTCCGCCCTGACGAGACGCTCCCTGGTAACCAGGGACCCGCCAGTCAGTTCCTCGTATGCCTCGGGAGGACCCGCGACGGACTTCCCGAGGCGGCTCTCCGCGAGGATCGTGAAGCCCATCGCCGAGATCGCGCGTTCCGCTTCCTGATGGTCCGACTCGCTGGCGTGGAATGGTTCGGCGCGCTCGAGGGCCTCTGACTGGAGCACCGACACCCCGCCCTGCGAGCTGACGGAGATGTAGCCTATGAGCTGTGCGGGTACCGGCTCACTGGACTCGAACTCGAGTGGCAGGTCCATAATCCTGGACTCGAACTCAAGCGGCGTTTGCATCATCTGCCTCCTCGTGCCCTCAGGTCCGGTCTTCGCTCGCATCATCGTCCGCGGTCGGCGTCACCGCGCCGTCACGGGACAGGAGTCATAGGGCCGGTCATCCTCTTCGGCGGTAGGATCGTCGCCGATGCCACCTGGCCACGGAGCTCCTGCGGGATCGGGAGCGTGAACGGGAGGCTGACCCCCAGGAGCGAGACGCCAAATGCGGCCTCGAAGGCTGCGCGGTTTCCGGTGACGAGGCATCCCACCCGCATCGGGATGCACGCCAGCCCCCGCTCCCGGAGCCAGTTTTCCACGCGCTCTCCGGACTCCGGCCGGGCGAGCTCTACGATCCCCTCGATGTAGGAGTCATCAATGATGGGACAGATCCTCCCGAGCCAATGGAGAAGCCCTTCCGCCTCCGGGATCCTGGGCCGACGCCGCTCATCCAGAGCTGAGGCGACCACGTGACTGTACCGCCTTCCGGATCCCGGGTGGAGGGCCGAACCTCGTCGGCGTCGCAGTGGAACGGTCACAAGCGGTCCATCGCCGCGCCGACGGCGTCGGCGTCCCCGGTCGCGAGCAGGTCGAGCAGCAGGCCGCGGGTCACGGCGATCGTGAGGCGTGCCTCGTCGCGCGCCTGGTCCAACGGCGCTCCGTGCGAGGCCAGCAGATCGGCGATCGGCGTGAGCCACGCGTCGCGACCGCGCCTTGTTCCGCCACAACCAGTCGTGGAGCCTGGGTGCCGCTCGTCACTGCCCCGCCGTCGGCTGCTGGAAGGCGACGCGGCGCTCGGGGACCACCAGGTCGACGTACTGGCGGTGGCGGCGGATGTAGCCGGCGATGAACGGGCACAGCGGCACGACCTGCTCGTCGCTGCCCCGCAGCTCGTCCAGCGCGGAACGCGCCAGGACGCTCCCCAGGCCCTGCCCCTCGTAGTCGGGGTCGATCTCGGTGTGGGTGAACGTCACGACTCCCGACTGTCTGTGGTACTGCGCGAAGCCGGCGAGCGTGTCGTCCACGTAGATCTCGTAGCGGTACTGGTCGGGGTTGTTGACGACCTGGGTCCCCATCCGATGCCTGCTCCGTTTCCGCGGCCGTGTCCGTCCTCGTCGCCGCATCGCTGGTGCAGTCGATCGTAGGCGGTTGGCTCCATCCGCGCCCTGCTGCCCGCCCTGATCGGCGGTGCGGCCGGCAGCGCGCTGGGCGCCGCCCGCCGGCCCGGTCATGGCCGGTTCCACCGCCGCGAATTGGCCGGCGAGCCCGATCACCTGCCGCACCTGCGCCGGTCGGCGCAGCGCGTCGATCCCGGCGACGTGCAGTGTCCCCCCGTCCAGGCGCAGCAGCGTGGCCACTGCCCGGATAACGGATGGCGAGCGAGCAAGCAAGCAAGGTAACCGTGCCGGCAACCCCACCGGCGTCTGCCTGCTCGACGCCACCACCTGGCCCCAACCAGATCTGGATGCGGCAGCTGGCCGCCGAGCTGCACCTGGAGACCGCCTTCGCCCAGCCGCTGCCCAAAGGCGCCGACGCCGACTGGGCACTGCGCTGGTTCACCGCCACCGCCGAAAGCAACCTGTGCGGCCACGCCACCCTGGCCACCGCCCACGCCCTACACAGCGACCGCGGCACCCCCGGGACCATCCGCTTCGCCAGCCGCTTCGGCGTTCTGATCGCCCGCACCCGCCACGACGCCACCATCACCCTGGACTTCCCCGCCGCACCCTCCACCCAGGCCCCGGCCCCCGACCCCCGACCGCCTCGCCGAAGCGCTCGGCGCCACGCCCCAGGCCACCTACCGCACCGGCGCCCTCGGCGACCTGCTCGCCGTCCTGGCCGACGAGGCCACCGTCCGCGACCTGACCCCCGACCTGGCCGCCCTGGCCCGCCTGACCCGCCAAGACGGCATCCGCGGCGTCACCGCCACCGCCCCAGCGGCAGATCCGGACCGCGGCTACGACTTCGCCTCCCGCTACTTCGCATCCGCCGGTGGCATCCCCGAGGACCCGGTCACCGGCAGCGCCCACCGCCCTGGCGCCCTACTGGTCGCACCGCCTGGGCCGCGACCGCCTCACCGGGCTGCAGGCCTCCGCCCGCAGCGGCCTGGTCCGCACCGCCGTCCACGGCGACCGCGTCCACCTCACCGGCCACGCCGTCACCATCCTCGACGGCACCCTGCACCACCACACCGGATAACGCCAGGCATTCGGAGGCCGCGCGGCCATCGGCTCCAGGTGCCCGCTCGGGCCGCTCCGGTTGACCGGCTCGACCTCGAACCCTTCTACCGACCCTGCCCAGGCCACTACCGGACCTGTCAGCCGAGCGGCGCCACGAGGCCGCGGTGGTCGTCGATCAGGTCGAGCGTGTCGCCGAAGGCGTACACCTGGCCTTCGAAGTCGTGCGGGAAGCCACGTTCGATCCGGCTCACCTCGTCGAGCCGGGCGAGCTCCTCGTCGGTCAAGTCGAGCTGGAGGGCGCCGAGGTCGTCCTCCAGCTGCGCCAGGGTGCGCGCGCCAACGATCGGGATCACCACGCCGCGCTGCTGCTGGGCCTGGATCCAGGCGATCGCCACCTGGGTCGAGGTGGCGCCGCGTTCCGCCGCGACCTGGTTGACGGCGTCGGCGATCTCGAGGTTGCGATCGGTGAGCCGCCGTTCGCCGAACTCGCGGATCGCGGCGAGGCGGGTCCCCTCCTGCGGTTCGGCGCGGTCGCTGCCGTAGCGGCCGGTGAGCAGCCCGCCGCCGAGCGGTGACCAGGCGGTCACCCCGAGGTCGAGTGCCTTGGCCATCGGCAGCAGATCGCGTTCGACGCTCCGCTCCACCAGGCTGTAGGAGACCTGCAGACCGGCGAAGCGGGTCCAGCCGCGCAGGTCGGCCAGGGTGACCGCCTGGGCGACGAGCCACGCGGGCGTGTCCGAGACGCCGACGTAGAGGGCCTTGCCGGCGCGGACGACGTCGTCGAGTGCTCGCACCACTTCCTCGACCGGTGTGAACGGGTCCCAGATATGGACCCAGAGCAGGTCGACGTAGTCAGTGCGCAGCCGGCGCAGGCTCGCCTCGAGCGACTGCACGAGGTTCTTGCGGTGGGTGCCGCCCGCGTTCGGGTCGGACGGGTTGGTGTTCAGCGTGTATTTCGTCGCGAGCACCCAGCGCTCGCGGTCGCCAGCCAGCAGCTCGCCGAGGATCTGCTCGCTCTGGCCCCCCGTGTAGCTGTTGGCGGTGTCGACGAAGTTTCCCCCGGCTTCGGCGAAGCGGCGCAGGATCCGCTCCGACTCCTCCTTCGAGGCTCCCCACCCCCAGCTCTCACCGAAGGTCATCGCCCCGAGCGCGAATTCCGACACCCGCAGGCCGGTGTGACCAAGCAGCTTGTACCGCATCGCGACCTCGATTCTCTGGCTCGCCATCGCCATGCGACCACCATACACCATGTCTGTACGTTTAGTCTGAACTATCTATATGAACTTTCTATCTGGATACAAGATGCGTAGGCTTTCGCCATGTGGGCATCGGTGAGCAGGCGGAGCTGATGGCGAGGCGGGGCGTGAGGAAGGACGGCCGCGTGGCGGCCGACGACCAGCGTGACGTCGAGCGCGCGATCCTCGGCGCGACCGAGCGCCTCCTGGCCGACCGCCGCTTCGACGAGCTCACCGTCGCCGACATCCTCGCCGTCGCGGGCGTGTCGCGGGCGAGCTTCTACTTCTACTTCGAGAGCAAGTACGCGGTGCTGGCCGACCTCGTCCGCCACGCGGTCGCCGAGGGCCACGAGGCGGCGCAGCCATGGCTCGGCCATGCGGGCGACCGCCCGCCGGCCGGGGAGATCCGCAGCGGCATCCTCGACGGGGCGCGGCTGTGGAGCGCCCACGCGCCCCTGCTGCGGGCGATCGTCGAGAACTGGCGCTCCGATCCCGGGCTCTCGAAGCTGTGGACGGAGCTCATGGACGGGTACACGAAGAGCACCGCGGAGCGCATCCAGCGCGATCGCGCCTCAGGCCTGGCGCCCGAGACCTCGATCAACGCCGGCACCCTCGCCGCCACGCTCACCTGGCTGGGCGAACGGGTCTACTACCTCGCGGCGATCGGCCAGCCCCCGTTCGACGACCAGGACCGCCTGGTCGACACGCTCACCGAGATCTGGCTCGCCGCCGTCTACCACGGCTCCCCACCGGAATCGCCGCCGCGGTGATCGGCGCCGCCGAACTCACCGACGAGGCCAACGGTGCTCGGCCGCCAGACGGCAGCAGCAGCTCCGCCAGCAGCTACGACGGCTGGCCGCCGAAAGCCAGCCGGTGATCGGCGGCGAACTGCGCAAACGTCTGCGGGGGGCGGCCAGTCATCCTGGCCACCTCGTCGGTGACCGTGGCCCCGTGGCCGGCCGCCAACAGGGTGTTGCCCTCAATCAAGGCGTCGACCAGCCAGCCGGGCAGGCCAGCGTCGGCCAGCGCCTGACGAAAGGCGTCGGGGCCGACATCGACATAGCGGACCTGGCGCCCGATGGCCGCCGACAGTCGCTCGGCCACCTCCGCCGCCGACAGGGCCTCGGGGCCGGTCAGCGGGTAGCTGGTGCCCTGGTGCCCAGGGCTGGTGAGCACTTGGGCGGCCACCGCGGCGATGTCGCGGGTGTCGATGTAGCTGATCCGGCCCTCACCGGTCATGCCGTACAGCACGCCTTGCTCGGCCACGGGCTGGGCCGACATGAGGAAGTTCTGCATGAAGTAGCTGGGCCGCAGCAGGGTGTGCGCCAGGCCCGATTGGGCCAGGTACTGCTCGATCTGCGCGTGCCAGCGGCAAAACACCAGCCCCGCGTCCGGGGCCGCCCCCGGCACCGACTGCTTGACCACGTGCCCGACCCCGGCCCGCTTGGCCGCGTCGATGACGTGTTGTTCCTGCTCGGGCTGGCGGGGGTTTGGTGGCGACAGCAGGAACAGGTGGTCGCAGCCGGCCATGGCCGCATCCAGCGTGTCGGGCTGCTCGAAGTCGCCCAGGGCGGTCTCCAGGCCCAGGCGCTTGATCGGGGCTTCGTTGTCGGGCGAGTGGATCAGGGCCCGAGCGGGCGTGCCCGCCTGGGCGAGTAGCCGCACCAGCTCCGAGCCGACGTGACCGGTGGCACCGGTGACCAAGATCATGACCGCACCCCGGTCGTGTCCATGTCGGCAGTGGTGGTGCCCACCACCCGGGGGGTGAAGGCGTTGACGTCGCCGCTGGTCTCCTCGACCGGCTCCAGATAGAACCGCACCGAGGCCAGGCGGTCCTCGGTGACACCGAAGATGGACACGCCCCGCATCAGGAAGGCGGCCCCGTCACGCCGGGTACCGGAGATATCCCACTCGGTCCACACGGTGTCGCCGTCGACGACCGCGTGCGGCACCCGCGCGCGGAGATCCGGCACGCCGGCAAAGATCTGGGTCCAGTTGCGGCGGACTTGCTGGTTGCCCCGAAAGCTCCGCTGCGGATGGGCCGGCGTCTCGTTGACGAAGTCCTCGGCGAACAAGGCCACCATCGCGTCGAGGTCGTGGGCGTTCACCGCCTCCAGCAGCCGCCCCACCACCGCCGCCGGGCCCTGGCCCGCTCGGTCCATGACGATCTCCCCCCCTCAGGTCTGCTACACTTGACTGTAACCGATACAGGAGTATGGAACGAACCATTGGCCAACGTCAAGCCCAGGCGTCGCTACGACTCCAGCGGCCGCCAAGCCCAAGCCCGCCGCAACCGGGAGGCCATCCTGGACGCCGCCCAGCGGCAATTCCTGCACGGCGGCTACGCCGCCACCACCATCGCCGCGATCGCCGGCGAGGCCGGGGTGTCGGTGGAGACGATCTACAAGGCCTTCGGCGGCAAACCGGGACTGGTCCGCGCCATCTACGAACGCGGCCTGACCGGCCGGGAACCGGTCCCGGCCTTCCAGCGTTCCGACGCGATGCGCGAACGCGAGACCGACCCGAGGACGATCATGCGCAACTGGGGCGCCCTCACCAGCGAGGTCTCCTCGGTCGTGTCGCCGATCCTGCTGCTCGTCCGCTCCGCCGCGGCCAGCGACCCCGATATGGCGGCGCTGCTCGACGCCAGCAACCGCGACCGCGACGAACGCGCCCGGCACCACGCCCGCTTCCTGAAGCGGCGCGGCTACCTGCGCGAGGGCGTCACCCTGGCCCAGGCGACCGATATCCTGTGGACCTGCACCTCACCCGAGCTCTACGACCTGCTCGTCCCCCAGCGCGGCTGGTCCATGCCGCAATTCGCACGGTTCCTCGCCGACTACATGATCGCCGCGCTCCTCCCCCAGGCCCAATGAACGATGCCAGGCCCGTGATCGCCACCCAGGGCCGGGGCGCCTTCCCCACGGCGGCTCGGCCGGATCGTCCGCCCGCCGGAGAGTCCGCTCCTCAGGAAGAAGAGCTATGAGCCGTGACCTGACCGGCTCACGTCATGGGGCGCCGGGCCGCTTGGCCGTTTGGCCGGGGGCATGCCGCGGACCCGGGCGAGGTGGCGTTCATACAGCTGGCGGCCGCGGCGAAGGTAGTCACTCACCACGGCCAGCTCGGCGGCGCTGTAGTGGGCGATGTCGCCGAAGCCCTCGGTGACCAGGGGCTGGTAGATCTCCACCCAGACCTTCTGGGTGGCCTGGGGGGTGGCCCGGATGATCACTTTGCGGCGGTCGCGCGGGTCGGGTGCGCGGGTCAGGAAGCCCAGCCGCTCGAGGCGGTCGAGCATTGCGGTGACGCTGCCGGTGGTCAGCCCGAGCCTGGCGCCGAGCTGGCTGGGGAGCGCGGCCTGCTGCTGCAGCAGGATCTCGAGGCAGCGCAGGTCGGTCCGGTTCACCCCGAGCGTGCTGGCGGCGGCGGCGTCGAAGTCGTTGACGGCCGCCTGGTAGGCCTGGTCCTCCAGGCCCAGTTCCTGCCGGACGGCGTCCAAGTTTTCACTTGACATCCAAGTAACCCGACCCTCAAGGTAAGTTAGCTCGAATATCGAGATAGCCGATGTTCGAGGGACATCAGGATAACCGATCAGGGAGCTTGACACCATGCACGTGCTCATCATCGGCGGTGGCACCGGCGGGATGTGCCTGGCACACGGCCTGCGCCATGCCGGCGTCTCGGTCGCGGTGTACGAGCGCGACCGCACCCGCTCCGACGGCCTGCACGGCTACCGTGTCGGCATCGACCCGACCGGCAACCGCGCCCTGCAGCAGTGCCTGCCGCCGGAGCTGTTTGCCACCTTCATCGCCACCTGCGCCCGCTCGCCCAGGTACTTCAACGTGCTCACCGAGAAGCTGCGGTTCACCGCGACCATCCCACTGCGCGCCGACACCGATCCGGTCGACAGCGAGCGGTCGGTGTCGCGGATGACGCTGCGGCAGGTGCTGTTCACCGGGATGGAGGACGTCGTGCATTTCGACAAGACCTTCACCCACTACCAGCAGGGCGACGACGGCACGGTCACCGCGTTCTTCGCCGACGGCACCAGCGCCCAGTTCTGCATCTGGCATGTGATGGAGTTCAAGTGGGATGCCGAAGGCGCGGTCACGGGCACCATCGGCGGCAGCGACGCCGAGCTCATCGAGAAATGGCCGGGGCTGCTGTTCGTACCGCGGCAGCTAGAACGCCGAGCCCTGCGTCCGGACGGTAGGCTCGCCCACGTCACGCGGAGTATGCTCGCGTCGATGCTTCCCGCCTACCGTGAGTACCGGCCGCCCGTCGACCTCGAGCCTGTCGTGGCGTGTCTGTGGGAGAACGAGCCGGAGGAGGATCGCGTCCAGCGGGTGGTGCCGGACGGTTGCGTCGACCTGATCTGGCTGGCCGAGCGCGAGCTGGTGATCGCCGGCGCCGATACCGGCCCTCGCAGCGTGGATTTGCCGGCGGGAATCCGCCTATCGGGCATCCGCCTGCGTCCGGGTGCCGCCGGTGCGGTCCTGGGTCTGCCGGCATCGGAGCTGCGCGATCGGCAGGTCGCTGTCGTGCTCGTCTGGGGCGAGCAGGGTGCGAGATTGCAGCAGGCCGTGGCCGGCGCGGCGCCGGCGCGGCGACTGGAGTTGCTGGCCGACGCGGTGTCGCGGCGTGGCGCCGAGCCGGATGCGCTGGTGCTCACCGCCGCGCGGAGGCTCGCCGTTCCCGGGGCGCGTGTCGCGGGCGTCGCGGCCGAGCTCGGGGTTGGCGAGCGTCAGCTCCACCGACGGATGCTCGCCGCTGTGGGATACGGGCCCAAGATGCTTGCCCGGGTTGCTCGCTTGCGAGGGCTCGCGGCGCTCGTGGACGATTCGCTGGTATCGCGAGCGCTCGAGGCCGGCTACGCGAGCCAAGCGCACATGAACGATGAGGTCCGTCGCCTGACCGGCATCACGCCCGTCCGATTCCTGAAAGACGCGGTGCTGACCACGGCGTAGCGTGGTGGCATGCCAGTCAACGTCGACGCCGCCGAGCGGTTCGTCCTTGCCAACGCCCGCCTCCTCGACCGTCACCGGCTGGCGGCGCTCCTGCACGGCGCGTCGGTGGCGCCTGTCATCCAAACGCTGCGTGCCTACCGCAATCCTGACGGCGGCTTCGGCCATGCGCTGGAGCCCGACGTGCGCGCCCCGGAGAGCGAGCCGGCCGCGACGCTTCACGCTCTGGAGGTGCTGGCCGAGATCGGGGCGCTCGACGATCCGATGGTCACCGACGCCGCTGCCTGGATTGGGACTATCGCCGATGCACAAGGCGGGCTACCGTTCGTCCTGCCCACTGCCGCAGCCCATCCGCACGCCCCATGGATGGTGCCCTCAGATGGCGGGTCGCACCTCACCTTCGCGATCGCCGCGCGGCTGTGGGAGGCGAGCTCGAGCGAGCCATGGCTTGGACGCGCGACCGAGTGGTGCTGGGCGAAACTGGAGGGCTCGGAGGAGCTCAGCGCCTACTGGGTGAAGTTCTCACTCGAGTTCCTCGACAACGTTGCCGACCGGGCACGGGCTGCCGCCGCGATCGAGAGTCTACGCTCGCGGCTCGGGGCGGACGGCACGATTCCCGTCGCAGGCGGCACCGAAAACGAGCGGCTCACCCCGCTGGCGTTGTCACCGCGGCCCGAAGGGCGCAGCCGTGCGCTGTTCACCGACGACCAGATCGAGGCCGACCTCGACCTCCTCGAGCAGGGACAGCAGAACGACGGCGGCTGGACGTTCGACTGGCTGGGATGGTCGCCGGGACAATCGGTGGAGTGGCGCGGCGCCGTGACGCTGCGGGCACTGGCCACGCTGGCCGCCCACGGTCGCATCCGGCTGCCGCATGGCGGCTGACCTCGGCTCTTCGCGCCTCGTACGTGGTCGCGGCCTGATGCTCGCCCTCCTCACGGTGGGTCTCATCGCCTGCACCGCAACTCATGGTTCCTCTCAAGGGCCTTCCCAGGGACCGCAGGCTGCGGGCAGCCCCAAGCGGCCGGCACGCGTCGTCGCTGTCGAGACACTCGGCCCGCGCCTGCGCGACCTCACCATCGACTCGCCGGCACTCGGGCAGCGCGCCAAGGTCCGCCTGCTGCTGCCTCGCCGCTTCGCCGCCGAGCCAGCACGCCGCTGGCCGGTGCTGTGGCTGCTGCACGGCTGCTGCGACACCTACCAGAGCTGGACCCGCTCCACCGACGTCCAGGACCTGCCCGGCCTGGCCGAGGTGCTGGTGGTCATGCCCGAGGCCGGGCAGGTTGGCTTCTACTCCGACTGGTACAACGGCGGCGACGGTGGCCCGCCCCAGTGGGAGACCTTCCACCTGGTTGAGCTGCGCCAACTGCTGGAGCGCGACTGGCGCGCCGGGGACCACCGGGTCGTGGCCGGGGTGTCCATGGGCGGGCTGGGCGCGATGGCCTACGCGGCCCGCCATCCCGGCATGTTCCAGGCAGCCGCCAGCTACAGCGGCATCCTCGACACCCGCTACCAAGGCGGCCCGATCCCAAGCTCACGGCTCATCCAGAACCTCCTGCGTGCCTTCGACGAGAATCCACCCGCCCTGTGGGGCGACCCGCAGCGGCAGGCCGGCGTCTGGGCGGCGCACAACCCCTACGATCTTGCGGCCCGGCTGCGCGGGGTCGGCCTGTTTGTGTCGGTCGGCAACGGCCAGCCCGGCCCGCTCGACACGCCGGCACCCACCCAGCAGGCCCGCCAGCTCGAGCAGGCCCTCCAGCCACAAGCCCTCGCCTTCGTCGTACGGCTGCGCCAGGCCGGCATCCCGGTCGAAGTCGACGCCTACGGCCCCGGCACCCACGACTGGCCCTACTGGCAACGGGAATTGCACCGGTCGCTGCCGCTGCTGCAACGCGCCCTTGAGAGCAGGTGATCTTGGAGGCGTGACGCTTCGATTCGTGGAGCGAGTTCGTCTTCGGGCACAATCGCCTGGTGCGCTGGGATGGACGGCGGCCTGCCAGGAGGATCCGACATGCATGAGCACACTGGCCGGCCAACGCTCGCCGTCCTCGGCGCTGGCCCGAAGGGGCTCGCGATCGCGGCCAAGCGCGCGGCCCTTGCCCGGACCGGCCGGGACGTGCCCGACCTTATCCTCATCGACCGTGAGGGCATCGCCGCCAACTGGTCGGGCGCCGCGGGGTACACCGATGGCCGCCAGCGGCTCAGCACCGAACCCGAAAAGGACGTCGGCTTCCCCTACGCGCACACCTGGGGCGCGGCCTCCGAGCAGGTCAGCCACGAGGTGGGTCGCTGGTCTTGGCAGAGCTACCTCGTCGACCAGGAGGGTCTCGCGGACTGGGTCGACCGTGGGCGGCCTCGCCCCACCCACCGTCGGTGGAGCCAGTACCTGCGCTGGGTCGCCTCACGGATCCCCGTCGAGCCGATCCTCGCCGAGGTCGACGGCATCGATCTCGCCAACGGCCGCTGGCGGTTGGCCACCCGAACGCTCGCGGGCGACCGGCTCGACTTCGACTGCGACGGTCTGGTCCTCACCGGCCCCGGAACACCGATCCGCCTGCCCGGCCAGCCCGACGACCACCCCCGCATCCTCGACGGCCGTACTTTCTGGACCAGCCAGGAGGGGCTCGGGCGCGCCGGCCCGGTCGAGGTGTGCGTGATCGGCAACGGCGAGACCGCCGGGTCGATCACCACCGCGTTGCTCGGCGTGCTCCCCGAGGGCTCGACCATCGAGCTCGTCTCCGATCATGGTGTGCTCTACACGCGCGGTGAGAGCTTCAACGAGAACCGCTTCTACTCCGACCCCGCCGCGGGCTGGCTGCGGTTGGCCGAGCGCCACCGCCGCGAGTTCCTCAAGCGCACCGACCGCGGCGTGTTCTCCGTCCAGGTCGAGGAGGTGCTCAACCAGGCCGAGGCGGTCCGCTCGGTGGCCGGTCGTGTCATCCGCCTCGAACCGGTTGAGGCCAAAGTCGTCGTCGAGGTCGACTACGAGCAGGCGCGCGAGCGCGTCGCCTTCGACTGGGTCGTCGTTGCGGTCGGCTTCGATCCGCTGTGGTTTGCGCCCCTGCTCGGCGAGCGCGCCCGGGTGGCGCTCGCCGACGCCGCCGGCGTCGGACCCCACCGGCTGCCGTCTCGCACCGCGCTGGAAGACGCCATCGGCTATGACCTCGCGGTCACCGGTCTTTCTCCCAAACTCCACCTGCCAGTCCTGGCCGGCGTCGCCCAGGGGCCCGGGTTCCCGAACCTGTCCTGCCTTGGCCTGCTCGCCGACCGCGTGCTCAACCCCTACGCCCGCCGGGCGCGCGGCGCCTTCGCCCCAGCGGCCGAGACGGCCGCTACCTCCGGCCGCGCGGGCTGAGCCGGAAGACGGGGCGTGGGGGCGCCACCCGCGCCCGGAACGGGATCCTGGCCTGCTGGGCGACGGCGACCAGCCCGGCGGCCGTACGTGGCGGTTCAGACTGCGGCCGAGTTGACCACGAAGATACAGAACGGATGTCCGGCAGGGTCGGCGTAGACACGTAGCGGCTCCTCGGGATCGCCGGAGCGGTCGTCGAGCAGTCGGGCGCCGAGGGCCAAGGCCCGCTCGTGTTGGACGTCGAGTTCCGCTGTCGTCGGCACCGTCAGGTCCAAATGCAATTGCTGTGGGACCGGACCCTCCGGCCACGTCGCCTTTGGCAGCGCAGCCACCTGTTGGAACGCCACCCGGACGCTTCCGGCGGCGTCCTGCAGCACCAACCAGTCCTGACCCACGGGGTCCGGCTCGCCGGTAGCTGGCGGCTCACCCCCAGGCCGGTACCGCAAGCCCAGCAGTCGACGGTAGAACTCCGCCAGCACCCGCGGTTCGGTGCAGTCCAAGACCACCTGCCGAAGCTCCGGGAACCCTCGCTCCGCTTTCAGAGGACCACCTCCTCGAACTCGGCGTCTGGATATGACGCCCATGCCGACATCCCTACCCAGGCCGGGACGTGGCATCAGCGACCGCTGACGTATCCAGCATCGCCGATGCGTTGGGCATCGGGCAATTCGCGGTAATGGGCCACTCCGGTGGGGGCACGCACGCCCTGCCGTGCGGCGCGCTACTGCCAGAGCGGATCCTCACTCTTATACTGCGTTCTGCTGAGCTGTGCCGATCCTGTAGGCGCCGGAAACGTCGTCCTGCGTGGCGGCGAGGTCGACCTGAGGTCAAGGAGGAGTCATCGTGGATGTTGGGATTGGCCTGCCAACCACGGTCCCCGGCACCGAGGGGAGGACGCTCGTGGAGTGGGCGAAGCGTGCCGAGGAAGCGGGCTTCAGCACGTTGGGCACCATTGGTCGTCTTGTCTACCCGAACTACGATGACTTGATCGCGCTCGCGGCCGCGGCGGCGGTGACCGAGCGGATTCGTCTTACCACCTCGATCCTGATCGCGCCGCTGCACACCAACACTGCGCTGCTCGCCAAACAGACAGCCTCGCTCGACCGGCTCTCTGGTGGCCGGCTGGTGCTGGCAGTAGGGCTTGGCGGGCGCGACGACGATTACTTGGCGAGCGGGCTCCCGACAACGGGGCGGGGCCGTCGGCTGGAGGAGCGTCTCGAGGAGCTGAAGCGCATCTGGAGCGGCGAGGAGCGCGGCTACGCAGGTGCGATCGGACCGACGCCGGCACGTGAGGGCGGACCGGAGCTGATCGTCGGCGGCCATGATGAGGCGGCCTTCCGGCGCGCCGCCCGCCTCGGCGATGGCTGGATCATGGGCGGCGGCACGCCTGAGGTGTTCTCCCAGATGGCGGGCGCGGTCGATCAGGCGTGGCAGGCGGCCGGGCGCTCGGGCAAGCCGCGCAAGCTCTCGCTTGCCTACTTCGCGCTCGGGCCGAGGGCGCGTGAGCAGGCCGACTCGTACATGAAGCACTACTACGGCTGGCTCGGCGAGTTCGCCGACCAGATCGCTGCCAGCGCAGCGGTGAGTGAGGAGATGGTCAAGGGCTACGTTGCGGCCTTCGAGCAGAGCGGATGCGACGAGCTGATCCTGATCCCGACTTCCTCGGACCTCGAGCAGATCGCGCTGCTCGCCGAAGCGGGCCCGGGTGACGCTCCACGAGGGTGATGTCGTGGCCTCTTGATAGGGTCGCCCCAGATGGTGCCAAGTGACGTCCGAGCGTTGACGTCTTGGCGGAGGGATGAGGAGCGACTCGTCCTGTGCGGGGTGTCACGGCGACGAGGCGCGGCGCCGGTGGTCACCTGACAGGGTGCGGAGGTTGACCGATGGATGTAGTGGTGACGGACGCGACAGCAACCGGCAGGGAGACAGCCAGGCTGCTCCTCGAAGGCCTGCCGTCGCCGCTGACGTTCCGCGACCTCATCCGGTTCCGCGTCCGTGAAGAAGTCGCGCGGTACCACGCCAACCCCGCACCGCGGTTCAACGGCCTGGTGCAGCCGTCGAAGGCCGAGGCCGACCTCAACGGGGATCTGCCGCCACGGAGCTGGCGGCTGGACTGGGAGGCACAGGCGGACGCGGCCATCCGGGCGTTTGAGCGCAACGGGTTCTTCGTATTCGTCGGTGAGCGCCAGGTCGATGATCTTGACGAGGAGCTGTCGCTGGCGGATCCCGATGTCGTGAGCTTCGTGCGGCTGGTGCCGCTGGTCGGGGGCTGACCGCGTGCCGCGCTGGCGTCGCGGCGACCACGCCGCGGGCAAGGACCCATGGGCGTCGCACGAGGCACGAGTCGCGAGACTGCTCGCCGAGCTGGGCGATCCGGTGCTCGACGGCGACAGGATCGGCCGTGGGCAGGTGGGCCCTGGCCGAGATTGGGTGGGGCATGTGGTGATGGAGCCGCCCGAAACGGTCGGGTCCGCGCTCATGCTGCTGATCCGCCGAGCCGGCGAGCATGGCTGGGGTCGGCTACCGCGGCAGCAGGCCGTCCGGCTGGCCGAGCGTCACTACACGGTGTCTGCGGACGATGCCCTGCTCGCGGCACGGGCGGCGCTGCGGGCACCGGACGGCTGGTACACCGGCCAACTGCTGCGGGTCGTTGAAGGGATGCTGCGCCGCACGGTCGGGCCGGTCGCTCGCGACGACGAAGCCGTCACGGCGATCCGCGCGCTGATCGATTCCGTCGACCGGCGCCGCGAGCTGCCAGCCGGCGACCGTCGCATGGTGCGGGCTCGGCTGCTGCAACTGCTGCCGGCTGCCGACGCCGGCACCGTCGACACGTCGGTGATCACCGAGGGTGACGGGTGGGCGGCGACGGTGCTGCCGCGGCTGGCCACCCTGACCGAGGGCAGCGGCGAGGTGACGGCGCTGCTGCGGCACCTCGCCGCCGCGACCGGCAGCAAGCCGACCCGAGCATGGCTGGCGGCCAGCCACGAGTTGCTCAGGCCGCCAGCGGCACGCGCGGTGCTGCGGCTGCTGCTGGAGCGGCTCACCGATGCCAAGCCAATCACCACGACCAATCGGTGGGGCACCTTCCCGGTCGTGCTCGACCAGGGCAACACCGGCGTCGCTCGCGCCGCCGCCTGGGCCACGATCGGCTTGCAGGAGCACTGGGTCGTTCCGACCCTGCACCGGCTCGCGGATCGTGCCATCCACGCCTCGGGCCTGACCGGGTGGCTGTCGGGCGACAAGGTGCCCAACTCGTGCATCGTGTCGCTGGGCCAGATCGGCACTGCGGAGGCCATTGCCGCGCTGCAGCGACTGCAGGACGCCACCACGCACACGGGGTTCCGTAAGCGCATCGCCGCGGCGCTTACCGTGGCGGCCGCGTCCGGGCTCACACCCGGTCAGCTCGCCGAGCGGCGGGTACCAACCGGCGGGCTCCGCCAGGACGGCACCGTCGAGGTCATGGCGGGAACGCTGACCGCACGCGCGAGCCTGGACAACGACCTGCGGGTGAAGATCGAGTGGGCGGTCACCGGAGGGTGGGCCACCAAGCCACCCGCCGACGCGTCCAAGGACGATGTGAGCACCATCAGACGCCAGGTGACCAAGCTTCGCCACGCTGTCGGCGCCGAGCGGCGACGTGTCGAGGGACTGCTGGCGGCAGACCGCGGCTGGGAGCTTGCCGACTGGCGCCGCTACTACCTCGACCACCCTGTCACCGGCCGGCTGGCCAGCCGGCTCATCTGGCGCATCGTCGACACAGATGGCGCGACAGTGGCCGGCATGCCGACGGCGACCGGGACGGTTCGCACCCTGGACGGCGACGTCCCACTGCCCGCGGCAGGGACCGCCACGCTGTGGCATCCGGCCACCGCCACCACCGACGAGGTGTGCGCGTGGCGATCCTGGCTGCTCGACCAGGGGACGCGGCAACCGTTCAAGCAGGCCTTCCGCGAGGTCTATCTGCTGACCCCGGCCGAGCAGCGGACCGGCACGTACTCCAACCGGTTCGCCGCCCACGTTCTCCACTACCAGCAGGTCTACGCGCTGTTCAAACAGCGCGGCTGGGTCGCCAACTACCTCGGCCCCTACGACGGCGGCTGCCGGGGACGCGCACGCCACGAGTTCCCCGACGCCGGGCTGACCGCGGCGTTCGAGCACGCCCACGCCGACGCCGACGCCGAGCAGCATCGCGTGGAGCTGTGCAGCACCGACCGGGTCTGGTTCTTCCAGACGGCGGACCGGACCAAGCGGGCGGTCCCGCTCGAGCAGGTGCCCCCGCTGCTGTTCTCCGAGGCGATGCGCGACGTCGACCTGTTCGTTGGTGTCAGCTCCATCGCGCTCGACCCCAACTGGGCCGACCGCGGCGACGACCCATACCACGGCTACTGGCTGCACGCGTCCTTCGGCGCGCTCAGCGCGACCGCCGAGGTTCGCCGCGACGTCCTGGCGCGCCTGCTGCCGAAGATGAAGCTCGCCGACCGGGTCGAGCTCGGCGACCGCTACCTGCGGGTCCGGGGCAACCGTGGCACCTACAAGGTGCATCTTGGCTCGGCGAACGTCCGTATCGACCCCGACGACCGCTACCTGTGCATCGTGCCGGCCAACGCCGGCCGCACCAGGCGCGTCATGCTGCCGTTCGAGGGCGACGAAGTCCTCAGCGTCATCCTGTCGAAGGCGCTGCTGCTCGCCGCCGACGACAAGATCACCGACCCGGAGATCCTGCATCAGCTCAAACGGCGAGCCTGACCTGGGCGGATAAGCCAACCGCGGTTCGCTGGGCTGGGACGTGCCCTACCGAGCACTTGAACCGCGCGGGCCACCGCGCCTCCCCTGGCCGCCGTGGCGCACAATGATATCGATCCGGGTGCCGCTCGGCCCTGGGCGGCCCGTACCCTGATCCTCTGACACCGCAGGACGCGACACCGGAGTATGCATGGCCGGATTGGGCAGGTGGGCCGGGTTCGTGCTCGGCCTGGTGATCGTCGGCGCGACGTTCAGCAGCGTGGTCGGCACCATCGTGTTACCCAAGGGCGTGCGCTCGCTCATCTCCTTCGCAGTCTGGCGCGCGATCCACCGGCCGTTCATGGCCGCCGCCGGCCGGATGCGGCACTACGAGTCCAAGGACCGCCTGCTCGGCCTGCTCGGTCCGGTGTCGCTGCTCGCCCTGCTCGGCGCCTGGCTCCTGCTCTTCCTCCTCGGCTACGCGCTGCTGTTCCTGCCGCTGACCGGCGACGGCCTCTCGGCCGCGCTCCGCCTGGCCGGCTCGTCACTGTTCACCCTCGGCGTCGCCTCCTCCCCCAGGCAGGGCGCCACCGTGGTGACGTTCGTCGCCGCAGCCACCGGCCTGGTCGTGGTCGCCCTCCAGATCGGCTATCTGCCCACCATCTACGGCGCCTACAACCGCCGCGAGACCCTGGTCAACATGCTCGAGAGCCGCGCCGGGGAGCCCGCCTGGGGAGTCGAGCTGCTCGCCCGCGAGCAGCTCATCGGCAGCCTCGACTCGCTCGGGCCATTCTTCAACGACTGGGAGCGGTGGGCCGCCGACCTCACCGAGAGCCACGTGAACTACCCGTGGCTGCTGTCGTTCCGCTCGCCGTACCCGCTGCGCTCATGGGTGGTCAGCCTGCTCGCGGTGCTGGACGCCGCCGCCCTGTACCTCGCGCTCGTCCCGAGCCGGGCGCCGTCGGCGGCCCGGCACTGCCTGCGCACCGGCTTCCTCGGGCTGTGGGCCCTGGCCGGCGTCTACAGGATCGAGATGCCCGCCGACCCCCGGCCCGACGCGCCGATCGCGCTCACCTACGAGGAGTTCGAGGAGGGGCTCGACCGCCTGCAGGCCGTCGGGTTCCCAATGGAGCGGTCCCGGGAGGAGGCCTGGCGCCACTTCCGCGGCTGGCGGGTGAACTACGAGACGGCCGCCTATCTGCTCGCCGACAAGCTGGTGGCGGTGCCCGCGCCCTGGTCGGGCGAGCGCCGCAGCCTGCGCCTGCGCTCTGACCAGCTGCTGGAGCCGGTCCGCCCGCGCCACCGCAGCCCCGACGACCCCGAGGGCCGCACCGGCCGGCTCCCGCCGCGCCCCGAGCCGTCGTCCAGGCGGTCCGAAACGTCCAATTAGGCGAGTTCATCGTCCACGCACCGGGAGACGTAGGTCCGGCAGGAGCGATATCCGCTTGCTCACCACTCGGCGACCCGTGGTATACCGTTCCTGGCCTTTGAGAATTCCATACTCGTGCTCGCGTAGCGACGCGGCGGGACACTTCAGAACGTGCCTTCCGCGACCTGATCTCGCGAACATCACCTGTTCGCTGGTGTAGCGAAGAGGCGGGTTACTTCCACTGCTGATGGAGAGGTCGCAGGTTCGAATCCTGTCGTCGGCCTCGGTCGGCGTAGCTCAGTGGCCTAGAGCGCTACGTACCTTCCTCGATTTGATCTCGCCAGCGACCATGCTCGGCCGGTAGCGACGAGGCGCGGTACTTCGGCAAGGGCGCCCGATGGGCGCTGGAGGTTCGATCCTCCTACCCGTTCCCCACCTTGATCTCCGGCCGGCTCCGTGAGAGCCCCGGTAGCGAAGCAGCGCGGTACTTCACTCCTAATGAATCCCCGTTCTGCGACCTGATCTCCGGGGCTCCACCGTTTCCGAGGAGGCACCATGGCCAAGTTCTCCAAGACCACCCAGCCCGCCGTCCAGGCGCCCCTCCAGACCGTCTCCCGCGACGTCGCGGCGCCGGACACGCTCACCCATGAGGGCGGCGCTGGCTGGATCCGGGATGCCAAGTCTGAGCTGTTCCTGCTCGCCATCCACAACTTCGTCGGCGAGCAGACGTTCTACGAGGACGGTAAGGTCCGCGACGAGCGGTTCCGCGTCCTCGTGCACGCCGTCGCCCACGAGGACGCTGGCCGGGACTGGCTGGCGCGATTCGTGCCCTATCTGCGCTCGACGCTGCACATGCGGTCGGCGTCGGTGGTCATGGCAGTCGAGGCGGCCCGCGCGATGCCCGCCGGGCCTGGCAGCCGTACCGCCCGCGCGGCGCTGGTCGACTCGGCGTGCCAGCGGGCGGACGAACCGGCCGAGGCGCTCGGCTACTACATGGCCACCAACCCGCGTCCGCGGGTGCTGCCAAACTGGCTCCGGCTCGGGCTCGCGCGGGCAGCGGTGCGGCTGTACGACGAGTTCGCGGTGCTCCAGTACGACGGGCAGGGTCGGTCGATACGCATGGCCGACGTGCTTGAGCTGTGCCACACTCCCGCCCAGTCCGGCTGGAAGGGTGATCTGCTCCGTCACATCCTCGACCGCCGCCACGGCCACGACACCGAGATCCCCGAGTCGCTGGTGATGCTGCGACGCAATCGTGAGCTGCGCGGCATGCCGGTCGAGCAGCGGCGCGAGTGGCTTGCGTCCACCTTGACCGTAGGCGCCATCCTTCGTGAGGCTGGGTTCAAGTGGTCGGACCTGGACGGCTGGCTCCAAGGGCCGATGGACGCGGTCGCGTGGCAGGCAGTCATCCCGTCCATGGGGTACATGGCGCTGCTCCGCAACCTGCGGAACTTCGACGCCGCCAGCGTGCCCGACGACGTGGCCGAGCGGGTCGCTGCCCTGCTCGCCGACCCCGAGCAGGTCGCCCGGTCCAAGCAGCTCCCGATCCGGTTCTACACGGCATTCAAGGCTGTGAGGAGCCTGCGATGGGCGTGGGCGCTGGAGCGTGCCGCGAACGCAAGCCTTCAAAACGTGCCGCGGCTTGGCGGCCGGACGCTGCTCATGGTCGACTGCTCCAACTCCATGACCCCAGGCTGGTCGGGCATCGACCGCAACGGGCTGTCCCGCGCGGAGTATGCGGGCTTGTTCGCCGCTGCGCTGGCGTTGCGTGCCGAGCAGCCGACCCTGGTCGCCTACGGTGACCGCTACGAGGTCGTGGACGTGCCGAAGGGCGGCAGCGTGCTGCCGCTGGCCCGCCTGTTCGACCGTTCGCTCGGCGGGACGAGGACGTTCGACTTCCTCGCGCGGCTGTATGACGGGCATGATCGGGTCGTCATCCTGACTGACGAGCAGGCATTCGCGCCGGGGTCGGACGCGTGGCGGCAGTACGGCGGCGACGGGTACGGCATCCGCTCGACGCAGGGGCTCGATCAGGCGATCGGCCACATCCGCTGCCCGATCTATACGTGGAACCTGGCCGGGTACGAGGCAGCGCACCTGCCGGACGGTGGGAACCGCTTCACGTTCGGCGGGTTGACCGACAACGGGTTCATCGGGATCGAGCAGTTGGAGGCACGACAGACGGTCGGCTGGCCGTTTTAGCATGCTGCCATGGTGCGGCTTGGGGATAGTCCGCCGTTTGCAGGTCGCTTCAAGCCTGCCCACACAGTAGTGTGTGCGAGTTTCGAACGCTCTACTGCCACGGCTCGGAGCCCGGGCCGCCGAACGGGTGGGGCGGCGGCATCGATGGAGCGGGAGGGGACGTGTCGGCCATGGGGGCCGAGGACTGGTTCGGATCGGTGGTTGGTGGAACGCGAGAGCCCCCGCCCGAGCCCGCCGACCAGACACAGTTCGCTGAGCTGCTCGAGCAGGTCGTGACCTCGGCGGGGCGGCTCGTCAGCGCCCCGGACGTACTGCTCTATCTCGTCGAGCATGATGAGCGCGGTGGCCAGCGGCTCGTCGTCAGGTGCGGGACCGGGTGCTTTCTGACCAGCGCGGGCCGTAGCGTCGGCAGGGGGCAGGGGCTAGCGGGCGAGGTGTGGCGGATTGGCGCGCCGCTGGCCGTGGACGAGTACCAGACCTGGCCTGATCGGCTGCGGGGGGATCGCGGAGAGAACGGGATCCGCGGCGCACTCGCCGTGCCGCTGCGCTCGCGCGGCGCGGTGGTCGGGGTGCTTGGCGTGGCCTCGGGTAAGCCGGGCCAGGTCTTCGGCGAGGCCGAGGTTGAGCTGCTGCGCCGCTTCGGGGAGCTGGCCGGGATGACCATCGACAACGCTGTACAGCTAACCGCTGCCCGGCGGGAGCTGGCCGAGCTGGCCCGGTCCGAAGCGCGCTACCGGACGGCGTTCGAGGAGCTCCCCGCGCTTGTCTACACCGAGGTCCACGCCATCGGCGGTTCCTGGCTGTACGAAAGCCGAGGGGTCGAAGACATCATGGGCTACACGCCCGAGGAATCGGGACGGCCGGGGTTCTGGAAGGAGATTCTGCACCCCGACGACCGTGAGCGGGTGCTGGCCGAGGACCGGCGGGTCGAGCTCACCGGTGACCCGTGGCTCATGGAGTATCGGAGCATCGCCAAGGACGGCCGCGTGGTATGGCTCCGTGACCATGCTGTGCTGGTGCGTGGCGAACCCGGCGAGCCGAGCTTCTGGCACGGGTTCGTCATCGATATCACCAAGCAGAAGCTGGCCGAGCAGGCGACCCGCGAGGCGCTAGAGCGCGAGCGGCAGGCGCTTGAGCGCGAGCGGCAGGCTACCCGCCGCCTGCGGGCGCTCGACGAGACAAAGAACGTCTTCCTGAACGCCGTCTCCCATGAGCTGCGCACCCCGCTTACGGCGGTTGTCGGCATCGCTCTCACGCTAAGGCGGGCCGGGTCGAGCCTGGCCGAAGAGGACACCGCTGACTTGGTCGACCGGCTGGCGGCCAACGCCGGCAAGCTGGACCGGCTGCTCAACGATCTGCTGGACTTGGACCGGCTCAACCGGGGGATCGTGACGCCCAAGCTGCGCCGCACCGATCTGGCCGCGCTGGTTACCCGCATCGCCACAGAATGGGAGACAGGGCGGCCGCTGGAGCTGGCGGTGGAACCCGTGATCGCCCGGGTGGACCCCACCAAGGTCGAGCGGATCGTGGAGAACATGTTGGCCAACGTCGACCGGCACACCACGCCGGACACGCCGGTCTGGGTCAGGCTCGCCCGCCAGGACCAAAGCGTGCTGATCGCGGTCGAGGACGCCGGCAGCGGGGAGCTGCACGGCGGCCGAGCCTGGGTCGAGGAGCGGCCCGGCGGCGGCTCGTCATTTCGGGTGCTGCTACCCGATCCGCCTGCCGCTGCCGCGGCCACCGCTCTGCCGCCTGAACGCCAGGACGGCGTCGTCTCGCCGAATGCTGGGCTCAAGCCCCTGGACTCCCAGGAGCCCGCGAGCGGGAGCGACGCGAACGCAAGCTGACACGGGAGGGCAGTGCTGCATCTGAGCGAAGGACGTCGCCGACGAAGCAAGCCAAGCTTCACCCGTCGGGCGCTCAGACCGGCTGGGGGGCGGCTTGCCCGTCGGCGACCTCGACCGTGTCCGCGGTAGCGTTCTGGCGCCTGGAGAGGACGAGGAATGGCAGCGCCAGGGCCGAGATCCCTGCTCCCAGCAGATAGGACGGCGCGTACCCCCACACGTCGGCTGCCCGACCCAGTACCGGCTGGGCCCAAACCCCGCCGCTGGAGCTCATGAGCGAGTCGAACGAGAGGACCGTCGCCCGCTGCTGCGACGGGATCAGGCCGTTGAGGTAGGTCTGCCGGATCGGCATCGAGGCCGCAAACAGCAGCCCCCAGACGACGATCAGCCCGATCACCGCCCAGAAGCTCTTGACGATCCCGATCAGTCCGAGCGTAATCACGGTGAGTCCCACCGTCGCGATCAGCGCCGAGGTACGGCGGCGGAAGCGCCGACGGATCCAGGGCGCGGCGACCCCGCCGAGGATCTGTGCGCCGGCGACGATCGCCGCCACCAGGCCGGCGATCTGGTAGGCCCGCGGGTCGCCGTACAGCTCGAGCAGGTACGGCTGCAGGGCGTAGAAGCCGTAGATGCCGACACCGCTGGTGAACAGGGCCTCGACCATCAGCCACTTGACGGCGGGCACCCGCCAGCCGTAGTGGATCGAGGCGGAGGCGACCTTTCGCATCTCGGTCAGGGGCCGACCACCCTTTTCTGGGGTGAACCCGGTGTCATGCATGAGCCTGAACGCGACCACGAACATCACGATCAGGATCAGGCTCCTGAGCACGAACGGAACCCCCAGATTGGTCTGCTGGGCGATGAACCCTCCCGCGACCGAGCCGCTGAGCATCGCCGCTCCGGTGACGACCTGGCCACGTCCGAATACCGGCTCCATCGCGCCGGTGAAGCCCGTCGCCGTGAGGGCATCGATCAGCCACGCCTCCACCGCGCCGGAGAAGAACGTGAACCCCAGACCGAGCAGGATCGAGACGATCGCCCACTGCCAGAACGGCGCTCCGGTCCGCCAGAGCAGGACGTAGAGCAACGTCGACGCGCTCAGCGTCACCGTGCCGAGCAGATACGACATCCGGCGCCCGAGGGTGTCGGCGACGATGCCGGTCGGCACCTCGAACAGCACCATCCCGGCGGTGAAGAAGGCGTTGACCGCGAACGCCTCCAGGTTGGACAGCCCGGCGTCGAGGAGGAAGATCGTGTTGATCCCCCAGATGAGTGACGCCGCCAGCGTGTTGCCGAGCAGCAGCAACAGGTAGGTGCGCTGGATGGTGCGGGGCGTCGGCGTGCGCTGGGGTGGGGCGGTCGCGGCCGTCACGTCTGTCTCCCTATCGTGGGTGTCTCGCCAAGAGACCGGCTAAGACCGCAGAACTCATCGACACAGATCGATATTCCTAGCGCTGGCGGCGCGCCGGCCTGCGCTGGCGGCGCCGCAGCCAACTCAGGGGGAAAGCGCCGGTTTCCGGACTGCTTGGAGCACCCGGTCGAGGAAGATGCTCACCTGCCGGAGATCCGCCTCCCCGAGTTCGGCCCCCAGCGCGTCGGCCCACGCCCGCTGCGCCGTCTGGATGGTGCGCAGCGCCGTGCGGCCCTGCGGTGTGAGCCGCACGAGCTTGGCGCGGCGGTGGGCAGTGTTGTCCTCGTAGACCGCCAAGCCATCGCGCACCAGGACGCCGGCCAGGCGCTGCACGCTTTGGCGGGCAAGGTGCAGGGTGCGCGCGATCTGCGCCACCGTCGCGGGCGCGTCCTGGACTGCCTCAAGGACCAGCCAGCGCGCGAGCGTCTGACCGGCGGGCTTGGCCAGCGCCTCCCCGACGGTGGTGAAGCGCCGGGTGAGCCCAATGACCTGGCCGAGAAGCGTGGTGAAGGCGTCCCCGGCGGGGGTGAGCGATGGTGGCTGGGCATCAGCGTTGACAGCATGCTGTCGTGCTGTTACGGTTGGCTTCATGACAGCATGCTGTCATATCGCTCCAGGGTTCGCCACCCCGCACGAGGAAAGGAACCGCAGTGATGACCGCCACCGACCGTTCCGACACCGTGATCCGGCCGTTCCGGATCGACATCCCCCAGGCGGACCTGGACGACCTGCACGACCGGCTGGCCCGCACCCGCTGGCCTGATGAGCTGCCCGGCGTCGGCTGGGCCTACGGGGTCCCGCTCAGCTACGTGAAGGAGCTGGCCGCCTACTGGCGCACCGCCTACGACTGGCGCGAGCACGAGGCGCGGCTGAACGAGTTCCCGCAGTTCACCACCACCATCGACGAGGCAGGCGTGCGCTTCCTGCACGTCCGCTCCCCCGAACCCGACGCCCTGCCGCTGATCCTCACCCACGGCTGGCCGGGCTCGGTCGTGGAGTTCCTGAACATCATCGGCCCGCTGACCGATCCGCGCGCCCACGGTGGTGACCCGGCCGATGCCTTCCACCTGGTGATCCCCTCGATCCCCGGGTACGGCCTCTCCGGGCCGACCCGCGAGGCCGGGTGGACCACCAGTCGTGTCGCCCGCGCCTGGGCCGAGCTGATGGCCCGCCTCGGCTACGGGCGCTACGGCGCCCAAGGTGGCGACTGGGGCGCGTTCGTCTCCCCGGAGCTCGGCCGCATCGACCCCGACCACGTCGTCGGCGTGCACGTCAACGCGGCCACGTTCGGGTTCATCCCGTTCGGGCCTGTGGACCCCGACGAGCTGGCCACCTTCACCGATGCCGAGAAGGCGCGCGTGGAGCGCCTCAACACCAGTACGGCAGGGCCCGGGAACGGCTATTTCGAGGTCCAGGCCACCCGGCCGCAGACGCTGGCCTACGCGCTCACCGACTCGCCGGTCGGGCAACTGGCCTGGATCGTGGAGAAGTTCAAGGAGTGGACCCACGCCGCGGACGTCCCCGAAGACGCCGTCGACCGTGACCAGCTGCTCACCAACGTGATGCTCTACTGGCTGACGGGGACGGCGAACTCCTCCGCCCGCCTGTACTACGAGAACCTGCACGCCGGCTCCTGGGGCCAGCAGCCCGGCACGACGCCAACCGGGGTGGCGGTGTTCGCCGAGGACTACGCCATCCGCCGCTACGCCCAGCGGAGCAACAATATCGTGCACTGGTCGGAATTCGACCGCGGCGGCCACTTCGCCGCCATGGAAGCCCCCGACCTCCTCGTCGGCGACGTGCGCACGTTCTTCCGCAGCGTCCGGTGACACACAAGGGCTGCGGCGTCGGCTGGCGTGGCCGGCGCCGCAGCCAGTGCAACCCATGACGCGCCGGGCAAGTTGGGGTGCGTGCTGGCCGGCATCAGTCGAGGCCGAGGCGGTGGGCGATCTGGCGGTTGCTGCGCCCGGCCGCGACCAGCGCGAGCACCTCGGCCTCGCGCGGGTGAGGCCGAGGTGCTCGGCGGGTGGCGGCGCGCCCGGGCCGGCACCGTCGCCGGCGCCGGCAACCACCAGCTCTTCGGTGAAGAACGGGTTGCCCTCCGAGCGGGCGTGGACGTCGTCGACCAGCCGGGCGGGCGGGTCGGCGCCGAGCAGGCCGGCGAGCTGCTCGGCCAGCTCGGCGCGGGTGAAGCGGGGCAGCTCCAGCCGCTGGACGCGGCGGTTGCGGGCCAGCTCGCCGAGCAGCCCGCGCAGCGGCTGCAGGCGGTGCAGCTCGTCGCTGCGGAAGCCCAACAGCAGCACCCGCACCGAGCGGCCGCGGCCGCCTCGGCGCCCCAGGCGAGGTCGGGGAGCAGGCGGCCCAGGTCGGCACGGGCCGGGCCGGCGACCGCCTCCAGCTCCGCCGGGTCCAGCTTGCCGGCCAGGCCGCGCAGCGCCGCGGTGACCGGCGCGAACGGCAGGCCCTCCTCGCCGAGCGGCACGCAGCCGCCGCGCAGCACCCGCACGTCCTGCTCGTTGGCGGTGGCGGCGAGCTGGTCGGCCAGCCGGGTCTTGCCGACCCCCGCCTCCCCGCCGACCAGCGCCACCCCGCCTCGCCGTCGGCAAGGAACTGCCACGACGAGACCACTGCCTGAGCGACCTGTACCCTTCACCTCACGTCATGGGCGTCCAGTCATGGGCGTCCAGGCGATCACCAGACCCCACCGATCCAGGTGTCGAGGCGATCCTGCACCTCGCGCAGGCGCTCCACCAGGCTCTTGAGCATGCCGACCGCCACCTTCGGGTTCTCCAGCAGGAAGGCCTGCAGGTCGTCGGCGGGGATCCGCAACGCCTCGACCGGCTCCACGGCCTTGACGGCCGCCTCGCGCCGCTCGCTGGCCAGCACCGCCATCTCGCCGAAGAAGTCGCCCCGCTCCAGCCGAAAGAACCGCCCCCCCACGTCCACCTCGGCGGCACCTGACACGATGATGTACATCGCATCGCCCGGGTCCCACCGTTCGACGATCGCCTGACCACGCTCGAACGAGACGCGCTGCCGGCAGCCAAGGACCTGCTGGAGATCCTCGCGGTCCAGCCCCGCAAACAGCGGCGTGCGCTCCAGGGCAGCGATCCCAACCGTCACCTCGTCCATGGTCTCCTCCGGCTCGCCGTCGGGCGGTGCAGCCAGGATCTCATGCGCCGCGGGCCTCCAGCACCCGCACCGGCCGGGCGATCCCCTTGAACCGCAGCGCTCCGAGCTCCACGAAGCTCACGCCCTCGGGCGAGGCCGACTCGACCACGCTGTCGCTGACCAGGACCTGCCCCGCACCGGCGCGGGCGGCGATCCGGGCGGCCAGGTTCACGGTGCGGCCGAAGTAGTCGCCACCCTGGACCACCACCGGCCCGGCCGCCACCCCGACATGCGCCGGCGGCAGGCCTGCCTGGGGGAGCTCCTCCACCAGGTGTAGCGCCGACCGCACCGCGCCCGCGGGATCCCGGTAGTGGACCATCACCCCGTCGCCCAGCCACTTCACCGGCACGCCGCCGTGCTCGCGCGAGGACCGGTCGACCAGCACCGCCAGGGTGCCGGCCAGCTCGGCGGCGGCTTGGTCGCCCCGCTCCTCGGTCAGCCGCGTGTAGCCCACCAGGTCCAGGAAGGACATCGCGGGGACCCGCCCGGGCCGCCCCAGCACGCCGGCCCGCTCCAGCTCGTTCTCGATGTCCTCGACCAGGTCCTGGGTCCACACCACCTCTTGTTGCCGGCGGTAGATGCCCAGCAGCGCGGGGTCCACCAGGGGCAGGAACTCGGTTGCCAGCTGGGACGCCAGCTCCATGGTGGTGCGCTGGTCGGCGCCGGACGCCCGCACCGGCCCCGTGAATCGCGCCCGGTAGGCCTCGTTCTCGACGTTGGCGGCCAGCCGCAGGCCCTCCGCGTAGGCCCGGCCGAGCCGGGTCAGCCAGACCTGGTCCAGGATCCCCCTGGAGAGGCCCAGCTGCAGCAGCGGCACCACCTCCAGCTCGTCCTGCCTGATCAGCTCGTCGGGTGCCATCCGGGCAAACCCCATCGACTCCAGCGCGCCGCCGAGCACCTCCAGCGGTACGCCGGTCTCTTGGCTGACCTGGCGGTAGGTCCGTGCCGAGCGCACCGCCCACCGCCGGTACGGGGAGGCTTCCAGGAAGGCGAACGACAGCCGACCCACCCGGATCGCCGCGGCGATCCCGTCCAGCGGCAGCCCGGCCTGCTCGCACGCCGTGGCCAGGCGGACCTTCTGCACGTCGGTCTCCAGGAACGGGCCGGCCCCGTCGCGGGCCACCAGGATGCCCAGGCCGACCAGGCGGTCGACCTCGGCCTTGGTCACGCCCACCAGGGCGGCCAGCTCGGACGCAGACAGCGCACGCATCTCGGTGTCCATGCGGCCATCCTAGACCGGATCCAGGTGAGCTGTGACCCTCAAGTATGGGCCTCTGAGCTGCTGGAACGGCTCCATGGAGGGTGCCCGCTGACCGTGCCGGTAGACTCGAGCCGGGGGGTGTGTGGTGTTCCAGCAGCAGCTTCCATTGGTCGGCCGGGATGCGGATCTTCGGCTGCTCGATCTCGTCCTGGACCGCGCCGCCGTGGGCACCGGCAGCGTGGCGCTGATCTCCGGCGAGGCGGGGATCGGCAAGACCCGGCTGTGCCAAGAGCTCGGCCGCTCCCAGCGGGACCGCGGTGGCCAGGTCCTGCTCGGACGCGCCTTCCCTGAGGAGACGGCGATCTCCTTCGGCGCCATCGCGGATGCGCTCAGGGCGGCCAGGCGGGGTGAACCTCCAATGTGGCAGGCGGCGTCGGCCCGGGCGTCGGTGTTGTGGGCGATCGCCCCCGAGCTGGCCGCAACGCCGGAGGTGGAGCGCCGCTCCTTCGACCGTCCGGTGCTGTTCGAGGCGCTGCTGGACGCCGTGGACGAGGCTGCGGGCGATCGCGTGACGCTGTGGGTGTTGGAGGACCTGCACTGGGCGGACGAGGCGACCTGGGAGTTCGTGCGGTATGTGGCGCGGCGGGTCGCGGGGATGGGCCTGGTCCTGGGCGTCACCTATCGTGAGGAGGAGTTCGGCGCGGCCCACCACTGGTGGGGGAACCTGGTCCGGCTGCAGCGGGATCCCAGCGTGGTGCATGTCCCGCTCCAGCGGCTGTCGGCCGCGGACGGGGAGCGGCTGGTCCGCGCCCTGGCGCCGTCGCTGCCCCAGGAGTTGGTGGCCACGATCCTCCAGCGCAGCGCCGGCACGCCGTTGCTGGTGGAGGAGCTGGCGAACCTGGCGGTGCGCTCGAGTTCGGTTCCGGACCTGCCCGACGTCGTGCGGGCCACCGTCGGGGAACGGGCGGCGCGCCTGGACCCTGCCGCGCGGGAGCTGTTGGCGGTGGTGGCGGTGGCGGGCTTGGAGGTGGACCAGGAGCTGCTGGGGTCCTTGCGGCCCGAGGCGCCAGCCGATGCGCTGGTTGGGGCTGGGCTACTGGAGCGGGAGGGTGCGCGCCTGCGCTTCCGGCATCCCCTGCTCCAGGAGGCGGCCTACCAGGCGATCCCGTCCGAGCGGCGGCGCACGCTCCACCTGGAGCTGGCCGAGGCGCTGGCCCGCAGCGGCGCCCACCCGGCCGAGCGCATCGCCGGGCATCTGGAGCGCGCCGGGCGGCTGTCGGCTGCGCTGTCGGTCCTGGAGAGCGACGCCGGGGTGGCGGGGCGGGCCGGAAACGTGGGCCGCGCCGCAACACTGCACCTTGCAGCACTGCAGCTTGCCGGCAGGCACGCATCGCTGGCTCCTCGTCGGGCGGGGCTGGAGGGGGCGGCGATCCGTGAGCTGTTTTTGGCCGGGCGCTGGACGGAGCTCGACCCGCTGGTCCGCCGCGCCTGGTCCCGACGCGATCGCCTGTCCCTGCCGGAGCGGGCGTGGCTGGCCAACGTGTTGGCTGTGCACCTGTTCTGGACCGGCGAGGTCGGCGAGGCGCGGGCCCTGGTCGAGCGGGAGCTGGCGCACCTGGAACGCCACGATGCGCTGGATCAGGGGGCCATGCTGCTGGCCCAGGCAGCCTTCGTCGCCGGGTTTCTCGGCGAGGACCAGCAGGCCCGGCAGCATACCGAGCGCGCCTTGGAGATCGCCCGGCGCACTGGCGACGCGGAGGCCGAGTGCCGCGCGCGATACATCCAGATCTACGTCCTCTATGCGCTGGATCGCGACCGTCCGGCCGCCATCGCTCGAGCCCGCGACACCGCCGCCTTCGCCCACGCGCACGGTCTGACCACCAGCCAGGCGACCGCGCTGTACTCCATGGCGGAGTACACGGCCAGGGTCGAGGACGCCGAGGCGGCCCGGCAGGCCGCGGAGCGCGCCGGGGCCTGGGACTACGCGAACCTGGCGCAGCTGCTGCGGGGCGTCTTCCTGCTGCTGCAGGGACAGCCCGACGACGCCGAGGCCATCTTCGTGCGCGTGAGCCCGGAGATCCGGCTCTCGAGGCCGGCCGCAGCGGCTCCCTGGATGGACGCCGCTGAGGCGTTCCTGCACCTGCACCGGGGCGACCTGGAGGAAGCCCGCCGGCTCCTACACCAGCCCGGCGCCCATCAGGCCGCCCACCTCAGCGGTCGGGTTGCCGATCGCGCCGCGGCGCTGGGATGGCTGGCGTGGGAGGAGGACCGCTGGGAGGAGGCCGCCGAGCAGCTGGCCGGCTCGATGCAGTCCTGGGTCCGCGGCTGGCAGCTCATGGTCGGGGGGCCCATGTGGCTGCCATTGCACGTCGATGCGCTCCTCCGCCTCGGCAGACCCGCCGACGCCACCGCCATTGTCGAGGCGGCGTCCAGCCAGCGCGAGCCGCCGCGGTTCTTCGCCGCGGCGCTGGCCGTGGCCAGCTTCCGGCTCGAGCCGTCACTGGAGCGGGCCGCCGAGGCGCAGGCGCTATCGGTCGCGGCGCCCTGGCCGTGGCTGGGCGCGCTGCTTGGCTGCTGGCGCGGCGAGCTGCTGGCGGACCGGCAGGCGGCGCAGGCCGCGCGTGCGCTGTTCGAGCGGGTCGGCGCCGACCTTGGCGTCCAGCGGGCGGAGCGGGTCCTGCGACGCCTCGGTGCCTCCTTGCCGGCCGGCGCCGGCGCGGCCGGTCCGCTGTCGCCCCGCGAGCTCGAGGTGGCCGGGCTGGTGGCCGAGGGCCTGTCCAACCCCGCGATCGCGCGGCGGCTGTACCTGAGCCGCCCGACCATCGCCCACCACGTGGCGCACATCCTGACCAAGCTGGGCTTCGCCTCACGCGCACAGATCGCCGCCTGGGTGGTCCAGCAGCGCGGTGACGGAGGGGCCTGACCGCCGACCGCCCCAACTGCATGGTCCGGCTGAACCATTCGGCCGGCTGTCCGTTCGAATGGTCCACACAGCCGATGTGGGCCAGGCCCCCCGCTGCCACCGTGTCCCCACAGCGTCGCAGCCAGGCCACACGACCGCCGCCTCGCTGGTCTACACGCCGCCGACCCGGTCACTTGGCACCGAGTCGACCTCACCGAAGGGCTTGTCATGATCCTGGTCACCGGAGCGACCGGCACCGTCGGACGCCCCCTCGTCGAGCTGCTCGCCAGCGAGGGCGTCAAGGTCCGCGCCATCACCCACAATCCGGACGCCGCCAACCTGCCCGCCGGTGTCGAGGTCGCCAACGGCGACCTATCACGGCCTGACACCATCGCCCCGCTCCTGGAGGGCGTCACCGCCCTGTTCCTGCACCCACGCGCCGTCGGGCTCGCCGCGGACAAGCTGCTGGCGCTGGCCCGCCAACAGGGGGTGCAGCGAGTGGTGGCCCTGTCGGCGATGAACGTCGACGACGACCTCGACACGCAGCCGTCCCGCTACCAAGGGGATCGGAACAAAGAGGTCGAGGACTCCGTCGTCCAAAGCGGCCTGGCGTGGGTGAGCCTGCGGGCCAGCTCCTTCGCCAGTAACGCCCTGCGCGCGTGGGGCGCCCAGATCCGCGCCGGCGGCCTCGTCTACGGCCCGTACGCGGCCTTCACCGAGTCGCCGATCCACGAACGGGACCTGGCGGAGGTCGCCGCCCGCGCGCTGCGCAGCGACGAGCCGGTGGCCCGAAGGGGCCGGAGGCTGGAGCTGACCGGTCCGCAATCGCTCACCCACCAGCAGATGGTCGCCATCATCGGCAAGGCGATCGGCAGGCCGTTGCGCTACCAGGAGATCCCGCCCGAGGCGGCCAAGCAGGGCATGGTCCAGCAGGGCATCCCCGAGCCGTTCGTCGAGGTCCTGATGGCCAGGTACGCCCGGGAGATCGGGGAGCCGGCGCCCGTCACCGGCCAGGTGCAGCGGATCCTCGGCCGCCCAGGGCGCACCTACGCCGAATGGGCCGCCGACCACGCCGCCGTCTTCTGGACACCCGACACCTGACTCAAACTGCTCGAATCCATGCACCGCCGACCGGTAACCCAAACACCGCCGACCCGGGCACCCGGCACCTGACATCGCGCCTTTCGGAAAGGGCACCGGAGATGATGATCAACCTCGAGGACGGCGTCACCCGCCTGGGCTACCGCGTCACCTACCCCTATCCGGCATCGGCGGTGTTCGCCGCCATCACCGATTTCCCCGCCTACCCCTGGTGGCAGCCCGACGTGATGGGGATCAGGGCCAGCAGGTCCCTCCCGGCCGGCCTCGGCACCCAGGTCTTGGAGGTCGACAACGTCATGGGCCGCCAGACCCACCTCACCCTCACCGTTACTGAATACGAGCAGGACCGCCTGATCACGCTGCAGACCCCGGCGGCCGCCCGGCCGCGGGTGCGGCAGGCGTACCGGCTCGAACCGACCGGCGACGGCGGCTGCCGCCTCGACTTCCACCTGGAACTCGACGACGTCCCCAAGATGGCCGACCACCTCATCAAGACCCAGCTCAGCCACCAGGTCGAGCGGTTCTTCGACGAGCTCGGCGCGATTGTCGCCGTCCGGCCCGCCGGCACTCCCGGCTGGTAACCCCGAGCGCCGCCGCCATGAGACAGGAGACCAGGCAGATGAACGACTCGTTCGACATGATCGTGATCGGCGCAGGGCCGGCGGGGGAGAAGGCGGCGGTCCAGGCCGCCTTCTACGGCAAGCGCGTGGCCGTGGTGGACCAGGCCGCAACCCCTGGGGGGTCGGCGGTCCAAAGCGCCGGGGTCCCCACGAAGACCCTGCGGGAGACCGCCCTCTACCTCACCGGGTTCCAACGGCGTGACACCTACGGGCTGAGCCTGCAGCTGCTTCCCTCGCTGGCCCTGGAACGGCTCCTGACCCGCACCGCCGAGGTGATCGCCACCAGGACGGCGTCGGTCCAGGCCAACCTGGACCGAAACCGGGTCCAGCTGCTCCGCGGCCAGGCCAGGCTAGGCCCCGGCCCCTCGGTGATCGTGCGATCCAATGGCGGCTCCGAGCGCACCCTGCGGGCCGGCGTGGTCCTGATCGCCACCGGCTCGAAACCGCTGCGTCCCCCCGACATCCCCTTCGAGGACCCCGATGTACACGACTCGGAGACCATCATCGGGCTGGACCGGATTCCTCAGACGATGGTGGTCATCGGCGGCGGCCCGGTGGGCTGCGAGTACGCCTCGGTTGCTGCCGTTCATGGACACCGAGATCTCCGACGTGCTGGCCAGGGCGTTTGCCGGCATGGGGATGCGGCTGACGCTCGGATCGGGGGCCGGAGCGGTCGCGCGGGTCGGCGGCCAGCTGCGGGTCACGCTGGCCAGCGGGGAGCGTCTGCATCCCGAGAAGGTGCTGTTCGTGGCCGGGCGGGCGGGCACCACCGAGGGCCTCGGGCTCCCCGAGGCCGGGGTCAAGACCGACGCCCGGGGACGGATCGTCGTCGACGACACCTACCGGACCACGGCCGAAGGGATCTACGCGGCCGGCGACGTGATCGGCCCGCCGGCGCTGGCCTCGGTCTCCATGGAGCAGGGGCGCGTGGCGGCCACCCACGCCTTCGGGATCGACTTCAAACAGACCCTCGACCCTCTGGCCCCCTACGGCGTCTACTCCATCCCCGAGGCCGCGATGGTCGGGATGACCGAGCAGGCGGCCAAAGCGGCGGGCATCGACTGCGAGGTGGGCCGGGGATGGTTCGCCCACAGTCCCCGGGCCCAGATCGCAGGCTCGACGGAGGGGCTGATCAAGCTGGTCTTCCGGCGAGACGATCGTCGCCTGCTCGGGGTCCACATCGTCGGCGAGCTCGCCACGGAGCTGATCCACCACGGCCAGGCCGCCATCGGCGCCGGCGAGCCCATCGACACCTTCATCGACCGGACCTTCAACATCCCCACCTACAGCGAGACCTACAAGTACGCCGCCTATGACGGACTGCAGCGGATCGAGGGAAAGCAGCCATGACCGGGTCCGCCGTCCCACACCCGCCCGGACGACCTCGTCCCCGACGGTCCAGCACGAGCAAGGCATGGTTCGACAGCGGAGGAGTCATCATGGAGCACACGGTCGAGGCCGTCATGACCAGCCAGGTCGTCACCGCACGACCCGCCACCCCCTTCCACGAGCTGGTGCGGCTGCTGGAGCAGTGCCTGATGCTGCGCCTGGACGTCAAGCGCCTGCCGGTGGTGGACGCCCGTGGCGGGCTGGCTGGGATCGTGGCCCGCAGCGATCTGCTCAAGGTGTTCCTGCGGCCCGACCCCGCGGTGCGCTGGGAGGTCGACCACGACATCATCCGCGGGGAGTTCGGCATCGCCGACGGTGCCGTCCAGGTCGAGGTCCGCGACGGAGTCGTCGGGCTGCGTGGCCAGGTGGAGCGCCGCGGCCAGGTTGCGGCGCTGGTCCGGCGCGCCCAAGCCGTGGATGGCGTGGCGCAGGTCGACGCCCGGCTCACCTGGCGCATCGACGACCAGGTGCCCATCGCCTCCCGGCCAGTCACCTGACCGCCAGCGACAGCGCGTCGTGGAGTGGCGGGGTGGGGCTAGGTTCAGCCGGAGATTGGGGCTGGCGGTGAACAGTGACCTTCAACGCCGTATCACCTTGATACGTGAAACCCAATGGAGGACGTTGGGTATTGCGCTGACACACAAGCACCTTGGGGACCTGCTGGTGGCTGTCCTACCAGCACGCACCGCACCGCCACAACCGTCAGGACCGCCGTGGTCTCCCGCGTCCGGATAGTGGCGGCAGCACGATCACAGCGACGGCGCCAACGGCGACCCAGCGTAGCTGCTGGCGGTCCACCGCCGCGGGAGGCCTGGAACCGCAGCACCACGCAGACCAGCGCGGCCGGCAGGCTGACGGCGTGCAACGCCAGGCCAAGAACCGGAGGCTCAGGCAGGCAGCTGCTTGCCGAGCAGATCGACGATCGACCCCAGCCGCGCACCGGCCGGGCCGACCGCGGCCGGGACGCCCGGCCGGCCGTCGAGCTGGCGGCAGCGCTCGGCCAGCATCCCAAGCCGCTCCACCAGCATCGTCCAGGCGGCCCAGTGGTCAGGGATGAAGTTGCCCATCTGGTAGAACATCTCGAAGCTTGGGCCCGCGGTCCTCCCAGGGTGGCTCGGGCCGGCCGGCAGCTCGGTGATCGCGTTGCCGAGCGGGCGCAGCACCGTGGCCATCAGCCGCACCGCTGCGGTGGCGAGCGCGTCCAGCTGCTCGTCGGACTCGTCGGTGTGGGTGAAGAAGCGCACCAGGGTCTGCAGCACCATCTCGTAGGCGACGTTGAACACGTCCATCACCGCGCTGGTGGACGGGTCGTCGAGCACCGGCTGGTCCGGCGGGGCGTCGTCGGTCAGCCGCACCACTGCCGCGACCACCGGCCTGGCCGGCTCGAACGCGGGGTCCTGCCGCTTGGCCTCGAGGAACTCGTTGAGGACGCGGAGGAAGCGGCCGTAGTGGGCCTGCTCCCAGTGGCCGCGAGCGCCCTCGCCCTGCTCGACGATCTCGTCGATCGCGGCGAGCGCCGACGCCAGGTCGGTCACGGGCAGCAGCTCGGGCCAGCGAAACAACGCCGGGGTCGCCTGCGCCCGCGGCGGGCCGACGAACAGCCGCTCCTCACCGAGCTTGCCGGTCAGGTGGCGGAAGCCCTCGGCGATGCCCCGGTACAGGTGGCCCACGGTGGCGAAGTCCTCGCGCCGCGGGATGATCTCGTCCTCGCCGATGGGCAGCGCCGCGGTCCCCGACGGCTCGATCCCTGCGGCGTCGGACAGCTCCATGCCCTCTGGCCGCTCCAGGAACAGGGAGTGCCGCAGGGCCGCCTCGCCGAACGGCAGCAGGCGAAACTCGACCCCCGGCGGGAAGTACCGCGACCCCTGCGGGAAGCTCGGCCGCGTGAACGTCGGCGCCATCCCCACCGCCGCCAGCAGGTTGCTGGCCAGCGCCAGATGGAGCATCTCCTGCACGGCGATACCGTCGACCACCTTGCGCCAGCGCTCGACCCCCGCGAGCTGCTCAGGGGTAAGGCCCTCGTCGACGCGCTGCTTGAGGCTGAAGGTCGCGTACAGGTACTGCAGCATCACCATGTGCTCCAGCACGGCCGCCTCGACCAGCAGGTAGATGAGCTCCTCGCGGTGCTCGACGACCAGTCTGGGTTCCCGCATCATGCCTGCCCCCCCGCGTCGCCGGTCCTGTCGATTGTAGCGATGCACCTGAGCGCACCTCGCGTGGGGCTGTGCGGCCCGCTCGAACAGCGCGGTCTGGATGGCCCAGCCCTGGCCCGCACGTTGATGCGAGCGGCCACTGGTCATTCCCGGTGTCATTCCACCAGACCGCACAGCCCCAAGAGACGCCGACCACTCCGAAGCGCTATCCCATCCGAGCAGGCCGGGGCCGGCAGGTTCTGGTTGATCCGAGGGTCGCAAGGGGGCTCGTAATCGGCAGGTCGGGGGTTCGAGTCCCCCCTCGGGCTCCACCGACATCCCCATTGACCTGCGGTTTTGCCGACTCAGCGCCTGAAGCGATCGGGTCGTTGTCTCGTGGTGTATCCGTGGTGCGTCCATCAGTACAAGATGCGTCCCGACGGTGCCGGTCCCTTGAGCTCGCGCGAGGCACCAAAGGCCACTACAAGCGTCATCTCGAAGCGGCTCTGCGGAGGCCACCCGATAACCATTCGACCACCAGCGCCCTCGGGTCGAGCCTCTGGGTCACCGCGCGCGAATAGGGTCGAGGAGCCTCTGCATGATTCCGGCCATGCCGCAGGTTCGTGCCCTGGGTAGGGCACGGCAGGGGCACGTGACACCCACCGGCAGGCCGCCGAGGTCGTCGCCCTGTTCGAGCTGCTCGCCAACGAGACCCGCCTGCGGCTCATCCACGCCCTGGACCGCGCCGGCGAGCTCACCGTCACCGAACTGGCCGACGCGGTCGGCACCAGCCAGCAGGCCGTCTCCAACCAGCTCCAACGGCTGGTCGACCGGCGCATCCTCGTTGCCCGCCGCAACGGCAAGCACGTCCACTACCTGTGGGGTGCGCAAACGAGTTCATGCAGCTCGCCGGTACTCATGGAGGAGACCGCCGAGCAGGTCACGTCGGAGCACCGCGCCGTCTTGACCCTCACCGACGACGCAGTTGGGCGGGTCGGTCCGGGGCCTGGAGCTGGAGCGCCCGGTGTGGACGGTGCCGGTTGTAGTGCTGGATGTAGACCCGAAGGACCTGTTCAAGATGGCCGCGCCCAACGAGCAGCAGCCAATCCAGGCACTCGGTGCGGACGGTGCCGACCCATCGTTCGGCGTAGGCGTTCGCCCGGGGTGCCCGCACCGGCGTGCGCAGCACTTCGATCCCCTCGGCAGCAAGGACCGCATCGAACGCGGCGGTGAACTTCGTGTCCCGATCACGGACCAGAAACCGGAACCGGCCGACGCGATCGTTGAGGCCCCTGAGCAGGCTGCGGGCCTGCTGCGTCACCGACTCCCCGACGGGATGCGCTGTTACCCCGAGCACGTGGACCTGGCGAGTAGCGACCTCGATCACGAACAGCACATACAGCCGTTTGAGGAACACGGTGTCCACGGTGAAGAAGTCCACCGCCAGCACACCCTTGGCCTGCGCCCGGAGGAACTGCCGCCAGGTGATTGCCGACCGCGTCGGTGCCGGATCAACCCCAGCACCTCGCAGGGCGGTGTTGCGTTTGGTCAGCCCTCGGCATGTCGGAGCCCGACCTCGGCCCAAGATCAAATCGCCAAGGCCAGCTCCTCGAACGCAATCGCCAACCGCCGGCTCGCTGGCTCGTCAACCGCCAGTTCGTAATGGCCCCGTCGAACGTTCTGTACGAAGGCATGACCAGCGATGATTACTCTGGCGTTCCGGTCCTGCTTGAGTCCACGCATCGGTCGCAGCCGTGCCTTCAACCTGCCGTGATCTGCCTCGACGCGGTTGTTCTCATACTGCTCGCTGCGATGCCATGCCGCGGGCAGCAGCTCCTCCAGCACGCCCGGGTAGACCGGCGCCTTGTCGGTTGTGACCTCACCGGGCGCGACGCCCGTCGTGCGTAGTGCCTGCTCGAAGAACCGTCGGGCGGCCTTGGCGTCCCGTCGCTGGGAGACGAACACGTCGATGACCTGCCCGAACTGGTCGACCGCGCGGTACACGTAGCGCCACCTGCCGGCGACCTTTACGTAGGTCTCGTCCACCCACCAGCGATCCCCTACAGTGTGCCGGCATGGCCGGGCGGCATCGGCCAGCAGCGGTGTGAACCGCTGGACCCACTGGTAGATGGTGACGTGGTCGACCTCGACGCCGCGCTCGGCGAGCAGCTCTTCGACGTCGCGATAGGACAGGCCGAAGCGCAGGTACCAGCGGACCGCAACGATGATGACGTCGGGCGGGAAGCGGAAACCGGCGAAGGTGGAGCGTGCAGGGGCAGAAGAGCGCAGGTGGCGAGATCTCATATCGGCAGTCTCGCTGCTCGGAGGTTGTCACAGCGAACGCAACAGCGCCGTTGACGCAACCCAACGGTTGCCATATTATGGCAACCGTTGGGTTGCTACTTGTTGGAGGCTGTCATGGGGTTTCCCGATCGCATCGAGCGGACCGTGGAGCTCGCTCACCCGCCGCGCAAGGTGTGGGCGGCGCTCACCACCGCCGAGGGGCTGGGCGCCTGGTTCGGCAACCAGGCGACGATCGACCTGCGTCCAGGTGGGTCGGCCC
>WNGF01006143.1_pt1 | contig 41978 bp, 42 predicted proteins | sample 5400641 | NCBI WGS metagenome assembly WNGF01 (sample SAMN13153371, study PRJNA577476) | soil metagenome | isolation source: 80 cm soil or saprolite under grassland replicate 2 | place: USA:California | collected 2016-06-15 | reverse complement strand
AAGTACGCCGAGAAGTCGGGGACGTCGTTGCACCCGGACCGCACCGTCACGGAGACGGTCGTGATGGGTCTCGCCAAGCACATCGAGGAGGTCGGCCGGCCGCTCTGCCCGTGCAACTTCTATCCCGATCCCAAGGAAGAGGCGAAGCTCCGGCGCTGGATCTGCGCCTGCGACGAGATGCAGCGGTACAAGTACTGCCACTGCCTGCTGTTCGTCAACGACGAGGGGCTGCCCATCACCGAGCATTTGCCGGAGGACCACGAGGGGCGCGAGGCCTACGGGGTCGTGCGCGATCCGAATCCCGCCAAGGGACGGGCGGTGGCCAGGGTCGAGGGACGGCAGAAGGAAGAGTGATCAGAGCCCGATCGCGCCGCGCTTCGCCAGCTCGTTGACCCGTTCCTCGGAGTAGCCGAGGACCTCCCGTAGCACCGACCCCGTGTGCTCGCCGACCCGGTGCGGCGCTCCGCCCGCCGGCGCCACCGGCTCGCCATCGACGTGAAACGGGGTCGCCGTGACGCGGATCTCCCCGCGCGCCGGATGCGGAACGGTGGGGAATGCCGCGCGCGCCGCGAGGTGGGGATGCGCGGCGACCTCGTCCGGGGCCAGCACCGGCGCGCACGGCACCCGCGCCGCGCGCAGCACCTCCATCGCCGTTTCGATCGTCGCGAAGCCATCGAGCCACGTGCAGACGATCGCCCGCAGGAGCGGCCAGTGCTCGCGGCGCGCGGCCGGCGTCGCGAACCGCGGATCCGTGGCCAGCTCGGCCTGTCCCATGGCTCCCGCCAGTCGCGACCAGAGCTGCGGCGCGCCGACGTACTGCAGGGCCAGATGCCGGCCGCCGATGACGTGGACGATCATCCCCGCGCGCGGCCCGGGGTATTCCTCGCCGCCATTGAGCACGGCGCCGAACGTGATGTCCTCGGCGGCGATCAGGGCCTCCAGCATCGACACGTCCAGGCGCGCGCCGACACCGGTGCGTCCTCGGCGCAGCAGCGCGGCGACGATCGCGCCGAAGGCGTGGGTGCCCGCGAGCACGTCGGCGGCCTGCAAGTAGGGTGGCCGCGGCGCCGCGTCGCCCTGCCGCTCGAGGTGCATGAGCCCCGACACCGCGCTGATGAGCAGCGCGAAGGCCGGCTGCGCGTGGAGCGGCCCGGTCTGGCCGTATCCCGAGATCGAGCAGTACACGATATCGGGACGCACGGCGCCGACGGCGGCGTAATCGAGGCCGAGCCTGGCCATGACGCCGGGCAGGAAGTTTTCCACCAGGACGTCGGCGCGACGGGCGAGGTCGAGCGCGACGGCGCGGCCCTCGGGATGGGCGAGATCGATGCCGACGCTGAGCTTGCCCGCATTGCACCGGATGAAGTACGTGCTCTGGTCGCTGCGCTCGGGCTCGACCTGCATGAATCCGCGCCGGGTCTCGTCGCCCTCGCCGGGCCGCTCGACCTTGAGGACCCGCGCCCCGAGATCGGCGAGCAGGCGAGTGCAGTACGGACCCGCCAGGACACGCGAGAAGTCCAGGACGGTGAGATCCGCGAGCAGCCGGCCCGAAGCCTCCACCTCCCTATCCGACCGTGACCGCCTGCATGTCCGTCTCCTTCACCGGTGCGTGTCGATCGCCCGCGCTATGATAGGCGACCCAATCCCCTGCCGGAGGATTCTATGACGGAGGAACTACTCGAGGAAGTGACGGACGGCGTGGCCGTCCTGACCATGAATCGCCCGGACCGACTCAACGCCCTGTCGGGCGCCATGCTGACCGCGATGCTGGAGGCGCTCCAGCGGCTGGCCACGAGTGCCCAGGTCGGCGTCGTCGTTCTCACCGGCGCCGGGCGCGGCTTCTGCGCCGGCGGCGACGTCAAGGCGATGGCCGAGAGCCGTGAGGCCGAGGGCGTGACCCTCGAGGATCGCGCGCAGGCCTTGCGGGCGAGGATGGAAGTCTCGCGCTGGCTCCACGAGATGCCGAAGCCGACCATCGCGATGGTCCGCGGAGCGGCCGCGGGCGCCGGTCTGTCGCTGGCGCTGGCGTGCGACATGCGGATCGCCTCGGACAGCGCGCGCTTCGCCACCGCCTTTGCCCGCGTCGGCTACTCGGGCGACTTCGGCGGCAGCTGGTTCCTCACCAAGCTCGTGGGGACGGCCAAGGCCCGCGAGCTGTACTTCACGGCCGACATCCTCGACGCGCCGACGGCGCTCCGGCTGGGCCTCGTGAACCGCGTCGTCGCCGACACCGACCTCGAGAAGGAGACCCGCGCGCTCGCGGGCCGGCTGGCGCGCGGCCCGCGCGTCGCCCTTCGCTACATGAAGCGCAACATGAACGCCGCGGAGAGCGGCACGCTCGGCGAGTCGCTGGACCTCGAGGCGTGGCACCACTCGCGCACGGGACTGACGGAGGATCACCGCGAGGCGGCCCGCGCCTTCGTCGAGAAGCGTGAGCCCGTCTTCAAGGGCCGCTGATTGACATGGGGGGCCTAGCCACGGGCCCCCCATGCCCCCCTTGGCGCCCCTCGATAAGGTTCTTCAGCGTCTCGTGGGCGAGAGGCGATCGACGAAGATGACGAGGAGGGCGCCCGGGGTGTCCTTGAGCCCGAAGGCGATCCGGTCGCCGGGCGTGAGCCCCTGGAAGAGCGTGGTCGAGGAGGCGATGAACGGCATCGACATTCGCTCGTCCATCAGCCCGGCGATGGGCTCGTGCTCGATGACGATGACGGGTCGGCTGGCGTGCAGATCCGACGGCGGGGGCAGGATGGCGAGGACGACGCCGGTTCCCCGATAGTCCGCTCGCGTCGCGCTGTCGCGTCCGGGCTGGGCGGCGGCGCTCACGACGAGGAGGAGCGTCGCCACCAGGGCCAAGCCGGCGCGCCGCATGCCTAGTAGGGCGCGCCTCATGCATAGAGTTTAGCCCGCGATGGCCGGTCGTGTCTTCATCGGGACCAGCGGACACTATGCCGAGCACTTCTCGACCGTCGAGCCGAACCAGCCATTGCGCCACGAGTCCTGGCTCGCGCCGGACATCGTGGACTCGACGTCTACGTGTATTTCAACAATGATCACCGGGCCTTCGCGATCGCCAACGCCCTGAAGCTGCGAGGCCTTCTGCTGGAGGACATTGAAATGTAACTTTCACAACCGAAGGCCTGTGAAATGTTCTTCCCATCGCGCTCGAGTCGTGTAAGAATCGCGACCGCGGGTAGGAAATCATTTTCATCCCTCTGGTCGCGCGACGGGCCCTCGCCACAGTTACCCTCGGTAGCGGACTGCTCGCGCTTGTCGTGCTCGCAATCATCGGTGGCTGCGGCAACGGCCGTCTCGTGCTGCCGATCACGATCGATCCCATGTCGCTCACGGCCCCGCGCGACGGTCGCGAGCTGCGCACCGATGCCGCCGCCGTGCGGGGCATCGCCGCGATCCTCGCGCGCGAGCTCGGGCTGCCCGTGCCCTCCCGCTTCACGGTCTTCTTCTACGATTCGGCCAAGTCGTTCGAGCGCGGGCTGATCCAGGACGGCGATGTCTCGCCGGCGCGCGCGGCGGAGCTCTCCGACTTCGCGATCGGTGTAGGCCGGCGGCGCCAGCTCCTGCTCAACGAGGAAGGCATCGATCCCTCGCGGCGCGAATGGCTGCGGCTGATCGCGCACGAGATGACGCACGTCTGCCAGATCGAGCTCGCCGAAGGCGAAGGCCGGGCCGCGCAGTGGCTGGCCGAGGGCATGGCCGAGTGGGTCGCGTTCACCGTCCTCGAGCGCCTGCATCTCGACAACATGACGAACCGCCGGGAGATCGCCCGTCGTGGGATCCGCAACCACGCGGCGCTCGTGTCGGCGCGGCTCGATCTCGCCACCCTCGGCACCCCCCGTGGCTTCACCGTGCGGCACCGGCGCGAGGGCTCCGTACCGACCTATCAGCTCGCGTTCCTGATGACCGACTACCTCATCGAGCGCAACGGCTTCGGCCGGGTGGTCGAGTACTTCCGCTCCTTCGGCACGAACCAGAGCCCTCGCGAGAACTTCGAGCAGGCCTTCGGCACCAGCCTCGACGATTTCGAACGCGAGATCCTGACTCACCTCAAGCGTAGCCTTCCCTAGCACGGACCCCCCTGAGCCGAGCGGTCGCGCCGGCCCCGGTCTGCGCGCATCCTGGGTTGCGGGCTCCGCGCGGGATCGCTAGAGTTGACGGAGAAGGAGGACCTTTCGTATGCATCGATCCGTTCTGCGACTGGCCGCCGTGCTCTCGACGGTGCTGATCGCCGTCAGCGTGGCGTGGGCCGGCGCCCCGACCGAACAGGTTCGCCAGTACACCGATCAGGTCGTGAAGATCCTGGAAAACCCCCAGTTGAGGTCCGCGGACAAGCGGGCGGCGGTCCGGAAGGTCGCGATCGACATCTTCGACGTGAACGAGACCGCCAAGCGGGCGCTGGGGCCCCACTGGCAGAGCCGTAGCGGGGCCGAGCGCGACGAATTCGTGAACCTCTTCGCCGACCTGCTGGAGCGGACGTACATCTCGAAGATCGACCTCTTCGGCGGTGAGCGTCTCCGGTACACGGCCGAGTCCGTCGACGGCGACTTCGCGGTGGTGCGGGCCAAGGTCGTCACCAACAAGGGCACGGAGGTGCCCGTCGAGGCGCGGATGCTGAGGCGGGGCGACCACTGGCTGATCTACGACATCGCCATCCAGAACATCAGCCTCATCGCGAACTACCGCACGCAGTTCGACCGCATCATCCGCACGACGTCCTATCAGGATCTGGTGCGCCGGCTGCGGGAGAACCGCGAGCAGTTCCTCAACGAGAAGGCGGCCCCGGCGGGTCGGGCGTCCTGACGTATAATTCCGCGGTCGGGCGGTACCCACTCGAGCGCGCACGCGAGGTCGGACATGGCGACAGCTGAGCGACGGAACGAACCGATCCGGGCTCTCCTCAAAGAAGGGCGGAAGTTCCCGCCGTCCAAGGCCTTCGTCAAGGCCGCCCAGGTGAAATCCGCGGCCCTGTACAAGGAGGCGGCCCGCAACCCCGTCGCCTTCTGGGAAAAACAGGCCCGGCAGCTGCGCTGGATGAAGCCCTGGCGGAAGGGGCTCGAGTGGAAGCTGCCGTACGCGAAGTGGTTCGTGGGCGGCAAGCTCAACGTGTCCGACAACTGCCTGGACCGGCACGTCGAGGGCCCGCGGCGCAACAAGGCGGCCTTCATCTGGGAAGGCGAGCCCGGGGACAGCCGCGTGCTCACGTACTGGGACCTCTATCGTGAGGTGAACCGCTTCGCCTCCGCGCTGCGCAAGCACGGCGTCAAGAAGGGCGACGCCGTCACCATCTACATGCCGATGATCCCCGAGCTGCCGATCGCGATGCTGGCGTGTGCCCGCATCGGCGCGCCCCACAGCGTGGTGTTCGGCGGGTTCTCACCGGAGTCGCTGCGCGACCGCATCAACGACTGCAAGTCGCGTGTCGTCATCACCGCCGACGGCAGCCACCGTCGCGGCGGCCTCGTCCCCCTGAAGAAGAACACCGACGAGGCGCTCAAGGAGTGCCCGTCCGTGTCGACGGTGATCGTCTACAAGCGGACGGGGCAGGAGATCGCCTGGCAGCACGATCGCGACCACTGGTGGGATGAGTTCATCCAGACGGGCGATCGCTACGTCAAGCCCGAGCCGATGGACGCCGAGGACATGCTGTATCTGCTCTACACGTCGGGCTCGACGGGCAAGCCCAAGGGCATCGTGCACACCACCGGCGGCTATCTCACCGGCGTGAGCGCGACGCACCGGATGATCTTCGATCTCCGCGAGGACGACGTGTACTGGTGCACGGCCGACATCGGCTGGGTCACGGGCCACTCCTACATCGTGTACGGCCCGCTCGCCAACGGCGCCACCGGCGTGATGTACGAGGGCACGCCGGACCATCCCGACAAGGACCGCTTCTGGCGGATCATCGAGAAGTACGGGGTCACGATCCTCTACACCGCGCCCACGGCCATCCGCACCTTCGTGCGGTGGGGCGACGAATTTCCCAACCGCTGCGATCTGTCGTCGCTGCGGCTGCTCGGCACCGTCGGCGAGCCCATCAACCCCGAGGCGTGGGTGTGGTACTGGAAGGTCATCGGCAAGGGTCACTGCCCCGTCGTCGATACCTGGTGGCAGACGGAGACCGGTCAGATCCTCATCACGCCGCTGCCCGGCATCACGGTCTGCAAGCCGGGGTCTGCGACCTTCCCGTTCCCCGGCGTCGAGGCCGACGTCGTGAACGACAAGGGCGAGTCGGTGGACGCGGGCTACCTCGTGATCAAGCGGCCGTGGCCCGGGATGCTGCGCGGCATCTACGGCGATCCCGAGCGCTACCAGAAGCAGTACTGGAGCCAGACCCCGGGCCTGTACTTCACGGGTGACGGCGCCAAGCGGGACAAGGAGGGGTATCTCTGGCTGCTCGGCCGGATCGACGACGTGATGAACGTCTCCGGCCATCGAGTCTCGACGATGGAGGTCGAGTCGGCGCTCGTCGATCATCCCGCCGTCGCCGAGGCCGCCGTCATCGGGCGGACCCATGAGATCAAGGGCCAGGCCATCGCGGCCTTCGTCACCATCAAGGCCGGCATCCAGGCCACGGATCAGTTGCGCGACGAGATCAAGGCGCACGTGGCGAAGAAGATCGGCGCCCTGGCGCGGCCCGACGACGTCATCTACTCGGCGGAGCTGCCGAAGACCCGGAGCGGCAAGATCATGCGCCGGCTCCTGCGCGACGTCGCCGAGGGCCGGGCGCTCGGCGACACGACCACGCTCGCCGACGCCTCCGTCGTCGCGGAGCTCAAGAAGAAGTACGAGGACAAGGAATAAGCGCGATACCCGTCGAGCTCACGGGCTGGGTCACGCGGTTCATCGGGGGTAACGGCGCGGGCCGGCGCGTTTTTGACGAGCCGTTGACGGAGCCGGGGACGGTGCGTAGCGTGCTGCGCGGCTTGACCGATCGCTATCCCGAGCTGGCCGGCGCCCTGTGGCACGGCAACGACCTCGGCGAGCACATCGAGGTGCTCGTGAACGACGCCGTCCTCGGCATCGACCACACGATCGACTCGCGCCTCGGCCCGGGTGACCGCATCGCGCTGATCGGTCAGTATCTGGGCGGCTGACCGCCCCGGCATCGACCCGTGGCGACCTACCGCATCATCGCGTGGAAGGGCATTCCCGCCAGCATCGAGGCCCAGGACGGGACCGACAGCGTGACGGTCCAGCTCTCCGAGCGCTTCCAGATGCTGATCGACTCCGTGGCCATGCAGCTCGGGCTCGAGGGCTCCGACGCCTACCTGGATCTGTGGAGCCCCGGTGAACCCCAGGAGCGTCCGGGCACGGCCCGCGAGGTCGCGGACGCCGTCGCCGCCGACATCGAGAGCCGCTTCCCCCAGTTCATCTCCACCGCCTTCAACAAGCCGTGACCCCGGCCTGCGGACGGGCACGAGGCGGGCCCGATCCGTGGCTCGTGATGCTGTGCGTCTCCCGGACCTTCAACATGTTCATCTTCATGACCTACGCGGCCACGCTGCCGGTGCTGCGCCCGGCGTGGGGGATGTCGGCGACGGCGGCCGGCTCGGTGTCGACGGGCTTCCAGCTGGGCTACGCCGTCTCCCTGCTCGTCTGCTCGTGGCTCGCGGACCGGATCGGCGCGCGGCGGGTGTTCTTGTGGTCCGGCTGGCTCGCGGCGGCGACGGCGGTCGCCTTCGCCCTCCACGCGCGGTCCTATCTGTCGGCGCTGATCCTCTACACGCTGGTCGCCCTCTCCCAGGGGGGGACCTACACGACGGCGATCATGCTGATGGCCGACCGCTACCCGCGCGAGCGACGGGGCGCCGCGGTCGGCTGGCTGCTCGCCAGCTCCTCGCTGGGCTACGCGCTGTCGCTCCTCGTCTCCGGCATCGCCCTGCGCCAGGGCGGGTATCGCTTCGCGTTCGTGGCGACGGCGGCCGGACCCGTCATCGCCGTCGTGCTCGCCTGGACGGTGCTGCGGACAACGCCCAACGTCGTCCACGCGCGCGCCGAGGGCCCCGGCTTCGGCGGTGAGGTGCTGCGCAACCGGTTGGCCATGCGGCTCATGCTCGGCTACACGTTCCACTCGTGGGAGCTGCTCGGCATGTGGGCGTGGACACCGGCGTTCGTCGCCGCGTGTCTGGCCGTGTCGGGCCTCGCCAGCATGCGGGCGGTGGAGATCGGGTCGTATCTCACCGCGGCCTTCCATCTCACGGGGCTCGTCGCGTCGTCCACGATGGGCCGGCTCTCCGATCGCACGGGCCGGCGGAGCGTCTTGCTCGCGATGGCGCTGACGAGCACGCTCTGTTCCTTCGTCTTCGGCTGGCTCATCGGCTGGCCGATCGCGCTGGTCTTCGCCGTCGGCGCGGTCTACGGCTTCACGGCGCTCGGCGACTCCCCGGTGCTCTCGACGGCGTTCACCGAAGCCGTGCGCTCCGCCTACCTGGGCTCGGGTCTGGCGCTGCGCTCCCTGCTCGGCTTCGGGGCCGGCGCCATCGCCCCCCTGGTCTTCGGCCGCGTGCTGGACCTCGGCAATCTACCAGGCGCGACGCCGACGACCTGGGGCTGGGCCTTCGTCACCCTCGGCCTGGGCGGCGCCGCCGCGACGTGGTGCGCGTGGGGTCTGGCCCGCGACCGTCGAGGCTGATGGACCGGTCGGTGACCTTCGCGCTCAACGGTCGCGAGGTGACCGTCGACGTGCACGACCGGACGAGCCTGGTCGACGCCTTGCGCGACCATTTGAATCTCACCGGGACCCACGTTGGTTGCGAGCACGGGGTGTGCGGCGCCTGCACGGTGCTACTCGAGGGGCAGCCGGTGCGGGCGTGTCTTCTCTTCGCGGTGCAGCTCGAGGGCGCGCAGGTGACCACCATCGAGGGGCTGCGCGGCGCCGGGGGGGCGCTTCACCCGGTGCAGGAGGCCTTCCGCGAGTGTCACGCGCTGCAATGCGGGTTCTGTACGCCGGGCATGATCCTCACCGTGACCGCCCTCCTCGCGGATCACCCCGATCCGACCGACGCCGACGTGCGGGAGGCGATCGCGGGGAACCTGTGCATGTGCACGGGGTACCAGAACATCGTGCGCGCGGCCCGGATGGCCGCCCGGCGGCTGCGTGAGGCCCGATCATGAGCTCGGACCCCTCCGCGCCTTGACAGGGCAGGGAGGCCAGCCTATAACGCTGCCACTCGCACGTCGTTAAGCGAATCCAGGAGGCGCGCATGGCACGGATCACTCGTCGCGAGTTGCTGCAGGGCGCGGCCGCGCTCGGCGTCGCGGGCGCTGTCGTCCCGCGATCGGCCCAGGCCCAGACCACGCAGAAGCGGGAGCTGGTGGTGGCCCAGGGCGGCGACATCTCGAAGTTCGATCCCCACTTCTCGACGTCGTCCAACGACATCCGCGTCTCGTTCAACCTCTTCGACAATCTCATCAGCCGCCGACCCGACGGCAAGCTCCATCCCGGGCTGGCGACCGAGTGGAAGCTCGCCCCGTCGACCACGTGGACCTTCAAGCTGCGCCCGGGCGTCAAGTGGCACAACGGGGATCCGTTCTCGTCGGCCGACGTGAAATACAGCATCGAGCGCACGTGGGATCCCAACATCAAGACCCGGGTGAGCACGGTCCTCACGACCATCGACCGCATCGAGGCGCCGGACGCCACCACCGTCGTCATGCACACCAAGAAGCCCGACCCGCTGCTCGCCGCGCGCCTGGCGTTCTACGCCGGCCAGATCGTGCCGAAGAAGTATCTCGAGGCGGTCGGCGGCGATCAGTTCAACGCCAAGCCGGTCGGCACGGGGCCGGTGCGCTTCGTCTCGTGGACGAAGGACGATCGCATCGTGCTGGAGGCGAACCCGGATTACTGGGGCGGCCGGATCGACGTCGACCGCGTGATCATCCGCGCCATCCCCGACACCGCGCCTCGCATCGCCGCGCTCCTCAAGGGAGAGGTCGACCTGATCACGCAGCTGCCGCCCGATCACGGCGAGCGCGTGGCCGGCAACCCCACGACCCGCGTGATCGGCGCGCTGTACGCCGGGCTCTACGTGCTCGCGGTGAACAGCAAGCGGCCGCCGCTCGACAACCCGCTCGTCAAGCAGGCGCTGGCCCTCGGCGTCGACCGCGAGCTGATCGTCAAGGAGCTCTGGCGCGGCCGCGGCATCGTGCCGAGCGGGCCCATCGCCAAGGGCGACAACCACTTCGACTCCTCGCTGCCGCCGCTCGCCTACAACCCGGCGCAGGCCCGCGAGCGCCTGAAGAAGGCCGGCTACAAGGGCGAAGAGGTCGTCATCGAGACCACCGTCGGCTACACGGCCAACGACAAGCCGATGTCGGAGGCCATCGTGGCGATGTGGCGCGACATCGGCGTCAACGCCAAGGTCGAGGTGCTGGAGTACTCCGTCCGCGCCCAGAAGAACCGGGACAAGTCGTTCAAGGGGCTCTGGTGGTCGGATCCGACCTCCACGCTCGGGGATCCCGACGGGATGATGTGGCGGCTCCTCGGCCCGGGAGGACCGCAGGACTACTGGCGTCACGCACGCTGGGACGAGCTGGGGGACGCGGCGCGATTCTCGGTCGACGAGAAGTTCCGCGAGGGGGCGTACCGCGAGATGACGAAGATCTTCCTCGAGCACCTCCCGTGGATCCCGATCATCCAGCCCTACGAGGACTACGGCGTCCAGAAGTACGTCGAGTGGACGCCCGATCCGCTCCAGCAGCTCGAGATCCGGCGCTTCAATCTGAAACTCCGGCGCGCGTAGGCCGACTTCGGGCGGAGGCCGCTCGGCCTCCGCCCGCTGCGCATGCGCGGTCTCCTGCCCTTCCTCGCGTCCCGGGTGCTTCGCGCGGTCGTCGCGCTCTGGCTCGTCTCCACCGTCGTGTTCGTGGTCATGCGGCTGTCCGGCGATCCCGTGCCGCTCCTGCTGCCGCCCGACGCGCCCCGGAGCGAGATCTTCCGCGTCCGCGCCGAGCTGGGCCTGGACCGGCCGCTCGTCGTCCAGTACGCGGTGTTCCTCGGCAACGCGCTGCGCGGCGACTTCGGCCGGTCGATCCATTTCCGCGAGCCCGCCGCCCGCGTGGTCGCGGGCTATCTGCCGGCGACGTTCGAGCTCGGGCTCACGGCCTTCGCGCTGGCCGCCCTCGTCGCGCTGCCCGTCGGGATCGTCTCCGCCGTGCGGCGCAATTCGCTCATCGACCAGGTCTCGATGACGATCGCGCTCATCGGGCAGGCGGCCCCCACGTTCTTCATCGGGATCCTCTTCATCCTCATCGTGTCGCTCCAGCTCGGATGGCTGCCCACGTCCGGCCGCGGCGACTGGCGCCATCTCGTGCTCCCCGCGCTGACCCTCGGCGCGTTCGCCATGGCCTCGATCGCGCGGCTCACCCGCTCGGCGATGCTCGAGGTGCTGCGGGCCGACTTCATCCGGACCGCGCGCGCCAAGGGGGTGGCCGAGATGCTGGTGATCGTCAAGCACGCGCTCAAGAACGCCGCGGTGCCGATCGTGACGATCACCGGCCTGCAGTTCGGCACGCTGCTCGGCGGCGCGGTGGTCACGGAGACGGTGTTCGCGTGGCCCGGCATCGGCCGGCTCGCGATCCAGTCGATCTACAACCGCGACTATCCCGTCGTGCAGTGCACGGTGTTCGTCTCCGCGGTGCTCTTCATCGTCATCAATCTCTGCATCGACGTGTTCTATGGCCTCCTCGATCCCCGCGTCCGCACGAGCTGACGACGTCCCCGTGGGGGCGGCGGCGCTCGGCGGCGGCCGGGCGCGGCGCACGCGCCGGCTGGCCGTGGCCGGAGCGGGGTTCGTGCTGCTCCTCGTCCTCGTCGCCGTGGCCGCTCCCGCGCTGGCGCCGTACGATCCCGTCCGCCAGTCGCTGCGCGCGCGGCTGGCCGGCCCCACGCTGGCCGGCCCCGACGGCAAGGCGCATCTCCTGGGGACGGATCATCTCGGCCGCGACGTGCTGTCCCGCGTGATCTTCGGCGCGCGCGTCTCGCTGGCGGTCGGGTTCGCCGCGGTGGTCGTGGGCGGGCTGGTGGGGGCGGTCCTCGGGCTGCTGGCCGGCTTCCGGCGCGGCTGGTCGGACTCCGTCATCATGACGCTGGCCGACGCCCAGCTCGCGTTCCCGTTCATCCTGCTCGCGATCGGGATCATCGCGGTGCTGGGGCCGAGCTTCCCGACCCTGATCCTGGTCGTCGGGCTCTCGGGCTGGGTCAACTACGCGCGCATCCTGCGCGGGCAGGTGCTCGGGCTGCGCTCCCGGGAGTTCGTGGACGCCATCCACGGGCTCGGCGGGTCCGTCCTCCGCATCGTCGTCCGCCACATCCTGCCCAACGTCATGTCCTCGCTGGTCGTCATCGCCACCCTCGAGCTGGCGCGCGCGATCGTGCTCGAGGCCACGCTGTCGTTCCTCGGGCTCGGCATCCAGCCGCCCACGCCCTCCTGGGGCGGCATGGTCCACGAGGGCCGCGAGTACCTGGACTCGGCCTGGTGGATCGCGACGGCGCCCGGCCTCGTCCTCATGGCCACCTCGCTCGTGGTCAGCCGCACCGGCGACTGGCTGCGTGACCTCCTCGACCCCACGCTGCGGGGGGAATAGAGGCCGGTCATCGATGGCACAATGGCGGGCGATGAGGTTCCGACCCCTCAGATGGCTGCTCGCTGCCGGCGTCATGCTGTCGATGGCGACCTCGGCCTCGGCGGCGCACGCTCAGCCGGCGCCGTTTCGGCGGGTCATGATCGTGGTCCTCTCGTGGCGCCCTCCTTTCCAACTTCTTCGCCCAAACGCATCCCTCCCTGCCGAACTACGTGGCGATGACGGCGGGCAGCACGTACGGACTGACCTCGAACGCGGACGTCACCCTCGACGTGCCGCATGTCGGAGATCTCCTGGAGGCGGCCGGCCGAAGCTGGCGCGTCTACGCGGAGGGGTACCCCGGCAATTGTTTCCTGGGGTCCTCCATGGGAACATACGTGCGAAGACACGTGCCATTCTTGAGTTTTCGCAACGTCCAGACGAACGCCACCCGATGTCAACGAATCGTGAACGCGTCGGCCCTGGCCAACGATGTCGCGAGCGGGACGCTCCCGGACTACGGCTTCTACGTCCCAGACCTGAACAACAGTGGTCACGATACCGGCGTCGCCTTCGCGGACCAGTGGCTCGCGCGAGCCTTCGGCCCACTACTCGAGGATGCGCGATTCATGGACGGCACGCTGTTCGTCGTCACGTTCGATGAGGACGACCGGACCCACGCGAATCACATCTATACCGTGCTCTCGGGAACCGGCGTGCTGCCGGGGTCGATCTCGACGTCTCGGTACGACCACTACAGTCTGCTGCGGACCATCGAGGACGTGCTGGGCCTGGGGAGCCTCGGACAGAGGGATGCCGAGGCCACGCCGGTTGCCGGCGTCTGGCGCGTGGCTCGCGATTTCAACGGCGACGGTACGAGCGACGTCCTGTGGCGGGATACCTCGGGGAACCTCGCCATGTGGCTGATGAGCGGCGGCGCCCTCGCCGGCACCCTCGGGATGGGCATGGTGCCGACGACGTGGGTGATCATCGGGATCGGGGATTTCGACGGCGACGGCCGAGCGGACATCCTCTGGCGGGACACGACCGGCAACGTCGGTTTGTGGCGGATGAGCGGCAACACCGTCGTCGGCGTCGCCGGCCTCGGGAATGTCTCGACGGCGTGGACCGCCAAGATCGGTGACTTCGACGGCGACGGCAAGGCAGACATCTTGTGGCGCAACACGGCGTCCGGTGGCGTCGTGATCTGGCTGATGAATGGCGGCACGGTCGCAACCAATTTCGATCTGGGTGTGGTCCCGACGGCGTGGACGGTGGTCGGGATCGGGGATTTCGATGGCGATGGGAAGGTGGACATCCTTTGGCAGGACACCGCCGGGAATCTCGCCCTCTGGCTGATGAGCGGTGGGACTGTCCTCGGCAGCGCGAGCCTCGGCAACGTTCCCCTCCCGTGGATGGCCCAGATCGGCGACTTCGATGGCAACGGCAAGGCCGACATCGTATGGCGGCATACATCGTCCGGCGCCGTCGCGATGTGGCTGATGAGTGGCGCGACGGTCATGGCCGCGGTCGGACTGGGCACGGTCTCGACGACGTGGGCGATCGAACAAGTGGGCGATTTCGACGGCGATCGCAAGACCGACATCCTGTGGCGGAGCAGTTCGGGCAATGTGGTCTCGTGGCTGATGAACGGCCTGACCGTCGCCGCCGACGCGTTCATCACCAATGTCTCGGCAAGCTGGACGGCGCAGCAGGACCGGTGGGGACGGTGAGGGCATCATGAGCGGGCCGATCACGAGCAAGCTGATCGAGGACACGGCGCGGGAGCTGATGGCCCGGGCGGCGATCGACATCCCGCCGGACTACCGTGAAGGCGTCCGCCAGGCCCGTGATCTCGAGAAGAGCAAGCTGCCGCGCTTCGTGCTGACCGAGATGCTCGAGAACTGGTCCATCGCCACCGAGGAGCGCCGGCCGATGTGCGCCGATACCGGCCTGCCGCGCTACTACGTGCGCGCGGGGAACGAGGCCGTCGTGGAGGGCGGCTTCGTGGCGCTCGAGCGCGCGCTGCGCAAGGCCACCGCGGACGCGACGGCGGCCATCCCGCTCCGGCCCAACCGCGTGCATCCGCTCACCCGCGCCGACCACGACAACAACGTCGGCATCCACGCGCCGGAGATCACCTACGCGTTCGAGCCCGGCGCCAGCTGGATCGATGTCACCACCGTGCACAAGGGCGGCTTGTTCGGCAGCGATTACCGGATGCTCTTCCCGGCCGACGGCATCCCCGGCATCAAGCGCTTCTTCGTCGACACGCTCGTGCAGTTCGGCAAGCGCGGCCTGGCCTGTCAGCCCGCGATCGTCGGCCTCGGCATCGGCGGCGCCAAGGACACCTGCGTGCGTCTCGGCAAGGAAGCGGCGTGCCTGCGCGTCGTGGGCAGCCGCAACCCGGACCCGGCGGTCGCGCGCCTGGAGGAAGAGCTCACGGCGCTCGGCAACTACGTCGGCATCGGGGCCATGGGCTTTGCCGGCACCTCGCTGGTGGTCGCCACCCACGTCGAGGTCGCGTTCTCGCACACGGGCGGGATGCCGGTCGGGATGCACAGCTTCTGTCTGTCGTCGCGGCGGGCGACGGCGCGCATCCACGCGGACGGCCGCGTGGAGTTTCGCACCGATCCCCGGTGGTTCACGGATTACTACCGCCGCGAGGGCATCGAGTGACCGGCGCGCCGAGCCGTCTGGACGACCTCGCGATGGACGAGGTGCGGCTGACCACGCCCGTCTCGGCAGCCGATCTCGAGCGGCTCAAGCTCGGCGACGTCGTCTATCTCGACGGCATCCTCTACACGGCGCGCGAGGGCGTCTACCGGAAGGTCGTCGACGAGGGGCACGGCCTGCCCGCGAGCGTGACCGCGCTGACCAACGTCAACTTCCATTGCTCGCCCGCCGCGAGCGTGCACGCCGACGGGAGCTACTCCGTCGAGGCGGTGACGGCGACAGCCAGTTTCCGCTTCGGCAAGTCCATGGCGCGCTGGTTCGAGCGGACGGGAGCCAAGGTCATCGTGGGCAAGGCCGGGCTGACGGAGACGGCCTATCGGGAGTGGTACGTGCCGCACGGCGCCGTGTACCTGACGACGGTCGGCTATGGCCTCGGCGCGACCTACGGCCGGTCGATCAAGCGCGTGGTCGAGGTCCACTGGCTCAAGGAGCTGGGCATCGCGCAGGCGCTGTGGGTCCTCGAGGTCGAGCGCCTGGGGCCGTTCCTGGTGGAGGGCGACCGCAACGGCCGCAGCCTCTTCGCGCTGGCCAACCGCGAGATCAACGCGCGCCTGCGCGAGGTCTATCGCGAGCTGCCGGCGTTCTCGATGGGCCGGTTCGGCGAGCAGGCGTCGTGCGAGGAGGAGATCGTTTAAACGTTTATCTCGCCGGGCCGCTCTTCACCGCGGCCGAGCGCGACTTCAACGTGGCCCTGGCCCGCCGGCTGGAGACGCTCGGTCATCGGGTCTTCCTGCCGCAGCGCGACGTCCCGCCGGTCAGGGGGGCTCCCCGCACGCGCCGACTGTACGACGGGTGCCTGCGCGGATTGCGAGCGAGCGACGTCGTCGTGGCGGTCTGCGACGGGGCCACCGCCGACGACGGCACGGCCTGGGAGATCGGCTACGCCGTCGCCCTCGGCAAGTCCGTCTACGCGCTGAGAACGGATAGCCGGCGCGCGAGGCCGGACGAGCACGTCAACCTGATGATCCAGGAAAGCGTCACCGCGCTCTTCCCGACGGTCCCACGTCTGCTGTCGGCGCTGGCCCGCCGGGCCCGGCCGAGGCGCGCGGCGCGCCGCCCATAATTCACACGGCGTTGACAACCGTTCCCGCGGGACGTCGCATCCTGGAGCCATGAACCGGGCGTTCCTGCTCCTCCTTCTGGCCGCCGCCGTCATGGTGGTGAGCCCGGCGTCGACGCCGGAGGCGAGGGCTCAGGCGGCGGCCGCCTCGCTCGATCGGCCGGCGGCCGAGATCGGCGGCGGCCCGTGGATCAACAGCGCGCCGCTCACGCTCCAGGCGCTGCGGGGCCGTGTCGTCTTCGTCGAGTTCTGGACGTACGGCTGAATCAACTGCAAGAACGTGATCCCGCAGTTGCGGGCGTGGCACGACAAGTACGAGAGCGCGGGGCTGACGATCGTGGGCGTGCACACGCCGGAGTTCGCGTGGGAGAAGCCCACCGAGGGCGTGCGGGCGGCCGTGCGCAAGCTCGGCATCCTCTACCCGGTCGTGCAGGACAACGACATGGCGATCTGGCGCCGGTTCGGGGTGTGGGCCTGGCCCACGGCGGTCCTCGTCGACCGGAAGGGGATCGTCCGGTATCGCCACATCGGCGAGGGGGCATACGCAGACACCGAGGGCGTGCTCCGGCGGCTCCTCGCCGAGCGCGAGTAGGCGTCCGCGGTGGCGTCGCCGTCGACGCGCTTCTCCGTCTTCGCGCTGGTCATTGCCGTGCCGACCGTCATCGTGGCCGCGCTCGGCTGGGTCTCCTTGCGGCAGTGGGAGCGCTCGGCCGAGCTGCTCTTCCGCGAGCAGGCGCGCGACGTCGCCGCGATGGCGGCCGACAAGATCGAGATGCTCGTCCGCCAGGCCGACGACGACGTGGTGACGCGGCTCGGCGCCATCGTGGAGGGCGGAGACCTGCGGCCGGAGCGGCTCGCGGCGTTCCTCCGCGAGACCCCGCTCGTCGAGCGCCTCTACCTCTTCGATCGCGGGGGACGTCTGCTGTACCCGACGGCGTGGCGCGAGGCCGACGCCGGCGTCTTCGCGGGGCTGCTCGCGGAGATCTCGCAGGGGTTCTGGGAGCGGGGGGGACGACGGGACTTCGTCGCCGGCGACCGATCGATGCTGGCGGCCGTCCTGCGTGGGCGCGACGGCGTGCCGCGACTCGCGGCGGTGGCGCGCAGCACGGAGGCGCTGCAACGCGACGTCTTCGACAAGTCGCTCACGACCCTGGACTCACCGATCATCTGCCTGGTGGTCGATGCCCAGGGGCGTCCCGTCGCCCATCGCGCGCCGCTCGCCGCCGCCAGCCTCATCGTGACCGTGCCCTTCCGCCAGACGCTGCCGACCTGGCGGGTGGCCCTCTACCAGCCCGCCGGGGCCTCGCCGCGTCAGTCGGTGCGGCGGCAGATCATGCTGTTCACGACGGCGTTCGGGGTGCTCATCGTCGTCATCGGGGCCGGCCTCGTCGTGACGTACCGGCTCGTGCGGCGCGAGACCGAGATGGCGCGCCTGAAGGCGGATTTCGTGGCCAACGTCTCGCACGATCTGAAGACCCCGCTGTCGGTGATCCGCATGTTCGGGGAGACGCTCGAGATGGACCGTGTGCGCGACGAGCCGACCCGACGCGAGTACTACCGGGTCATCACGCGCGAGAGCGAGCGGCTGTCCCGCCTCATCGACAACGTGCTCGACTTCTCGCGCATCGAGAGCGGGCGCCGGCTCTACGAGCGGGTGCCCACGGCGATCGAGCCGCTCGTGCGCGACGTGGTGGAGGCGTTCGCCTATCCGTTCGCCCAGCACGGCTTCAAGGTCGAGGTGGACGTGGCCCCAGACCTGCCCGAGACGCCGCTCGACGCCGAGGCCATCGGCCAGGCGCTCGCCAACCTCGTCGACAACGCGATCAAGTACTCGGCGGAGCGCAAGACCCTCCGCGTCGAGGCCGCGCGGGCCGACGGCGGCGTGGCCTTCGTGGTGGCGGACGAGGGCATCGGGATCCCCGAGGACGAGCAGGGGCGAATCTTCGACAAGTTCTACCGGGTCGGACGCAGCGAGACACAGGGACGCCGCGGGAGCGGCGTCGGTCTGGCCCTCGTCCGTCACGTCGCCGAGGCCCACGGAGGGCGGGTGACCGTCGAGAGCCGCCCGGGCGGGGGCAGCCGCTTCACGCTCTGGATTCCCCTGGCCGACGGGTGACGATGAGACGGCTGCTCGCCGCCACGCTCCTGGTCGTGGGCGTCGCCTCCGCCGCCGCCGCCCAGTCGCCGCTCGTCGCCGAGCTCGCGCAGTTCTCCCTGCGCTATCACGAAGACCCGGCGCGTCTGGACACGCTACGCGAGGGACTGGAGCGCGCCGTGGCCGCCGATCCGCACGTCGACAACCTCCTGGCCCTGGCCCTGATCTCGTACGTGTGGGGCGACGTCCGCGCCCGGACGCGCGCCGACAAGCTCGCGGCGTACGATCGCGGGCGGCAGGCGGCGCGACGAGCGGCGCAGGCGGAGCCGCGCAGCGTGGCCGCGCACTTCTGGCTGGCCACGAACACCGCGCGCTGGGGCCAGACCAACGGCGTCGTGCGCTCGCTGTTCCTGCTGCCCGAGGTCCAGCGCGAGATCCGCATCGTCCGCGACCTCGATCCCGGCTTCACGCCGGTGTACGCCCTGGCCGGCAACGTCTACTACGAGCTCCCGGCCCTGCTCGGCGGCGACCTCGCCAAGGCGGAGGAGATGTTCCGGACGGGCCTGGCCCAGGATCGGCGGTACACCGTGCTTCGGGTCGGTCTCGGCAAGACCCTGATCAAGCGCGGTCACCGGGAGGAGGCACGCCGCGAGCTGACGGCCGTCCTCGAGGAGCGAGCCCCGCGGAATCCCGCGGACTGGAAGATGAAGGACGCGCCGGAAGCCCGGCGGCTGCTCGAGACGCTGGGAACGGGCTCCTGATGCCACGCATCCTCATCGTCGACGACGAGCCCCACATCGTGCGCGGGCTCGAGGACAACTTGCGGTTCGAGGGTTACCACACGTCGACGGCGACCGACGGCCATCAGGCGCTGGCCGTGGCCGCGCGCGAGGCGCCCGACCTGATCCTGCTCGACATCATGATGCCGGGGCTGAGCGGCTGGGACGTCTGCCGGCAGCTGCGTGGCCGGGGCATCGACGTGCCCATCATCATGCTGACCGCGCGGGGCGAGGAGACCGATCGCATCCGCGGGCTCGAGCTGGGCGCCGACGACTACATCACCAAGCCCTTCTCGCTGCGCGAGCTGCTGGCGCGGGTGCGCGCCGTGCTGCGGCGGCCGGGGCCGCGGCACAAGGTCGAGGAGTTCGCCTTCGGCGACACCCGGGTGCGCCCGCGCGGCCGCCAGGCCTTCCGCGCGGGCCGCGAGGTCATGCTCACGCGCAAGGAGTTCGATCTGCTCGTGTACCTGCTGGAGCATCGCGGCGAGGTCGTCACGCGCGAGCGGCTGCTCGAAGAGGTGTGGGGCCACGAGCGCTTTCCCACCACGCGCACCGTCGACACGCACGTGCTCAGGCTCCGGCGCAAGTTCGAGCGCGATCCCGAGCGCCCGACGTTCATCGTCACCGTCCACGGTCAGGGTTACAAGCTCACGGCCTCGTGAGAACATGAGCGGAAGCTTCATGGAGGAATGCCGATGCTGATCCGTCACGCTCCGCGATTCCCGTCGTCCGAGATCACGCCGGAACGGCTGTATCTCGATCGTCGGACGTTCCTCGCCGGGGCCGGCGCGCTCCTCCTCGGCGCGGCCGACGCGGGGGCGGCGCCGGCGGTCCCCCAGGGCGCGCCGCTGAAGGCGACCCGGAACGACGCGTTCAGCCTGAAGGAGGCGCCCACCAAGTTCGAGAGCGCGACGACGTACAACAACTTCTACGAGTTCGGTGTGAACAAGGAGGATCCCGCGCGGCTGGCCGGCACGCTGAAGCCGCGGCCGTGGACGCTGAAGGTCGACGGGCTCGTGGCCAAGCCAAAGACCTTCGACATCGACGAGCTGCTGCGGGCCTTCCCGCTCGAGGAGCGCGTGTACTCGCTCCGCTGCGTCGAGGCGTGGTCGATGGTGATCCCCTGGGTCGGATTCCCGCTCCAGGCGCTGCTCAAGCGGGTCGAGCCCACGAGCCAGGCCAAGTACGTCGCGTTCACGACGCTGCTCGATCCCGAGCAGTTCCCGGCCCAGCGCAAGGGCCTCTTCAACCTGGGCGGCCTCGACTGGCCCTACACCGAAGGGCTGCGCGTGGACGAGGCCATGCATCCGCTGACGCTGCTGACCGTCGGCATGTACGGGCAGGTGCTCCCCAACCAGAACGGCGCGCCGATCCGCGTCGTCATTCCGTGGAAGTATGGCTTCAAGAGCGCCAAGTCCATCGTGCGGATCAGCCTCGTGGCCGACCAGCCCAAGACCGCCTGGAACGTGGCGGCGTCGTCGGAGTACGGGTTCTACTCGAACGTGAACCCCGAGGTGAGCCATCCGCGCTGGAGCCAGGCGACCGAGCGGCGGATCGGCGAGCTCCGCCGTCGTCCGACCCTCATGTTCAACGGCTATGCCGACCAGGCCGCGCCCCTCTACACGGGCATGGATCTCAAGAAGTTCTATTAGTCCATTGAGTCGGCGGAATCGGCTCGCGCTGAAGGCCACCGTCTGGATCGTCTGTCTGTTCCCGCTGGCCATCCTCGCGTATCGGGCGTGGACGGATGATCTGACGGCGAATCCGATCAGCTTCATCACCAACTGGCTCGGTGACTGGACGTTCCGGATCCTGCTCACGGCGCTCGCGCTGACGCCGCTGCGGATCGTGACGGGGATGGCGTGGCAGATGTCGCTCCGGCGGCTCGTCGGGCTCTTCGCCTTCTTCTATGCCGTGCTCCACTTCAGCGTGTGGATCGTCCTCGACCACTTCTTCGACTGGCCCGAGATGGGGGCGGACATCGTCAAGCGACCGTACGTCACGGTCGGGATGCTGGCCCTGACCTGTCTCGTCCCCCTGGCCGCGACGTCGACCACGGGGATGATCAAGCGCCTCGGCGCGGCGCGCTGGAAGCGCCTGCACCGGCTGGTCTACCTCGTCGCGGTCTGTGCGACGCTGCACTTCCTCTGGCTCGCCAAGGTCGGCCGGACCGATCAGTACGTCTACGCCGCGCTCGTGGCGCTGCTGCTCGGGGTCCGCGGGTGGGATGCCGCCCGCCGGGCGCTTCGCCGGCGCAAACAGGCCTTTCTCCCCGGCCTTCCAGGCCGTACTATCTCGGGGCCATGACCGGGACCGTCGCCGTCAACGGGCGCACCTACCGCTCTCCGCGGCAGCCCTCCGTGGTGGTGTGCGTCGACGGCTGCGAGCCGGCCTACGTCGACGACGCCATCGCGACGGGCGCGGCCCCGGCGCTGCGGCGCTTCCGCGAGCATGGCACGTATCGCCTGTCCCGGACGATCGTCCCCAGCTTCACGAACCCGAACAATCTCTCGATCGTCACGGGGGTGACGCCGGCCGTCCACGGGATCTCCGGCAACTACTTCTGGGACGCCGCGGCCGGCCAGGAAGTGATGATGAACGACCCGCGGTTCCTGCGCTGCCCGACGCTGCTCGCCGAGCTGTCGCGGGCCGGGGCGCGGGCCGTCGTCATCACCGCCAAGGACAAGCTGCGGCGGCTGCTCGGTCACGAGATGCAGGGGATCTGCTTCTCGTCGGAGAAGGCCGCGGAGGTCACCAAGGCCGAGCACGGCATCGAGCGCGTGACGGATCTCGTCGCGATGCCGGTCCCCGACGTCTACAGCGCGGAGCTGTCGGAGTACGTGCTCGCCGCCGGCCTCGAGCTGCTGCGGCGCGAGCGTCCCGACGTGATGTATCTCTCGCTCACCGATTACATCCAGCACAAGCACCCGCCGGGCGACCCCGTGGCCACGCGGTTCTACACGATGCTCGATCGGTACTTCGATGCCATCGACCGGGAGGGGGCGGTGCTCGGCATCACCGGCGATCACGGCATGAACGCCAAGGTCAAGAGCGACGGGACGCCGAACGTCGTCTACCTGACCCCGCTCCTGGACGCGGTGGTCGGCGCCGGCCGCTTCCGGATCATCCTGCCCATCACCGACCCCTACGTCGTGCATCACGGCGCCCTCGGCTCGTTCGCGACGATTCATCTCGAGCGCCCGGCCGACGTCGCCTCCGTGATGGAGCGGCTGCGGGACACGCCGGGCGTCATGGGGGTGTGGGATCGCGCCGAGGGCTGCGCGCGATTCGAGCTGCCGCCGGACCGCGTCGGCGACGTCATCCTCGTGGGCGATCGCCACACCACGCTCGGGAAGTCCCCCGACGCGCACGACCTGTCGCTCTTGACGGAGCCGCTCCGCTCGCACGGCGGGCCGACGGAGGAGACCGTGCCCTTCATCATCAACCGGCCGCTGTCCGCGGCGTACGCCGCGCGCGCCGGCGGGCTCAGGAACTTCGACATGTTCGACTTCGTGCTGAACGGCGCCGAGTGATCGCGCGTCTCGCCCTGGCCGTGACGCTCAGCCTGCTGCTCGCCGGCTGCGCGGCGGTCGAGCGTGGCGCGTCGCCGGAGGCCACGGCGGGGCTCCCGCGCCCCACGCGCGAGGTGTTGCCCAACGGCGTCGTGCTGATCGCGCAGGAGCAGCGGGCCAGCACGGTGGTGGCGTTGCAGCTGTGGATGCGTGTCGGGGGGCGTGACGAGGGCCCCGACGAGGTGGGCCTGTCCCACTATCTCGAGCACATGCTGTTCAAGGGCACGCCCACGCGACCGCCCGGGTCCATCGACCGGCTGATCGAAGGCTTCGGGGGCCGGAGCAACGCCTTCACCTCGTTCGACTACACGCACTACGATCTCGTGCTTCCCGCGGCGCACCTCCGGGCGGGCGTCGAGCTGCTCGCGGACATCGCGGTGAACGCCAGCTTCAATCAGGCCGACATGGATGCCGAGCGCAAGGTGGTGCTGGAGGAGATGCGGCTCACCGAGGACAACGCCGAGAACTTCATGAGCCGGCGGCAGTACGAGGTGAGCTACGCGCCCCACCCCTACGGCCGCTCGCTCCTCGGACCTCCGGAGACGATCCGGACCCTCGCGCGCGAGACGCTGTCCCGCTACTACAGGAAGATGTACGTCCCCCGGCACATGACGCTCGTGGTCGTCGGCGCCGTGACGGTCGACCAGGCGCGGGCGGCGGCCCTGGCGACCTTCGGACGGCTGCCCAACGTTCCCGCGTCTCGCCCCGACGTCTCCGTGCTGCGGCCGCTCGCGCAGAAGCGCACCGACGACGCCAGACGCCCCGAGGAGCAGGCGTTCCTGGGGCTGGCGTGGCGAACGGCGCCCGTCAACGATCGCGACGTCTACGCGGTCGACCTCCTCACCTATGTCCTGGGCGACTCGCCCAGCTCGCGACTGAACCAGACCGTGCGCGAGCGCGACCGGCTGGTCTTCTCCATCGAGGACAACTACAGCGCCTGGGAGAAGGCGGGGCTCGTCACCATCATCGCGCGGCTGGCGCCGGCGAACCTCGACCGCGCCGAGGCGTCGATCCTCGGCGTCATCCGGGGCGTCCGCGAGGGCGGCGTCACGGAGACCGAGCGCCGGCGCGCGATCGTCACGGCCGAGGCGAGCTATGCCTTCGACATCGAGACGGCCGAGGGGCTCGCCAAGGCCTACGGCCAGGCGGAGACGACGTGGACCCTGGACAACGAGATCGCGTACCTGACCCGTCTACGCGAGATCACCGCCGCCGAGATCCAGGCCGCCGCGCGCAAGTACTTCGGCGACGACAATTACGTGCGGGTGCGCTTCGTCCCGCAGGCGGGTGCCCGGTGATCCGCCCGGCGCGCGCGCTGCTCCCTCTGGTGGCGGCCCTCGCCCTCCTGTCGCTCGCGGCGCCGGCCGTGGCGCAATCGACGACGCGCGTTCGGCTCGACAACGGCCTCCGCGTGCTCGTCCGCGAGAACCCGGTGGCCCCGGTGGTCGCGGTCTCCCTCATGATCGACGTGGGGACGCGCTGGGAGCGGCCGGAAAACTCCGGGATCTCGAACTTCGTCACCGCCGTGATGGTGAAGGGGACCACGAAGCGGAGCGGCGGCGAGATGGCCGAAGCGGTGGCGGCGCTCGGCGGCAAGCTCAGCGCCACGGGCGACGTCGACTACTCGGAGATCCAGGCCAGCGCGCTCGCGCGGTTCTGGCGGGAGCTCCTGGACCTCACGGCCGAGCTGGCGCTCTCGCCGGCGCTCCTGCCCGTGGAAGTCGACAACGAGCGCGAGCTGCTGCTCTCGCGCGTGCAGAAGCGGCGCGATAGCCCCAACAACCGCGCGTTCGACGAGCTGTACGCGACGCTCTACGGCCGGCATCCGTACGCGTTGCCGATCCTCGGCACCCCCGAGGCGCTCAAGCGCATCGACCACGCCGCCATCGTCGAACGGTACCGCGCGTTCTATCGCCCGGAACGTATGAAGCTCGCGATCAGCGGGCAGGTGAAGACGGCCGACGTCCTCGTCGAGGTCCGGCGCCTCTTCGGGGGGTTGAGCCCGGGGACGCTCGCCACCGACGCCGTCCTTCCCGCGCCGGTGTCCGCCACGCACCGGATCGTCGTGGAGCAACCCGCGCAGCAGACGCAGATCCTCGTCGCCGGGCTGGCCCCGCGAATCGCCGACCCCGACTTCGCCGCCGTCAAGGTGCTCACCACCGTGCTCGGCGGCGGGATGGCGGGCCGTCTGTTCGCGGAGCTGCGTGACAGGCAGGCGCTGGCCTACACGGCGAGCGCGTTCTTCGACCCGGTGCGGGATCCCGGCGCGCTCATCGTCTATCTCGGCACCGCGCCCGACAACGCGGCCCGGGCCGAGGAGGCGCTCAGGAAGGAGATCGAGCGCGTCCGATCAGAGCCGGTCGGCGCCGAAGAGCTGCAGCGCGCGAAGGGCTATCTGCTGGGGAACTACGAGATGGATCGGCGGACGAACGGCCGACAGGCGTGGTACCTGGCGTTCTACGAGATCGAATCGGTCGGCCAGGACTACCCCGACCGCTACCGCCGTGCCGTGGAAGCGGTGACTCCTGACGCCGTGCTGCGCGCCGCCCGGGCCTACCTCACGACCCTGACGACCGTCGTCCTTCGCCCGAAGTAAGCCGACCGGACGCTTCGGGGCCGCCGCGCCTACTCGCTGCGCTGGGCCCGGGCTTCCTCGGCGGCGCGAATCTCGTCGGCGAACATCCCGACGTGGAGCGGGCAGGGGGCCTTGTTCTCGTCGACATACTGGCAATCGACCTGATTGCATTGGACAAAGTAGCCGGGAGGTCGTCCGAACCCTCCCCAGCGCCGCAGCCGGATCAGCACCTGCTCCGATACCACATCGCAGAAGAATGGTCGCGGTCGGCCTCGGCTCACAGCAACTCCTTTGCCACAGTGAATCGACCTCCCCCACCTTACGCCATCCCGCCTCGAGACTCAATGAAACGTATGCCTGGTGAAGCACGAGATTTCGGTCGAACCGCCCCCGACTTTTCGCTATAGTCTGTCGGTGTAATAAGGGGTACCGCTGCATGAGGGGGGTCCGCCTTGCGTCCTGTTCACGGTGGCATCGGCCGGAGATGCGCAGCGGTACTGTGTGGGCTGAGCCTGGCGCTGGTCGTCACTGGTTGTAGCAGCACCTCGCGCGGGCTCAAGAGCGAGGCGGGACCGGCGGGTGACGTCACACGAGTCCCGCCGCAGACCGACCTGTCGGCACCGGACGCGGTGGTGCCCACCGCCGAACGCGAGCCCGCCAACACCTCCCCGCTGCTCGCCCAGGCTCCCAGACCCGCCTCGCCCGCGGCGCCGCCGCCCGACGAGACCGAGGACCTCTACGATCCGTGGGAGCCGTTCAACGAGAAGATGTTCGACTTCAACCTCAAGCTCGACCGCTACGTGCTCAAGCCCGTGGCGCGGGTCTGGCGAGTGGTCATCCCCGAGCCATTCCAGATCATGATCTCGAACGGCTTCGACAACATCCGCGTCGTGCCGCGCTTCGTGAACAACGTCCTTCAGGGGAAGTTCGGAGGCGCCGGACGCGAGGCCGCGCGCTTCCTGATCAACAGCACGGCGGGCGTCGCCGGCCTCTTCGATCCGGCGAAGGACTACTGGGGGATCCGCGCGAGCAGCGAGGACTTCGGCCAGACCCTCGGCACCTGGGGCGCGGGTCCCGGCCCATACCTCGTGCTGCCCGCCCTGGCCCCGACGACGGTGCGCGACGGCGTGGGCATGGGCGTCGATCTGGCCATCGATCCCATCGGCTACTTCATCCCGTTCCTCCCGACCCGCCTGCTCGATCCCATCGGCTACTTCATCCCGTTCCTCCCGACCCGCCTGCTCATGAAGATCACGGACACCGTGAACGACCGCGCGCTGAATTACGATCTCTTCCAGGGCGTCGAGGAAACCACGATCGATCTGTACAGCTCGGTGCGGCACTTCTACCTCAAGCGCCGCGAACAACAAATCAAAGAGTAAGGCCGATGAAAACCGGCCATCTGCCTCGTTGCCTCCTCGCTCCTCCCTGCGGCGTGGCCGGGCCACGCCGCAGTCGTCGCTCGTCGGCGCCTAGCATCTGGCCGGTTTTGATCGGCCTTTAGCCCCAGGTTAGCTTCGGCCAGGAGTCGTCTGGTGCGGTGGTTCGCTGGCGCGGCCTCGTTCGCCTTCCTGCGCGACGTCGGTGCCGGCAAGGCGCTCTATGCCCGGAACTGTGCGCCGTGTCACGGGACGGGTGGGAAAGGGGACGGCGATTCGGCGGCCGGGCTCGCGACCCGCCCGGCCAACTTCACCGAGGGCCGGCTCATGAACCGGGTCCCCGATGAGTTCTTCGTCCAGGTGATCATGAACGGCGGGCCCGCCATGGGGCTCGCGCCCACGATGCCGCCCTTCCGCGGAAATCTCAACGACGGCCAGGCCCGCCAGATCGTCGCCTTCCTGCGTACGTTCGCGCAGCCGGCGTTTCGTCCCGGCGAGGCCGGCTCCCTGGTGACACCGTCCCACGCGCCGGTGCAGCCGATCTTCTTCAACCACGTGATCCACGCCGGTTCCTTCCAGATCGCCTGTCAGTATTGCCACGCCGATGCCCGGCGCGGGGTGTCCGCGGGACTCCCGTCCGTCCAGCGCTGCATGGGATGCCACGTGATCATCGGCGCCCAGGACAACCCCGAGATCAAGAAGATCCACGACTACTGGAACCGCCGCCAGCCGATTCCCTGGGTGCGTGTCTTCAAGGTGCCGGAGTTCACCTATTTCCCCCACAAGCCCCACATCCGCGCCGGCGTCGAGTGCCAGAGCTGCCACGGCCCCATCGAGCGCATGCCCCGTGTCGGCGCCGACCGCCTCGGCGCCTTCATCCCCAACGACCTGGCGAACCTCGTTCGCATCCGCCCCGACGCCCGCCCGCTGACCATGGGCTGGTGCATCAACTGCCACCGCGGCGAGAACGCGAAAGGCAAGCACGCTCCGCTCGACTGCGTCACCTGTCATCACTGAACGTCGGAGCGCGCGCGCCGGATCGACGCACGGAGGGGATCCGCCGGGAGCATGTACACGGCGCGCCGCCGGACGCGTAGCCTGCGTTGCAGCTTGCCCTCCAGATCGAACGTCCTCAGGAACTCGCCGAGCACCAGGCTCATCTGCTGCAAGGCGATGCCATAGCCGAGACAGCGCCGCACGCCTCCGCCGAAGGGGACGTATTCGTAGGGCGAGAATGACCGCTCCAGAAAGCGCTCGGGGCGGAAGCGGCTCGGCTCGGGATACAGATCCGGCCGCCGATGGGTCAGATAGATGCAGCCCAGGAGGTAGGTCCCCGGTTCGAGACGGTACGATCCCAAGACGGTGGCCGAGGTCACCAGGCGAGCCACGACGGGGATGGCGGGGTGAATCCTCATGGTCTCCTTGCAGACGGCCTCGACGTAGGACGACGAACCGGCGGCACGAGCTTCGTCACGCGCCCGCGCGAGGACGTCAGGGCTGTCGAGCAAATGATGGACACACCACCTCAGGGCGACGGCCACGGTGACCATGCCCGCGAAGATCGTGAGCATCCGGGCGACGCGCCGGTTGACCGTCGCGTCGTCGTCCCGAGGTTCTCCTTCCATCGCGAGGAGCTGGAAGAGCCAGCTCTCCGGGCATCCGTGACCACTGCGTATCCGCGTGACTTGGTCGGCCAAGAGGGCGCGGAATTCGGCCATGAGCCGAGCGGCTCGGCCGCCCGGGCTCCAGCGACCCAGGTCGCGCCGCAGCCTCGGAAACAGCAGGAATGGCCAGTCCCAACCCTGGGAGGTCAGGCCGCCGAGGACGCAGTGACGCAGGCGGCGGCCAGTGGCCTCGTTCACGCGTCCGAACATCAATCGGACGGCGATGTCGAGGACCACGGCGTCCAGCAGCGCTCCCAGCCGCAGCATTTCCGCCGAGGGCACCCGAGCCAGAGTCTCGGCGGCCACCTCACGCGCCGTGGCCTCGGCGTGCGCGATCCGCTCCGGCGAGAACAGAGTGAGCAGCTCTCCACGCTCGTCCCGATGTCGCTTGTCGTCCAGGATCAGGAGGGAGTCGGAGCCGAAGAACCATTCGGCGAACTGCCGCGCCGCTCCCCCCGCCAGCGCCGGACCGCTCTTGGCGAAGAGCTCTCGCATGAGGTCGGGAGAGCTCACGAGCACGACCGTCCCGATCGTCAGCGGCCAGCGAGCGCCGTCTCCCGGTCGCCGCGGCATGAGCAGCCGAACCTGGGCGATGTCACCGTGGCGTTGGCCGAAGTCATCCGGGTAGTCCAGGGACCGGCGAACGGCAGCGATCGCGGTCTGGATCAATGCGGAGTGGGGAGGCCAGGGGATGGGCTTCGTCGCGGCCTCGTCGCTCATGCGCCGAGGCGTATTGTAGCCGAGGTTGCGGCTGAACTTCGGGCTTGCCGGGCCGGTTGGCGGCGTGTATAGGAGCGGGGATGGGGAGGGGCTCGCGGACCGCGTCGTGGGGTCCGGTCTGGATCGACAGCACCCTGGAAGAGGTGCGCGCGCGCCTCGTCGAGCGCTTCACCGCGCTGGCCGGCCGCCATCTCATGCCGCCGGACGCCGAGGTGGCCGGCAAGCTGCTGAGACCGCGGCTGCTCCTGCTCGTGGCCGCGACCGCTGCCCCGCTTGCGCCCTCGATCGATCGATCGGCCTCGCTCGCCGCCGCGGTCGAGCTGATCCACCTGGCGACCCTGCACCACGACGACGTCCTCGACGACTCGCCGCATCGACGGCGAGCGGCCTCGGTGCGCGGAGAGTTCGGTAACAAGGTCAGCATCCTGTTCGGCGACGCGCTCATGGTGGGGGCCATCGACGTGCTGCTCCGGTCCGCCAGCCGCCGCATGCACTTTGCGGTCATCCGGGCGGCGATGGCGACGCTTCGCGGGGAAGTCGAACAGCATCTCGGTCACCGCGTGATCGATCTCGACGATCGGGAATGCCTGAAGGTCGCCCGGCTCAAGACGGGCAGCCTGTTCGGCCTCGCCGCCCGTCTCGGCACCCTGCTGGCGGGCGTCGGACCCGATGTCGTCGCCGCCGCGCACCGATTCGGATGTCGGCTGGGGACGGCCTTTCAGCTCATCGATGACGCGCTCGATTACGCCGCCGACGCGGCGGTCCTCGGCAAGGAGCCCGGCTCCGATTACCGGGAAGGTATCGCGACGCTGCCGCTCGTCCGGGCCTGGCGCGGCGTCTCCGATCGAGACCGACCCATCCTGCAATCCGGATTCGGACGCAACGGCGACGGAGACTTCGCGACCGTCCGCGAGATCGTGCTCCGCGCCCATCACTTCCCGGGGTGTCTGGCGACGGCGCGACGGCAGCTCGCGCTGGCCGGCGTCGAGCTTGCCGTTCTCGATCCCGAGGGCACGGGACTCCTCGCGGAGTACGTCGACCGGATCGCCGACCGGATTCCGCACCTCGACCGCGTATCGAAGTGATGCGGCCCGAGACCGCGCGCCCGCCGGGTCCGTCGGCGCCGGCGCTCGTTCAGACCTGGTCCTGGCTGCGCTGGGGGTCATGGCTCGAGGCCCTCGAACGCTATCAGCGGCGCTATGGGGACGTGTTCCGGGTCGAGATCCTCGGTCCACGGTACCGTCGTGATCGCGGCCGCTGGCCGCTGACACGCCGGACCTGGGTGGTCTACTCCGCTCCGGACCACATCCGCGAGATCTTCGCGCTGACCGGCGACGTCCTGCGCGCTGGTGAGGCGCTCGAGCCCCTCGAGTGCTTCCTCGGGCCACGCTCGCTCATCGTGCTGGACGGCGCGGAGCACCGTGACGAGCGCCGCGAGGTGCTCGCCATCTTTTCGGCAGATCGCCTGGCGCGCCTGGAGCAGAGCGTGGCCCTGGCGGCCGCCCGGGCCGTCGATCGCTGGGCGCCGGGATCCGGGATCGATGTGTGGAAGCTGATCGAGCGCACGGTCGAGGAGGTGAACCTCGCGATGGCGCTCGCCAGACGTCCCGACGAGGCGGGACGGTTGCGGAGTCTGGGGCATCGCGCACGACGGGCCTTCGCCTTACGCCTCTTCGTCCGGACCGTGTTTCGCGCACGCCTCGAGCCGGGTCGCGAGACGGACGAGGGCCGTCAGGCCTTGCGGGATCTGGTAATTCGGCGTCTCGACGAGACGCGAGCGCTGACACACGCGACCGGGACGTCGCTCCTCGACATGCTGCTCGAGGACACTCCGGCCCCGACCGACGCCGATCTCGACACGGTCGTCGAGCGGTTGATCACCCTCGGGGCCGGGATGGAGAACGCGATCGCGGCCGTGGCCTGGACCTGCCTGCACCTGCTTCGCAACCCGGAGGCACTCGAACGAGTCTGCGCGGAAGTGCGCGGTGGTGCCCCGCACGTCGTGCCCGGGCCCGAGTCCTATCTCGAGGCTGCGTGCAAGGAATCGCTGCGTCTGCACCCCCCGTTCCCGTTCGTCATCCGCCGCGTGGCTCAGCCCGTGTCCATTGGCGGCTTCGAGCTCGCGCCCGACACCTTCGTTGTCGCCAGCCTGTACCTCATGCACCGGCGGCGGGAGCTCTTTCCCGAGCCTGAAGCGTTCCGGCCCGAACGGTTCTTGGGGCAAGCCGGGCATCCCGACGCCTATCTGCCGTTCGGAGCCGGTGCTCGCCGCTGCCTCGGGCACCCGTTCGCGGTCCGCCAGGTCCGGGCCGTGCTCGCCGAGATCTTCCGGCGTTTCGACGTCGAGCTCGAGGGCGCGGCGTCGGTCCGCGTCGCTCGGCGGACGATCACTCTGGTCCCGGCGACGGGCGTGGCCCGCGTGACGCTCCGCCCACACGCCGGGGCGACCGCGACGGTGTGATGCGCGCGACGGAGGATTGGCGAAAGGAATCCGGGGGCGCGGCGCTCGGCGCGCAGATGTGGGCGCGCCACCCGTGGCGGCCAAGCTTCTGGCTCGGCGCCAACGTTCGCGCGTTGACCCGTCTGTTCGTCCGCAACCGCTTCGCGGTCGGCTGGCGCCATCTGTCCATCTTCCCGGAGACGGCGGTGACCGCGGTCGGCCACACGGTGCTCGGTACCGTGCAGACGGCCCTCCTGGGTCGGCGCATCGATCGCGCGCGTGTGGAAGCGCCGTTGTTCGTCCTCGGACACTGGCGGAGCGGGACGACGTGGCTCCACGAGCTGCTCAGCTGCGATCCGCGGCACGCCGCCCCGACGACCTACGAGTGCTTCGCGCCGAGCCACTTCCTCTTGACCGAGACACTGGCCCGACGCTGGCTCCGGTGGCTCCTGCCGTCCACCCGGCCGACCGACGCCATGCCGCTCACGCTCGAATCTCCGCAGGAGGACGAGTTCGCGCTTTGCAATCTCGGCCTGCCGTCGCCCTACCTCTCGATCGCGTTCCCCAACCGCCCGGCTCAGGATGGGGAATACGCCGACCTCGAGACCGTCGAGGCCGCCGCACGCGAACGGTGGAAGCGAGGGCTCGTGCGCTTTCTCAAGACGGTCGCGCTCGCGAACCCCGGCCGGCGGCTCGTGCTGAAGTCGCCGTTTCACACCTCCCGGATCAAGATCCTGCTCGAATGCTTCCCCGATGCCCGCTTCGTGCACATCGTCCGGGATCCGCACGCGGTCTTCGCCTCCACCGTGAACATGTGCAAGGCGATGTATCGCTGGTGCTCCCTCCAGACGTCGACACTCGACGGGCTCGAGCCGAACGTGCTGGAGGTCTTCGTGCGCATGGCCACGGCCCTCGAGCGGGGACGATACCTCGTCGATCCCTCACGCTTCTACGAGCTGCGCTATGAAGACCTCGTTCGCGACCCCCGCGCGGAGCTGCGCGGGCTGTATGGACGGCTGGAGCTGGGAGATTTCGGGACGGCGGCGTCGGCCGTGGACGACTACCTTGCGCGTCGCTCGGATTTCCGTCCGCGGGGATATGCGCCCGTCGCCCCCGTCTGGCGGACCGAGGTCAGTCGACGGTGGGGGCCGCTGGTCCGTCGCCACGGCTACGAGTGTTGACGGAGGAAGGGAGATGTCGGGAGGCTACGCCTACGGCCAGCGCTGGGACGTCGTGGTGTCCGCGAGTATCGACGATGCGTTCGCGTTCCTCGCCGATCCCGGCAGCCTGGCGGCAATCGAACCGCCCTCGACCGACATGCGACTCGTGCCCGGACCTCCCAGGGTTCTTGGCCTTGGCACCGAGTCGGAATACATCTTCCGCTGGTGGGGGTTTCCGGTGTACTTGCGGATCCGTATCACGGAGTTCGAGCCGCCTACGCGTCTCGTGCTCGAGCAGGTGGTGGGGCCGTGGCAGAGCTGTCGCCACGCGTTCACGCTCGGGCGCATCGGTGGGAGTACGGCGATTGCGGGACAGGACGATTTTCGTGGCCGCCCGGGCGTGATCGACCATCTCGTCCATCGCCTGTTCGTGGCGCGGCAGCTTCGCGCGATCATCAGGTTCCGCCATGAGGCTTTGCTCCGGCGCCTCGGACGCCCCATCGCCCTCGAAGCGGCGGTTCGGACGGGCGATTCGTGATCGAGTCACCGAGGCCGGCAGGTGCCTCGACCAACCTGACCGCCTTCAACGGTGCGTATGCGACCAGCTTCGGCAGTGCCGGCATCGCCGAATACGTGGAGACGCTGTCTGCCCCCGAGGCTCGCTGGTATCGCTTCCTGGGCGAGCGGAGCGACGCCGACATCGCGGCTTGGCCGAGCAGGCCCTTCATGACTGATTACCTGAAAGCCGCGGGTCAGATCAGGCTTCGGGGGTTCGCTATACTTGCCTTCGCCTATCTCCACCTCGCGTACGACTTTCCCCGCTTCCTGGCCGATTCGTTCCGGCTATTTTCCGATGTGCCGCCCGAGCAACGCTACCGGGTCTACATGCTCGGCGCGGGCCCCGTGCGCCAGGCGATGGTCCGTGAATCGAAGCGGTCCGTGGTCGGCCTCGTCGCCGCCATGTCGCCGCTGTTGCCCAGAGAGAGGCCACTGGCCGTCGGCTGGGTGCTCGCGCATCGATGCGCCGCGTGGGCTGCCGCGGAGGCACTCACCGCCGCCGAGGACCGTGCCACGCTGGAGGCGAAGCTGTGGACGGACATCGACCGGGCCGGACGGATGTTGCTGCGCCGCCCGCCCTGGCGATGGATGCGAGAGCTCCCGTACTCCTCCGACCTCGTCGCAACCGGCTGAGTCGCGGCACGTGAAGCGTTACATAGGCGCCGTATCGTTACCGTGTTTTCGCTTCGGAGGCGTGTACGGCTGGCGTATGCTACTCGAGTTCCGGCCACAGGAATCGATGCTCGTCGCGATCGCATGAGAACCAGGCTCCGGCTCGTCACCCTCGCGTGCGTCGCCGCCGTGGCCGTGGCCGGCGTGGCGCTGTACGCGACCGGCCGCGGGGGCGCGACGAAGCTCCGCGTCGCCCACGTCGCGCGCGGGCCGCTCACCGCGCGCGTGTCGGCGACGGGAACGGTGAACGCGGTAGTCACCGTGCAGGTCGGCAGCCAGGTCACGGGCCGGATCCAGGAGATCCTCGTCGACTTCAACTCCCCGGTGCGGAAGGGGCAGCTCATCGCCCGCATCGATCCCGAAAGCTTCGACGCCCGCGCCGCTCAGGCCAGAGCCCAGCTCGCCGCCGCCCGCGCGGCCGTCCTCAACCAGCAGGCCGCCCTCGATCGCGTTCGTGCAGAGATCGCCACGGCCCGCGCCAACCTCGCGGTGGGCGGGGCCCAGCACGCGAACGTCCAGGTCGCGGTCGCCGACACCAGGAGGCAGCTCGATCGCCGGAGCGAGCTGTTGCGCAAGGAGCTGATCGCCCAGAGCGATCAGGATACGGCTCAGGCCGCGCACGACTCGGCCCGAGCCCAGCTGGACGCGGCTCGCGCGCAGGTCGAGGCGCAGGCCGAGGCGGTGCGGGCCGCCGAAGCGCAGCTCCGCGTGGCCGACGCGCAGCTCCAGGCCGCTCTGGCCCAGGTGAGCGAGCGCGAGGCCATGCTGCGTCAAGCCGAGGTGGATCTGGCGAACACACGGATCCTGGCGCCGGTCGACGGCGTGGTGGTCTCGCGCAACATGGACGTCGGCCAGACGGTGGTCTCCGCACTTCAGTCGCCCATCTTGTTCAGCATCGCGCAGGACCTGAGCCAGATGCAGGTGCACGCCAACGTGGACGAGGCCGACGTCGGCCACACACGCGTGGGACAGCGAGCGACCTTCACCGTGGATGCGTTCCGCGGTGAGACCTTCAGCGGACAGGTCGTGCAGATCCGCAAAGCGGCGCAGGTGACCCAGGGCGTGGTGACCTACGTCGTCGTGGTGGCCGCCGGCAATCCCTCTGAGAAGCTCTTGCCGGGCATGACCGCGAACGTGCGGATCCTCGTGGAGGACAAGGAGCGCGTGCTGAAGGTCCCCAACGCGGCCCTGCGCTTCGAGCCCCCGGCATGGGAGACCGAGCAGACGACCGCCGGCGCGTCGGTCACGACGCCGGTCGAGGCAGCCCGCGTGACCGGTCCGCGGCTCGCGCCGGACGGCCCCGACGAATCGCTCGGGCGCGTCTGGATGCGGGGGCGCGATGGTCGCCTCCGGGCCGTCGCGGTGCGCCTCGGTCTCACCGACGGAGAGTTCACCGAGGTCGTCGGCGGCGAGCTCCAGGACGGCCAGGAGATCGTCCTCGGCTTCACCGATCCTTCGCCGGCCAAGAGCTCTCAGCGGCGCTGACCGTTGTTTCGATTCCTGATCGAGGCCCGCGCGATCGCCAAGGACTACCATCTCGGCCCACACGTCGTGCCCGCGCTTCGCGGGGTCTCGGTCACCATCCGGGCCGGCGAGTTCGTGGCCGTGGTGGGCCCCTCCGGCTCCGGCAAGTCGACATTCTTGAACGTGCTCGGGTGTCTGGACAACCCCGGCGCGGGGACGTACGTCTTCGATGGCCGCGATGTCTCGGGTCTCAGCTGGGACGAACAGGCGGACGTCCGAAATCAGAAGATCGGGTTCGTCTTCCAGACCTTCAACCTGCTGCCGCGGATGACGGCACTGGAGAACGTCGAGCTGCCGCTCGTCTACAGCGGCACGCCACCGCGTGAGCGGCGGGCACGCGCGCAGGCCGCGCTCGCCGCGGTCGGACTGAGCGACCGCGAGCACCATCGCCCCGTGCAGCTCTCCGGTGGGCAGCAGCAACGCGTGGGCATCGCTCGTGCGCTCGTGAACGATCCGCTCCTCCTGCTCGCCGACGAGCCGACAGGCAATCTCGACAGCCGGACCGGCGGCGAGGTCATGGCCATCTTCCAGGCGCTCAACCGTCGAGGCATCACGATCGTGCTGGTCACGCACGAGACGGGTATCGCGGATTACGCCGAACGTCTCCTCACGTTCCGCGACGGTCGAGTGGTCGCCAGCGAGCCGGTGGCCGCGCCACGCGAAGCGGTCGTCACCGTGCCGCGCGAGGGCCGATGAGCCTGCGCGCGAGCCTGCGCATCGCCCTGGATGCCTTGCGCGTCCACACCCTGCGCAGCGTGCTGACCATGCTCGGGATCGTCATCGGCGTGGCCGAAGTGATCGTCATGATGGCCCTCGTGGCCGGCGCGCACGACCGCGTGGACGAGCAGATTCGCGGGCTAGGCTCCAACCTGATCCTGATTCGTCCGGGCAGCGCCTTCGCGCTCGGCACGTACCTGGGGCGTGGCACCCAGCTCACGATCACCGAGGACGACGCCCGGGCCATCCAGCGCGAGGTCCCGAGCGCACAGATCGTTGCCCCGTTCGTCCGCTCCGGAGGCCACGCGGTGTTCGGCAATCTGAACTGGGGGACCTACATTCAAGGCGCCACTCCGGAATACCTCGAGCTGCGTGACTGGAACGTCGCCAAGGGCCGCGGGCTCAGCCGAACGGACGAGGACGGCGCGCTGCGTGTCGCCGTCATCGGCCAGACCGTCAGCGAGCAGCTCTTCGGATCGTCCGATCCGGTCGGTCAGGTGATCCGGGTCCAGCGAATGCCCTTCACCGTCGTTGGCGTGCTCGCTCGCAAAGGTCAAGCCTCGTGGGGGGAGGACTTCGACGATGTCGTCCTCACGCCCCTGTCCACGGCCAAGAAGAAGCTCATGGGGGCGGCCCTCAGCAACCCGCGGGCGGTCAACGTCATTCTCATCAGGGTCCGCGACGACAGCGCCATGGGCGAAGCCGAGCAGCAGATCCGCCACGTCCTCCGGCACAGCCATCGCCTCCGACCCGACCAGGGCGACGATTTCTTCGTCCAGAACTTCAACGAGGTCCGCAACACGCTCGACCAGACGACGCGCGCGCTGGCCATCCTGCTCACCTGCATCGCCTCCATCTCGTTGCTGGTCGGCGGCATCGGCATCATGAACATCATGCTGGTGTCGGTCACCGAACGGACCCGAGAGATCGGCGTGCGGATGGCGGTCGGGGCCAAGCGGCGGCACATCCTGGCCCAGTTCCTCGCCGAGGCCCTCATCCTGTCGCTGATCGGCGGCGGTCTGGGGATCGTGCTGGGCTCAGCGGTCGCTTCGGCGATCACCTACCTGGTGGAGTGGCGGACCCTCATCGCTCCGCAGACGATCGTGCTCGCGTTTCTGTTCTCGGGGGCCGTGGGCGTGTTCTTCGGCTTCTATCCCGCCCGGCGGGCATCGCGACTGCGTCCGATCGACGCGCTCCGTTACGACTGATTCCTCGCCGCCTACCAGTAGAGTGCCGTCGGGTCTGTCAGCTCCTCACGGCGATCCTAGATCAGCTCCGGCCGGCGAAGGGCGCTACTGAATTGCCGACTGTACGGTCTCCGAGCTGTTTCGATAGAACACGCTGTTGCTTCCCGTGACGATGAACGTATCGCTCCTCAAGCTCAGCGTGCCGGAAGGCTGGAGGAGATAGGTCTGCGTGAGAGTCCAGAAGCTATCCAGGATGAGCATGAGCTGAAACCCGTACTGCTGGTAGGTCCCTGTCAGTTGCTGCGCCGCCTGCAACCCGTTGACATTGAACTGAGTATTGACCTGACTAGGTTTGAGGGCACAGGTCTGCGTGGTCGTGCCGCTGAAGTTGAGCAGCGAGGTCCTGAGGAACTCGAACAGCTGGTCGGCCTTCGCCAGCGTGATACCGGTGTTGGTCGTCTTGTCGAAGTTCATCTGGATGATCATGCTGACCCTCGTCGACGAAATCGGAGTAGGCCCGGTCACGCACAGGATTCCCACCCATTCATCGGCGAAGTATGACGGCAATGCGTCGGCGAAACTCTTCTCGCAGAGCAACGGTACGCCGAGGGCGAGTGTCAGCAGGCCGATCATGGCAATGCGTTTTGCCGTCATGTGCCGTCCCCCATTCTCGAACAGGATCGGTGACCATCGCGCCGGAAGCCGCGGTGTGCCGCCGCTATACCTGACACATCGATCTCCACGCTGTCAAAGACTTTCTACCGAGGCCGCGAAGCTATGCGGCGTTGAAGTACTTGGCGGAGGGATGGTGGAAGACGAGCGCGGAGACCGAGGCTTCGGGGTCCATCATGTAGCCTTCGGTGAGCTGGATGCCGATCTGTTCCGGCTGGAGGAGTCGCCACAGCGTGACTTGATCGGCGAGGTTCGGGCACGCCGGATAGCCGAAGGACACGCGGAGACCGCGATAGTGCGCCTTGAGCTTCTCGCCGATCGACAGCTCCGGCGGATCCGGAAACCCCCACAGCGTGCGCAGCCGCGCGTGCAGCATCTCGGCGAACGCCTCCGCGCACTCGATGGCCAGCGCCTGCAACGCGTGGGACTTCAGGTAATCGCCCCGCGCCTTGAGCGCCTCCGCGCGGTCGCGCACCCCCTCGCCGCACGTGACCGCGAACAGCGCCACGTAATCCTCGACGTCGTCGCGCACGTAGTCGGCCAGGCAGAGCCGCTCGCCGGCGGGCTGGCGCGGGAACGTGAAGGCCGCGAGGGATTCGCCGCTCGACGAGCACAGCGTGACGGTGCCGCCGGCGGCGCGCGCGCGGAACCACCGGTAGATCCCCTGCGCGCGGAGCCAGCCGTGGGCCACCGCCTCGCGCTGCAGCTCCTCGACGACGGCCTGGAGCTCGCGCGCCTTGGGATCGCCGTCGGCCAGCAGGCGAGTGACGAGCCCACGCAGCCCCAGGTGCTTGCCGTAGAGCATCTGGAGATTCAGGTAGGGATAGATGTGGGCCAGCGGCACGTCGCGGAGCACGTGCGCCTCGAAGTCGGGCGGCCGCGGCGGATCGACGCGCCCGAGCGAGACACGCGCGGGCGGCAGGGGCTCGGCAGGCGCCGGCGCTTCCGCGGCGGCCGGGACGCCGGCGAGCGCGGCCTGCTCGGCGCGGACGCGCTCGATGAGACGCTCGCGCGTGGGCGCCGAGAAGAGCTGGTTGGCGAGGTCCAGGCCGTCCATCGCGTCCTTGGCGTAGAGCGTGAGCCCACCGTGCTCGGGCGCGATGCGGGTGGCCGTGAACTTCCTGGTCAGCGCCGCGCCGCCCACGAAGAGCGGCACGTCGACGCCCGCGACCTTCAGGTCCTGGGCGGTGATCACCATCTGCTGGGCCGACTTCACGAGCAGGCCGGACAGCCCGATGGCGTCGGGCTTGTGCTCCTGCCAGGCCGCGATCAGCGTCTCCGGGGGGACCTTGATGCCGAGGTTGATGACGCGGTAGCCGTTGTTCGAGAGGATGATCTCCACGAGGTTCTTGCCGATGTCGTGGACGTCACCCTTCACCGTCGCCAGCAGGAACACGCCGCGCGTCGCCGACTCGGCCTTCTCCATGAACTGCTCGAGGTGCCCGACGGCCGCCTTCATGGCCTCCGCGGACTGGAGCACTTCGGCGACGATGAGCTGGTTGTCGTTGAAGAGCCGGCCGACCTCGTCCATCCCCTTCATCAGCGGGCCGTTGATGATCTCGAGCGGCGCCGCCTCGCGCAGCTTCTCGTCGAGGTCGCCGACGAGGCCGTCGCGGCTGCCCTCGACGATGTAGCGCGCGAGCCGCTCGTCGAGGGAGAGCGTGCGCTGCACGGCCACCGTCTTCGTCCGTCCCCGGAAGTGGGCCGCGAAGGCGGCCACCGGATCGTCCCCGCGCCAGAAGATGAGGTTCTCGGCCAGCCGACGCTCCTCGTCGGGGATGGAGGCGTACCGCTCCAGCCGCTCGGTGTTGACGATCGCGTAGTCGAGCCCCGCCTTGGTGTTGTGGTAGAGATAGACCGCGTTCAGGACCTCGCGCCCGGCCGGGGGCAGGCCGAACGAGACGTTGGAGATCCCGAGGATGGTCTTGCACTCGGGGAAGCGCTCCTTGATGAGGCGGACGCCCTCGATCGTCTCCATGGCCGAGCCGATGTAGTTGACGTCGCCCGTCCCCACGGGAAAGACCAGCGGGTCGAAGATGAGGTCGCGGGCGGGGATGCCGTACTTCTCCGTGAGCAGCGCGTACGAGCGCTCGGCGACGGCCAGCTTGCGGGCCCGGGTCACCGCCATGCCCTGCTGCTTGTCCTCGTCGATGCAGCCGACGATCACCGCGGCCCCGTAGGTGCGGAGCAGGGGACAGACCTTCTCGAAGCGCTCCTCGCCGTCCTCCAGGTTGATCGAGTTGACGATGGCCTTGCCCTGGCAGTGCCGCAAGGCCAGCTCCAGGACGTGCGCATCGGTGGAGTCGATCATGAGCGGGACCTTCACCTTGCGGGTCAGGCTCGTCATGAAGCGATCCATGTCCTCGGGCTCGTGGCGGTCGGGATTGGCCAGGCACACGTCGAGCACCTGGGCGCCGCCGCGGACCTGCCCGCGCCCGATCTCCGCCGCCTCCTCGATCTGCTCGTTGACGATCAGCTCCTTGAAGCGCCGCGAGCCGATGACGTTGGTCCGCTCGCCCACGAAGACGGCGCGGTTGTCGTCGGTGGGATAGAAGACCTCGACGCCGCTGATGCCCTGCGGCTCGCGCGGCGCCGGCGCCCGCGGGGCGCGGTCGCGCACGAGGGCCGCGATGGCACGGATGTGCGCGGGGGTCGTCCCGCAGCACCCACCGACGAGATTGACCCAGCCTTCCTCGACGAAGCGCTTCAGCTTGAAGGCCAGACTCTCGGGCGTCTCGCCGTACTGCCCCCGCTCGTCCGGCAGCCCCGCGTTCGGGTAGACGCTGACGAAGCACGTCGCCATGGACGCCAGCGTCCGGAGATGGTCCGTCATGAACTCCGGACCGGTGGCGCAGTTGAGCCCGATGGCGAAGAGCCCGAGATGCTGGAGTGCGACGTAGAGCGCCTCCACGCCCTGGCCCGCGAGCATCGTCCCCATCGGCTCGATGGTGGCGCTGACCATGAGCGGCCGCTCGACGCCGAGCCCGGCCAGCGCCGCGCGGATGCCGATGGCCGCGGCCTTGACGTTCAGGGTGTCCTGCGCGGTCTCCAGCAGCAACGCGTCGACCCCGCCCTCGACGAGCGCGCGCGCCTGCAGCGCGTAGGCGTCGCGCACCTCGTCGAAGGTCACGTTGCGCGTGACCGAGATCGAGCGCGTCGAGGGGCCCATGGCCCCGAGCACGAAGCGATCGCCCGCGGCCTCGCGGGCGAGGCGCGCGCCGGCCAGCGTGATCTCGTGCGCGCGCTCGGCCAGGCCGTACTCGGCGAGGACGTAGGGGGCGCAGCCAAAGCTGTTGGTCGAGATGACGTCGGCGCCGGCCTCGAGGTACCCGGCGTGGATGTCGCGGATGACGTCGGGCCGCGTCAGATTGAGGAACTCGTTGCAGCCCTCGTACTGCGGGCCGCCGAAGTCCTCCGGGCCCAGATTCTGGGCCTGGATCATCGTCCCCATGGCCCCGTCGAGGACGAGAATCCGCCTGGAGAGCGCCTCGCGCAGCGTGGTCACGAAGTCATAGTACCGCAGCGAAGTGTCGGGATTTTCAGACATTGACGTCGAAGGATGAACTCGCTAACGTAGGATTGTAGCTACATTTTGAAGGAGTCGGCATCGTGCTGATGGGACTTCGCGAAGCGCACCAGCATTTTTCGAATGCCATCAAGGCCGTCAAGGCGGGACAAGAGGTCGTGCTGACCGAGCGCGGCAAGCCGATCGCGGTGATCCGACCCTTGCCGGAGGACGGTGGATGGGAGGCCGGGCTCCGGAGGCTCGAGGCGGCAGGGCTGTTGCGGCGGGCGCTGGTGCGTGGTCCCTTGCCGCGAATCCGTCCGATACGCATCAAAGGGGAGCCGATCAGCGAGACCCTGCGCAAGGAACGAGACGAACGCTGAT
>WNGF01002018.1_pt1 | contig 41991 bp, 44 predicted proteins | sample 5400641 | NCBI WGS metagenome assembly WNGF01 (sample SAMN13153371, study PRJNA577476) | soil metagenome | isolation source: 80 cm soil or saprolite under grassland replicate 2 | place: USA:California | collected 2016-06-15 | reverse complement strand
CGATTCGTTTGAGAGCCGCCGATCATTCACGATTTTGTCGACGTCACCGGTAGGCGGCGGCGAATGACAGCTCTTGTCGGATCGTGATCTTCTACACGCGTCCAACGAACGTCAGTTACCAAGGCGGACCGGTCAGTCGACGAGAAGATCTCGACCGGCTGGCATGGGTCGGAACCCTTCATTCGCGACGGGCAGATTTCCGCCAAAGCGACACAATGGTCCAGCGACAACCAGGACCAACCGGAGGAACGATGTCTGTCCCTCCGTCGCGCACGGCTCATCTATCAGTTTGCGGTGAGGCTGCCGAACAGACCATCCGACTCGTCATTGGGACCGGCGGTGAAGTAGAGCGTGTGCGGGTCACCACCGCTGCCGCCGTTGCCGAACATGATCGTCCACAACCCGTCGATGGCGATCGCTTGCCCGTGCGGATTGCGCACCTTGTCAATAAATTCACCGGTCGTGGGATTGAACGCGTTGATGTGGCCGTTACCGAAATTGCCGATCAGAAGGTCGCCGTTGAACTGACCGAACCCGGCCGGAGCGAGTGCCACGCCCCAAGGGGAATCGAGCTGGCCGTGCTGGGCGAATCGCGCAAGCATCTGGCCCGTCAGACTGAAGGTGTCGATGATTCCGTGACCTTGGCCGGCCACGTCGTCCTCCTTGTCGGCATCCTGCACCGCGTAGGTCACGAAGAGCTTGCCGGCGATCGGCACGACGTTGAACGGAGCGTAACCGCGCGGCAGATGTGGGTCGACGAATGCGTTCGCGGAAAACGCTGTTCGGTGGAACGTGGCGTCATACACCTCGACCGTGCCGGCGCGAAAGTTGGTCGCGTAGAGGAAAGGGTTGTCGTTGCCGTCTTCGGCGATGGCAAGTCCCTTGTAAATGGCGCCGTTGGCCGCATCGGGATTCGCAGAATTGTCGACCGCGATAATGGCGTGCTTGCCGGCCGTCGCGGGGTCGAAGCCCGGAGGATTCACGCCTGGGTTCCAGCCCAGGATCGTGCCATCCTCGGCGGCGAACAGGAAAAAGGCCGGGCCCGACGTCGGAGTACCACTGCCGTCGACGCCTGTGATCACGAACGCGTTTTGTGCGCGCGCTATGTTGAAGACGAGGCCGGTCGGTGCTCCCGACGCGCCTTGCGGGTTGCCCGGCGCCGGTATCGCCACAACGAGTGATAGCGGTTGCCCAGCCGTGTTGTACAGCGTCGACACGCTGGCGCCGTTGTCCGCCACCCAGAACGGCGATGTCGGCGATTCGCCGACTCCCCACGGATTCACCAGGTTTGGATCGAAGAACTTTGCTACGTGAACAATGCCGTTGCTGTCGGTCAATGTCGGCACGTTGTTGACTTGCCGATTGACGCGCTCGATGACACCCGCTGCCTTTAGGGTCTGCAGGCGCTTCGACAAGAGCGTCGGTGACATCTGCGGGACGCCGCGCCTCAAGTCGTTAAAGTGGCGTGAGCCGAGCAGCAAGTCACGCAAGACGAGTAGCGTCCAGCGCTCGGCGAGGATCTCGGCCGCCTTGGCTACAGGACAGAACGAGCCATAGCTTTTCATCACCTCAGTGTAGACTCACCACGATCCGGCGTAAGTACACATTGTGGACTTGTCGACCGTCGCAGTCGCGGGCAAACTGATCTGACTCACTGGCCAGCAACCCTATGCGCTGGCAAAGAAGGGGCTTGATATTCGCATTTGCAACTGCACACTCGGAGGGATGCATCATGGCTGACCCCTGGAAAGTCAACGGCACCTATTTCGAAGCATGCAACTGCGCCGCCGCTTGCCCGTGCGTCTTCTTGAGTGCACCGACCGAAGGCACGTGCACGGTCTTGCTCGCGTGGCATATCGACAACGGCAATTTCGGCGCCGTGCAACTGAACGGGCTGAACGTCGCGCTGCTCGCCACCGCGCCCGGACACATGCTGCAAACAAAATGGAAAGTCGCGCTGTATCTGGATGACAAAGCCGGTGGCGACCAACAAAAGGCGCTGGGTGCGATCTTTTCAGGTCAGGCCGGCGGCCATCTCGCCGCGCTCGGTCCGCTGATCGGTGAGGTGATGGGTGTCAAGCCGGTGCCGATCGAGTTTTCGGCCAGCGGCAAACAGCGCAGCCTGCGAATCCCGCAAATCGCGGAAGTCGACATCGAAGCGTTGGAAGGGCAAGGCGGTGCGCTCGTCACCGTCGAGAACCATCCATTTACAGCGGTGCCCGGTCATCCGGCGGTGGTGTCAACGTCCAAGAAGCTGAAGATCACCGATCATGGAATCTCGCTCGACATCAGCGGCAAGAATGGCTTCTATTCGGCCTTCGCGTATCAGTCCTGACGCGCCGGGCGTCAGCGAGCGAGCGCCAAATCTTCGCAGCGGCCTGTTGCCGCTGGGCGGTGTCGTCATTGTTGTTGCCATCGCCTGGGCGTATCTGGGCTACATGGCCTGGGCGATGGAGAACATGGATGTCTCCGCCGACTGGTGGCTCATGCCGCGCATGACCAATTGGGACGGTGCGGACCTCGCGTTCGTGTTTGCGATGTGGGCCATCATGATGACCGCGATGATGCTGCCCTCCGCGTTGCCGTTGTTGTCGCTGCTCGCTCGAAGCAACTCGCAGCGCTATAGCCGCGCCCGTACATTGCTTGCGACCAGCGCGGCGGTTCTCGGCTATGTCATTGCGTGGGCCGCGTTCAGCGCAGTTGCCACGCTCGCGCAATGGGGCTTGCTCGAGGCGCGGTTGGTCTCTCCGGTGATGGCGAGCTCTACTCCCTATCTGAGTGCGCTGTTGCTGGCGGCGGCTGGCGCATACCAATTCAGCGCGTTGAAATACGCGTGTCTGTCTCGCTGCCGTTCGCCTCTCGGCGCGTTGATGACTCAAAAGCGGGACGGCATCACGGGCGCATTACTGCTCGGTCTTGGCCAGGGTGCGTACTGTGTCGGTTGCTGTTGGCTGCTGATGGCGCTGCTGTTCGTGCTCGGCGTGATGAATTTGCTCTGGATCGCGGCGCTCACGCTGTTGGTGCTGCTGGAAAAATTCCTGCGCGAGCCCCGGTGGTTCGTGCAGCTCACCGGAGCCGCGCTCGTGGTTTGGGCAGTATTGCTCGTGGGCCAGGTCGTCCTTCTCGCACAGCGTTGATCCTGCGTGTCTCTCAGTGCCCGGCGAACTGGCACAGCGCGAGCACCGGATAGCCAAGTCGCTCCAGCCTTTCGCGACCGCCCACATCGGGCAGATCGACGACGAAAGCGCAGCCGACGACGGATCCACCCGCCATCCCGATCAGCCGAAGCGCCGCTTCGGCCGTACCGCCGGTCGCAATCAGGTCGTCGACGAGCAGCACGCGCTCGCCGTTCTGAATTGCATCGCAGTGGATTTCCAGTCGGTCGGCGCCATATTCGAGCTGATAGTCGTGACCGAAGTTTTCGGCAGGCAGCTTCCCCGGCTTGCGGATCGGCACGAAGCCGACATTCAGCTCGTAAGCGAGCGCGGCACCGATGATGAAGCCGCGTGACTCGATCGCCGCGATCTTGTCGATCGGGCGGTCGCGATACGCTTCACCGAGCTTCTCGATGACGGCATGAAAGCCGTCCGCCCTTTTGAGCAGCGTCGTGATGTCGCGAAACAGCACGCCCGGCTTGGGAAAGCCGGAGACCGTCCGGATCAGTGCCTTGATGTCGACGTCTTGCATCACCCTGTGCTCCCGCGCGGTGTCGATGACCATGAGCGCAGCGGCCGGCTGGTGGCCGCTCAATTCGACAGCAGAAAACGGATATCGCGATGTCCGCGGGTGACCGAAAATACGCGCTGCTGAATTCACTTCTTCGACTACCTGCCCTCGCAGAATGCCTACAAGGTGCGGCTGCTGCTCAATCACCTGCAGATCCCGCACGAGACGAGGATGGTGAGCATCTTCGAAGGGGAAGGCAAGACCGCGCAATACCGCAAGATCAATCCGACCGGAGCGGTGCCCGCGATCCTGCTGGAGGACGGCCGTGCGCTTGCGGAATCCAACGCGATTCTCGAGTACCTGGCTGAAGGTACCCGCTACCTCCCGGATGACGCGTTTGGGCGCGCGAAGGTGAACCAATGGATGTCGTTCGAGCAGGACTATGTGCAGAACACCATCGGCTCACTTCGCTACTGGATGATGACGTCGAAGGTGAGCCGGCGGCCGAAGGAGCTCGTCGACGCAAAACGTGCCATTGGCGCGAACGCATTGAGAATCCTCGAGGCAGAGCTGTCGGCGCGACCGTTCATCTGCGGCGATCGATACACCATAGCCGACATGTCGTTGTTCGCGTATGCGAGCCGCGCCGAAGAGGCGGGATTTTCGCTAGATGCCTATGTGTCAACGAGCTTGCGTGAAGTGAACCTGCCGAGCCGGACCGAACAACGAAACGGCCGCGGATGCGGCCGTTGTTTGGGTTACTGGATGGGGTGTCAGTAGCGATTGCTGTAGTGATAGTCGACCACGCCAGGGCCGACATAACCGTGATAGTGATAATAAGGATAATCGATCGTCGTGGCGCAGCCCGCCAGCAATGCACCCAACGCCACCAATGTGAGTTTCAGCATTCGCTTCATAGGAAACTCCTTTCGCATCCTCCAATTTATTGGGGCCAATATGCGCGGAAGAGGTTCCCCCAAGGCACGTCCGATTTTGCTACGGCATGACGTCAGACAAACGCCTACAGACGCATCGGCACGCACCCGATGCACCGGCGTTGCTTCATTTCGGCGCCATGCCTTTCTCGGCAAGCTCGTTGATCGCCGTCTCGTTCTTCGACAGATGCGCGAGTCTCATGCCGCGCAGCACGTTCGGCGCTTTGGTGAACTGAATATTGTCGTATCCGACGATTTCTATTCGGTTGCCCCAAGGGTCGCGAAAGTCGAGAAACGGTCCGGGCAGCGTCTCGATGCCCGCATCGACCAGCGCTTTGCGAACGGCCTCCTTGTCATCGACCACAAGCCCAAAATGTCGCCCGTCGTCGGCGGCCTGTTTACGGCCCTTCTGGAGCGCAAGGAATTGATCTCCGAGATCGATGAACGCCATGGAGTCGCTTTTGCTTCGAAGCTCGAATTCGAACAAGCGACCGTAGAAGGCCAAAGCCGCTTCGATGTCACCGACCTCTAGAGCGACGTGATTGAAACCGACCATGCGCGCTTTTTTTGCTTCCGACATAGGACCCTCCAGCGAGGTGCAATGATAGCCGACGATTCCCCGACTCGAGCGCGTCGCGCACGCCCTCGCCGGTCCGGTGAATCCGCGAGGCTCGCGCGACGCGTGAACGACGATTCGGGCCAATCGGATCTCGCGCTGCTCGGGTTCAATCATCCGCTTGCTGATCCGCCCGCGCGCGCAAATCCGTTGCGCCGCTTGCGCCATGATCCAGTCGCGCTTCACGATCCGGTTACGACAGCTCCGAGCGCACCTCGCGATCGGAGCGCCGCTGCGCGATCTCGGCCTGCGCCGCATGCCTCGCGGCGATGTAGCCGAATGTCAGTGCAATGCCGATCTGCACACCGGGACCGGGATACTCCCCGCCCATGATCGAATGCATGTCGTTGCCGCACGCATAGAGACCCGCAATCGGCCGATTCGACGCGTCGAGCACCTGGCTGTTCGCGTCGGTGCGAAGGCCGAGGCTCGTGCCGAGCGGAGTGGGATAGACCTTGACGGCGCAATAGGGCGGTTTTTCGATCGGACCCAGACACGCGTTGGGCTTTTGGCGCGCGTCGCCGTTGCAGCGATCGTAGCTGTTGCTGCCTTTGCCGAACTCATCATCGACGCCGGTGCGCGCATATTCGTTCATCGCCGCGACCGACTGCGCGAGCCCGACCGCATCGACGCCGACCTTGCTTGCGAGATCGTCGAGCGTGTCCGCCATGTACAGGTACCCGCGGTCGACGAACGAGCCCAGCGTCGGCGTGAGCGGCCTGATCATCCCGAGCCCGTATTTCCATACAAAGCGCCGGTCGCATATCAATATCGCGGGAATGCTCGGCACTTCGCGATGCGACCGATACATCGCTCGCGTGAACTCATGATATGAGGACGCCTCGTCGACGAATCGCCGGCCGGCCGAATTGACCGCAATGAGACCCGGCTTCGATCGGTCGAGTGCGATATGCGGATAGATGGCTGTCGTGCCGTCGGCGCGTCGCGCGACGGAACTCGGAAACCAGAACGCGTTGTCCTCGCCAGGCGGGCCGAGCGCTGCGCCGACATCCTGCGCGAGCGAAAACGTGTCGCCGATGCAGCCCTCGAAGGCGGCGGTGTATTCGGCGACCGGACGAGGCAGAAAACGCTCGCGGAGCTCGGCGCTCGCCGGGAATCCGCCTCCTGCAAGCACGACGCCGCGGGTCGCGGCCACGCGCCGCTCGCTGCCGCCGATGTCGACGAGCAGGCCGCGTACGCGGCCGTTCTCGTTGACGAGCCGGGACGTGCGCGCGTTGAGCCAGATGCTGACGTCGCGATCGCGCAGGTTCTTGTAAAGAGATGCGGCGAGCGCATTGCCCAAAACGAGCCGCGTGCCGCGCTTGTATCGCAAGCGGTCGACGATGTAGCGCGAAACAAGCCTTGCGCCCAGCAGGAATCCGTCGAGTGACCGGGCGCTGCGCAACAGGCGGGCGGCTTCGCTTCGCGTGACCATCATGCCGCCGAAGAGCATCAGCTCGCGCAGCGGCCAGCCGACGCGATCGAAGTCGGGGCCGAGCGTGCGGCCGTCGAACGCGAGCGGCTCGAGCGCGCGCCCGCCGTCCGTCGCACCGACAAGATCTTGCCGGTAGTCGGGACTGTGCGCGTACGCCTGGAACCGGACGTCGGTGTGCGCTTCCAGGTAGTCGATCATCCTCGGTCCGACGTCGATGAACGCTTCGCGCAGCGAACGATCGGCGCGGCCGTCAACCAACGCGTCGAGATACGCGCGCGCGGCCTGCGGGTCAACGCTCGAACCGAGGCGATGCTGATGCCGGTTGTCGGGGATCCACACGGTGCCCGACGAACGGGCGGTCGTGCCTCCGATCCGATCGCTCTTCTCGATGAGCAGCGTGCGCTGGCCTTCGATTGCCGCGACAAGCGCCGCCGTCATGCCGCCCGCGCCGGCGCCGAGCACCACAAGATCGAACGTCTCGTGCCAACCGTTGTTGCCGCTCATTCGTCGAATTCGCTCAGGCAGCTTCGCCGTCACGCCACTTTCGCGTTCGACTCTCCGCGGTATCCGAGCTCGGCCGACAGCTCTGCGGCCGACTGGCGTACGTGCCGCGACTTTTCCTGCAGCGATTGCAGCGACAGTCGCCACATCGGGCCCGACACGCCGATCGCGCCCGCGACGCGCCCGAGGAAGTCGTACACCGGCACGGCGACACAACGGACTTCGGCATCGAACTCCCCGTCGTCGAACGCGATCTCGTTGCGGCGGACCTGCTCGAGCTCGACGATCAGCGACTCGCGCTCGACGATCGTCTTGGGGGTGAAACGCGGCAGCTTGCGGTTCTCGAGATAGCGGTCGAGCTCGGCCGGCGTCAATGCGGCGAGCAGAACCTTGCCCAATGCGGTGGCGTTGGCCGGCCGCACGACACCCGCACGGTCGACCAATTGGAACATCCCCGCGCCTTCCGTCTTCGCGACGACGACGACGTCCGCGCCCGAGCGGATCGCGAAGTGCGCGCTTTCGCTCGTGCGGGTGCTCAGAAGCTCCAGCACCGGCGTCGCGCGCGTCACGAGCTCGCGCTCGTCGAGCGACGAGGCGGCGAGCGAGAACACCTTGCGACCAGATGAAACGTCGTGCTGCTGTGCAGGCCGACGCTCTTGCAGAGCTCGGCGAGCGTGATGCCGTCGCGATGACGCGCAATGTGCTCGAGGATTCCGAACGCGCGCTCGAGCGACTGGATGCCGCCGCGCTCCTTGCTGATCTGCGGGACCGGCTGTTCGGGCGCGGGCGCGCTCGCGCGCGCGCGCTTGGCCATTTTCGATTTCATCGTTACGCTGCTCACAAGTTGAACAATACCAGCCGCTCCTCCGTCATGTCGCGGATCGCGTAGCGCGGCCCTTCGCGGCCGAGGCCGCTCGCCTTCACGCCGCCGTACGCGAGCTGATCGGTGCGCCACGTGGAGCTGCCGTTGACGATCACGCCGCCCACGCGAAGCCCGCGGATCGCCTGGAACGCGACCGGCAGCGATTTCGTGAATATCCCGCACTGCAGACCATACGGGTCGGCGCTGACGGCCTCGAGAATCGGCGCCAGCTCGCGGTAACGCTGCACGGTCACGACCGGGCCGAACACTTCCTCGCAGACGACGCGCATCGTCGGCTCGACATCGACGAGTACTGTCGGCTCGTATTGGGCGCCGTGCCGTTGGCCGCCGGTCAACGCGCGTGCGCCACGGCGCCGGGCGTCGTCGACCCATTGCTCGACCCGCTGCGCGGCGGCTTCGTTGATCAGCGTTCCGATGTCGGTGTCGGGATCGGTCGGATCACCCAGGCGCATTTTCCGCACGCCGGCGACGAGCTGCTCCACGAACGCCTCGTAGAGGCTTTCGTGCACGTAGACATTCTGCACCGAGATGCAGCTCTGACCGGCGAGCCGCATCGAATTGCGCGCGCAAGTCGCCGCCGCCTCGGCGAGATCGGCGTCGGCGTGGACGATCGTCACGCCGTTGCCGCCGAGCTCGAGCGCGACACGACGCGTGCCGCTCGCCGCCTTGATGTCGAGGCCGACGCGGCTCGAGCCCGTAAAGGTGATGAAGTCGACTCTCGGATCACGCACGAGCGCAGGTCCGACCTCGTTGCCGTGCAGCAGGTTCACGAAGCCGGGGGGCGTACCGGCGTCCGCGAAGAGCTCGGCGAGCTTTGTCACGACCCAAGGCGCTTGCGGCGGCGCCTTGAGGACGATCGTGTTGCCGGCCGCCAGCGCAGGCGCGATCTTGTGGCACGCGAGATTGAACGGCGCGTTGAACGGCGTGATGCCGGCGACCACACCGACGGGGAATCGCATCATGAACGCCATCTTGCCCGCGCCCATCGCCGAGCCGTCGAGCGGTATGTGCTCGCCCTCGATACGAATTGCTTCCTCCGCCGACAGCATTACGGTGTCCTGCGATCGCACGACTTCCGCTTTCGCGTCCTTGATCGCCTTGCCGGTTTCGCGCGCCATGATCAATGCGATCTCGTCCGCCCGCTCGACGACGAGCTGGGCGACCTTGCGCAGCAGCACGGCCCGCTCGAAGCCCGGCATCGCGGCCGCCTGTTTTTTCGCGTTCGTGGCGGCGGTCAGTGCATCGTCGAGATCCTGCAGCGACGATTCGGGCGCGCGCGCGACGACCTCGCCGCGATAGGGATCGATGACGTCGCGCTCGGCCGCGCCGGTGCGCCACGCTCCGCCGATCAGCATCTTGATGCGCGCAACGTCGGTCGCGGTCCTGGTCGCTTGTGACATGGCTTCCTTCGCTAGCAAGGGATGCGATCGCCGCTGACGTCGCGTCGGCAATTCAATGCGCGAGCCTCGCTCATTGCGTCGGCACGTACTTCTCGCCGAACACCGGCTCCTTGTGCCGCAGCGGCGGAAGCATCCACGCACCGGTGGAAGGCGGCCGGATGTTGGCGTCCACGTGCACGTCGATCAGACACGGCTTGCCGAGTCCGACGGCGTGCGCGAGCGCCCCCTTGAAATCCTCGGATTTCGTCACCGTGAACCCTTCGATGCCCGCGCCGCGTGCCCACACGGCGAAGTCCGGGTTGTACGGCTTGCGTTGCGGTCCTCGATAGAACGCGGTGCCGATCTCGCGGCCGTCGAAATAGCCGTACTGAAGGTCGCGTATCGCGGCCCACGCGAAATTGTTCCAGACGACCCATACGACCGGGATGTCGTACTCGGCCGCCGTGCACAGCACGTGCGGCACCATCGTGAAACCGCCGTCGCCGCAGATGGACACGCACGGCCGGTCGGGTGCGGCGAGCTTCGCGCCGAGGATCGAGCTCGGGCCGAAGCCCATGCCCGAATAGCCCCACGTGTTGAGCATCGTCTGCGGCCGGCGCGCCTTCCAGAACTGCATGAACCAGTTGTGATGAATGCCCGAGTCGAGCGAGATGATGGCGTCGTCCGGCAGCACGGCGCGGCAGTCGGCGACGATGCGCTCCGGACGGATGGGAGACGCGTGCGCGTCGAAGCTCGGGCGGATGTACTCGTCCCACTCGGCGCGCCATTTGCGGATGTCCGCATGCCATGCGTCGAGCGCGGCGCCCGTCTTCAGCGTCCCGCGCTCGACGTGCTCGAGCAGCTGCGCGAGGAACGTCTGCGCATCGGCGAGGATGCCGAGATCGGGCGCGTAGTTGCGGCCGATCTCGGCGTGATCGACGTCGACGTGAATCAGCTTGCACGGCGGGAAGTTCCACGAATAGCCCTCGAGCCACGACGACGCCGAGCGGTCGTCGAATCGTGCGCCGATCGCGATGACGAGATCGGCATGCCGGCCCGCCTGGTTCGCGGGGAAAGCGCCGTTGCGGCCGATGAAGCCGAGCGACAGCGGGTCGTCCATGTCGAGGCATCCCATGCCGTTCGGCGAACTGATTACCGGAATGCGCAGCCGGCGCGCGAGCTCCGTCAGCTCGCGCCCGGCCTCGGACAACGTGACGCCGTGGCCGATGAAGAACGCCGGACGCTTCGCCGCGGCGATCATCGCGCACGTCGCGTGCACATCGGCCGGCGACGCGCCGCTGCGGCGGACGTTGAAGCCGCCGAGCCGTGGCTCGAGCTTCACATCCGCCTCCTCCTGGAACAGGTTGTAGGGGACGTCGACATTCACGGGCCCGGGCCGCCCCGTGCTCATCGTCGTCACCGCTTGCCGCAGCGCGAGCGGCAGCATGTCGACGCGGCTCGGCTGGAAGCTGTGCTTGACCACCGGCCGGATCACGTTCGGAAAGTCCGCCTGGTTGTGGCGGTTCAGCTCCTGAAAGGGGCCGCGATTGAACTGCGACGTCGGCACGTTCGCGGTGATCGCGAGCAGCGCGGACGAATCGGTCTGCGCGACGGCGAGCGCCATGATCAGGTTAGCCGATCCCGGCCCCGTGGACGTGAGCGTTGCGACCGGCTGGTGCCTGACGCGGAAAAACCCGTCAGCCATGTGCGCGGCGGTCTGCTCGTGCCGCGGCGAGACCAGCGTGACCTTGTCGCGCACGTCGTACAGCGCGTCGAGCATCCCGACATTGCCGTGACCGCAGATGCCGAACACGTACGGGATCCGTTCCTCCACGAGGAAGCTCGCGATCAACTCGGCGCCTTTCATGCGTGCCATGTCGCGCTGACCTTTCCCAGGATTGTCAGAGTCGGTTGCCGAACGATCGGCGCGTGGAAGCAAAAAAGCTGCACGCGATCGGTTTCGATGTTTATAATCCTTCACATCGTGGAATGTCAACCGACATTGTAGGAAGTCGAACGGACGGGGACGACGATGGCAGTGCTGATCACCGGCGCAATGGGTCACGTCGGCTACGAAACGGTTCGCCAGGCGCTCGCACGCGGTCACGAGGTTGTCGCGCAGTATCGCAACGTGTTCCGCGAAGCGGACGCGCACGCATTGCAAGGACCGCTCACGTGGGTGCGCTGCGACCTCGCAAGCGCGACCGACATCGAGGCGCTTGCAAGCCGGCATGCGGTCCAAGGATGCATCCACACGGCCGCCGTGCCGAACGATCAGGAAGCGCGCAAGGATCCGGTTGCGGCCGTCGACGCGAACGTCGGCGCGACGTGCCGGCTGCTCGACGCGGCGCGAAGGCGCGAGTGGCGGCGCTTCCTGTACGTCAGCACCGGTTCGGTGTTCCAGAACGCCGTCGACCCGTCGCAGCCGATCTTCGAGAACGCGCAGCCGAGCGCCACGAACCTCTACAGTACGACCAAGTACGCGGGCGAGCTCATCACGTCGACGTACCGATCGCAGTTCGGCGTGCCGGCGGCGGTCGTGCGCATCTCGTGGGTGTACGGGCCGCCATTGGTGCCGCGCGCGCGCGACAATCCGCGCGGCCCGATTCCGCTGTTCCTGAAGCTCGCGCTCGCCGGCAAGCCGATTCGCGAGCCGGGCGGCGGCGAGTTCGCCGCGAGCTTCACGTACGTCGCCGATGTCGCCGCGGGCCTGGTTGCCGCCTACGACGCGAATGCGTTGTCGCATGACATCTACCATTTGGGCTCCGGCCGCAACTTCACCACGTACGACGTCGCTGCGGTGGTGCGCGCCGTCGTTCCTGAAGCGAGCATCGAAGTGGGTCCCGGCACGGCGCCGTGGACCGACAACACGCGCATGCGCGGTCCGCTCGCGGGCACGCGACTGTTCGACGACACGGGCTTCGTGCCCGCGTTCGGTCTCGAGGCAGGCATCCGCGCATTCGCCGACTGGATGCGCTCGCATCCCGACGTCTATCGCGATTGAGCGGGCATTCGGCACCAGGAGCATCGAACGATGAACGATACGAACGTACTGGTCACCGGCTCGGGCGGGCTGCTCGGCCGTCATGTCGTGCGCGAGCTCGCCGAGCACGGCAGCGTAACGGGCTTCGACCAGAAGCGTTGCTCCGAGCCGATACCGCAAATCATCGCGGATGTGACCGATCTCGCGGCGGTGCGCGCCGCGTGCGCCGGCAAGCATGCCGTCATCCACGTCGCCGCGCGACCCAACATCTGGAGCGGCACCGGCGAAGAAATCCTGCGCGTCAACGTGATGGGCACATGGAACGTGCTGCAGGCGGCCGAAGACGCCGGCGTGCGGCGCGTCGTGCTGTGCAGCAGCGACTCGGTGATGGGCTTCACCGTCATGTCGGGCAGCCTGCGCGCACCCGACTATGCACCGATCGACGGCGCGCATCCGCTAAGGCCGACCGATCCCTACGCGTTGAGCAAGCTCGTCGGCCCGGCGGCGGCCCGCTGTGGCACTACGTCGATCCGCGCGACGTCGCCCGCGCGTTCCGGCTCGCGCTCGATGTCGGCGCGTTCCAGGCATTCGAAGGCTTCTATATCTGCGCCGCATCGACGCTCGCTCCGGATCCGACCCTCGAGCGGCTCGAGCGTTTCGTCAAGCATCCGATACCGGTGCGCCGCCCCGACGTCTACGCGAAGAATCCGTACGCGCCGCTTTACGATCTGTCGCCCGCGCGCGAGGTGCTGGGCTTCGAGCCGCACCATGACCTGCGGCATCTCGTCGATTGATTGCGGAGGCCGCGATGGAGGTTTTCCACACGGCGCACTTGCGCGTGCATGGCGACGCGATCGAGCCGTTCAAGGCGCGACTGCTGCGTCACGCGCGCACGAGCGTCGCCAAAGAGCCCGGTTGCCATTGCTTCGACGTGCATCAGGAGAACGGCGACCCGTCGCTGTTCCTGCTGATCGAGCGCTATGTGGATGAGGCGGCGTTCGAAGCGCACCGGCAATCGCCGCACTTTCTTGCGTTCCGCGACGACGTGAAGGACTGGGTTGTCGAGCGCACGTGGTGGTACTGGACGCGTATCGAGGCGCGGGTTTGAACGCCCGCGCGGCACCTCAAGAACGGCGTTGACAACGCCGGAAACGGGTGGTTATAGTTTTTCATAGCGTCGCACGATATACCACAATAAAAAATGTGTGCGGGTGCGCATGGTTGCGGGGGAAAGGCAATGCAATTCGAGAAGATCGTCTGCACCGGAGGAAGCGGCCGTCTGGGCAGCTACGTCACGAAGGACCTGAGCGAGCGCTGCGCGCTGACCGTGCTCGACATCAAGGCGTCGCAGAACGCGGCCATCAAGCACGTCGATGCGAGCGTCACCGACTTCGCTGCGCTCAAGCGTGCATTCGCCGGCCAGGACGCCGTCGTGCATCTCGCCGCGATTCCGAATCCGCGCACCGCGCCCGCCGACGAAACGTTCCACACAAACGTTCAGGGGACGTGGGGCGTGCTGCAGGCGGCCGAAGAGACAGGTGTGCGACGCGTCGTCGTCGCATCGAGCGATGCGGCATTGGGACTGCATTACAACCCGCCCGACTGGGAACCGCAGTACCTGCCGATCGACGAGGATCACCCGCTGCGCCCGATCGAGTTCTATTCGTTGAGCAAGGAAGTGACCGAGTCGATCTGCCGCAGCTACGCGAACCGCGGCAAGCTCGAAGTGCTCGCGATCCGGCCGACGCACATCGTGTTCCCGCACGAGTATCCGGAACTCGAGGCGCGCGGCGCCGACGTCCAGAACTATCACATCTGGACGTACGTGTCGCCGGAGGACGTCGCGCAGGCGTTCCGGCTCGCACTCGAAGCGCGCGATGCGCAATACCGCGCGTTCTTCGTCTCGGCGGCCGACGGCCTGAACACGCGACCCACGCTCGACATGCTGCGCGAGCGCTACGGCAAGCTGCCCGAGGTCCGCAATCCCGGGTACTTCCGCGCGAACCCGCTCGCTTCGGTGCTCGACATCACGCGCGCGCGGGAAGTGCTCGGATTCGAGCCGACGAGCGACTGGCGGCGGATGTTCGCCGCCGCCAAGGCCGCCTGATGCGCGCCGGCCGATATGAAATCCACGCAGGGATCCATCGCCATGACCCGTGAAGCCTCGGCGTTCGCCGTCAACACCTACTCGTACACGCTGAACCAAAGTGTCCGCGACTGCATCGCGACACTCGGCGAACGCGGCTACACCGAGTTCGAGTTGATGATGTATCCGAACCACCTGTGGCCGGCCGACATCGATCGCGCAGGCCGCCAGGCGCTGCGCAGATTCATCGAGTCGAACGGGCTTCGGGTCGTCACGCTCAACATGCCGAACATCGACCTCAACGTCGCGGCGGCCGCTGCCGAGATGCGCGCGTATACGGTCGCGAACCTTCGCGGCGTCGTGGAGCTCGCGGGCGACCTCGGCGCGCCGGGTGTGGTCATCGGGCCCGGCAAGGCGAATCCGCTGATGCCCGCGCCGATGGAGCAGCTGACCGGCCATTTCTACGCCGCGCTCGACACGCTCGCGCCGCTCGCCGAAAAGGCGGGCACCGCACTGTACGTCGAGAACATGCCGTTCGCATTCCTGCCCGGCATCGACGCGCTGCTCGCGGCGCTCGATCGCTACGGCAACGAGCGCATCGGCGTCGTCTACGACGTCGCGAACGGGCACTTCATCAACGAAGACATCGGCGCAGCGCTGCGCAAGTGCCGCCGCCGCCTGAAGATCGTGCATCTGTCCGACACGAACCAGAAGGTCTATCGCCACGATGCCGTGGGCTTGGGCACCGTCGATTTCGCGTCGATTCCCGCGGTGCTCGCCGAGGTGGGCTACCACAAGCGTCCGGTGCTCGAAATCATCGCCGCCGACGGCGATCGCGGCATCGACGACAGCGTCAAGCGGCTCGTCGCGATGGGCTGGGGTCGCGCGACGGTCCAATGATCGCGTCGGACGCCCGGATGCATGCGGTTGCGCCGTTCGAATTCGGCGTCGTCGCCGCCGACATCGACGCGATGCTCGCGTTCTATGTCGGCGTGCTCGGACTTGCCGTGCTGAGCGACTTCGACGTTCCTGCCGACAAGAGCCTGCTCACCGGGCTCGCGCCCGACGGCTATCGCATCGTTCGGCTGGAATCGAACCGCGGCGACCGGCTGAAGCTCGCACGCCCCGCGCCGGCGCCGCAATCGTCTGCGCCCGCCGATTACGCGATGCAGCGGCGTGGTGGCTGCTACGTCACGTTCATCGTCGACGACCTGCGGTCGCTGCACGAGCGGATGGTGCGCGCGGGTACGGCGATACGAAGCCGCGGCGTCGTCGAGCTTCGCCCCGGCGTGTGGCTCGTGCTGGCAACCGATCCCGAGGGCAACTTCCTCGAGTTCCTGCAGTACGACGATCTCGCGTCGTACCGGCCGGCGAAGCAAGCGGCGTGAGCGCCCGGCTTGCGGCATAACGTGCAATGAACGTCACGACCGCTCACCCGCAACTGATCCGCCGCTCGCCGGTGCTCGCGCTCGCGAAGACGGCGCCCGGCGCGTTGTATCTGCTCGCACTGATGGCGATCACGCTGACGATCTGGACGCCCGGGTTCTTCACCGCTGCGAATCTGACGAACGTCACGTTGCAGGTCTCGGTGCTCACGATCGTCGCGCTCGGCATGACACTCGTCATCCTCACCGAGGGCATCGATTTGAGCCTCGGACCCGTGCTCGGTCTTTGCGGCGTCGCCGCGAGCCTTGTCGTCGTGTCCGGCCATTCGCTCGCTTCGGCCATCGCCGGCGCGCTCGGCATCGGCATCGCGCTCGGGTTGCTGAACGGGACGCTGATCGCAGTTGCCGGGATGCCGCCATTCATCGTCACACTCGGCACGTTCGGCATCGCGCAAAGTGTCGCCACCGTGCTGACGCGAGGCGATTCGGTCGTGGGGCTGCCCGATTATTACCGCTGGTTCAACGATGGCGTATTCGCCGGCATCCCGGTGCCGATCTGGGCGACCGGCGCGCTCTTCGGGTTGACGTGGCTGCTGCTCTACCACACCAAATTCGGCCGCTACGTGTTCGCGATCGGAGGCAACCGCCAAGCGCTGAAGCTCTCCGGCACGGCGGTCAACGTGTACCACATCGCGGTTTACGTCTACGCCGGCCTGCTGACGGCAATCGCGTCGTTCATCATGACGGCCCGTATGAACGCCGCGCATCCGACGATTGGCGTGGGGCTCGAGTTCGATGCGATCGCCGCGGTGATCCTCGGCGGCACGTCGTTCGAGAAGGGCAAGGGCGGCATCGCCGGCACGATCGTCGGCGCGCTCGCGGTGGGCGTGCTGCGCAACGGACTCAACCTTCTCGGTGTAGGCACCGACTGGCAGGTCGCGATCGTCGGCATCGTGATCATCACCGCGGTCGGGCTCGATTCGCTCAGGGGATTGAACGCGTGAACACCCAGGTGATGACCGTGGCTGCGCGCCTTACCAAGCGCGTCGACTATCGGATCTTCGTCATCGTTTCGCGGCTCGTGGCGCTGATGGCGATCGTCGTCGTGCTGTCGCTGCTGAGCCCGCAGTTCCTGTCGTGGGGCAACTTCGTCAACGTGCTGCGGCAGGCGGCGCTGCAGTTCCTGATGGCCGCGGGGCTGACGATCGTCGTGCTGACCGGCGGAATCGACCTTTCGATCGGCGCGGTTCTCGGCCTCGCGGCCTGTCTGTCCGCGTCGCTGATCAGCCAGGGTCATCTTGCGTTGGGCATCGTCGCGGCGCTTTTCGCGAGCCTCGCGTGCGGGACCGCGAACGGCATGCTGGTGAGCTACGGCCGCATCCCGTCGTTCATCGCGACGTACGGCATGTTGTGGATTGCGCACGGCTTGGGCTACGTGTTCATGAAAGGCGAAGTGATCTACGGGCTGCCCGAAGCATTCCGCTTCATCGGCGCCGGCTTCGTCGGCGGCATCCCGGTGCCCGTGTTGATCGCGATCGCGCTGCTCGTGGTGCTGCACGTGATGTTGCATGGCACGGTGTTCGGCCGCGCGATCTACGCGATCGGCGGCAACCCGAGCGCGGCGCGCCTGTCCGGCATGCCGGTCAAGCGCCGGCTGGTCGCCGTCTACGCGTTGAGCGGGCTCCTGTCGGGATTCGCCGCGCTCGTCGTCATCGCGCGCATCAATGCCGCCGACTCGAGCCTCGGTGAAGATCTGCTGCTGCCTGCAATCGCGACGGTGTGCCTGGGCGGCACGTCGCTGTTCGGCGGCGTCGGCGGCATTGTCGGCACGGCGATTGGCGCGTTGATTCTCGCGCTCGTCGTCAACGGCATGAATCTGCTTGGCGTGCAGACGTTCTGGCAAAGCGGCATGATGGGCGCAATCATCCTGGCATCGGTCCTGGCCGATCAGCTGGGTGGAGCAAGGCTGATCGGCAAGCGTTGATGTTGCCGTCGTTAACTCGAAGGAGGAGAGGGCCATGGATCGCAGACATTTCCTGAAGGCATCGCTGATCGCATCGACGGCGAGCGTTTCGCTCGGCACCGCAACGCGCTACGCACTCGCACAGGGCATCAAGACGCCGACGATCGCGTTCTTCGTGAAGAACGTCACCAATCCGTTCTGGAAGGGCTGCCGCATCGGCGCCGAGAAGGCGGCGAAGGAGCTCGGCGTCAATCTCGAGGTCGTCGCGCCGACCAAGCCCGACAACATCGAGGAACAGACGCGGCTGGTCGAAGACTGGATCGTCAAGAAGCCCGATTCGTTCGTGTTCGTGCCTGTCGACTATCAGGCGCTCGTACCGTCGATCCAGAAGGCGAACAAGGCCGGCATTCCCGTCGTCAACTACAACAACCGCATGACCGGTGTCGACGTCGTCAGCTACATCGGCTCGGACGACGAGACCATGCAGTACGAGCTGTGCAAGTACCTCTTCAAGTCGATGGGCGGCAAGGGCAAGGTCGTGCACATCGACGGCGTGCCCGCGGCGAGCACCGCACAGGCGCGCAAACGTGGCTTCGAGCGCGCGGTGAAGGAAACGCCCGGAATCGAAGTGCTGACGTCGCAGCCGGGCCAGTACCGGCGGCTGCCGGCCGTTCAGGTGTTCGAGAACATCATGCAGCGCTATCCCGAAATCGACGCGGTCGTCAGCGCGAACGACGACATGGCGGTCGGCATCGCCGAAGCGCTAGCGGCCGCAGGCCGCGGCAGCAAGACGAAAGTTGTCGGCATCGACGGCATTCCGGACGCGACCGCAGCGATCAGCGCCGGCAAGATGTTCGCGACCGCCGACTTCAGCGGCCACGACCAGGCGTATCTTGCGGTGCACGCCGCGGTGCGCGACCTGCGCAAACAGCCGGTGCCCAAGGAGATCAAGCTGCCGATCGTCATCATCGACAAGCAGAACGTCGCCGCATTCATGAAGACGCCGGAAGAGCGCGCGGTGCCGAGCTGGGAGAAGACCGTCGCGGCGCAGCCGAAGGCGTGATCATCGCGGCCGTTACCGGAGGCGGGCGCAGCTCGTCTCCGGCTTGTCGAAATGCGCGAGCGACTTGACACCATGGCACACACCGAAAAACCGATCGTCGAGATGCGCGGCATCTCGAAGGCGTACGGCGGCGTACAGGCGCTCAAGAGCGTGCATCTCGACATCTACGTCGGAGAGGTACACGCGCTCGTCGGCGACAATGCGGCCGGCAAATCATCGCTGATCAAGACGCTCTCCGGCGCCGTGCGCAAGGACAGCGGCACGATCACATTCGACGGGCAGCCGGTCGAGATCGGCGACCCGCGCGACGCCAAGGCGCTCGGCATCGAGACCGTCTATCAGGACCTCGCGCTCGCTGACAATCTCGACGTGCCGGCGAACATCTTCCTCGGTCGCGAGATGACGCGCGGCGCGCTGCTGCGATGGTTCCTCGACAATCGGCGAATGGAGGAACAGGCGAAGGCGCTGATGCGCCGGCTCAAGATCAATGTTCCGAATGTGCGCCAGAAGGTGCGCGCGATGTCGGGCGGCCAGCGGCAGTCGATCGCGATCGCGCGCTGCGTGTGTTTCAATGCGCGGGTCATCATTCTCGACGAGCCGACGGCGGCGCTCGGTGTCGAGGAAACGCGCAAGGTGTACGAGCTGATCCGCGAAATGCGCGAGCACGGCCGCGCGGTGCTGCTGATCAGCCACAACCTGAATCACGTGTTCGACAACTGCGACCGCATCACCGTGATGAAGACCGGCAGGACGGTCGGTTCGAGGCGCGTCGCCGAGACGACACAGGACGACATCGTCCGCATGATCGTCAGCGGGCAGGCCGATGAGCCGCGCGCGGCCGAAATCGAGCCGATCGCAGCGGCCGCCGGTTTGCGGTGAGCGCGTGACGCGCCGCGCGCGTGCTTCGCCGTCCGCACGCGCACGATGACGCGCACGGCGCTGATCGCCGGCGCGACCGGCGCGTCGGCGAAGCGGCTGTTGGAGATCCTGCTCGACGATCCGCAGTGGTCGGTCGTCGGTCTCGCGCGCCATCCGCCGGCGGTGCCGCCGTCGCCCCGGCTGACGTTCATCGGCATCGATCTGGCCGCTGCCGCGCAATCGAAGCGCGCGCTCGCGCAATGCACGGGCGTGACGCACGTCTTCTACGCGGCGCGCGCGAAGCACGGCGAAAGCGGGCACGAAAGCATCGAGGAGAACATCGCGATGTTGCGCAACCTCCTCGACGCGGTGCTGCCGGTCGCCGCCGCGCTCGAGCACGTGCACCTCGTCGAGGGCGGCAAGTACTACGGCATCCACCTCGGAGCTTATCCAACGCCCGCCGTCGAGGACGACCCGCGTCCGGCGTCTCCGAACTTCTACTACGATCAGGAGGACCTGTTGCGCGAGCGCCAGCGCGGACAACGCTGGACGTGGTCGGCATCGCGTCCGAACGTGATCTGCGATTTCGCGCCGGAGCGGGCGCGAAATCTCGTGCCGATTCTCGGCGCGTACGCGGCCATGATGGCCGAGCTCAGGATGCCGCTGCACTTTCCCGGCAAGGCCGGTTGCTGGAATGCGCTGAACGAAGTGACCGACGCGACGCATTTCGCGCGAGCGATGGTGTTCATGGCGACCGATGCGCGCGCGCGCAATCAGGCGTTCAACGTGTCGAACGGCGACCTGTTCCGCTGGCAGCGGCTATGGCCGCGGATCGCCGAGCATTTCGGTCTCGCCGTCGGCGAAGTGCATCCGTGCACGCTCACCGAATTCATGCGCGACAAGGAGCCGGTGTGGCACGCGGTCGTGCGCCGACACGGGCTTGTTGCATCGCGCTTCGACGACGTCGCCGCATGGGGCTTCGGCGATTTCCTGTTCCGCCAGGATTACGACGTCGTGTCGAGCACGACGAAGCTGCGGCAGGCGGGCTTCCACGACGTCGTCGACACCGCACAGATGTTCGTCGACCACCTCACTCGTTACCGCGACGCGAAGATCCTGCCTTGAGCGGGCGGCCGCTCACTTCATCATCTGCACGTCGCCGCAGACGCTGATTGCCTGCCCGGTGATGCTCGCGCCGAACGGCGACGCGAGATAGAGCGCCATGTTCGCGATGTCGTCGGCCTCGACGTTGCGCCTGAGCGAGACGACGTCGAGATACTCGCGGCGCATCTCGTCGAACCCGACGCCGACCGCTTCGGCTTTCGCCTTGACGACGCGGCGAAAGCGCTCGGAGTTCACGTGCCCCGGCAGGATCGCATTGACGCGGATTCCGGTTTCGCCCAACTCGATCGCGAGGCTCTTCGTGAAGCCGATCACCGCCCATTTCGACGCCGCATACGGGCTGCGCATCGGGAAGCCGAGACGGCCGGCGATCGAGCTCAGATTGATGATCGAGCCGCCGCCGGCCGCCTTGAGCATCGGCACCGCGTGACGCGCGCAATGGAACTGCCCTGACACGTTGACCGATAACGTCTGCTCGAGCGCTTCCGGAGTCACGTCTTCGACGCGCGCCGTCGGTCCGGCGATCCCGGCGTTGTTGACCAGCACGTCGAGTCCGCCGAGGCTTCGTGCCACCGACTGGAACATCCCGGCGACCGCTCGCGCGTCGGACACGTCGATGCGCTCGGCCGGCACGTCATGCAACACCGTTTTTGCTTCGTCGAGCGCGTCGGCCGACACGTCGCAGATCAACACGCGCGCGCCGCGATCGCGGAATGCCGCGGCGATCGTGCGACCGATGCCCGAGCCGCCCGCGGTGACGAGCACGCGGTGTCCCGTCATGTCGACCGGCAGGAAACCGTGCGTCATGCCGTCATTCATCGTCGATCGGCGCCGTGACGACGATGAACGTCAGGTCCGTCAGACCCGTGTTGACGATGCCGTGCTCGACGCCGGGCGGAATGAAGATCACATCGTGCTTGCGCACGACGACGCGCTTGCCATCCATCTCCATCAGGCCTTCGCCTTCCAGCACGTGATAGACCTGCTCCTGCACCTTGTGCGTATGCAGGGCGACGTGCGCCATCGGCTGATAGCAGGAGATCCGGTAATCCATCAGCTTCGACGCGGCGGTTTCGGGGCGCACCAGCGGCTTCGACAGCGCGCCGCCGAAGTGTCCGGGAAACTGTTGCCAGGGCACCTCGGCGATGTTGCACACGAGCGCACCGGGTCTTTGGTTGGTTTGCATGACGAGTGTTCCTGAAGTGACGATGGATCGCGTGCGGACGGCACCGCTACGCGAGCGCGGCGCGCTGCGCCTCGATATAGGCCGCGAGCCCTTTGCGGATGTCGTATCGGGGCACGTAGTCGAGCTCCGCCCGCGCGCGAGCGGTATCGAGCGCGCCCTTGCGCACGACCTGGATCCGGTCGCCGAACAGGTACTGTCCGGGCCCGATGCTCAGGCGCGCACCCGGCACGAGCTCCTTGATGATGTCGACGATCTCGTACAGCGATGGCGCCTCGCCCGAAGACAGGTGATAGACATCGTGGCGATGCTCGCGCTTGTCGAGCGCCGCGAGCACGCCCCTGACGAGGTCGTCGATGTAGACGTGATCGACGCGAAAATCGCCGCCGGCAGCGACGTGAAGCGGCCTGCCCTGGACGGCGGCATCGACCAGCGTCTTCGGCACGCGTGCGCGCGGCAGACCCGGACCGTAGACCCAGCAGGTACGCAGGTGGATCGCGTCGACGCCGTGATTGCGCCGATAGTCGCGCCCCAGTTGTTCGACGGCGAATTTCGAGATGCCGTACGGCATCACCGGGAAGCACGGATGATCTTCGGTGATCCGGTCGGAGCTGAAATGGCCGTAGACTTCCTCGGTGCTCAGATTGATCACGCGCTTGACGCCGAAGAGGCGCATCGATTCGAAAACGTTGAGCGAACCCCCGATGTTGACGCGCATCGTCGCGAACGGTGCATCGGCGGAGGCGATTACGCCGACGATGGCGGCACAGTGGACGATCGCGTCCGGTTTCACGTCGCGGATGAGGCTCGCGATGTGTTGCCACTCCGTGATCTCGCCGGGCACCGATCGGACTTTCGCGTAGCGCTCTTGCAGCGACTTGAGCGCCGGTCCCACAACCACGTCGAATGCGGCAACCTCATCGCCCCGCGCAGCCAACGCCTTGACGATCTCGGCACCGATGAATCCGTTGGCGCCGGTCACGATGATTCGAGCCATCGATCCCCCTCGTATACGACCGGATTCAGCAGAGGTTATAAGGCCTCACATGGAGAAATGTCAACCGACAATGTAAAATGACTCCACCGGTTTGGGGCCACGTTCTCAGTCCAGGGGCGCGGGGCACTCAGCGCCGCGTCCGCCCGCGCGGCCGTGGTGCGTGCAGACGCGGGCGCCACATTCGGCCGCGTACGATGCGGCCCGACGTCAGGCGTATGCATCTTTTCGATACGACACCGGAAGTCGGATTGAATGGTGGGGCGCTCTGGATGTCGAAAGGCTTACGGCTGCGCCGAGGGAAACCCATCGGCATCCGTTCATGACTCGATCCGGCGTTTCGACCAAGAACAAGCTGCGAAGGATCGCGCGACGAGCGATGCTTCAGCGCGGCCTGTTGCCCGACTTCTCGCCCGCGGTGCTGGCCGATGCAAGCGCCAGCGCGCGAGCCCTCGCGGAGGCGGGACCTTCCGTCCGTGATCTGCGCGGCCTGCTCTGGGCATCGATCGACAACGACGATTCGCTCGATCTCGACCAGCTCTCCGTCGCGCAGCCGCTCGCCGGCGACGAGGTGAAGATCCTGGTCGCCGTCGCCGACGTCGACGCCACGGTGAAACAGCGCTCCGCGACCGACGGTCACGCGCAGACCAACACGACGTCCGTGTATACGGCTGCGGAGATCTTCCCGATGCTTCCCGAGAAGCTCTCGACCGACGTCACGTCGCTGCGCGAGGGACAAGCACGCCTCGCGATCGTCATCGAAATGGTGGTTGCTGCCGACGGCTCGGTGACGGCGTCCGACATCTACCGCGCGAGCGTGCGCAACCATGCGAAGCTCGCCTACAACGGCGTAGCCGCATGGCTCGACGGCACGGGGCCTGCGCCGCCACGGCTCGTGGCGGTGCCCGGACTCGATGAGCAGCTGCGCGTTCAGGATCGGGTCGCGCAAGCGATGAAGGGTCTGCGGCATCAGCGTGGCGCGCTCACGCTCGACACGCTCGAGGCACGAGCCGTGTTCGACGGCGACGTGCTGGCCGACGTCAAGCCGGAAGAGAAAAATCGGGCGAAGGAATTGATCGAGGACTTCATGATCGCGGCGAACACCGTTACTGCGACGTACCTCGAGCGCAACGGCTTCCCCTCGCTGCGACGGGTGCTGCGCTCACCAAAGCGCTGGGACAGAATCGTCACGCTGGCCGCGGCGCTGGGCGAGCGTCTGCCGTCGGAGCCCAGCGGGCTCGCGCTCGAACAATTCCTCATCGAGCGTCGCCAAGCCGACCCCGAACGATTTGCCGATGTTTCGCTTTCGGTCGTCAAGCTTTTGGGTTCGGGTGAGTACGCGTTGGAGTTACCCGCTGAGCGAACGGAACACTTCGGACTCGCCGTCAAGGATTACACCCACTCCACCGCGCCGAACCGGCGCTTTCCCGATCTCGTCACCCAACGGTTGCTCAAGGCTGCGCTGGCCGGAAAGCCGTCGCCCTACGGTAATGACGAGCTCGCGGCGCTGGCTCGACATTGCACCGAACAAGAGGATAACGCGGCGAAGGTCGAGCGGCAGGTGCGCAAGTCCGCCGCGGCGCTGCTTCTCGCTTCCCGCATCGGCGAACGGTTCGATGCCATCGTCACCGGCGCCGCAGCGAAAGGAACATGGGTGCGAATCGCGCACCCAGCCGTGGAAGGAAGGGTCGTGCGAGGATTCGAAGGCATCGATGTCGGTGATCGGGTCCGTGTGCAACTCGTGGGCACCGATGTGGAGCGCGGCTTCATCGACTTCGCACGAGTCGCAGCCTCATGAAGCCCCCGCCCACGACCCGCCGCCCGCTCGCGTACAAGAACGAGGCATTCCTCGACAGCGCGGACGCGCGTCCGTTGCGCATCCTCGCCGAATACCTCCAGCCGATGCACATCTTTCGCCGAGAGCACATCCACGACACGATTGTGTTCTTCGGCTCGGCGCGCCTTGCTCCCGACGGTCCGCTCGGTCGCTATTACGCCGAGGCTCGCGAGCTCGCGCGACTCGTCACCGAATGGTCGAAGAGCCTTACGTTGCGCGCCCACCGATATATCGTCTGCACCGGCGGAGGCGGCGGCATCATGGAGGCGGCCAACCGCGGCGCCGCTGACGCCGGCGGAAAGACGATCGGACTCAATATCGGCTTGCCGCACGAGCAGCGGCCGAACCCGTACGTGTCGCGCGAGCTGTGCCTGGAGTTCCACTATTTCTTCATGCGCAAGCTGTGGTTCGCGCACCTCGCGCGCGCGCTTGTCGCTTTTCCCGGAGGCTTCGGCACGCTGGACGAGCTGGCGGAAGTGCTGATGTTGACCCAGACGCGCAAGCTCGAGCGCCGGATCCCGATCGTGCTCTACGGGTCGCGCTACTGGAACGAGATCATCGACTTCGATGCGCTCGCGCGCCACGGCATGATCAGCCGCGAAGACCTCGGTCTGTTCCAGTTCGCCGATGATCCGCCTGCGGCGCTCGCGCTCCTGCAGGCGGGGATCGCTGCCGAGCCGGAACGGTCGACCCCTGCGTTCGCGCACTCGCGAACGGCTCAGCCCGGAGGCGGCTGAACAAGGACGGTCAATGGGAGCGGATTTCCCCACGCGAGCGACGGACGAAGTTGCGTTCCTGTTCGATGTCGACAATACGTTGCTCGACAACGATTACGTGGAAAGCGACTTGAAGCATCATCTCGAGCGCGAATTCGGCCCTGCGAGTCGCGATCGTTACTGGGCGCTATTCGAGCAGCTGCGTCGCGAGCTGGGCTATGCGGATTATCTCGGCGCGTTGCAGCGTTACAGGCTCGAGCTCGACAACGATCCGCGCCTTCTGTTGATGTCGTCGTTTCTCGTCGACTATCCGTTTGCGGATCGCGTGTACGGCGGCGCGCTCGATGCGATCGCGCATGTCGCCGCGTGGGGACCGACGATCATCGTGTCGGATGGCGATGTCGTCTTCCAGCCACGCAAAGTGCAGCGCTCGGGGCTGTGGGACGCGGTCGAAGGCCGCGTGCTGATCTATATCCACAAGGAGCAGGTCCTCGACGACGTCGAGCAGCGCTATCCGGCGCGGCATTACGTCATGGTCGACGACAAGCTGCGTATCCTCGCCGCGATGAAGGACGTCTGGAAAGACCGCTTGACGACGGTGTTTCCGCGGCAGGGACACTACGCACTCGATCCGGCGACCATCGCTGCGTACCCAGCCGCCGATATCCAGATCGAGCGCATCGGCGATCTCATCGACTACGATCGGCCCGCATTTGTCGCGACATCGAGGGCTGCGGCGCCGATTCGCGAGCAAGGATCACCATCGGGTTGATCAACCGAATGGGAGAAGTCATCGTGAAACCGGAACACACCGGGCCCGCGCTGTCGCCCGAGTCGCTGCGCAAGCTGGACGCGTACTGGCGTGCGGCGAATTATCTGTCGGTCGGGCAGATCTATCTCTACGACAATCCGCTGCTCAAGATACCGTTGAAGCTCGAGCACGTGAAGCCGCGCCTGCTCGGTCATTGGGGAACCACGCCGGGCCTGAACTTCATCTACGTCCATTTGAATCGCATCATCAAGCAGTACGACCTCGACATGATCTACGTGACCGGGCCCGGCCATGGCGGTCCGGCTCTGGTGGCGAACACCTATCTCGAGGGGACCTACAGCGAGTTCTACCCGAACGTCTCGCAGGACGAGAAGGGCTTGAAGAGACTCTTCACGCAATTCTCGTTTCCCGGCGGCATCCCGAGTCATGCCGCCGCAGAAACGCCGGGCTCGATTAACGAGGGCGGTGAGCTCGGCTATTCGCTCGCGCACGCGTACGGCGCTGCGTTCGACAATCCGGACTTGGTGGTCGCGTGCGTCGTCGGCGACGGCGAAGCCGAGACCGGACCGATGGCGACCAGCTGGCACTCGAACAAATTTCTCAGTCCGATAAACGATGGCGCGGTGCTGCCGATCCTGCATCTCAATGGTTACAAGATCGCCGGTCCCACGGTGCTCGCTCGCATCCCGCGTGACGAGCTCGAAGCATTGTTCCGCGGCTATGGCTACGTGCCGTATTTCGTCGAAGGGGACGAACCGCAGGCCATGCATCTCGCCATGGCCGCGACGCTCGATACCGTGGTCGCCGAAATCCGGCGCATACAACGCGATGCGCGCTCGAACGGTGTCCGCGCGCGTCCGCGCTGGCCCATGATCGTCCTGCGCTCGCCGAAAGGGTGGACCGGACCGAAGCGCGTCGACGACAAGCCGGTCGAAGGCACCTTTCGCGCGCATCAGGTGCCGCTCGCTGATTTCGTCGCGAAGCCCGACCACCTGCAAATGCTCGAACAGTGGATGAAGAGCTATCGCCCCGAGGAATTGTTCGACGAGAACGGCAGGCTCGCCGCGGAGCTCGCCGAGCTCGCACCGACCGGCGAGCGACGCATGGGCGCGAATCCGCACGCGAACGGCGGGTTGCTGCTGCGCGAGCTCCAAATGCCGGACTTCCGCGACTACGCGGTCGAAGTGCGGCAGCCCGGCATCGTCGAAGCCGAAGCGACGCGCGTACAGGGCGAGCTCATTCGGGACGTGCTGCGGCTCAACGCCGGCGCGCGCAACTTCCGCGTGTTCAGCCCGGATGAGACCACATCGAATCGCTGGAACGCCGTGTTCGAAGTGACGAATCGTTCATCGGTCGCGCAGATCATGCCGACGGACGATCACGTCGCGCCGGATGGCCGCGTCATGGAGATGCTGAGCGAGCACCAGTGCGAAGGCTGGCTCGAAGGCTATCTGCTGACCGGTCGCCACGGCTTCTTTTCATGCTACGAAGCGTTCATCCACATCGTCGATTCGATGTTCAATCAGCACGCCAAGTGGCTCGAGGAGGCGATTCACATCCCGTGGAGACGACCGATTGCATCGCTCAACTATCTGCTCTCGTCGCACGTGTGGCGACAGGACCACAACGGATTCAGTCATCAGGACCCGGGCTTCGTCGACGTCGTCATGAACAAGAAGCCGGCGATCATCCGGGTGTATCTGCCGCCCGATGCGAACACGCTGCTCTCGATCACCGATCATTGCCTGCGCAGCCGCAACTACGTCAACGTGGTCGTCGCCGGCAAGCAGCCCGCGCTGCAATGGCTCGACATGGATGCGGCGATCGAGCACTGCACGGCGGGAGCGGGCGTCTGGGAATGGGCGAGCAACGATGAGGGTGGCGACCCCGATGTCGTGATGGCCTGCTGCGGCGATATACCGACGCTCGAGACATTGGCCGCTGTGCAGATCCTGCGCGAGCACTTTCCGAAGCTCAAGATCCGCGTCGTCAACGTCGTCGATCTGATGAGGCTACAGCCATCGGGCGAACATCCGCACGGCCTGTCCGACCCGGACTTCGACAAACTCTTCACCAGGGACAAGCCGATCATCTTCGCCTTCCACGGCTATCCGTGGTTGATCCACCGCCTTACCTATCGCAGGGCCAATCACGAGCAGTTGCACGTGCGCGGTTACAAGGAGAATGGAACGACGACCACGCCTTTCGACATGGTCGTGTTGAACGATCTCGATCGATTCCATCTCGTCGGAGATGTGATCGATCGCGTGCCAGGCTTGGGTTCACGTGCGGTGCACTGCAAGCAGTTCGTGCGCGACAAGCTGATCGATCACAAGGCTTACATCGAACGATACGGCGAAGACATGCCGGAAATTCGAGACTGGAGATGGGAGGGAGGCACAACGGCGACAACGCAACAGCGGTAGCGCGCGGCCGCTCTCACGGCGCCGGCGCTTGCAGGCCGAGCTCCGCGATGATACGTGCGACGATATCTCGCGGAGAGGCTTCGATCGACACGACGATCGGCTTCTCGTCGGGTCCCGGCTCTTCCAGAGTGTCGAATTGGCTTTGCAACAAAGTGACCGGCATGTAGTGGCCGTGCCTCGCGACCATGCGGTGCGCGATGAGATCGTACTCGCCCTTGAGATAGACGAGCCGCACGTCGTCGCGGCCGTCGATGATGATGTCGCGATAACTACGCTTCAACGCCGAGCACGTGATGACGCCGTGCTGGCCGGCTGCGCGCACCGAATCGATCCAGGCGGCGATTGCGTGGAGCCACGGCCTACGGTCTTCGTCGGTGAGCGGAATGCCGCTGCGCATCTTCTCCACATTGGCCACCGGATGGAACGAGTCGGCCTCCGCGAACTCCCAATGCAGGCGTCCGGCCAACAACGCGGCAATGGTGGTCTTACCGGACCCGGAAACGCCCATGACGACGACGACCGAAGGAATCATCGCGTTATTCGGTTCGTTGCCGTTGCTCATCGTCGCGTCCCAATGAAAGATCGGTTTCTGCAGGCCCGCGCCCCAAGTGGCCGTACGAGCCAACGCGGTCAAGTTACTCCAAACAAGCCTGTCAAGCTTGGCGTCGATCAAGTCTCGCTGTCTCGCGTGCTGCCATAATGCCACCCGGCATTGCAACTGGTGAGTGATGCGAAAAGGCTGGGTCTGGGTTCTCGCGGTCGTCGCGCTGGGTGCGATCGGCGGCGTTGTCTGGTGGCGCGAAGGGCCTGTTGCGGTCAGCGTCGTCGCTCCGACCCGTGGCCCCGCCGTCGATGCGATCTACGCGACCGGCACCGTCGAGCCTACGGTGATGCTGCCCATCGCACCGCGCGTCGCTGGCCGCGTGGTCGAGCTCAGCGTCGACGAGGGCAGCCGCGTGCGCAAGGGACAGGTACTCGCACGCCTCGACGACGCCGATCTCGCGAGCACCGTCGAGGAGCTCGAGGCGCGCGCCCGCTACGCGCAATCGCAGTACGAGCGCGCCGAGAATCTGGTGCGTCAGGGCTTCATGGCGAAGGCGGAGCTTGATCGAACGCGCGCCGATCTGGATGCAGCGGTAGCCGCCGTCAAGCGCGCCCGATCGCAGCGCGACTACATGGCGCTCACAACGCCCGCCGACGGCCTGATCATTCGGCGCGACGGCGAGATGGGTCAGTTCATTCCGGCCGGACAAGCCGTGTTCTACCTGTCGTGCTGCGCACCGCTTCGCGTGACCGCGGAAGTCGACGAGGAAGACATTGCGCGCGTGCATGTCGGGCAGAAAGTCGTCATGCGGGCCGACGCATTGCCGGGCGAGGTACTGGATGGCAAGGTCGGAGAAATCACTCCGAAGGGCGACCCGATCGCGCGCAGCTATCGCGTGCGCGTCAAGCTCGCTGACCCGAGCCAACTGAAAGTGGGCATGACCGTCGATGCGAACCTGATCGTCGCCGAACGCCCGAACGCGCTGTTGATACCGGCCACCGCGATACAGAACAGCGCGGTGTGGATCGTCAACGAAGGACGTCTGCATCGGCAGCCGGTGCGCGCCGGCGTCAGCGGCGCCGGCCGCACCGAGATCGTCGAGGGGCTCACGGCGGACGCGCGCATCGTCGACTCGCCGGCGTCCAACTTGCGCGAGGGCCGCGCGGTGCGACTTCTCGCTCCGCCCGACGCCGCGAAAAAGTAATGCTCGCACTCGATGTCGCGCTCGCGCATCTGACCAACCGCAAGCGCCAGACGTTCGTATCGCTTTCGGGCGTGGTGCTCGGCGTCGCGTTCTTTCTTGCGGTGTCGTCTCTGATGCGCGGCTCCGAAAAGGACTTCCTCAAGCGGCTGGTCGACAACAGCCCGCACATCACCGTCTCGGACGAGTACCGCCTGCCACGCGTGCAGCCCGCGGCGCTGCGCTGGAGCGACGGCGCGATCCGGATCAGTAACGTGAAGCCGCAAACCGAGACGCGCGGCATTCGCGGTTATCGGCAGAAGCTCGAGTTCGTCGAGTCGTTGCCCGGCGTACGGGTCGCGCCGGTGTTGGTCGGCTCGGCTGTTCTGACCTTCGCCGGCCGCCAGAATGGCGTGACACTCTCCGGTGTCGTACCGGCCACGATCAAGTCCGTATCGACGATCGATGAAAAGATCATCGACGGCTCGATCGACGCCCTTGCCGGCAATCCCAACGGCATCGTGATCGGCAAGGGTCTCGCCGATAAGTTCAACCTCGGCGTCGGCAGCACGCTGGGCGTGGCGGCGCCGAACAGCACGACCCGGCCGATGAAGGTCGTCGGCATCTTCCGCACCGGCAATGCGAACTACGACGAGACGCAGACGTTCGTGCTGCTGAAGCGGGCACAGGTCATGCTCGACCGTCCCAATCGCGTCAATCGCTTCATCATCCAGCTCGACGACGCGTACGCGGCTCGCGAGGTCGCGCGGCACATCGAGGACACGATCGGCTACAAGTCGGTGTCGTGGGCGGAAGCATCCGAGGACATCGTCAGCGTTCTGATCATCCGCAACATCATCATGTACAGCGTGGTTTCGGCGATCCTCATCGTGGCCTCGTTCGGGATCTACAACACATTGTCGACCATCGTGATGGAAAAGACGCGCGACATCGCCATCATGAAGTCGATGGGGTTCCACGCCCGCGATGTGCGATCCGTGTTCCTGCTTGAAGGGCTCATCGTGGGAGCCGTCGGAAGCGTGTTCGGCCTCGCGCTCGGAGTGGGACTGATGAGGATTCTGTCCGGGATTTCCTTGAAGCCGCCGGGCGCGACGGAAGCCATCAACTTGCCGGTGTGGTGGGGTGCGGAGCAATACGCGCTCGCCGCTGCGTTCGCGCTCCTCTCGTGCATCGCGGCTGCCTATCTGCCGGCCCGGCGCGCCGGCCGCGTGCACCCGGTCGACATCCTGCGAGGCATGACATGAGCGCAGTGCTGCGCGCGGAAAACGTCGTGCGCAAGCTCGAAGGCGAGGTGCCGGTGACGCTGGTCGACGGCGTCAGCCTCGAGATCGAGCGCGGCCAGTTCATCGCGATCATGGGGCCATCCGGCTCGGGCAAGTCCTCGCTGCTCTACCTGCTCGGGTTGCTCGACCTGCCGACCCAAGGGCGCGTTTGGCTCGATGGCGAAGACACGTCGGCGTATGGCGAGGACGAGCTCGCCAACCGCCGGCTGCGCAAGCTCGGCTTCGTGTTCCAGTTCCATTTCCTGCTCGCGGAGTTCTCCGTGCTCGACAACGTCACGCTGCCGATGCGCCGATTGGGCGAGCTCGATGACGCCGCGGCGAACGCGCGCGCGATGGAGCTGCTGGGACAGCTGGGCGTGGGCGAGCAAAGCGCCAAGCGTCCGCACCAGCTTTCCGGCGGGCAGCGCCAGCGCGTCGCCATCGCACGCGCTCTGGCCAACGACCCGCTGATCGTCCTTGCCGACGAGCCAACCGGTAATCTCGACTCGGTGTCGAGCACGAATGTGCAACAGATCCTGCGCAATCTCGCTCACGAGAGCGGCAAGACCGTCGTCGCCGTCACCCACGACGGCAGCTTCGCATCCGCCGCGGACCAGCGAATCGGTCTCGTCGACGGGAAAATCAGCGCCGAGTGGCGGCCGGTGTGAATGGCGTGAAGGGCCAAGCGGTTCGGCGAGCGCATGGACCGTTGCGCTCGCCAGCGCCGCATCGCGCGATCGGAACGTGAGCGAATCATCAAAATCAGCGCAAGGAGGGAAGAGGCAACGGCACGCAGCGGATTGACGAATCGACGCGGGCGACGTGAAATGTCCGCATGGCATCCCCGTTCCGGCAAACGCAACTCGGTGGCCCGCGCGCCTCGTCGATTCGTGCAGTCGAGTTGCCGCGCCGCGCCCGCTACCATCCGTCGCCGGCCGATTGGCGCGACGAGATCATCTACTTCCTGTTGCCCGATCGGTTCAGCGACGGCCTGGAGCACACGCGGCCGTTGCTCGATCCTTCGCGGCGCGATGCCGCGCGCCCGGCCGGCTTTCGCTGGGACCGGTGGGCGCAATCGGGCGGCGAACGTTGGCAGGGCGGCACGATCAATGGCGTCGCATCGAAGGTTCCGTATCTCGTCCAGCTCGGCGTGACCACCGTGTGGCTCGGTCCGGTGTTCAAACAGCGCCCGCCCGACAACAGCTACCACGGATATGCGATCCACGACTTTCTCGACGTCGATCCGCGGCTCGGCACGCGCGCCGATCTGGTGGAGCTGATCGACGTCGCGCACGGATCCGGACTCCGCGTCATCCTGGACGTCATCTTCAATCACACTGGCAACAACTGGGTGTACGAAGGCGACGTCGACCAGCCTCCCTATCGGCCGTGGCCGTCGTTCTACGCGCGCGGTCGTTGGCGTACGGGTACCGGCGGGCTTGCCGATGCGATCGGCGGCGCAGCCGACGGCGTATGGCCCGAGGAGCTGCAGCGGGACGACGTGTACACGCGCGCCGGTGCGGGCAGTCTCGGAGCGGGCGACTTCGACGATCCGCACGCGGAGTTTCGCCGCACCGATTTCGTCGGCTTGCGCGACGTCAACTACGACGGATCGCGCGCGCTCGACGACCTCGCGCGCTGCTACAAGTACTGGATCGCGCTCACCGATTGCGACGGCTTTCGCATCGACACGCTGAAGCATGTCGACGCCGATGTGGGCCGCAACTTCTGCGGCGCGGTCAAGGAGTTCGCGGCGAACCTCGGCAAGGCCGATTTCTTTCTCGTCGGCGAGGTCGCCGGCGACGACAGGAGCGCCGAACGCTATCGCGAGGTGCTGGGCACGAACCTCAATGCCACGCTCGACATCGGCGAGTCACGGCGACTGTTGCATGCGGTCGCGAAAGGGCTCGCCTCGCCCCGCGCGTATTTCGATTTCGTCCGCACCTGGGACGACGATCTCGGATCGCATCGCAACGCGGGGCGCAGCCACGTGTCGATCCTCGACGATCACGACCACGTCTCCGGCGACAAGGTGCGATTCTCGAGCGACGCGGCGAGCGACCATCAAGTCGTCGCCGGTGTGGCGCTGCAACTGCTGAGCCTCGGCATTCCATGCGTCTATTACGGTACCGAGCAGGCGTTCGCGGGGCCCGAGCGCTCGGAGCGCGAACAGTATCTTGCCGACTACCACGACGGCAACGACAAGTACCTGCGCGAAGCGATGTTCGGTCCCGCTCATCCGCGCAGCGCGGGAGTCGCGGGGATCGGAAGCGGCGTCGATGTGCTGGATGCGAGCCTGCCCGGCTTCGGTCCGTTCGGAACGTGCGGCGCGCATGCGTTCAACCCGGACTCCGCGCCGTTCGTTCGCATCGCGCATCTCGCCCGTGTCCGACAGCGTTTCCCCGTGCTTCGTTACGGGCGGCTGTATCCGCGGCCGATCTCGATCTTCGGCGAGCCTTTCGCCTCAAGCGCTGCCGGACAGCTCATCGCCTGGTCGCGCATTCTCGACGACGAGGAGGCGCTGTGCATCGTGAATGGCCACGGCACCGACGCTCGAGGCGGCGATGTCGTCGTCGATGCGCAGCTCAACGCCGTCGATGCGCCGGGTCAGCCGTGGAATGCGGCCGGGCCGTCATTCATCGTGATCGCGAACTCGGCGCAGGCAGCGCACGAAGCGGCGCATCCCGGGGTTGCGTACGCGGGGCCGCATCCGGTCGGTGAGCGCGTGCTCGTGCAGTTGCGTGCAGACGTCCGGTTCGTCGCCATTCGCGATGTGCCGGCGTCGGAAGCGCTGGTGCTGATCAACCGGTGATCCTTCACGAGCGGCATCGATGATCGAGGCGCGTCGGACCGACAAAAAGAGGCGGCCGAAGCCGCCTCCGAGATCGAGAGTCACGCGCCTAGTATTTGTTCGAGGCGGTGGCTACCTGGATGTTGTTCTCGACCGAAACCACGCCCTTGATGCCTTGGGCGATCGAGGCGGCGCGATCGGCCTCGTCCTTGCTGCGGGCGGTGCCCGACAGCTTCACGACGCCGTTGTCAGTCTCGACCTTGATATGGGTCGCGCTGACGCCCTTTTCCTTGGCGAATTCCCCCTTGACCTTGGTGGTGATCGCCGCGTCGGCAATGGCTTGCTTGGTATTTGCCGAATGGGCGGGCGCCTGCGTGCTCTGCGTCGTCTGGTCCGCCTGCGTGGTCTTGTTGGTACCCCACGCTGTGGCGGCCCCCGGCGCGATCAAGCTGCCGGCCACGATACAGGCAATGGCGATATGCGATTTCATATGATCACTCCTTTCGGAAGCAGCCGCGGATGGGGCTTCCCATTCCGCGTCGGTCGACGGCGTGTCGTGCGCGCTTACTGGCGCGCACATCACGGCCTCGAACCTACCAAGTATCAGCCGCAACCGATTTCCGGGACACAGGCGAGCCCCTGACCCGGCTGTCAGACAATGCCTGACCCGTAGGTGGCGCACCTGCCGGCATCATGCACGCCGACGCGAAGCGATTTGTCCCGATGATTCAGTCGGGGCGCAGCCCGGTTCCCGCTTTGTTGCACCGCGTCGCCGTCATGCCAGCAGCGCTATCACCGACGCGAGGATGCCCAGCGCTGCGCTGACCACATTCACCACTCCGATGACGGTGGCTGTGGTTTGCACGTCATCCGCGAGCTTCACGTTGCTCGCTCTGACGGCTGGCAGCTGCTGCTTCTGCCGATCAACGAGGTTTTCGAACGCCGCGTTCTCGGCATGTTCCCACGCCGTGCGGGCAATGTGCCGATCGCGCCAGTACTCCTCGACTTTCGCTGCGGGTAACTCGCTCTCGTCGATCTCGCGCAGTCGTTCGTAGACGATCCTGGTCGCCTCGCGAACACTAAGAAGATCGTCTTCGCTGCCCGCGCTTTCCGCTGGCGCCGCGGTTGCGGAAGGTGCTGCAGCTCCTCTTGTCGTGCGTGCCGTCTTCTTCGCCTTGGCTGCCATCGCTCACCTCACCTGGACAGGACCGCATCGCATCCGTTATCGAACAAGTCGATACAACTTCTTCGGCGTTCGATCGTCATCCGGCCGCTTTCGCCTTGCGATAGGCGGACAGGGCATCGAGAAGACGTTGCACGTCCCTGAGTTCGGCAACCATCCCGGCGATCGATGTGTCGCCGGCGAGATAGCCGGCCCAGAAGCGTTCCATGCGCTGGCCCGCCGCCTGCGCCTTGACGAGCTGCTCGGCAAGGCTCGACCCTCGCAAGTACGTGCGCACGTCCTGGTCCCAGCCGGCGGGCAGGTCGCCCGTCGCGGCGAAGGGCTTCACCACGCTCTCGCGATAAAACTCCTTGATCTCGATGTCGTTGCGTGCACCGATCCATTCCGCGTACGTTGCAAGCACCTTGGAGAGCAGCTTGAGCTGCGTTCCGATCATGTCCGCGTCACGCTGCAGGATGCGCGCAAGCGCCTGTCCATGCACCTCGCGCGCCACGAGCCCCGAAAAGCTTCGCGATCGCCGTGCGCTCGGGCTCGCTCAACTTGGCCTTGGCCTCGGGATTGTTCTCGATCGCAAGGCCGAGCTTGTTGATGCTGTCGGTAAGGCCGCCCGCCGCGGTCTCGACCGATCCGGCGACGTCCTGCTTCGAAAACTGTTCGAGGCTCGCGAAATACTCGCCGAGAAGCGCGACCTGCGAATCCGATTCGACGACCAGCGCCTGTCGCTTCTTGAGCCTTTCGATCTCGGCGTTGACCGCCTTCTCGCGCTCCTCGCGTGTCGCGAACGCGCCCCCTTTGCGCTCCTTCCTGATCTCTCCGAGGCTGAACATGACCGTGCTCGCCATCGCTTCGTCGCCGGCCGCCGAGACCGCGTCGGCATACGCCTTTCCGAGCGCGCCCATCTGCTCGGCGCGCTCGATGTTCGTGCTGGCGCATCCCGACAGAACGGCAGCGGCGATGACGAGCGCGGTACGGCCGATCACCGCGCAGCCTCCCATTCGCGCATATTCCATGACGGCTCCCCTGGCGCATCGTCCACATCGCCGGGCATGGCGAACCGCCCGACGAGAAGGGCGACCCGCGAGGCGTCGTGCTCTCCGACGGCACGTTTCTGGGACCGCACGAGATCCACAACATGCGTGTGGTGCCCGAGCTCGTCTTCGTCAACTGCTGCCACCTCGCGGCGCGCAGCGCGGCGCAGCTGTTGACGGCCGACGCCCACGTTCCATCACGGCCCGACTACGCGCGCTTCGCCGCAGGGGTTGCCGAAGAGCTGATCAAGATCGGTGTGCGCTGCGTCATCGCCGCCGGCTGGGCGGTCGACGATGCCGCCGCGAGCGCGTTCGCGACGAGCTTCTATCCGGCGTTGCTGCGCGGTGACCGCTTCATCGACGCCGTTGCCGAGGCGCGCGAGGTTTCATGGGAGATCGGCAGCAACACGTGGGCGGCGTATCAATGCTATGGCGATCCGGATTGGCGCTTCATCGCCGCCGCACCCGATGCGCAGCGACCGACCACGTCGCTCGCCGACGAGTTCGCAGGCATCGCGGCGTCGAAGACGCTGGTGCTCGCGCTCGAATCGCTCGCGGTGAAGAGCAAGTACCAGAAGCCGCCGTCGAACGCGAATCAGGACGCGTTCCGGAAGGAACAGCAGCGAAGATACGCCATCTCGAAGCACGCTTCCGATCGCTTTGGGGCGACATCGGCGAAGTCGCGGAAGCATTCGGCAACGCATGGGCGGCAACCGCCGACCCGGCGGCGGCCATCGCGTGGTACACGCGCGCGCTCGACGCGAACGATGGCACCGCCTCGCTCAAGGTCGTCGAGCAGCTCGGGAACCTGCGTGCGCGCAATGCATGGGCAACGGTGGAGAAGGCGCTCAACGAAATCGCCCGTCCGGCCGGGAAGGCCGCGGGCAAGCGCGGCAAGCCTCGGCGGAGCGCCGGGCGCGGCACTGCCAAAGGCGATCGCGCGAAGGCGCAGAACGCGCCTTTCGATGACGCGCGCAAGGAAATTGCCGCGGCGCTCGCGCTGCTCGAGCGTGTCGCGCAGTTGCAGCCGACCGTCGAGCGGGAAAGCCTGTGCGGCTCGGCGTGGAAGCGCGTCGCGATGATCGAGGCCGCCGTCGCAGACGAGCGCGAAGAGGCGAAGGCCATCGAGAACATGAAAGCGGCCTACGCCAGTGCTGTGAAGATCGCCCGCAAGAGCAAGGCGGACAACCTGTTCTATCCGGCGCTCAACTGGATGGCCGCCGAGCTGATCGCGAACGCGGGCAAGCGCGCGTCGCACCGATTCGATCGCGGCTTGCTCGAAGAAGTGCGGGCGAACCTCGCTGCAAAAACGCGTGACGACCCGGACTTCTGGAGCGCGGCTGCTCTTGCCGATTTGCGCGTGTACGAGGCGTTGGCGGAAGGAAATCTCGCCGGCGCGCTCGAGTCGATCATGCGCGACTATCGCGATCTGCACGCGCGCGTGAGCGCACCGTGGATGTGGGGCTCGGTGCTCGATCAGCTTTGCTTCGTGCTGCCGAAGTACGCGAAACGCGCGTCGGCGCCGGAACGGCAGGCGGTGGAGACGCTGATGCGACTGCTCGAAACGTTCACCGGGGCCGCCGCAGACTGAGCAGCGCGCCCCGGCGCACGTGCGCACCGACGTGCGGAGGGTCCGTTACGGGTACATCTTCTTGATCATCGTCACGTCCTTGGCCGACACGGTGGTGTTCTCGTTGGTCGGGCCGAGTCCGTCCGCGAACAGCGCGCCGTCGAACGCGTACAGCATGATCGATTTGGGATCGAAATTGGTCGCCGAGATGCCCTTCGGCGAATATTTCTCGAGGACGTTGCTCTTGATGTCATCGGGCCCCCAATAGTTCGGCGGGCCCTGGAAATACTTCATCACCGCGGTGACGTCCCACTTGCGGTCGAACTTCGGCTGCTGGTGCTCGTGGATGCAGCCGAGCGCGTGCCCGAATTCGTGTGTCACGACGCGATGATATTCGTCGTCCTCGGTATCGTCGCGCAGCCAGCCGTAGTTCATCGTCGGCTGATGCAGCGGGAAATAGCTCGCGTTCAGCGCGTCGCGGCCGACCGCCGACCACGACCCCTCGTCGGCGTAGAAGGAGATGCGGACCTCCGCCGGGCCGCTCGCAACGAACTTGAGCTTGATGTCGGCGTATTTTTCCCACTCCTTCGCGATCGCCGTCACCTTCTTCTTCATCTTGGAGCTTCCATCGAGAAACCTGCAGCGCAGCTTCGATCCCGGCGCCCATTTTTTCGAATTGATCAACGCCATCCGCGTGACGTGCGCCACGCCGTCGGCTTTCAGCTTTCCTGCGCCACCGGCCGCGTCGATCATCTGCCGCCGCATCTCGCGACGTACGATTCGTTCCGGATCGAGAGGGTCGGGAATGATCCGCTCGAAGCAGATCTTGACCCGTTGGTCGACCGGCTTTGCGGATGCCTTGGCGGACTTCGATCGTGCGGCAGATTTCCTGGCCATATACCCTCCCTCGAGATGACGTGCCGGGTTCGGCGAAATGTTCGCGCGAAGCGTCGCACTTATGGCCATGGCATGACAAGTCGAATATTCACGGGGGACATGTGCGGCGGACCGCAATTCACGTCCTCGCCGGCCGTATGTTTCGGGTGAACTGCAAGACGCAGCAGGAAATCGACGAGCTGTGGGAGAAGCCGTCGGCAGGCGGAAACGCAGCAATGTGGCTGGCTCATCGATAAGTACGGACTGTCATGGTAGATCGTTCCGACCATCCTCGGCGAGATGATGCAAGACAAGGACGCCGAGCGATCACAAAGGGTCATGAACGCGATGCTTCAAATGGAGAAGATCGAGATCGATAGCTTGAAGAAGGCATACGAACAGCGATAAGCTGCGGCAACCTGGATGGCGCGACCATCGCGATGATCGATACCTACTACCAACCCGACCTCGCGTGGGTTCATCACACCGGTTACTCGCAGCACGTCGAGCGCACCGGCGCCGGCATCGTGCGGTTGTTGCGCGAAGGCGGGTTGTCGGCTCGGGCGCGCGTGCTCGACGTCGGCTGCGGCAGTGGTTTGCTGGCTCGCAAGCTGCTCGATTCTGGTTTTGCCGTGCAGGGTGTCGACGCGTCGCCGGCCATGATCGAGATCGCCCGCGAATACGCGCCGGGGGCAGACTTCAAGGCGGTGCGACTGCCGACCGGTCTGCCCGCGGGCGCGGCTGATGTGTTGCCACAAGCCGATGCGGTCGTGTCGACCGGACACGTGCTCAACTATCTCGATACGCGTGACGAAATCGCCCGGGCGCTCGCCGAGCTGGCGCGCGCGGTACGTCCGGGCGGCGTGCTCGCGATCGATCTGATGACCGAGCGCTTTCGTGAACGCCGCGACGTCGGTAACGTCCATGCCAAGGTGACGGATGACTGGGCGATCGTCACGCGCTTTTCCTGTCCCGAGGCGCACCGCCTCGATCGCACGATCACGGTCTTTCGGCGCGTCGGCGACCAGTGGCGGCGCAGCGACGAACACCACCGCAATGTGACATTCGATGAGGAGGAGGCACGGGGTGTGCTGCGTGACAATGGCATCGACGTTCGGCAGCGCGTCGCATTCGGCGACGAGCAACTGCCCGAAGGACTCGTCGTGCTGACAGGTATTCGAAGCGCGCCGTAGGCTGCGTTATCGTTACGCCATGGCGATTCGCGTCGAGTGCTACGCCGGCTATCGCGGCGAACAGGAGCCGCTCGCTTTCTGGCTCGGCGAGCGCCGGCTCGCCGTGCGCGCTATCGTGGATCGCTGGTTCGGGTCAACACAGCGCTGGTTCAAGGTCGACGCCGACGACGGAGACACTTACGTGCTCAGACACGACGAAGCGAGCGGGGATTGGGAGCTTGCAGCCTATCGGCGCGCGAATGCGGCGCCCGCGGATGGCGCTGCGCATTGAGGGGCTGGCCCGCAATCCACCGCCGCACTCAAAGTGTCCCGAGAACCCTGTGCGGATCGCCCGATCTTATTCTGGGTGGGGTTCGCAATCGACACGGGTGTGAGCGATGGCGCAGATCAAAAACACGCAGAAGAGCTACGGCGCAGTCGCCGTCGTCCTTCATTGGCTCATGGCCGTTATCCTCATCGCGCTCGTCGCCGTCGGCCTCTACATGGTGCGGCTTCCCGACGCCGGTTTCGACACGAAGAAGATCACGCTGATCCTGTATCACAAGGAGCTCGGCGTGCTGGTGTTTGCGCTGGCGACGTTGAGGCTGGCATGGCGTGTCACCAACGCGCTTCCGCGATTGGTCGAGCATCTGCCCGATTGGCAAAAAGTCGTCGCCCGATTCGTCCACCTCTGCTTTTATGGATTGATGCTGGCCCTTCCGATTACGGGATGGCTGATGTCTTCCGCGGCGGGCATCCCGGTGTCGTTCTTCGGTCTATTCTATTTGCCCGATCTGATTCCGTACGACGATTACCTGTTCCAGCGCTTGGTTGCCGTTCACAAATGGCTGGGTTACGCATTGATTCCGCTCATCGTCATTCATGCGGCGGCCGCACTGCGGCACCATTTCGTTTTCAAGGACGACACGTTGCGCAGGATGCTTCCGCTAGCGAATTCCAAGCGGACGGCCCTCAGCCCGCTTTGGCGTGAACGAACTCGGCAACTTCCCTCAGAGCCCTCGCCGTAGCGTCATTGGCCGCAATCGCTCCCCCGTGCGGCGTCTTTTCCGGCATCGGTTCGCGCACGTCGATCTCCTTCGTGGCAATGACCTGATGGCTCGCCTGCGCGACGAGTTGGACGCGCAGCACCAATCGCAACGTGGCGGGCTCCGAAGTGAAGTCCTGCTGAAGCGCCAGAATTTCCGTTCGCAGCGCGTGGGTGTAACGACCCATGAAAGGCGGGCTCACCACGGCGCTGAAGTCACCCGTCCTCCGAAGCGTCTGCACCAGCAGCGGATGCATCATCTGTGGCGGCGTCTCGGCCCATTCGGTCCGACTGAAGTAAGCGATCTGGTACGGGCGGATTGAATAAACCATCCGGGTCGTGTCGTAGACCGGGTTCGTTTCCGGCGCCAACACCAGCAAGGTTGCGAGATGCGTCTTTCCCTCCGGAAGCTCGACCGGGATCCTGGTCAGCATTTCCTTCCGGGTCTCGATCGTCGCCGGCGTCAGCATGGCGCAGCCCGTGGCGGTCGCGACGCCGAGCGCAAACAGCAGCGAG
>WNGF01000991.1_pt1 | contig 42000 bp, 26 predicted proteins | sample 5400641 | NCBI WGS metagenome assembly WNGF01 (sample SAMN13153371, study PRJNA577476) | soil metagenome | isolation source: 80 cm soil or saprolite under grassland replicate 2 | place: USA:California | collected 2016-06-15 | reverse complement strand
TGACCAGCACACAGCGAAAGCCGGCCTGCGGCCTGCGCTGCTCGGCCGGCAACGTCCAGCGAAACGGCACGGACAAGGTTGGGGCCAGTCCCTTCTCGGTAAAGCCATCGAAGCCCCCGCCGCGGAGAACTTTTTGTTCGCCCGCTCCCAGGCACCATTCCCAGACATTGCCGCGCACGTCATACAAGCCCAGCCGGTTGGCCTGGGTGCTGCCAACCGGTTCCGGGTTGGCCCGCTTCGCCCGCTGCATGCTGGTCACCGCTCCCGCCAAATCGGCTTCCGCGACGAATTCCGCCCACTGCGCTTCGGACGGCAGCGTGTAGGCCCAGCCTTTTTGCAGGCGGCCGGCCGAACTCTCCAGCTCGGTGAGTTTCCGGCAGAATTCCATGCCATCGTCCCAGTTGACCGTCTCGACCGGGTGGACCGGATCCTTGAACGTACTGGGATTGCGGCGCATGACTTTTTCGAACTCGGCCTGGGTGACTTCATACTTGCCGACCCAATAACCCGCGGGCATCTGGACGAGGACCATGCCAACGAGGTTGGTGAACTCGGTATGGCCGGGCGTTGAATTGCGCGGGGGTTGCTGTTCCTTCGTCGCTGCTTCCGCCGGCCTGGACTCCGGGTTGACTCGCGCCAGTTCGATTCGCTTTTTCTCTTCCGCCGCCCGTTTCTCCTCCGCCACTCGCTCGGCGGCGAGCCGCGCCTGTTCGGCCAGGCGCTTGGCTTCCGCGGCGGCGGCGAGGCGGGCCTTTTCCTGATCTTCCGCGACGGCTTTTTGGCGCGCGACGATTTCCGCTTTGACCCTCTCTTCGGCGAGGCGCTTCTCCTCGGCCAATCTGTTTTCTTCGGCGCGACGTTTGGCGGCGGCGTCATCGGCCGGCGAGATCGGATCACCGACGGGGGCGGCCGGCGGTGCCGTCACGGCCGTTTCCGGAGACTGGCGGGCGGCCGCGATGAATTCGGCCGGTCGCGCTTCAGGCTGGCGGGAGCCGGAGGCAGTTGATCCTGACTTGTGTGAGATGGCGAGCCAGGCGCCGAGGGCGGCGGTGAGAAACACGGCGGCGCCTCCTCCGAACCATTTCAAGAACCGGTTGCGGGACGAAGCCTGGCCGGAGGGGGCAGGAGCCGAGGCGTCACCGCCGGCGAGGATCGAGCCGGGGGGCCGTCCTGATTCGAGCGCAGCCAAGACGGAACGGCAACGAGCGCGAAATTCCTCCGACAGATTGTAGGGCACTTCACTGGCCAGCGGCATGGCCTTGGGCGTGGCCCGCAAACAGAACAGTTCCTGGCTGGTCGGTTCGCCCAGGGTCACATCGATCCAAGGCTCCTCCAGCGGGACGGTCAGCAGGGTGGGGGTCAGAGGGTCGACCTGGGTGACGAAAAAGTTCGCCCACTGAAGAATGGCTTTGGCCGGCGATTCCGCGGCGCGCGGTACGCGGATCTGCTGCGGTCGAACGGTCGAGGCGTCCGCCTTGGGGTTGAATTTGCCGCGCGCGAAGGCGGCGAATTGGTTTTGCACGGCATAGAGCAGGCGCATCCAGCCCTCCTGCCGGGGCCCCAGTTCCGGGCGGGCGGCAAAATTGGTGATGAACTCCGTGTCCATCGTCGGTGGCCCCAAATCGGTGGTCTGGCCGGATACCACCGCGCGCAGGTCGGCCCGGTAACGGGCGAGAATCGAGCGCACGTCGGCGGCGGACGACGTGGCCAGGCAGGCCTGCTCGATTTGTTCGAGCCGGGGCAGAATCTGGTCGAGGGCCCAGGAAAGAGAAACGCCGGAGCAATGGACGACCACGACCATGGGGTAGCGTGTCCGGCCCTTGCCGTCGCGGGAGGACCACAAGCGCCCGAGGAGCAGTTGTCCGGCACGGTGCCAGACGAAGACATGCTTGAAAGCGGGCAAGCGCTGAGGCTCCTCGAGTTTTTCCCACGCGCCGGCATCGATTTCCCCACCGATACCCTGGACGTAAAACACGATCTTCGCCTGGATCAGGCTGCCGGTCTCCAGGCCAAGGTCCTCCACATGATCGTCCCAGCCCGGGTGTTTACCGAACGCGCCCAGGAAGACTTGCTTGTTCGAGCCCGGGATGGCCCGGGGGACCTCTTCCGTCAGGAATTTTTTGTAGAATTCGCTCATCGCTCAAGCCCCGCCTCTGGCGGTGGCTACCGGGAGGGCCAATTCTCCAGTTCAGGAAACTGGCGCTCGAATTTCAATTTCAGACGAATCGCGCCCACGCCGTCCGCGGCCTTGAGCGGCCAAGCCACGCTCCAGGTCGTCGCATCAACCTTCTGCGGCTCTCGGGACTTATGCAGGAGCGCAATGGCGCCCCATTCGCCGGCGTCGTAGGCCGACGTCTTGAGGTCCTTATCATTGGCATTGGCGTTGTTGATCAGTTGCAGGGTCAGCTTCTGGTCCAGCGTCGGTGATCCCAGTTTCTGATCCTCCGACTCGCCGGTGCGAACCGAGGCGCCCACCCGGTTGGCGATCAGTTTCACGTCGCGCCACGCTCCGGTTTCGCGCCACGCATCCTGCCCCTTGGTGGACTCCTCAGCTTTCATCAGGCTGATGGTGCATTCGCCGGGGGTCAGTTCATCGCCCAGGATGGCACGCGAAACCCGCGCGAGGATCGCGGCGCGATTCGCGAAGACCTGCCACGCCGGGCTTTCACTGCCGGAAACCTTGGGCATCGCCGGACTACTCAGGTCCTGGGCCATCAAAGTCAAGTGCCGGTCGGCGTCCTGCAGTTCCTTCGGCTTCATTATCGTGGTGGAGGCCTTGGCCAGGGGGAAGCCGACCGGCTCTCCCAACTTGCGGCTGGCTTCCTCCATGTAGGCGGCAAAGAACCCCTCGCGTTGATGCCGCTTGGTCCGCTCGAGCAAGTAAGCGGCGACTTCGTCGAAACTGGTTCTGAAATCACCCGTATATTCGGCGCCCTGCTTTTGCAGTTTGCCCAGCGTGTCGGTCGTGAACCGTTGCCACTTCTCCGCCTTGTCGCCCACCAGGCTGGTTCCCGCAAAAAGGCGCGCCTCGGCCAGCTTGAATGACTCCTGGTAGAAACCGCCCCGCTCGAGGAATGCCGGGCTGACCAGGTAAGACTTATCCAGGCCCGGGAAGCTGTTCGCGTTGCCGACCACGACTTCCTGGAGACGGCCGGCCACTTCCAACTGCACGCCGCGCAGCCGCTCGAGGATCTGCGTGAAGAGCAGCTGGTCCTTGGGCCCGCAAAGCTGGCGATACTTGTCCACCAGGATCCGGACCTTTTCCAGTTCGCCGCCGCCGCCGACCAACCCGCTGAACCGCGCGTAGGCATTGGTCAGCGACAAGCCTCCTTGGAACACGGCGGCCTGCCGGGCATCGGCCAGTTTCTTGTCGAGCTCGTCCTTGATCTTGTTCAGGGCGGCGCAGGTCAACTCCGCGTTGTGCTCGTCGCCCGCCTTGACCGCGCGAAAGAGCGACGGCTCGGTGGCTTGAACCCTTTCGAGGAGCTGAACGATTTCCGAGACTTGCGTCCACTGTTTGAATTGGGTTTGAACGTTGAGCCTGGCATTCTTCAAGTAGAGGTCGAGCGCCACCCGGATGGGGGCGTTATTGGCCAGGGTGTTGGTGGACCCCACGGCGCCGGAGAGGCCGGCGGGAGGCCATTTCCCCTGTCCTTCCTCGTTCTCCGAATAGGTCCAGGCCATCACGTCGGCCAGGGCGAAAAAATTGGTGTCGGCAGTCGCCTCCCGGCCGGTGACGTAGGTGAGCAGGGAACTGAGGAAGCGGCGGGCGGTTTCCCGGTCGACTTCACCTTTGTTGGCTTCTTTGTTGCGCGTGAGGAGATCGCCTTCGAGGCGCAGCAAAGCGGTGAAGGCTTCGGCCTGCCCGCGCTCCGGTGGCGCATCGCTGGTCAAGGCGTGTTCCATTTTTTTGCGCGCGGCTTCCACGAGCGGCTTGATGACGCCGCCCTCGAAGACAATGCGTTGGGCCTTGCCGCTGTCGCGATTATACCGGCTGGCCAGGCCGGGCATCATCCAATTGCCCTTCATGTGGTTGGTGGCCTGCTCGCGGAGTTTGCCGTGGAATTCGCCGAGGGAGATTTTCCGGCCGGAAGCTTCCATTTGGTAGCTGGCGTAATCCGCGTAGGAACCGTCGGCGTTGAGCGGGATGATCGACTGTTTCCACGTTTTGTTGGGGGACCAATTGGTCGCATTGACCCAGACGTCGCTCTGTTTCTTGACCGTTCCCTCCAGGTTGCGGGTTCCGAACCAGGCGAAGAAGAGGAAGATGAGGAAGGCGAAGGCGCTGAAGCCGTAGAGGACGACCTGCTGGGTGCGCAACATGCGCGCGGTATTGCTGGCGCGGGTCACCAGGCCGCGTTCGCGGAATACTTTTTCCACGAAGAGATCCCGCAGGAAGTAAGCGCGCTCCCGCTCCCAGACCTTGCCTTCCGGCAGGTCATCGACCGGCACGCCGATCGCCTCGGCCAGTTCGGCGTCCAGCGCCGAGCCTTCCCGCATGGAGGAGGAAAAATAAATGCCACGCAGGAACAGGGGCTTGGCCGACCATTCCCCGGCGACAAAGATCGTTTCCAGGTAGCGGCGCAGCCGCGGCGCGATCAAGGAAAAGCTGTGCGGCAGGGCGTAGAGGGAATCCACCTCGTCGGTGCGCCGGCCGGTGGCGCTTTCCGGCACCGGATCGCGCAACAATCCCAACCGGCGTTTGCGCAGCCGCGGCACCACCTGGTTGAGGTGTTGATCCACCAGGTCGGGACGGAATGGTTCATCCAGCGGGGCCGGGTTCGACCAGCCCATCATCTGGTGTTGCAGTTGGGGATCAGTCACGCCGTCGAAAAATTCCCGAAAGCCATTCACCTTGTCGCACTTGGTGACGATGACAAAAACGGGGAAACGGACATCCAGCACGCGTTGGATGACGTCCAACTGCTGCGCGATCTTGCCGGCCTTGCGTTGGATGTCATCGGCGGAGTCTTTGATCAGGCTGTCGGAAGGGATGACCAGGAGCAGGCCGTTGATCGGGCAATTAGGCCGGTTCTTCTTTAACAGGGTGAGAAACTCCTTCCATTCGCTGGTCTCGCCCGGTTTGACCTCCTCGAACATGAGCCGGCCGGCGGTGTCGAGCAGGACGGCATGGTTGGTAAACCACCAGTTCATGTTGATCGTGCCGCCGACTCCCTGGAATTCGTCTTGCATGCCCGGGGGAAACCCCACGTTGCTGTGGCGGACGGCCTCGGTCTTGCCCGAGCCCGGCTCTCCGACGATGGCGTACCAAGGGAGTTTGTAGAGGTCCTTGCCGCGGGATTTGTATTCGCGAACGCCGGTCTCGAATTTCTTGCGGAGATCGTCCAGCCGGGCGCGCTGGCCCGGGTCACTGATGCCGCGGGGGGAGGCGGAACTGTGCTGGGCGAGTTCGCCGCCGAGTTGAGCGCTCCGTTGTTTGCGCCGCCACGCCGTCCAGAGGAGATAACCGCCCAATAGCAGCGCCAGGAGCAGAACCAGGACGAGGATGAACAGCCAGGCGCCCGACATGATGGCGGCCCCGGTGCCGACGAGGGCGCCGACTCCCGTAACCCCCAGGACCCATTTTAAGGGCGGCGGCAGATTGGCAAACTTTTCCATAGGCGATCGAACAGGCTATTTCCTCACCGTCATTTCCTGGCTGAGAATGTGATCCAGCGAAGTGGAGAGGCTCTTCGAGGCGGCGCGATAGAGGAAGACGTAGGTGATGAGCACCGCGAGAATGAAGCAAAGAAACAGAATGCCGACCAGGACCATCCGGCTGCTGGGCGGTTGCACCAGGTTGCGCGTGTCGATCCCCTCGTAGGCGTCCGGACAAATCTTGGCCGTCTGGTCGGCTTCGACCAGGTGCCGGATGCGCGGGGCGATGGTCAACATCGTCTTGCGCAAATATTCCGGCTGTCGAAAATAAATCCCGGAGAACCCCAGCCCGATCGAGTTATAGAAAATCGCCAGGCGCTCGGAGGCTTCGTCGCCGGACTCTTTCATCGTCTCCTCAAGCAGGTCGAAGAATTTTTCGTCTCCGGCGAGCTCGTTGCGCTCATAGGCGAGGCGGTTCTGATTCCACTGGGCGGCGAAGGGCAACGCGCTTTCGGAGATCATGGAATCGACGAAGAACAGGAGCGGCAATTCCACCTTCTTGGCCTGGACGGAAAGGCGGATGTCACTGTTGGATTTCTGGAGAAAATCCTCGAACATGGCTTTGACTTCCGAGCGGACCACGGCGTAGTCCAGGCTGGCCAGCCGAGGCGGGGCGGCGCCGCCCGGGCCCTTGGTGAGAAAGCCGGTTTCGCCCGTACTCGTTCCGACGGACTTGCGCGCCAGCCGGTTCAAGCGGCAAACGTATTGGAAGATGGGTTCAGTCAGTTCGAGCAAAGTCATGATGGGTTAATCCCCTTTGCGTGAGTTCCCCGCCGGCACGGTCATGTAAAGGGTGAAGCTGGCGCCGGTCCAGTCGAGTTCTGTCCCGGTCCAGCGCACGGCGGCGGCCTTTTCGGTTTGAATCTGCTGCCACATGCGGGCGCTGACCGCGCGTTCCAGGCGGAAGTAGTGAAGATCACTGGCCGCCGGCAATTCCAGAGGCGGATGCCGCTCCTCCTTTAACTCGATGCCGCGGATGGCGCGGGTGATCAGGCTCAGCGGCATGAGCTTGAAGCGATCGCCATCCTCCACGTAGCGGGCCAGGCCGGTCGGATCGAGCTTGGACCTGATGCCGAGGAGATAGGCATTGGGCTGCGTGAAATGTTCCTCGGAGAATTGCGCGGTAAGCGCGCCATTGACCTCCTTGAACGACAGCTTGAGGAAACTGGGAGCCACCGCGCCGCGCAGGTGGGAGCGAATCTTGCTGGAAAGCTCCTGGAAACAAAGGAACGGATTCTGGTGATCATAGTCGGCACAAGCGAACTCGTCGCGATCGGGATGGAGCGCGGCCAGTTCACCCAGCAATTCGCGCAACTCCAGGTAGATTTGGAAAGGGGTCACCGCCCCGGCCTGCACGATGGACGGCAGCCGCGCGCTGAAGCGGTTCAAGGTGCGCAGCCGGATGACCTGCTCGAACTGCACACCGCGCATGGTGTCGATGCTGAAGCCCCCGCGCGAAACCTGGACCACGAGCTCCTTGCGACTGGCCTCGACCTGGGCCACCAGATCGCGCACCATCTCCCGTAAGATCCGCGAGCCACTCAGGAGCAGGCAAGGCGGAACAAATTCCGGGTCTTCCCTGGGCAAGCCGACGTCTTCGCCGGCGGCCCGGACAATCCGCAGCAGCGGCAGCAACTCCATGTCGGATGGATCCTCCTGCTCAAACATCAGGCGCGAATTGATCTTGCGCACCTGGACCGGCTTCGAATTCTCGCCGGTGTTCTCGTCCGGGCACTCGATTTCGTCGACGCGATAGAGGAGTTTCGCGCGCGTGTCGGTCGTGGTGTTCGGGCCGACGGTATTGGCCCGGGCGTTCTGCCAGAGGGGAACGCCGAGCAGGACGTTGCAGGTGCCGGAGCCCTTGGCGAACGCCTGGGCGATGTCCAGGGAGGGGAGTTCGGCGTTTTCGGGGTAGTTGATCTCCAACCCGCTGGGCATGACCGCATGCAATCGATCGAAGCGAATCCGCTTGTTTTCCAGTTCGTCGCGCGAGAGCCGCGCCTCAACCAGTCCATAGGCGAAGGGAACGAATCGTCGGCGTTCGTCGGCCACGCTGGTCCCGAGGCACCGCTGCATGCGTTGCAGGTGATGCGGTTGCAGGAACAGCCCTTCGGACCAATGTATTTCTGCGAACATGATGCTCTGTGGCTAGCGCGTCGAACGCCCGGTCATCAGGTCCTCGGCCACTTTGACCATGGCTTCCTGAATCCCATTTTCAATGGCCGGTTCGCTCAAGTGTTCCTTGGCCAGACGCTCGTAAGCGCGCCAGGAAGCTTGCTCGACGCTCTCCGCCCATTTCTTTTCCATTTTCGCCAGGTCCTGGATAACTTCCGGTGAGAGACGGCCGACCAGTTTTTTGGCGTAAGTATTGCCTGCCCGGCCCACTGCTCCCATCAGACCGGCGATGAGGCGCCGGGTTTTTTCCAACGCCTGAATCAATTGTTGGGTCGACACCTCCGCATCCCCCGAGAGGTATTGTCCCGAGAGTTTCGCCAACTCGACGTCTTTACGGATGGCCGACCGCGGGGCCATCTGCTTCCAGAGGGTCCACCCCAGTTGATCCAGGGCCAGCACCGTCTCCGATTCCACGACGAGCAATTTGACGGCGCGTTCGACGTGCAGCGGCGCACCGGGGGATAAGCCGACTTTTTTTTGCGCCTCGGGCGCCAGGTCGAGCGTCGGGCTGCCCGTTTCTTTTGGGGCCAGGCCTGCCTCCTGCAACTTTTTCACGAACTCTGCCTTGCTTTCCGGCGGCAGGCCGGACGCCACTTGAATGAAGCGGGCGAGCAACTCGGACGGCGCTTCCGGGATACTGGCCTGCGGCGGGGCGGGGAGCGGGGCGGACTGGGCCGCCTCCCACGCCGGGAAGCGCTCCGCCAACGCCTGGAGATAAAGTTTCCGCTTGGCGGGGGCGACATCCTTGAGGGCGCGGTCCAGTTCCTCGGTGAGGTAGGACTGGCGGGTGGCCGGGATGTCATCGGCGAAGTTGGCCTGAAGCAGCTTCAGGCGCGAGGCCAGTCCACTGGCCCACAGCGCTTCCTCCGTCAGATACGAATCCATATTCTAGAAACCGCGATATTGCTGGCTCCGGCGCCATGGGCGCATCACTCGACCGGGAATGGCACGCTCGGAGATCCGGCCCGATCCCAGGCGCGCAGCAAACTCAGTTCAATAAAACAGGCTTTGAAAGTCAACAGGGAAGCTAGAAACTAATGATCGCCCCCACGTGCGCGCGCGAGCCAGTTTTCTCTCCGGACGCGCCCACCACCCCGCTCCCCACGAGCCGGTAGGCGTAATCGAAGCGCACGGCCAGGTAGCGATTGACGGTGTAGCGCAGGCCGGCCCCCACCGATTCCAAATCGCTGTGGCTCGGGCTCTCGTCGGTCGCCAGGTGGACGTTCTTGACGTAGCCATAATCGAAGAAGCCCAGGAACTGGAGTTGATCCTCGAGCTTCCACTTCGAGACCCGGCCGAGCACGCGGAAGGAAGGCGAGCGCAATTCCGCGCTGCCCACAAAGCCTTGATCCGCGTTGGCCTCGCGCTCCTCGTAGCCCCTGACGGTGTTGTAACCGCCGATGCCCAATTGCTCGCTGGGGATTAAATTGCCACTGGCAACCTGAGCAACCCCGCGGAGCAGGAAGGAACAATCCCAGGCCAGACGCGTCACGCGCTCCACGGTCAACCGGCCGTAAAGGTAATCGGCGGTCGCTCCCTGGTGTTGCCCGTTGAAGTCCTCGTTTTCATTCTTCCCCACCAGGCCGCCGGGACTGTAATAGCCCTGGAGACCAAAACTGGTGCGGCCCCAGCGGTCGCTGAGCGAGCTGTTGTAGCCTACCGCCAGTTGACTGACGTCCGTTTCGGTTTGGAACGCCGTGGCGCTATTGAACAGCAAATCGTTCTTGTTGTGTTTGAAATCCAAACCGATGGAGAACTCGTGTTGATAACTCTTGGTCAAGGGCAGTGGCACGGAGTAACGCAAGGCGGCCTGGTAATTGAGACCCGTTTCGTCGAACCCGGCGAAGGACGCGGGCAAGTCCGCGTTGATGTCCACGTAGGACCCAAAGAAACTCAAGGTGTGCCTCCAAGGCAGGGGCATGACATAGCCGGCCGAATGGGCCGTCAGTTTGTCGAAACTCGGATCCGCCGTGTATTGATAATTCAGCTGGTGTCCCAAGCCGAACGCGTCGCCCCAATTGAACCCGCCGAGCACACGGTCCCGGCCGGTCAGCCTGGTGCCGGTGTCTTCATAACCTCCGAACACGCGGAGGGGCAGCCGATCCTCGACTTCCAGCTGCAAATCGGACAAGCCGGGCTGGTCACCTTGCCGGAACGCCGGGTTGACCTCGCGGAAGGGATTCCGATTGAGCCAATCGATATCGGCCAGCAGCTTCTTTTCGCTCACGACGTCGCCCGGTTGAGCCCGGACCAATTGGGTGATGGCCTCGTCCCGGAACCATTTCCTGCCCTCGTTCTTGACCGTGATCTTCCCGATCCGGCCTTCGATGAGAATCATCTGGACGATCCCGTTGGTCGGGTTGACTTCCTGGTTGGGCACGATGACGTCGACCAACGGACGGTCGTGGTGCCGGCAGTAAAGGATGACTTCGCGTTGCATCTTTTTGAGCGTGGCCAGCTTGACTGGCTTGCCGAAATACGGCGCCAGCACTCGCGAGAATTCGGGTCCGCTCAGGATTGGGATGTCGCGCACGTCCAGCCCCACGATGTTCGTCACCCCTTCCCGCTTGATGTCCTCCTTGGATTTGGTGAAGACAATGCCATCGAGCTTCTCCGTGACCTGAACTTCATCCTCGGGCGACGGTGCCGGAGCGGCCGGTGCTTCCGGCTGTTTGCCTTTCTTGCGCGGAGCTGGAGGAGTCTTGGGCTTCAGGCGCTCATCGATCACCTGTCCGGAAGCCACCAGGACGCACAAGCAGAGGCCGAGGCCAACTTGGATTAGTCGATTCATGGTAAAGTCTGCGGTAGTCAAGGGCTCGGCGGGGCGGTCATCTGGTTCATTTGCCGCGAGAGACGTACTTCATTCGGTCCACTTTTTCCGGAACCGGTTTGGGGGCCAGACCCGCCTTGCGTTCGATCTCGTACAACTCGGAGCTGGACATCCAAAGGTCCCCGACTTCGCCGAACTTGGTGGGGTCATACTCGCCGAAGCTGATGGAAACCGGGCGATAAACTTCCACAGGGATGTCGATGAAGAGCGACGGATCGCTGATCGGGCGATCGGAACTGACGAAGATGAGCGCATTGCCGGCGCCAAAAGACGCCGGAATCGGATCGTTTGGGTTGAAGGGACGATCGAGAATGACTTTGTTCGCCAGAAACGGGGTGAGGGTTGTCCCCACCACCACGGGCACCGTCAAGCGAGCGCTCGCCGCATAGAACAAAAAGCGCGATCCCGGCGCGATCGTCGGAGTCCCGCCGACGGCGATGTTGATGCCTGGAACCGTTCCGGCCAGGACCACTGTCCCCGAGTGGGCATCCAGCATGGTCCCGGAGTCCAGGTTCAAGGTGTTATCCGCCTGAACAATCAGGTTCCCGGCGGTGGTGGACACAGCGCCAAGCGTCACGCTGGAACTATCGTGGACGACGAGACTCGAGCCGGCGGAACCGGCGAACTTGCCGGCGTCCATCTGGAAATAACCGCCGCTGCCGTTGCCAATGCTGCCGCCGGCGTTGAGGGTCAAGGTCGCCGAAGGAGCCAGGACGGTGACGGCACTATTGATGTTGCCGCCACCTTGCACGCTCAGATCGCCGTTGCCATCATGCGCGTAGGTCGCCGCGAAGGTGCGCGTCCCCGAAGTAAACGTGGTCGTGATGTTGGGGCCGTTGTCGGTGCTGCTGGTGAAATTGATGTCGCCGGAACCGGGCACGCGCACGTGCGTCCCGCCGCCCGGGGCATTCAACGTGACCGGCCCGCCCGCGCCCGCGATGTCGATTAGGTTTGCCGCCGAACCGATGTTGTTACCGGCCCCGCTGACGCTCACGACGGCGTTGGCCGCGGTGATGTCCGCCGCCGGATCGGTGTCCAGGACGGAACCGAGCGCCAACGTCAGGTTCGCGTCGCCCGCGCCCGCGTCGAGATTCAACGCGGTCAGGCCGTTGGCTTCGGCGATGAACTGGCTGCCCCCGCCCGCCGACGTATCGACACTCAAACCGCCGACGCTGGTGTTGATCGCGTTGCCCAACGCGCCGAAGCCCTGCGCGGTGGCGTCGCTTAGAATCACGGTTGTGTTGGCCGCGGTGATGTCGGCCGAGCCATCGGTGTCCGCCACCGCGCCCAACGCCAGCGTCAGATTCACGTTCCCCGCTCCGGCGTTCAGGTCGAGCGCCGTCAGCCCGTTGGCCTCCGTGACAAACTGGCTGCCCCCGCCCGCCGAGGTGTCCAGGTTCAAGCCGTCAACGCTGGTCGCAATCGGATTGCCCGAAGCTCCAAAGTCCTTGGCCGTCGGATCACTCAAGGTCACGGTCGCGTTGGCCGCAGTGATGTCGGTCGGCCCATCGGTGTCCGCCACGGCGCCCAGCGCCAAGGTCAGGTTCACATTCCCGGCGCCCGCGTTCAGGTTCAGCGCGGTCAACCCGTTGGCTTCGCTGATGAACTGGCTGCCGCCGCCGACCGAGGTATCGACGTTCAAGCCGCCCACGCTGGTCTGGATCGCGTTGGCGGAGGTGCCGAAATCCTGCGCGGTCGCGTCGCCCAGGATCACCGTCGTGTTCGCCGCCGTGATGTCCGTCGAGGCGTCGGCGTCCTGCACTGACCCGAGCGCGACGGCGAGGTTCACATTCCCGGCGCCCGCGTTCAGGTCCAGCGCGGTCAACCCGTTGGCCTGGGCGATGAATTGGTTTCCACCGCCGGCCGAAGTGTTCACGCTCAAAGCGCCAACGGTCGTGCCGATCGGGTTGCCCGATGTGCCGAAGTTTTGCGCCGTCGCGTCACTCAGGAGGACGGTGGCGTGGGCGGCCGTGATGTCGGCCGAGCCATCGGCGTCCGCCACCGCGCCGAGGGTGAGAGCCAGATTCACGTCTCCGGCTCCGGCGTTCAAGTTCAGCGCCGTCAGCCCGTTGGCTTCCGTGATGAACTGGCTGCCACCGCCGGCCGAAGTGTCCACGTCCAACGCGCCGACGCTGGTCTGAATGGGACTCGACGACGCGCCGAAATCCCGCGCCGTCGCCTCGCTCAAGAGCACGGTGGCATGAGCCGCCGCAAGGTCCGTCGCGACGTCCGCGTCGGTCACCCCGCCCAAGGTCAGCACGAGGTTCACGTCCCCGGCCCCCGCGTTCAGGTTCAGCGCGGTCAACCCGTTGGCTTCCGTGATGAACTGGTGGCCGTCCCCGGCTGAAGTATCCACGCTCAACCCGCCGACACTGGTGTTGATGGGATTGGCCAATGAGCCGAAATCCTGCGAGGCCGCATCACTCAAAATCACCGTCGCGTTGGCCGCGGTGATGTCGGTCGCGCCGTCCGCGTCCGCCACTCCGCCCTGGGTCAGCGTCAAATTCACATCGCCGGCCCCGGCGTTCAGGTTCAACCCTGTCAATCCATTGGCTTCGGTGACAAACTGGTTTCCCCCGCCCGCCGAGGTGTCCACGCTCAACCCGCCCACGCTCGTGTTGATGGGGTTGGCCAGGGAGCCGAAATCCTGCGCGGTCGCATCAGTCAATATCACGATGGCGTTGGCCGCGGCGATGTCGGCTGACCCGTCCGCGTCCGCCACTCCGCCCTGGGTCAGCGTCAGGATCACGTCTCCGGCTCCCGCCTTCAGATTCAACCCCGTCAACCCGTCGGCTTCGGTGATGAACTGGCTGCCGTCCCCGGCCGAAGTATCCACACTCAAGCTGCCCACGCTGGTCTGGATTGGATTGGCCAGCGCGCCGAAGTTTTGCACTGTCCCATCGCTCAAGAGGACGGTGGCGTTAGCCGCCGTGATATCGGTGGACGCGTCCGCATCCGCCACCGCTCCCAACGTCACGGTCAAATTGACATCCCCGGCCCCCGCGTTCAGGTTCAATCCCGTCAACCCGTTGGCTTCTCTGATGAACTGGCTGCCGCCGCCCGCCGAGGTGTCCACGTTCAGGTCGTCGACGCTCGTGTGGATATGATTGGCCGAGGCGCCAAAGTTTTGGGCCGTGACGTCGCTCAAGACGACGGTCGCGTTGGCCGCGGTGATGTCGGTCGCCCCATCGGTGTCCGCCACGGCGCCCTGTGTCAACGTGAGGTTCACACTCCCGACCCCCGCGTTCAGGTTCAGCGCGGTCAACCCGTTGGCTTCGGTCGTGAACTGGCTGCCGCCGCCGGCCGAGGTATCGACGTTCAAGCCGCCGACGCTGGTGTGGATCGGGTTGGCGGAGGCGCCGAAATCCTGCGCGGTCGCGTCGCCCAGGATGACCGTTGTGTTGGCCGCCGTGATGTCGGTCGAGGCGTCGGCGTCCTGCACCGAACCAAGCCCCACGGTTAAATTCACATTCCCGGCGCCCGCATTGAGGTCCAGGGCGGTCAACCCGTTGGCTTGGGCGATGAATTGGTTTCCACCGCCGGCCGAAGTGTTCACGCTCAAAGAGGCGACACTCGTGTTGATGGGACTGCCTGAGGAGCCAAAGTTCTGCGACGTCGGGTCGCTCAAGAGGACGGTGGCATTGGCCGCGGTGATGTCGGCCGAGGCATCCGCATCCGCCAGCGCGCCGAGGGTGAGGGTCAGATTCACATCGCCGGCCCCGGCATTCAAGTTCAGCGCCGTCAATCCGTTGGCTTCGGTGATGAACTGACTGCCTCCGCCGGCGGAGGTGTCCACGTTGAGCGTGCCTACGCTCGTGTCGATGGGATTCGCCGAGGCGCCGAAGTTCTGGGCGGTCGCGTCGCTCAAGATCACCGTGGCATTGGCCGCCGTGATATCGGCCGATCCGTCGGCGTCGGCGACCCCACCGAGCGTTAAGGCCAGGTTCACATTGCCGGCCCCGGCATTCAGGTTCAGCGTGGTCAACCCGTTGGCTTCGGTGATGAACTGGCTTCCCCCGCCGGCTGACGTATTGACCCTCAATCCGCCCACACTGGTGTTGATGGGACTGACGGATGAGCCGAAGTTTTGCGCGCTCGCATCGCTCAAGACCACCGTGGTGTTGGCCGCGGTGATGTCGGCCGCGGCGTCCGCGTCCGTCACGCCACCCAGCGTCAGCGTCAGATTCACATCGCCGGCTCCGGCGTTGAGGTTCAAGCCCGTCAATCCGTTGGCTTCGGTAATGAACTGGATGCCGCCGCCGGCGGAAGTATCCACGCTCAGGTCGTTGACTTTCGTGTGAATCGGATTGCCGGATGCCCCAAAATTCTGGGAGGTGAGATCGCTCAGGAGAACCGTGGCATTGACCGCGGTGATGTCGGCCGAGGCATCCGCGTCCGCCACGCCGCCCAGCGTCAGCGTCAGGTTCACATCCCCGGCGCCCGCGTTCAGGTTCAACGCCGTCACCCCATTGGCTTCGGTGATGAACTGGCTGCCGTCCCCGGCCGAAGTATCGACACTCAAGCTGCCCACGCTGGTGTGAATCGGGTTGGCCAGCGAGCCGAAGTTCTGCGCCGTCCCATCGCTCAAGAGCACCGTGGCATTGGCCGCGCTGAGATCGGTCGACCCGTCCGCATCCGCCACCGTCCCCAGGGTCAGCGTCAGATTCACATCGCCGGCGCCCGCGTTCAGGTTCAATCCGGTCAACCCGTTGGCTTCGGTGATGAACTGGCTGCCGCCGCCCGCCGAGGTATCCACGCTCAAATTGTCGACGCTCGTTTGAATAGGATCGGCCGAGGCGCCAAAATTCTGCGGCGTGACGTCGCTCAGGATCACGGCGGCATTGGCCGCGGTGATGTCGGCGGCGCCGTCGGTGTCAGCGACGCCGCCCGCCAGCACTTTGAGCAGGACGTCGCCGGCGCCCGCATCGAGGTTCAGCGCGGACAGGCCATTGATTTCGGTCAGGAAAATATTACCGCCGCCGCTGGCGGCGATGAGCGATTGAGCGTCCACTTCCAGGGTATCAGTGGCGGAGGCCCCGATGCTGCTGCCGGCGCCGGTTACGGTGAGGTTGACGATGTCGCCCTTGATATGCGCCGTGCCGGTGTCGGTCGAGACGTCGTGGATATTTCCGCCATTGGCCGTAATGGTCACATTGGCAGTGCCCGCGTCGACACTGTCGCCGATCGAGACGTTCCCGTTGCCGGTCGTGATGGAAATGGAGTGGTTGGCGGTGGTGAGTTTACCGACGGTAATGTCGCCGACGCCGGTGTTGCCGACGCCGGTTCCGGTGCGGGCCTGTAGGGTGATGAGACCGGCGCCCTGGGTGCGAAACTCCAAGGTTGGATTGGCGCCAGCGCTGGTCAGGTCGATCCCGCCGTTGCCATCCGGCGTGGCGAGTGAGTTATCGTTGCGGGTCCTCATCGTCAGGTCCCGGCCGGATTGAAGCACGACGGCGTTGCCGCCAAAAGTGCCGGCCGTGGTGATCGAGGTGCCCGCTTCAAGAATGATATCCTGCGCGGTCCCTTCCAACTCCGACTCGAACACCGTGAAAGTCGCGGGCACGTCGGCAAACAGAACGCGTCCGTCGGTCGGGCTGCGATCGAGCAACGCAGTGGCCGAGTTCGGGTCGTCGCCGTCGCCGGTGCCACCCTGAATGACGATATTATCCGGGTCGAGCAGGAGGGTGCCGGGCTGGCCATGCGCGGCGGTCAAGTCCACTGACCAGAGGAAATCCAGGTTGTTCTTTCCGGACACTTCGGAGAATCCCCCGTCGCCGCCGCGCGGGCCGCCCCGCGCGGAGATATGGCCATAGAACCGGGTGGTGTCGTCGGACCAGACGATGACTTTGCCGCCGTCACCCCGTTGCAGGGCGTCGGCGCGAATTTGTGCCTCGGAACCGACGAACGTGCGCTGGGCATTCCCCACGTCCGGGTTGGAGCCGCGCAAGTCGCCCCCGATGAGCGCGGTGCCGCCGCCGGCATTTCCGCTGACGTCGACCAGCGCGCTGCCCACCAGGCCGACGTGGTCCCCGAGCACCTGGACTTCTCCGCCCTGGGTCCCGCGACCGGCCCCGGTGGCGTCGATCGAGCCGGAGTGCAGCACCGTCGAGGGGGCGCCGGACGAATTATGGCCGCCATCGACGGTGATTTGTCCGCCACTGCCATTGGCGTTGTGGGCGGAAAGCGTGCCGGAGTTCTCGATGTTCCCCCCTTCGGAGGTCAACAGGACGCGACCATTCTCATTTCGCACGCCGGTGGCGCGGAGGATCCCGCTGTTGTTGATCGCCAGGGCGTAAATATTGCCACCCGCCGCCTTCAATTCCGCCGCGACCGATTCGATGGTCCCGACGTTGTTGACGCCTTTGTCGGCCGGCGAACCGGCGGGAGCGCCGGCGATGACAGAGAGTCGTTCGGCCCCGGACGGCACGATCAACACTTCACTGCCCGCGGCCATTCCCACCGTCCCGGAACTGGCGCGGAGGGTCCCGGAATTCTCCACGGTGCGCCCGATGAGAAAGACATCGCCGCCGATGGCTTGGATGCTCCCCTGGTTGACCACCGGCGCGGTCGAAGCGCCGGAGAGAGTCAGCTTGGCCCCGGAGAGAAAGCTGGCATCAGAAACATCGAGCGTGGAAGCGACAAAGCCCCGCGTATTGATGGTGGCCCCGCGCCCGACCAGGACCCCATTGGGGTTGATCAAGAAGACCCGGCCATTGGATTCCAAGTGGCCGAGCAGTTGGGATGGATTGTCCGTGACGACTCGATTGAGGACCGCCGAACTGGCGCTCGGCTGCAAAAACCGGGTCGTCTCGCCCAGCCCGATGGAAAAGTCCCGCCAATTGACGATTAACCGATCGGATCCCTGGTTGATGGTCAACCGGCCCGGCAAGGAACGATCAAACGTCGCCCGGCCTGCCCCAACCGTTTCTCCCACGGGGTTGGCCAGAACCGGATTCGTCAAGGCGACGGCACTGAATACAATGCTGATCTCCAAAATACGACAATGGCTTTTCATAGTTTTTCTCCTTCAGCGACCTGTGTGCGGGGCTTATAGCAATCGAGCACGGCGAGTGTCAAGTGGTCTCGCTGCCTTGGCCGATCTTTTCGGCGCGACGCTCCGCCTGCACCCGCGGCTCAAAAGGCGATCGGCGGGGCGGAGAGATGACTTTTTTTCCGGCGCATCCGTGCCGCAAAGAGGAACAGGACGCCGGGTCCAAACGAGAGCAGCATGACCGAGATCCCAGTGACGATTCCCCAAAATGTGACGATGGGAGCGCAACAGTCGGAGCGCTGGCGCACCATGATGTGGCTCGGCACGGCGACGAGCAACTCGAGGATGCTTCCGCGCAGCAACCAGCGAGTCGTGCGTTGCACGAGAGTCCCGGCTTCGTCGCTCTTCGAGGCGTGATAAAAAACCAGCGCCCATCCGAGCCAGCACAGCAGCACCAGGCCAATCAGGTTGAGGACGGTAAACAGGTCGGAGCCCGGGGCCAACCCGAGGCTGATCAGGGACTGGTTCAAGCCGGGCAATTGCCCGGCGACGTGCTCGGTCACCTTGGCTGGGACTTCCAAAACCTTGCCGGCGTTATCTCCCATGGCCGCGCTCAATAGGGCGAACAGGCCCGCCAGGAAAAGGTTGCCCAGAAGAAACGCGCCGACCACCACCGGCACGAGCAGGCGGCGACGCCGGGTCGGCCGGTTTTCGGAGATCTCGACGGGAACGAGGAGAAGCAAAGCCTGCGCGCCGGCAAACACGGCGAGCCAAAGCCAATAGCCCCACGCCCGGAACAGTTCCAGAACATTCTGCAGGGCGAACTCCGGGCGCCAGGCGGCGTCGGGCGGAGACCATTTCAGCCAGGCCAACAGGACGGCAGGCACGGTGAGGAGCAAGAGGAGCAGCGCATACAAAGCGACGGTGACGAAGGCCCAGCGTTTCATGTTTTGGCCGGCTCCAGGCGTCACCGGCTTCACTGGCGCAGCCTGGCCAGGAATCCCGGCTCCGCGCCGGCGAGATCGGCGCGGCGCTGGCGGGCCAGCAACTCACCGTAGACCCGCAGATCCCGCGCGAGCATGCCCAGCCGCTCCCGGAATGGTTCGCTCACAATTTGCCCATCCTGCACGTCGGTTTTCTCCCCAAACGAAACGGCATAGGGCATCGACCAGGCGTAGCATTGTCGGGCCACGGTGCGGAGCTGATCGGCGACAGTCAATCCTTTTTCGTGGGAGGCCACCACGGTGACGAAGAGTTTACCGGCGAATTCCTGCCAGAAATGGTCCAGGAAATTCTTCATCGCGCTGCTCATGCTTCCGTGGTAATCGGGCGTGCCGAGCAGGTAGACATCGGCCTGTTCCACGCGCTGCTGGAGCTTGGGGAAGGCTTCGTGCGCGTGCGAGGAATCCGGGTTGAAGAGCGACAAAGGTTCCTCCAGGAGATCCAGGACATCGACCCGCACGCCCTCCGCCTCGAGCCGCTCAGTGATGGCCCGGATCACGGCGCGGGTGGTGGAAGCGCGGTTCAGACTGCCAATGACAGCCAGAACCGTCAGCGCGGGCGGTGACATGGCAGGAGATTAGCCGGAATTCGCCACGACGCAATATGCGGATTGCCGATTGCTCATTGCTTATTCTTTGCTCGTGGGGCTGCGAGGGGACGGAAAGGACGCAATCGACCAAAAAGAAATCCGCAATCCGCAATCCGCAATCCGCAATGGAAAAAGCTTTCCCGGCAGGAGGCGCCAGGAAAGCTTTGCCAGGGTGAGCCTGTTTTGACGGTGCTGCGGCTACGGACCGATCACTGAGCAGCGATACACTTCACCTTCGGAAGACAAGTTGATCTCCCCGCTGGCCACGGCGTCGGCAATCTCGTCGTCGGACATGAGTTGTCGCGGAGTGTGACCAGTGGTGAAGCTGATCTCGACTTCCAGCCAAAGCGGGTTGAACCCGTCGCCTTGGATGGCGTCGAGCACCGCGACAAACGGTTCGCCGCCCGGCAGCAAATCGTCGGACTCGTAGATGATGTTGATCGATGCGTTCTTCACGTCGAGCGAAGTCGCCGCGTCGTCCGGCATCTCCTTCAAGTTGATCGTGAACAATTGCCCGTCGTAGATCGCGGGCATGACGCCGGCGCGCCCATTGAGGCTGTCGGCCTGTGCCGACGCAAAGGCAAACGCAGCCATCAGCGCAACGAACAGAGAACGTGGTTTCATAACTTTCCTTTGGTTTAGTGTTGTTGTGAACTTTCTGGGCAGGTGAAAGCCTATTCCTCGAACTCCCTGGAGCAACTGGGGAGAAACCCTATCGGGGCAAACCCGTATGGCCTTAGCATTGCACATTGCTCATTGCTCATTGCTCATTTTTCATTATTCAGAGGTGAGAGGGTTGAAAGGGGACGGAAGAGACGAAATGAGCAATGAGCAATGTGCAATGAGCAATGTGCAATCCCCGGCGAAGAAGGCGTGTTCTGGTAGAGGGCTCTAAACACATACGGCAAACCCGTATGGTCTGCCGGCCTAGGCAAACCGCGCGCCTTACCTGGCCAACACGGCCGCCAGCAAGTCCGCCAGGTCCTGCGGCTGGAGCGCTTTCTCGAACCCCTCGGGCATCAGGGAAAGGCCCGAACTGGTCAGCTCTTTGAGCTCGGAACGCAGCAAAGTCTCTTCGCGCCCATCGGCCGCCCGCAGCGTGATGCTGTTGCGGGTTTCCGCGCTCATGATGCCGCTCAATTCACGGTCGTCCTTCGTCATGGCGGTATAACTGACGTAGCGCGTTTCCACCGCCTGATTCGGATCCAGGATGGCGGTCAACAGTGCCGGCACGGACTTGTCGCCGATCATCCCCAGATCCGGTCCAACCTGATTGCCTTCCTCACGCAACCGGTGACAAGTGGCGCAGTTTTGCCGGAACAGCTCCCGGCCCCGGTTGGCGTCGCCTCGAAGTTGGCCGACTTCGGCATATTCCTTCAGCAACGACTGGCGATCGGTCCGGGTGGCAGAGAAAATCTTCGTCGCGCGCTCGCGCACGGAAGGGTCGGAGTGTTGCAAAAGTTTTTGTTGCCAGGCCGGGCTGATCTGACGGGCCGCCACTGTTTCGTTCTCGATTTGCGTGAGAAGTTTTTTCATCCACTCCGGCCGGCTGCAGAGGGCCGCCAGCACCTCTTCGCGCAAGGCGGGGCTGTGGCTCTTCCACCCGGCCAACAACGCGTCTGCCGCTGTCGATTGGGTCAACCGGTTCAGGACGGTCACCGCCGCTTTCTGGATCGCCACGGAATGTTCCGGGCGAAGAAGGCCCTCCAGTTCTATGAGGTCATCCTCCCGTTGCGTTGAATCACGACCCAGCAACCGGATGGCCGCGAGTCGATCGGCTTCGGGAGCCTGTTGGCGGCCGGCCACGAGGCGCCCGGCGGAAAAAATGCGGGCCACTTGCGCCAGGGTCGCCTTGAGCGGCGGGCGGGCGTCGGCGGCGAACTGGTCGAAGGAGCGAGCCCCCCGCTCCAACCCGTCAAGAAACGCGGCGAAGGCGGCAAACTGCCAGGCCGCGAACGCATCGGAACGAGCGGGCCGGGCGATTTCCTCCAGCGTTTCGGCGATGGCCGGCTCGTTCTGCATCGCAGTGGCGAGTCCGAGGAGTTGGGCGAGCAAAGCGTCCGGAGGCGGGGCTTCGGCGCGGCGGGCGAGCAACGCGTGGAGCATCTCGCCGACATGGCGTGGGGCGGAACTGAGGACGGCCATCTGCATGGGGGCATTGTCCATATCGCGCAAGGCCAGACGAACCAACGCGGGACCGGCGGCGGGGGCCGTCCATTCCCCAAGCGTATAAGCCAGTTGGTAGCGGACCCGTATCTCGGGGTCATCGGTCAACTGCAGGAGCGCGGCTCCCAAGTTTGTAGTTCCGCCGTTCGTAGTTCCGCCTTCAGGCGGCGACCCGTGGGAGAGTTCGAGTCTCTTGGAGTTCCCGGAGGCGCTGCCGCCTGAAGGCGGGACTACGAACAATGGTTCGCTGGCGCGAAGGCCGTGCGCGCGCACTTCGGGATGCGGGTCGGCCCAGGCAATTCGGGCGATCTCGGGCGTTACCGCGCCCAATCCTTCCAAGGTGCAGAGGGCCTGCAGCCGGGTCGTGGGACGCGCCGCGGAGGCCAGGAGTTTGCGCAACGGCGCGCTGGCCGATGGATCGTTCGCGTGGACGAGCAACCGCTGAGCGGTGTCGCGTTGCCAGCCGTTTGGGCTGTCGAGCGCGCCAACCAGGCCCGCGGTGTCGAGTCGGTCCAGGCGCGGGATGGCCCGCGGCTTCCGGTCCGCCGGGTAGACGCGGTAGAGCCGCCCCTGGTCGGCGCCCGCTCGCAGGTCGAGACGCGGCTGGATGTGCGCGGGAATCCATTCGGGATGCTCGAGGACCTGCCGATACATGTCCGCGATGTACAGCGCGCCGTCCGGACCGGTCTTGAGCATGGTCGGGCGAAACCAGTTATCCGCCGAGGCGAGGAACTCACGGTTCGTTTCGTCCGGGGCGCGGTGGCTGGTGAAGGTGACGCCGTTTGGCTGGAGGATTTCGCGATGAACGACGTTGTGCACGGGGTCACTGATGAAGACGCTGCTCGCGAAGTCCGGGCCGAACAACTCGTCGCGATAGGGCGTGGGGCTGTTGCCGGAGGTGACATGGTTGAACTGGCCCGGGTCATTGAAGCGCTGGCGCGTGCGGCTGGCGGGATAGAGCCGCGTCGATTCGGCATAGTTGGCCAGCAGCTGCCTGGTCGAGCGCACGGAAAGATGCGAATTGCGCGCCAGGTAATGCTCGGGGAGATGATAGTGCCAAAGCCAGGTCGGATTGTTGTTGCCGAACCAATTCCCCCAATCATCCCGGTGACGTCCATATTGAGTTTGCCCCTCGACCGCTTCGAACTCTCCCGTGTCCGGACGAAACCGGAAGTCGTGTCCGCTGAGGTTGACAGGAGCGGCCGGAGCGGCCTCGCGCGCCCGGCCCAGGCCGGATGTCCGTCCGACGCTGCGAATCGAACCGCCGCTGTCGCCGTTGGCGCCATAGACCCAATTATCCAGCCCGTAATCGAACCCGTTCAACCGATGCTGCTGGTTGCCCTCGTGGAAACCCGCATAGAGGGTCTCTCGTTTGTCGGCTTTTCCATCGCCGTCGGTGTCCTCCGCGTAAAAAATTTCCGGCGCGGCAGCGACGAGCACGCCCTTGCGCCACGGCATGACGCCAGTCGGAAAATTCACTCCTTCGAGGAAGACGGTGGCTTTGTCGTAACGCCCGTCGCCATCGAGGTCTTCGAGAAACTTGATGCGCCCGCCGGGCTTGCCCTGGCCGTCGAGACCGAGCGGGTAATCGCCCATCTCGACCACCCATAACCGGCCGTCGGGGCCCCACTCGAAGGCGATCGGATCCATGACGAGGGGTTCGCAGGCCACGAGTTCGACCTTGAAGCCGGGTCGCACGCGCAGGGCCGCCAGCGATTGCTCAGCCGACAGCGCCGGCGGATCGTCCGCGGTCAGGAGTTGGCGGAAAGTCCGGCGGTCGACTTTGTCCGGGAGGTTCGCCGTGTCCTCGTTTTGGATCCACATCGTCCGCCTGGCGAACCAGACTCCGTTTTGCCCGTTGCTGCCACCGCGGACGATTTTGGGAATGTCCAGACCGGCTGGCTCGCGTCGGGCGGACCAGACTTCGTCGTTCCAACCCACCTTCCACGACAATCGCGGGTTGGCTTTCGGCACGAAGAGGTGCAAGGAAAACGCCTGGTCATCGGAGAAGAGAACGTCCGCGTAGCCGTCTTCGTTCAGATCGACGAAGCGCAGACCGGCGTCCCGGCCCTCGCGATCGACGATGGCCGTGCCGCGCGGCAGGGCGTAGGCGAGTTTCTTCCAAGCCTGATCCGCTTCGGACCAGCCGAAGACCGCGTTCTGTGCTTCGTTGCCGACGATCAGTTCGCAGCGCCCGTCTCGATCCAAATCGCGCAGGCGAACACCGCGGTCGCGTCCTTCCCGGGCAACCAGGATGGGTTGGCCGTCGAGCTCCAGGCCGCGCAGCAGGGATGGGTCATCGACCCAGCGCTGGCCCTGGAAATGCCAGGCGCCAGGGGAAGCCTGCGCTGCCTGCAAGGCCGTCGCCCAGCCATCCGGATGCAACACCCCGAAGCGCGTCTCCATCATCTCGCCCGGGAAACCGGTTTCCTGCCAGGTCCCCTCTTTCGCATCCCACAGGCGCGTCCGACGGGATTGTCCGGCGCCGATGACCACGTCCATGAAGCCGTCGTTGTTCAGGTCGAGCAGGCGCACGCCGTTGTCCTGCCCGTTGGGCGCGCGGAGCGGCGTGCCGCCGAGCAGGTTCCGGTCGAGGCGTTCCTGCACTTCGCGGAAGTTGAGAAACTTGACTTTCTTGCCGTGCTTGCGGACGGCGTAATCGATGAACTCGACGAATTGCGCGCTGCTGCTCCAGCCGTGCGGATGAAAGATGAAGGTGAAGACGCCCTGCTTGAGCACAGTCGCGTCCAGCGCGGCTTCCCAGTCGGCCAGGGTGACAGGGTTGGTTGAGCCGTGGACATTTTGCGCCTCCCAATCGCTCGGCACCATGGCGGGCAATTCCCAGCACAGTTTCCCGATGACATAGGGATAGGGGTAATCCTCGATCGTCGTCGTAAAGGAACCCAGGCTGACGCGCGTCACGGCGTTGGTCTGACCGGGGAGATACTTGCGGAACCTTTCGCGGCCAGCGACGTCCAGGACAAGGTCGCGCGGGAGCGTCGGGTCGTTCGCCGTCGTGAGGTTCATCACGGAGGAGTCGATGATAAGGAAATGGCCATCCGGGCTGACCCGGTTGAAAATCTCCGCATAAAAGCGCGGGCTGGGACTGTTCATCGAATCGCAGCAGGGCATGCGGAAGGCGACGGGCTTGTTGCCGGGAACCTGGTTCAGCAGGTCGACACACTGCTGATAGGTGTTGGCGGCCGCCGCGAAGTCACCTTTGGCCAGGCAAGGACACGGATGGGCCAGGGTGTGAACTTCGAGAGACACTCCTTCCTTGAGCCAGGCCTGCAACTGCGCATTCGTCGGCGAGACGGCGTTGATCATGATGCTGAGCGGGGCGCGTCCGTCGATTTGCTGAAGGCGCCGGAGAATGGGGCGCAGGAAAGTTTCATAGCGCGGGGTCTCGCGCAAGTCGTCGATGGCCAGGATGACCGCGGCCTCGACGCCCGGTTCGCCGACCCACTGCGGAGTGGTCAGCCGCGGAAAGTGCAGGCCAGGGTAAAAAAGATCGTTCTCGTCCAGGTAAGCCAGGCGATTGGCGTCAGACGAAAACCGGGCCGCGCCCTGGCCCCTGGCCGCCGCGCACCCGCTGAGGAGACAGGCTCCGAGGACCACGCGCCAGAAGACGTTGCCGGGCGCAATCATACGGTGGGGTCAACGCTAGCGTGCACGGCTGACGCCAGCGAGGGAAAAGTGGCGCAGGCTGAATTCAGTCTCCCTTGGATGAAAACTGGCCCTCTCGATTCTTGAAGAGCAGGTTGAAAGTCGTCAGCGAACCGTAGCAACGGGTGATGTATTGTTGCAGTTCCACTTTTTCGCCATCGGGCAGATGCGGGTGGCCATTGATTTTCTGTTCCAGGACTCGCAACTGATTGCGGATGCCAACGAGTTTATGGAAGAACACTTCGAGCGGGACCTCTTTGGTTTGCAAAGTGGGATCAGACGGATGCATGACAAGCCTTCCCTTGTGCCATCGCGTTCCCAGTTCCTCGACCACCACGTTTGGGTTTTCGTATCCCAGCCGGTCGAGAACCGATTCGATGGTGTTGGCGACAAAATGTTTGAGAGGTGATTCCAAACCCGAAACCGTCACACTAGGTTCTGCAGGGATTAATTCGCTCAATTCCGGGTCAATCAGCCGCACAGAGTCTTCAAACCGGATTTCAGCGGTCCGTTCCGCAATCGTCTTGACGGTGCCCACACCGTATTGCGGATGCTTCACTTTGAGTCCGACGGTGAGTGATTGAATTTTCATGGGGGGCCATCCTCTCAGCAATCCGGAGGAAACTCAAAAAATTTGTGTTTCTCCGCGTTACTCCGCTCGATATTCCACCTCCGGCGCCGGCTGTCCGCCTTCGCCGGAATGAGAGCCGATGATTCGGCCATTGGGGTTAAGCAGCACGACGGTGGGCCAGGCCCGCGCGCCGAACAGACGCCAAACCGCGAAATCCTTGTCGTTGACCACCGCATGCTCGATCTCGTAGCGCTCGATGGCCTGCCGAATTGGATCGGTCTGCTTCTCGTTTTCAAACTTCGCCGAGTGCACGCCGATCACGACCAGTTCCCGGCCAGTTTCGTGCCGCATTCCGGACAGAATTTTGCCGACGGCGGGCACGACGAGCGGCAACCGGCGCAAGGCCGATGCGCCTTCGTCGCGCGATGGCCGATGATCAAATTACGACTGTAGGGAATCCAGGTGAAGAGGTAGGCGAAGATGAAAACCGAATCCCGTCGAGAAAGACCGTAAGCCAGGAGGCACCCGGAGCCGCCCAGGCTCAACCACCAGAACGCATCCGGCACCACGACCCTTTTGTGTTTTTCGGTCGCCCACCACTGCACGAAAAAACGTGAAGTAAACAGAATGTTCCCCAGCCAGCCGACGGCCTTCCAGAAATGCCATTCGATGCCGAGGAACGCGACGGCTTGCCCCATCAGTTGCGTGTGCCAGTCCATAGTCGGGTGAGTTAAGCCGCAAGCACCCTGGGAAGACAAGGCGGGAAGGGGGAAGGACCAATGACCAATGAATCACCAACCCCCAATGCCCAAAGCTCGACCAAACAGCCGCAGGGGCCGTCGTGAGCGCCGCCTGGTCATTGGGCATAGGCGATTCTTTGGTCATTGGTCATTGGTCATTGGTCATTTCGGTCCTTGGGTCCTTGGGTCCTCTCAACTTAACTGATGACAAATCCGCCCCGACTGCTCCACCATGGCCGGCGCAGTCGGTGCGGCGGCGCAGGGCGCAGGCGCTGCCCTCGATGGGGTCTCGAAATCCAATGCGATGGAGCACATCGTTGGCCTATGCCAAAACTCATTTTTACGGATACGAAATTTGCCGGCCAGGTCTACCGGCTGATGCTCGAGAAAACCTCGGTCGGGCGAGGCGACCAAAACACGCTGGTGATTCGCGATGATTCGGTCTCGTCGAAGCACTGCGTGATCCTCGTCAACGGCCCGGAAGTGATCGTCCGTGATCTGAACTCGCGCAACGGAACGTTCATCAACGACGCCCGGTTGCGCAACCAGCAGTCCCAGTTGAAATCCGGGCAGACCGTGCGCTTCGGCTCCGTCGAGGCCCGTTTGGAAATCGAACCGGAGTCCGAGGCGCCGGAAGGCACGGAGATCACGGCCGTTTATGCCCATGGCCGAGCGATGCGCGAACAGCGGAGGGCCCAGCGCCAGCCCGCCCCGGCGAACCCTTCCATGCAACTCGAGTCGAATGCTGGCCCCTGCCCGGAAGAGCAGACCGTGCTCATTCCCAAACCGCCAGGGTCGACCCCCGCCCGCCTCCCGTCGCCCGCCGCAGGCGCCGAACCTCCCGCCGGAAAATGGTCCATGGGCAGGACGCTGGTCCTTGCGGCCGCGCTCATCTTCGGCGTGCTGGTTTTGCTTTGGGTGCGGTGGGTCCGGAAATGATCGGTTGCGGTTTCTCGAATGGAGCTCAAACGGCCTTGAGCGCCTCGATCATCTCCAACCGCGAGGCCCGCACTGCGGGCAACAAGCTGCCCAGGATCCCGACGACCAGGGCGAAAATCATACCCATCACGACCAACCGCGGCGTGACCGTGAACTCGAAGACCAGTTCGCTGAACGTCTCCCAACCCATCGTGGCGGTGGCGTAGCCGTTCCAGAGGAACGCGATCCCGCAACCCAGTGCGCCCCCCACCGTGGCGAGCAAGGCGCCTTCCAGGAGCAACGCCACGACGATGGCGCGACGCGGAAAGCCCAGCACGCGCAACGTGCCAATTTCGCGCGTGCGCGCGCCAATCGTGGCGTACATCGTGTTCATGGCCGCGAAAACCGCTCCCACCGACATCATGATGGCGAGAAAGCCGCCCAGCCACTTGATCGGCGCCGCCGTCAAGGTCTGCTTCCGGTAATAATCGACCTCCTTCTCCGCTTTCAGTTTGAATCGGCGATCCTCCTCGAGACGCCGGAGCAGGCGCGGCGCGGCGCGCTCGTCGGCGGGACGGATGATCAGGCTCGAGTAAAGGTCGCGCTCGAAAATCGAGCGACACTCGTCGGCGTCCAGCCAGCACTCGGAGTCGAACGCGCTCCCGCCGCCATCCAGCCAACCGACCACCTTGAAGGAAGCCGTGCCGGCCTTGAAGGATTGACCGATGCCGAAGTTGGCAAAGCGTTTGGCCAACCGGGCGCTGACCACGATCTCGCGCTGGCCCGGGACGAACCAACGGCTCGCGACCATTGGGGGCGGCGGCTGGAATTGCTTGCCCAGGGCGTGGCGCGCGCTGACGATGGCTCGCCAGGGAGCCCAGACATTACTGAGCGAAGCTCGATCGAGGACGACGTTGGTCAGGCCCGGGACCAGCTTCACTTGCGGTCGCAGTTCCAACCCGCGCGGCGTGACGCCACGCAGCAGGACGTTGGCTTCACCACTGCCGTCGTTGCGCGGGAGACTGACCAGGACGAGGACATCGGCAGAAAGAACAGGCTCCCCGTGCTCGTTGCGGGCGATTTCTTCAAAATACTGAATGGCGCGGAGCGTCTCGCGGGAGATCAGGCTGGCGGACTCGGCGGTGGAACCTTTGCGGACCACCAGGATGTTCCGGGGATCACCGGTATGGCCGCTGCTCTTCTCGATGCCCGCCGCGAGCGATTGGAGCAGGACAAAGACGAACACGACCAGCGCGATGCCCAGGACCGTGGCCAGCGTCGAGCGCCAGCGCACCACGACATTGCGGAGACTATAGCGCAACGGCAGGGCCATGGTCAGTCCAGTGTCTTGAGTCCCTCGACCACGCTGGCCCGGGCGACGCCGACCATCGGCACCGCGGCCGAGAGCACCCCCAGCGCCGATGCCACGGTGAAGGCCAACCCCACCATCTGCGGAGTGACTTCCAACACGACGAACAGACCCTTGGTCAACTTCTGGATGTCGACCGTGTGGAACAGCGTCCACGCGCCCCCGGCGCCAAGCAGAGCTCCCATCATGGCCAAACCGAAGCTTTCCGCGAGGATCAACGCGAAGAGTTCGCGGCGCCGGAATCCGAGCGCCTTAAGCACGGCTAATTCCCGGAACCGCTCGCGGATGGCCATGCTCATCGTGCTCACCGTCACCAGGAGCAGCGCGCTCACGACGATCAGGCTGATCCCGCCGATCAGAATCTGGATGTTGGCCCACATCGAAACGAATTCGAGCTGGAAGGCCCGCTCCGTCTCCGCCCGCACCTCGGCACTGGTGTTGGCCAGCGCCCGGTTAATCCGTTCCGTGACGAGCGGCGCCTCTTCGACCGAGGCCGCCCGCGCCCACCAGGTCCCGACGGTGCCGGGATTGCCCAGCGCCTCATCCAGATATTGATGATGGAAAATCACGTTCCGGTCGTCCGCTGTTCCCTGGTAGATCCCGGCGATCTTCAGCTCCAGGTCGCACGGATAGAGCTGGCCGGTGAACTGCATCCGGTCGCCGATCTTCAGCCCATAACGGTCGGCGGTCATCTTGCCGACCAGGGCCGACGTGCGGTCCGCCACCCACGCGGCGAGTTGCTCGGGCGGCACCTTGGCATCGGTGAGCAGGTTGGTGGCCCGCGCCGGATCCACCGCGAACTGCGCGAAACTCGTAAACTTCTCGTCGCCCTTGTAGAGCCCTCCGTAAAAGGTGAAGGGCGTCACGGCCGCGACGCCGGGAATCCGTTCGATCACCTGCAACTGTCGCGCCGGCAGCGGCTGGGCCAGGGAAACTTTGTTGCGGACAACGATCCGCAGAGTGGAACCTTCGTCGTTGATCGGGTGGGTCAGTTCCCGCAAGGCGACTTGCAAGGTCACCAACAAAAACAAGCTCACCGCCACGCTCGACACCGACAGCGCGAAACGGCGCTTGTTGCGCAGGGCATTTTTGGCGATGAACGACGCGGTGGTCACTGGGATTTACGATTTACGATGTACGATGTACGATTTACGAGTTCTAAGTTGCGATTTGCGATCGCGGCCGGGAATTGGCGCTGCGAAGCACCCGTTAATCCGAATTGGCTTTCCCCTGGAGTTGCTCCAGGTTGAGTTCAAGCGCTGGCAGCCCCCGCTTGGGCCCGCCACCGGCAAAGCTGCAAGCGCCACTCACAACCCGTAAATCGTACATCGTAAATCGTAAATCCCCGGTCACGCCATCAGCTCTCCCTTCTCCAAATGGACGGAGCGCGATCCGTAAGCCGCCGCTTTCGGATCGTGGGTCACCATGATGACGGTTTTGCCGATCTGGCGACTGAGCATTTGCAGGATGTCGAGCACTTCATGAGCGGATTGCGAATCGAGGTTGCCGGTCGGTTCGTCGGCGACCATCAGCCGGGGGTCCGTGACGAGGGCCCGGGCGATGGCCACGCGCTGTTCCTGGCCACCGGAAAGCTGTTTCGGCAAGTGCCGGCTCCGGTCGGCCAGGCCGACCAACTCGAGCGCGGTGTTGGCTTGCTTGCGCCGCTCCTGGGCGTTCAGACGGGTGAGGAGCAGGGGCAACTCGACGTTCTCGAATGCCGTCAGCACCGGGATGAGATTGAACGTCTGGAAAACGAAGCCCACGTTCTGGTTCCGCCAGCCGGCCAGGTCTGATTCGCCCAGCTTCATCAGATCGATGTCCTGCACCTGGCAGGTGCCACTGGTGGGCCGATCGATGCCCGCGATGATGTGGAGCAGCGTCGACTTGCCGGAGCCCGACGGCCCCATCAGCGTGAGGAACTCGCCCTCCTGAATGTCGAGGGAGATGTCGTGCAGGGCCACCACGTGGATCTCGCCCTGTCGATAGACTTTCGACAACCCGCGGATGCTGACGATGTTCGGTCCGCTCATCGCCCTGCCACCCGTCAGCCGACGCTGGATTTAGTCAGCACGGGAATGGTGAAGTGGAAGGTCGTGCCTTTGCCCATCCTGGACTCCACCCAGATCCGGCCGCCGTGACGTTCGACAATCTTTTTGCACACCGACAATCCGATCCCCGTGCCCGGGTATTTTTCGCGGCTGTGCAGACGTTGAAAGACGATAAAGATGCGCTGGAAATCCTGCTCGGCGATGCCGATGCCGTTGTCGCGCACCCGGAATTCCCACTCGGCGCCCTTCTTTTCCGCGTCGACGTGGATCCGGGAGGCAGCGTCACCGCGGAACTTGACCGCGTTGCCGATGAGATTCTGGAAGAGCTGGGTGAGTTGCACGATGTCGCCCTTGACCGCGGGCAACGGATCGGAGGTGACCTCGGCGCCACATTCCTCGATGGCGATTTTCAGGTTCGCCAGGGCGTTGGCCAGGACTTCGTCGCAGTCAATGGCCACGAATTCCTTGCCGTGCGTGCCGACGCGCGAGTAAGTCAGCAGGTCGTGGATCAACTGGTGCATGCGTTTGGCTCCGTCGAGGGCGAAGCCGATGAATTCGAGGGCATGGCTGTCCAGTCGCCCTTCATAGCGCTGTCGCAGCAGCTGGAGGTAGTTGTTGATCATGCGAAGCGGCTCCTGCAGGTCGTGCGAGGCCACGTAGGCGAATTGCTCCAAGTCCTCGTTGGAACGCCGCAGTTCCAGGGTGCGCTCGATCACGCGCTGCTCCAGTTCCTCGTTGAGCGCCTTCAGCTCCGCCTCGGCCCGTTGCAGTTGCCCGACGCGTTGCTCCAACGTCGCCGCCATCTCGTCGAAACTCTGCGCGAGCTGGCCGATTTCGCCGGGGCTGGAGTCCACCCCGGAACGGGCCGACAGATCTCCCTGGCACATTTTCCTGGCGGCTGCGACCAGGCCGTGGACCTGGCGGAGGATGAAGATATCACTGCCGGTCCAGGCCGCGCCCAGCGCCAGGATGGAGGCGATGCCCAGAAAGATCAAGTTGAGCACCAGGGTATGGTCGGCCGCCGCGTAAGCCACCTGGATCGGAATCCCCGCGATGACATGCGCATCGGCCAATCCACCCGTCCGGCTCAGGGCAGTGCTGGTGTAAAGTCGTTTCACCCCGTCGAGCCCCGTCCCCACTCCGGTGGCCTCAGCCCCGGACTTGAGAAATTTCATGATGACCGCGCGATTGGTCAGTGATTGGCCAACCCAGTCCTTCTCCGCTTCGCCCACCGCGTAGCGCACCAGCACCGTGCCCTTGCGATCGATCACCGTCAGGGTGGAGCCGTCCGGCAGTTCGGCGCGCGCGGCCAGCTGGTTGAGCCAGTTCAGATCAAGCGCCACGAAGACCACTCCGAAAAACTCCCCGGTGTCCCGGTCGCGGATGGGATGGGCCACGTTCACCGTCGATTTGTGGGTGATGCGCCCGACCTGGTATTCGCCGATGGCGAATTTCTGCGTGTCACGCGCGATGCGGAAATAAGGCCGGTCGCCCAGGTAGACCCGGTTGGTCAGGGGCAAGGCGCTGGCGAACACGTATCCGTCGGGATCGATCGCGCCAATGTTGGCGTAGATGGCGTGGACCTGCAGCAAATTGCGGAATAAGGCCTCGGCCTCCTGGGCGCGTCCGGCCCGGACTTCCTTGAGCTGGGACAGGGTGACGAGCAACTGCCGGGATGCCTCGAGGTGTTGCCGCTGGGCGGCGGCGGCGAACCCGACGACGCGTTGCGCCGCGGAAATGGCCTCCTTCATCGCAATCCGGCGCTGTTCGAACGCGGTGTAAAGCACCAGGCCCAAGGCCGGCAGAATCGCCAGCAGCACCAGCGCCAGCAGGCGCACGCGCAGTTTCGAGAAGAACGGATGCCGCAGGGAAGATTCGGCGCCACTCTTCTTCGAGGCGTCCAGGATTGGTTCATCTTCGCTCATGTTGCCCGGCCGTCCATCACCCCGTCATTCGGTCGGCAGCTTGGCCACCTTCAGCCAGAATTCGTCAATGCAGCGAATCACGCGGTTGAACTGCTCCCAGTCGGTCGGCTTGGAGACGTAGCAATTGGCGTTCAGATCGTAGGCCCGCAGGATGTCTTCATCAGCCTGCGAAGTCGTCAAAATGACCACCGGGATGCGGCGCAGTGTAGCATCGGATTTGATTTCGGCCAGAACTTCCCGCCCGTCTTTGCAGGGGAGGTTCAAATCCAGCAGGATCAGATCGGGGCGAGTGGCTTCGGCATGGGCGCCGACGCGGCGCAGGAATTCGAGGGCCTGGACGCCGTTGGTCACGTGCGACAGGCGGTTGGGCATGCCCGCCTGGCGCAATGCCTCCAGGGTAAGCCGGGCGTCGCCCGGATTGTCTTCCACGAGCAGGATATGGATTTTGCGTCCGTTCATCAGGCCGAGTCCGGTTGGTTGGTTTGCACTTTCATTCTACTGCCGCAGGCCCCAACGAACACTCGCGCGGCCTGCTCCGACCGCCGAAGTCCGGGGTCCGAGCCCGGGTCTGTCGGACGCGCCGGCCGCCTAGGCCGACGGCAGTTTCACAATCGTCAGCCAGAAATCCTCGATGGTCCTGACCACTTTGATGAACTGATCCAGGTCCACCGGTTTGGAGATGTAACAATTGGCACTGAGGTGATAGGCCCGGAGGATGTCTTCCTCCGCTTGGGAGGTGGTGAGGATCACGACGGGAATGCGCTTCAGCTTGTCGTCGGTCTTGATCTCGGAGAGGACTTCGCGGCCGTCTTTCCGCGGCAAATTCAAATCGAGCAGGATGAGATCGGGGCGCGCCGCTTTGTCGAACTGGCCCTCCCGCCGCAGGTAGGCGAGAGCCTCGACGCCGTCGGCGATCCAGGTCAGATGGTTGGTCACTTTGGCGTCGCGCAATGCCTCCCTGGCCAGACGGGCATCGCCGGCGTTGTCTTCGATGAGCAGGATCTCAATGGGTTTGGTCTCGTTCATAACCGCGGCCGGTCTGGTCGGCCACTTGTGCCAGTGTGCGAGTTCAGCGGCGTCGTTTCAACCCGAAACTCGGCCGGGAAGGCGCGCCAACGCCCAGGCTTGCCTTCTGGACACCGCGGAGGTTGACTCTGCCTATCCAGTGTGAATGGAAGAGAGACCGGCTTATGGCAGGACACAGCAAATGGGCGAAGGTGAAACACTTCAAGGGGGCGATCGACGCCAAGCGCGGCAAAATCTTCGCGAAACTGAGCAAGGAAATCACCATCGCCGCCAAGATCGGCGGGGGCGACCCCGGGATGAACCCGCGGCTGCGCCTGGCCCTGCTCAAAAGCCGGGCGGCGAACATGCCGAATGACAACGTGGAGCGGGCCATCAATCGGGGCACCGGCGGAGGAGATCAGGTCACTTACGAAGACCTCACTTACGAAGCCTACGGCCCTCATGGGGTCGCCTTGCTCATCGAACTGAGCACCGACAACCGCAACCGGACGGCGGCGGAAATTCGCAGCCTGCTGAGCAAGCACGGCGGCACCATCGCCGGCGCGGGCTCCGTCACCCGCCTGTTCCAGCGCAAGGGCCAGATCATTGTCCCGCGGGAGGCCGCCAGCGAAACGGAGCTCCTGGAGGTCGCTCTCGAAGCCGGGGCGCAGGATTTCCAGGCCGAGCCGGAGGGCTACGAGATTCTGACGGAGCCCGCGAATTTTGAGGCGGTGCACAAGGCGATGGAAGCCAAAGGGATCAAGCCCGCCGCCGCCGGAGTCACGCCGTTGCCCATCATCAAGGTCCCGCTGGAGGACCCCGCCGCCATCGCCGCTGTCAGCAGGCTGACCGAGGCCATCGAGGAGCACGACGACGTCAAAGAAGTGTATTCCACGGCCGAGTTCCGGGGGCCGGAGCGGAGGCCGTGAAGGCGCCATTCCTGAGAGCGGACAGGGATTCCTGTCCAAACTCCAGTCCCTCCAGTCGCCTTGCGTCGAACCGGCGGCGCCGGCGCCAAAACGTCCTGGGGCTGCGAAATTGAAACGCGCAAAGCAACGATGACGTCGCCACCCCCATCACCGGCCGCGCGGCTGTTGCTTTGGCTGGCCAACGCGATTTACCGGCGCCGCGCCTGGTTCGGCTGGCCCCATCTGGCCGTGGTGGCCTTCTGCCTCTTCGTCACCGTCGTCAAGCCTCGACTCCAGTTCAATACCGACCGCAATGCCCTGGTGGGAGGCGAGAAGGAATATCATCATGTTTTCCTCCAATTCAAAAAGGAGTTCCCGGTGGAAGACGACATCGTGGTGGTGGTGGAGAGCGAGCAGATGGAAAAGAACCGCCAGTTCGTGGAACGGTTGGGGGCAAAGCTCGAAGCGGACACCAACCTTTTCACGCACGTCTTTTACAAAGGGGACTTGAAGATGATGGGGCGAAAGGCGCTGCTGTTCGTTTCGGAAGAGGACCTCAAAGAGCTGAAGAAAACGCTGCAGGATTTCCGCCCTTTCCTGCTGGAGTTCACCAAAGCCACCAACCTGGTCACGCTTTTCAACCTGGTGAATTACCAGATCTCCCACGCCCGCGAGGAGGAAAACGATGAAAACCAGTCGCTGGTCAAAGCCTTGCCCGCCCTCGAGCGCATCGTCGACCAGGCCACCGATGGGTTGCTGCGCGTCGGAGTGCCGCCCTCCCCGGGCATCAACGCGCTCTTCGACGGCGGACAGCAGGCCGAACAGCAGCTCTACATCACCTTCAACAACGGCCGGATTTACCTGGTGTCGGCCCAGGCGGTCTCGGAAGCCAAACGCGGAGAGGCGGTCGAAAAACTCCGGCAGTTGGTCTCGGAAACCGAAGTCGAAGTGCCCGGCATGAACGTCGGCATCACCGGCGAACCGGTCCTGGAATACGATGAGATGCTCCAGTCCCAGAAGGACACGACCGTCGCCACGATCGTGTCGCTCATCCTGGTTGCGCTGATTTTTGTCTATGGTTACCACGAGACCGGACGCCCGCTCAAAGCGACGTTCTGCCTGTTGGTGGGACTGGCCTACACCATGGGGTTCACCACCCTCACGGTCGGGCATCTGAACATTCTGACGATCACCTTCGTGCCGATCCTGATCGGCCTGGCCATCGATTTCGGCGTGCACTTGATCACCCGCTACGAAGAAGAGTTGCGCCGCGGCCGCAGCCAGAAGGACGCGCTGGAGAAGGCCGTGGTGAACACGGGCATGGGCATTTTCACGGGAGCCTTCACCACCGCGGGCGCGTTCTTTGCCATGGCCTTCACGGATTTTGACGGGATCAAGGAGATGGGGATCATTTGCGGCGGCGGCCTGCTCGTTTCCCTGGTCCCCATGATGACGCTCTTGCCGGTCTTGCTCTTGCGCGGCAGGCAGAACGTGCTGGACCACCAGCTCGGCCCGGTGCTCGAGAGCCAAGCCGCCGCGGAAGTCGATCGAAGGGCGCGGATCGAGAACTTCTGGCTGCGACGGCCGGTTATGGTCGTGGTCGTGGTCGTGATCCTCACGGCACTGGCGCTGATTCCGCTGCGAAAGGTGACGTTCGATTACAACTTGCTGCACATGCAGAGCAAAGGACTGCCGGCCGTGGTGTTTCAGGACAAGCTGATCCATTCCTCGACCCGGTCGGTGCTCTTCGGCGCCATCGTGGCCACGAACCTGACGCAGGCCACCAACCTGATCGTCATCCTCACCAACCTGCCCACCGTCGCCGCGGTGGATTCGATGGCCCCATACCTGACCCAGGACGTCACCGGCAAATTGAAGCTGCTCAGTGAAATCAAACAGTTGGCCTCGGAAATTCACTTCCCGCCGGTCGACCCGCGCCCGGTCGATGTCAAGGAGCTCGACCAGGCTTTATTCTCGTTTAACGGCTACCTTGGCCTGATCGCCAAAAAGGTCGAGACCAACGATGTCAAACTCCACGATCAAGTCGTCTCGCTGCGACAGTCCGTCAGCGCGCTGCGCCAGCGGTTGCTGCTGGACGATCGGAGCACGACCGCCGACAAGCTGGCGCAGTTCCAGCAGGCCCTGTTCAACGACGTGGGCGAAACCTTCGCCGCGATCCAACAGCAGGACGACCGCGGCTCTCTCACGGTCGACGACCTTCCCCCGACGCTGCGCAACCGCTTCATCGGCGTGACCGGCAAACACCTGCTGCAGGTCTATCCCAAGTACGATGTCTGGGAACGCAAATACCAGGAGGAGTTCGTCGCCGATCTGCGCAAGGTGGATCCGCACGCGACGGGCACGCCGGTGCAGTTGCTCGAATACACCACGCTGCTCAAGCAGAGTTTTGAGGAGGCCGCCCGCTACTCGCTCATCGCCATTGCCATCCTCGTCTTTATTCACTTTCGCAAAGTCACGTGTGTGATCCTGTCGCTGGTTCCGGTCGGCCTGGGCTTCGTGTGGATGGTGGGATGGATGGGGTTGTTCGGCCTGCTCTTCAATCCAGCCAACATCATGACGTTGCCGCTGGTCGTCGGCATCGGGGTCACCAACGGGATTCACATCCTGAACCGATTCGCGGAGGAACATCACCCGAGCATCCTCGCCAAGAGCACCGGCAAAGCGGTGCTGGTGTCTGGACTGACCACCATCGCGGGGTTCGGCAGCCTGATCGTCGCCAAACATCAAGGCATCGCGAGTCTCGGCTACATCATGGCCACCGGCACGGCGACGTGCATGTTCATTGGTCTGACCTTCCTGCCGGCTCTGCTTAACATCTTGAACAAACGCGGATGGACGATACAAAAAACCCAGCGCGACAATGCACAATCGACGCTGGGTCGGGAGGAACCGAGGTAAAAACCTCAAGTCTTGTGGGAGCTTAATCCAGCTCATTAGAATGTCAACTCTATGTTAAAGGAGTCTATTCTGGAGGAACTACAGCCGCGTTAACGATATCGGCCGCGGCGGCGCCTTTTCGCTCCTTTCTTGTTCCTCACTCTACCCCAAGCTGTTTATAGTCCTGTCCCGTCGCATGTTAAGTCCCAAGACATTCCTCTGCCCACGCCGCTGCCTTTGGCTCCTTCCCTTTTTCTGCCTCCACCTCAGCCGCGCCGACGACTCCTCCTTTGGGCCGCTTTTCCAACAGTTCGGCCTGACCCTTGACTCCGGTCATCGGAGCGAAGCTTTGGGGCCTTTCTACTATGATCAAGAAATTGGAAAAGGCGAAAAAGCAACGCGTCTCTGGGCCATGCCTCCCCTCTTTTCTTATTCGCGCAACGAGGACCTCGACTACGAAACCTTCGACTTTATCTGGAAGGTCCTCACCTTCGACCGCTACGGTGACGAATACCGGTGGCAGGTCCTCCAGCTGTTCAGCTTCGCCGGGGGCGGCACCCAATCGGAAACCAACCTCCATCGGACGACGCTTTTTCCGATCTATTTTCAGCAGCGGTCCAAGATCCCTGAAAAAAATTACACCGCGCTCGTGCCGATCTACGGGACGATCAAGCAGCGGCTTTTTCGCGACGAGATCAAATTTGTGCTCTTTCCGCTCTACGGCCAGAGCCGCAAGCGTGATGTCGTCACCGACAACTATCTCTACCCGGTCTTCCATTACCGCCACGGCGAGGGTCTGAGAGGTTGGCAGGTCTGGCCTTTGCTCGGCAACGAGCACAAGGAGGTCACGACGATCACCAACGGCTGGGGAGATGTGGAGACCAATGGTGGGCACGACAAGTTTTTTGCGCTCTGGCCGTTCTTCTTCAACCAGCGTTCCGGGATCGGGACCGGGCCGATGGCGCATCAACAGGCGCTGATTCCGTTCTACAATTACCTGCGCTCACCGGCACGCGACTCGACCTCCTACCTGTGGCCGCTCGGCGTGACGCACACCGAAGACCGCGAAAAGCACTATGTGGAATGGGGTGCGCCCTGGCCCCTGGTGGTCTTCGCGCGCGGCACAGGAAAAAACACCAGCCGCATCTGGCCGCTTTTCAGCCACGCCCGCGGCGCGACTCAGACCAGCGACTGGTATCTTTGGCCGGTTTACAAGTATAATCGGCTCCACTCCGATCCGCTCGATCGTGAGCGGACGCGCGTTTTGTTCTTTCTCTTTTCCCACGTCTCGATGAAGAACACGGAAACCGGCGCGCGCCTGCGACAGGTCGATCTTTGGCCGCTCTTCACGGCGCGGCGCGATCTCGAGGGGAAAAGCCGCCTGCAAATCCTGGCCCCGCTCGAACCGATTCTCCAAAACAACGCCACCGTCGAGCGCGACCTGTCCCCGCTCTGGTCGCTTTGGCGCTCCGAGCGAAACGCGCAGACCGGGGCGACCAGCCAGTCGCTCCTGTGGAACCTCTATCGTCGCGACACCACGCCGGAATGGAAAAAATGCTCGCTCCTCTTCGGCTTTTTTCAGTATCAATCCGGCCCTGAAGGCAGGCGCTGGCGCGTCTTTTACCTCCCGTTGGGGAAGTCACCGGCCGCCGACGGGCCCGCATCCAGGTAAGCTATGTTTCAAAACATCGGCGAAATGATAGTCCTGCTCTGGCGCACCATCCGGGCGCTGCCGCAGATCTTCCATCAACGTCATAAAGTCTTCGATCAACTCTTCGAGATCGGCAACGCCAGTCTGCTCATGGCGTGCGTGCTCTCCCTCTTCATCGGCGGCGTCATCGCGCTGCAGACCGGCCCGGTGCTCGCCGAACGGGGCCTCTCCAGCGCGATTGGCGGGTTGGTCGGCCTGTCGGTCTGCAAGGAACTGGCGCCGGTCATGATGGCCGTGCTCATCGCCGGCCGCATCGGTTCGGCCATGGCCGCGGAGATCGGTTCCATGCGCGTCTACCAGGAAATTGACGCGCTGCGCACCATGAATATCAACCCGGTGCATTACCTCGTCCTGCCGCGCATCGTCGCCATCTCCATTTCTCTTCCCGTCCTGGTTTTGTTCGCCATCCTGGTGGGCTGGTTCGGCGGCGGCATGGTGGCCGTGATGAACCAAAAGATCGCCATCACGTTCCAATCCTTCTTTGTCAACTTGCGACTGGTGGTCGACCTGGGCGACGTCCTCAACGGTCTGTTCAAGAGCGCGGTCTTCGCCGTCGTCATCGGCACGGTCTGTTGTCATCAGGGACTCGTCACCATCGGCGGACCGCGCGGCATCGGACGCTCCGTGACCAAGGCGGTGGTGAATTCGATCGTCTTGATCCTGATCCTCGATTACTTCCTCACCCGCTTCCTGCTCTATTTCGAGAAATGAGCAACGCCCCTTCAACGCCGCCGCCGCAACATCAAGGTGTCAGTGTCCGGGTGCAAGGACTGCGCAAAAGTTATGCCGGCGTGCCGGTGCTCAAAGGGATCACCTTTGAAGTCCAAAGAAGCGAGGTGTTTGTCATCATGGGTCCCAGTGGCAGCGGCAAAAGCGTCCTCCTCAAGCACATTATCGGGCTCGAGACGCCCGACGAAGGCGACATCCTGATCGAAAGCGAACCGATCCACAAACCGGGCGTGATGGACAAATATCGCCTGGCGCTCGTCTTTCAATCCGGCGCCCTGCTCAACTCGCTGACGGTCCTGGAAAACGTCGGCCTCTACCTCTCCGAACATCGCCTCAAGAAACCCGAGGAGATCGAACGCATCGCGATCGAGAAGTTGGAGTTCCTTGGCCTCAAGAACGTCAAGGATCGCAACCCCAGCGAACTCTCCGGCGGCATGAAAAAGCGGGTGGCCATCGCCCGCGCCCTGGTGATCGAGCCGCAACTGATCCTCTACGACGAACCCACCAGCGAACTCGACCCGCTCAGCGCTGTCGTCATCGGCGAAGAAATCCTGAACCTGAAAAGGCGCATCCACGTCACCTCCATCGTCGTGACCCATGATCGCGACCTGGCCTTCGGGATTGCCGACCGCCTCGCCATGATGCACGAGGGCCAAATCCTGGCCATCGGCACCGTGGACGAAATCAAGCGCAACAACCATCCGGTCATCCACCGCTTTCTCAACGCCGACTTCAATCCCAACCATCCCCACGAGTAACCATGAAAAACACCCTCGAAACCCGGCTCGGAATCTTCTTCGCCCTCGCCCTGGTGGTCGCCATGATCATCCTCGAAATGATCGGCGCCGCCGACTTCTTCAAGGGCGGCTACAAAATCAGCGCCAGCTTCAAGTCCGCCCAGGAACTCAAGAAGGGCGACCTGGTGAAAATGGCCGGCGTCGAGATCGGGCGCGTCGAAAACATCGAGTTGGAAAACGCCCGCGCCAAGGTCACGATGAAGATCCAGGCCAAGTACAAGATCAAGACCGACGCCAAGGCCCTCGTCAAGTTCACCGGCTTGATGGGCCAGAATTTCGTCGGCATCGAGGGTGGCTCCGCCACCGCGCCGGACATCGAGTCCGGCTCCATCGAGACCGCCGAGCAGCCCGATCTCAGCGCGCTCATGGCCAAACTCGAAGGGGTGGCCGGGGGGATCGAGAACCTGACCAAAAGCTTCAGCACCGACAACATCAGCACCTTGCTCGGCCCACTCACCGACTTCGTCAAGCAGAACAGCGCCCCGCTCACCGCCATGATCGCCAATATGAAAACCGTCTCCGACAACATCGTCCAGGGACGCGGCACGGTCGGCAAGCTCGTCACCGACGACGCCTTCTACAACGCCGCCTACACGACTGTGACCAATCTCGAGACGGCCAGCGCCGACCTCAAGAGTCTCAGCTCCCAAGCCGAGGGCATGATGGGCGATATGCGCGAGGTTATCCATCAGGTCAACAGCGGCAAAGGTACCCTCGGCAAAGTGGTCAAGGAGGAGACACTCTACAACGAGACGACCACGCTCATGACCAACCTCCGCGAGATCTCCGAGAAACTGAACCACGGCCAGGGCACCGTCGGCAAACTCATCAATGACGATGCCTTCATCAAGAACGCCAAGCTCACTCTCCAAAAGCTGGACAAGGCCACCGACTCGCTCGAAGACCAGGGCCCTTTGAGTGTTCTGGGGTTGGTGATTGGCAGCTTGTTTTGAGGGTTCCAGGTTCGAAGTTCAAAGTTCAAAGTTCGAAGTTCGGAGTTCATTCTTCGCTTGTGATCGTGGAGAGTCTCCACGGTTTATTGACCGAGCCTTGTGACCATGAACCTCGTAGCAGCCAACGTGAGTCGGCTCTGATCTCTGTGGGCGATGGCCCGCACTGGTGAGAAATGATCCGGCTCACGCCGGATGCTCCGAGGTTCAGGATCAGGGGGCAGGAGGCAGGAGGCAGGAGGCAGGGAGGCAGTAATCAGTGAATCAGTAATCAGTGGGTCAGTAATCAGTGGGTCAGTAATCAGTGGGTCAGTAATCAGCGGGTCAGTAATCAGTAAGCTGCCAACCGTGGTC
>WNGF01003920.1_pt1 | contig 42011 bp, 43 predicted proteins | sample 5400641 | NCBI WGS metagenome assembly WNGF01 (sample SAMN13153371, study PRJNA577476) | soil metagenome | isolation source: 80 cm soil or saprolite under grassland replicate 2 | place: USA:California | collected 2016-06-15 | reverse complement strand
CTACGAAGAGACGGGCGTCGCCGTCGGGAGCGGTGAGATAGACGGGAGAGTTGAACCCGCTCGCTACTTCCTCGACGCCGAGCGTTACTCCCTGCGACGGAGACGGATTCCCGGAAGCCGGGCGGGCTACGGCGATTTTTCTCGAGCCGGACGCAAGGGTGTCCGCGCCGCGCGGCTGGGCGCCGCAGAAAAGCGAGACAAGAATCGCGAATGCAGCGTTGACGCGCGTCATTGATTTCCCCATCGCCGCAGCTAGCCTGGAACGACCTTGTAAACGATTCCGTTGGCTGTAAGAATGTACATCTCGCCGGAATCATCGCGCCCGAACGAAAGAACCGGCCCAAGGCCAATGATTCCCCAGTCGTGCTGCGCGGTGATCTGGCCGTTTTCAAGCTTGACGCTGCGAAGCCAGCGAGCGCAGTAGTCGGAGTAAAAGTACTCTCCCGATATTCCCGAGATTTGAGCTCCGCGATAGACGTAACCGCCGATGATGGAGCACTGGCCGGATGAATGGTCGTACGTGAGAACCGGAAGCTGCAATCCGGTCTGCGTGCACGACGAAGCGTTGTAGCAAGAACTGCCTTCCATGATGTTCCACCCGTAGTTCACTCCGCCCCGGGTCGCCGAAACAGCGTCGATCTCCTCGAAGGCATTCTGCCCGACGTCGGCGATGTAGAGAGTCCCATTGTCGAAAGTGTAGCGCCACGGGTTTCGCAGCCCGTACGCCCAGATCTCGCCGCGCCTCCCGGTTTGTCCGGCGAACGGATTGTCGCCCGGGATCGCGTATGGCGAGCCGGCATCGACGTCGATCCGCAGCAGCTTACCGAGCAGCACGTTCGTGTTCTGGGCGTTGTTGGACGGATCACCTCCGCCTCCCCCGTCGCCAAGGCCGAGATAGAGCTTCCCATCAGGACCGAACAACGCCAGCCCGCCGTTGTGGTTGTTGTTGACGGGGTGTGCGACGCGGAGAATCAGTGTCGCGCTCGCGGGATCCGCGACATTCGGATCGCTCGACACGGTGTACCGCTCGACGGTGATGTCGCCATTGACGTCCGTGTAGTAAACATAAAAAAAGCCGTTGTTCACGTACTTCGGATGAAACGCGACACTGAGCAGCCCGCGCTCTCCGCCGTTCAGGACTTTTGCGGTGATGTCGAGAAACGACCGCATCACGAGCGCGCCGTTCTGAATTATTTGAATGCGGCCTGGCTGCTCGACGACGAAAAGTCGTGCGTCGCCGGGAGGTGAAATCAGGTAATCCGGGTTTGACAGCCCGCTCGCGATCTGCTGCACGGCGAGCTTGACGGTTCCCGACGGCGGAACGACAGGAGCAGTCGCATCACTTCCGCCGCCGCACGCCATCACGAGAATCGGAATGAGCGCGCGCGCACCGCCTTTCACGCCTGCTTCTCCTTCGCTTCGACCATCGCGATCGGGTCGCGCGCGGCAGGCGGCTCTTCCGCAACATCCACCTTCCGATAGTGCTGCTTCGGATCGAGCGCATCGCGCAGCGCGTCGCCGAGGAGATTGAACCCGAGCACCGCGAGACCGATCGCGATTCCCGGAAAGACAGAAGTCCACGGCGAGTGACGAAGCTGATCGAGGTCCCTACCGTCGGCAATCATCGAGCCCCAGCTCGGCGCCGGAGGGGGAACGCCGAGTCCGAGGAATGAGAGCGCCGCCTCTGCCATGATCGCTCCCGCTACACCGAGCGTCGCCGCGATCACGACGGGCGCGATGACGTTCGGAAGAACATGCTGGCGCATTATTCGGAGGTCGCCCGCACCGAGCGCTCGTATCGCCTGGACGTACTCGAGCTGGCGCACGACGAGCACCTGTCCGCGAACGAGGCGGGCCATTCCCGCCCAGCCGACGACGCCGATCGTCGCAAAGACCACCGTCATCGACGGCTGAAGCGCCGCGACCATCGCGATGAGGAGAAGCAGCGTCGGGAACGCGAGAGTGACGTCGGCGAGGCGCATGATCACTTCGTCCACCCATCTGCCGTAAAAGCCGGCGAGCATTCCGAGAGTGACGCCGAGGAGCAGCGCTATTCCCTGCGAGATGAAGCCGACGGAGAGCGACACTCTCGCGCCGTAAACGAGACGCGACCAGATGTCGCGCCCTTGTATGTCGGTGCCAAGCAAATGCGCCGCCGACGGTCTCTGGAGCAGATGATTGAGATCGATCGCAATCGGACTCTGACGCGCGAGAAAGGGGGCAAGGAGGGCGGCCAGTCCCATCACGATCACGATGATGAGCCCGAGCCGCGCGCGATTGTCGCGGAAGAAGCGCCGACGCTGACCGGGATCGAGCACGTCAGCTCCTAGAGCGTCGGGTCGCGCAAATTCGCCGGCGTCTCCGGTGGCTGGCGCCGCCAGCGGCGATGCTGCCAGAAGTACTGCTCCGGCTCGGCGCGCACCCACTTCTCGAGAATCTGCGTGAATCGCGCAACGATGGCGTCAACATTCTGCTCCCTGTCGCCGGTGGATGGCGCGTCAACCGGCTCGACGACGATGCGATATTTGCCGCTCGGCTTTCGCAGAGCGACGACAAAAAGTACCGGGACATTGAATCGCAAGGCGAATACCGCCGCGCCCCTCGGAGTTTTGGCGGGCCGTCCGAAGAAGGGAACGAATGTTGACGCGAGTCCCATCACACCCTGATCGGCAACGAACGCGACCGCCCTGCCCGCGCGCAGCGAACGGGGCGTGCGTTTCACCGCGTCCGTATCCTTCACGACCACCATTCCGATCTGTTCGCGCGTGTGATTCAGGTACTTGTCGAAGATGGGATTGGCCATCTCGCGCGCGATGACGTCGATCGGAATTCCGCGCGCCGCCACGTACGCGCCAGCCAGCTCCCAGTTCCCGATGTGGCCAGTGACGAGAATGGCGCCCAGCTTCTTCGACATCACCTGCTCGACGTGATGCCAGCCCTCGACGCTCTCGACGAGCTCGAGCAATCCGTCCCTGCCAAGCGTATCGAGAAGCGCGGTTTCAATCGCGCTCCGCCCCAGGTGACGGAAGGAAGCAATCGCGACGCGCTTCACTTTTCTCGGCGGCCATTCAGGAAACGCGGCGGCGATCTGCCGGTCGACTACATGCCTCCGGATACCCAGCGGGCGATAGCCCAATGCGCCCAGGCTGGCGCCGACTCTCCCCGCACGCTCCCAGCTGAGCGCTCTGAGCGCGGTTATCGTCGCGCGGAGCGAGTAGTACTCGGCGCGATGGGCAAGTGTGGCTGTCATCGGCGGCTCAAGATGCGACGCCTGTGCCACCGCCGCCAATTACCCGATACGTAAATTCGCGGGTATCGCGCGCGACTCGCTCCCAGTTGTAATAGGTCTCCACAGCGCGGCGGCCGGCTGCTCCCATCTTTAAACGCAGCTCTTCGTCGACGAGCAACGTGCGAACCGCGGAAGCGATCGCGTCGACGTTTTCCGGAGGAACGAGAATTCCAGTCTCGTCGTCGCGAACCGCGGAGCGCACGCCGCCGGAGTCGCCGGCCACCGACGGAATTCCGGACGCTGCCGCTTCGAGAAACGCGATGCCATACCCTTCGGCGTTTATCTCCCGATCGATGCGCGAGGGGCCGAGATACAAATCCGCGGTCGCGTACGCTTCGGGCAGCTCGTCGTCGCGCATCGGTCCGACAAATCCAACGCGGTCCTCGACGTCGAGCTCGCGCGCGAGGTCGCGCAGCCGCGTCTCATCGTGGCCTTCGCCGATGAGGATGTATCGAAGGTCGGGGAATTGATGCTTCAGCACCGCGAGCGCGCGGATGCCCATGTCCTGCCCCTTGTGGGGAACGAGCCGCGCTACTGTGAGCATGACGAACGAATCTTCGACGCCCCAGCGGCGCCGGAGGGCGCCCGTGTCACGCCGAGGATTGAATTGAACGGGATCGGTGCCGAGGCCGAGCGCGGCAACAGGCGGTGCATTCCTGACTCCGACGAGAGAAAGAACTTCGCGCGAAAGCTCGGCAACCCACTCCGATGTCGCGACGATTCCGGCGGCGTCGGCGAGAATCTTCCGGGCGGAAGCGCGTTTCGCCGCGCTCTCCGCAGTTTTTTTGCGCTCACGGAGCAGGTCGCCGCCATTTACGTAGAGCAGGTACGGTTTTTTTCGAAGCAGATGCACGGCCGATACCGCGTAGCCGACAGGACGAATGTTGCCGCAGTGTAGAACCTCGAATCGCGCCCCCTTTGGCGACGCGAGCCATGCCGCCCACCGCATCTGGTTCGCGAACCTGTTGGCACGATTGAACGCGAACGGCTGACGATAGATTGCGTAGGGCTCACTGTCGTCGAACGACTTCGCGCCGGGGGCCGCGACGGTCGAGACCGCCATCGTCGTGTCTTCGCCGTCACCGAACCTTCGGCAGAGCTCGAGGTGGCGTCGCGCCATTCCGCCGAGGTCGGGCGCGTAATCCTGGGTGACGAATAAATGTCTCACGCGGACGCGAGCGGATTCGTCCACGCTTCTCCGCTGAGGAGATTCGCGATCCGCTGATCGTAGGTGTGATTCGCGCGAACGAAGCGCTCCCCGTACACCCTGATGCGAGTCCGCGCGGCATCGTCGCTCAGATATCGATCGCACAGCTCGACGCACGACGCGGCGTCATCATACCATGCGCAGTGCTCGCCATCCCGGAGCATCGCTCGTATTCCCGGCGTTCCCTGCCCCAGATAAAAAGCGCCCGCGAGAATCACCATCCACGTTCTGTCGGAGGTGTAATTCGTTCCTCCCTCGGCGATCGCGGGATTGATTCCGAGCGAAATCTTCGAGCTCGAGCAGACGGCCGCGAACTTTTTTCCCTCTACCGGCTTCCCCGTCCAATTCAGAGCCTCTCGCCATTCGTCCCATCCGAGGCCCCAAACGCGAACGTCGTGCTTCTTCGCCACCTCCAGGAGTATCGCCGCGCGCGCGGGGTCGTAGCCGGTGCCGATGAAAGTGACGTCCGATGCGAAACGCGGATCATGCGGCACCGGACGAATGTCCGCGTCGCCGGCTGCCGGCAGATACTTCGCATTGAGGCCGTGCGCGCGCCATTTGTCATCGAACCCGGTGATGAAAAACGTGCGCGCCAGTTTTCCAATCTTTACGACGTGGGCGATGTCGGGTCTATCGGTATGACCGTGCCACTGCGGGTCGTGATACCACATCGCGTTCGGCTTGTCGCGGATGATTGTCGCGACAGTTTCCGGATCCAGCGCGAGACACTTGGAGAGAAACACAAAATCCGGCCGGAACCGTTTCGTGTGGAAGAGCGCCCATCGCTGCGTCATCCGGCGTCCGATGAGCCGTTTGGCGCGGCGGTCATCGATCAGAAGAGTCGTGTGCCCCGCGCGATGGAGCGCCCGCTCCGTCGCGCGCTCCATCCGCCACGGATGATCGCTGCCGATGACGAGAATTCTCAATGCTCTTACTTGGCGCTCATCGACCAGAGTCGGACGTACTTCGCCATTACGCTCGCGGCGGCGAGAGAGGCGAGAATGAGGCCCCGCCCTCCGTCCATCCAACCGCCGCGCAAAACGTACATCGAGACGAACCTCGCCGGCGGATGGAGAATCACGGGGACGACGCTCACCCGGTGCCCGCGCGCAAAGTTCTGCTCGGCCCACTGCCGGCTGTAGCGAACGAACTTGTCGAAGTAGTTGTCCAGTGTGACGTAGGTGTAATGGATCAGCGCGCCACGCGTGACGCCAACGCGTCCGGAATAATGGACTCCCTCATGAACGTGGTTCGAGTCGTAGCGCAATGTGCTGGAAAAGAATCGGACCGGCCTGTCGCTCTCCCAGCCGCCGTGACGAATCTCCTTCCCAAGAAAGAAATTCCGGCGCGGAACGCGGTACGCCTCGTGGCGCGGACCATCGCTGAGCATCTGCCGGATCTCGGTGGCGAGCTCGGGCGTGCACCGTTCATCGGCATCGAGCACGAGAATCCATGGATTCTTCGCGATCTCTATCCCGGCGTTGCGAGCGAGGCCGATCGTTTTGAATGGGGGATTGATCACCGTAGCACCTGCGCGTCCGGCGCGGTCGGCCGTGTCGTCGGTCGATCCATTCTCGACGACGATTGTCTCCAACGCCCACGCAACGGTCGCGAGACATTCCTCGATGTTCGCGGACTCATTCCGCGCCGCGATCACCACCGTGACGGCTGCGCGGCCCTGGTTCATTATCCGGCTCCCTTGCGACGCGTGCGTCTCTGCGCGATCTCCGCGGCTTGCGCGAATCCTTCGACCATCCCGGACTCGGAAAAATCACGCGCAACGCGCGTACGCGCGGCGCGCCCCATCGCAAGCCGATTCTCTTCATGCGCGAGAAGACCGGAAACGGCGGCTGCCGTCGCGGCGGAATCATCCACCGGGTAGAGCGTCCCGCTGATCCCGTTCGCGACGTAGTGCTGTGCGACGCCAGCCTCGCTCGCGAGAAGCGGCTTCGCGAGAGCCATCAGATCCAGAATGCCATACGCGGCGGTGTCTCCTTCGGCGACAACCCAGCCGAGCACCGCGTCGCGCATCAAGGCGACCTGGTCGTCGCGCTCGCCGAGGAAGCTGACGAGGTGCAGAATGCGAAGCGCCGATGCCTGCATGCGCAGGTCTTCGTGATCGGAGCCAGCCCCTACAATTAGAAGACGCAGCGCGGGATGCCGTGGAGCGAGCATCGAGATGCAGCGGATCGCGGTTGCGGCGCGGCCGCGCGACGATGGGTCGTAAACGCAGACGATGTACTTCGGCGTCTCCCGTCCGGCGCTGTCCGGCTCCTGAAGATTCGACGTCGGACTCTCATCATGCGGGTAGTCTTCGACATTGACGCCGAGCTCGGCGACGGCGCTAGTGAGCGAGCTCAATGGAACGACGGCCGCATTTCTGTCCGACTCGCTCGCGAAGAGATAAACCGTATTCGCGAGCCGCGACGCGATTCGCCCGGACAGGCTCATTTCCAGGCGCACGCCGGTCGGCGTCCGCCGAACCACCGAGCCGCGCCGCGCAAGCCAGCAAGTCGTCGCCGCTATCAAATGCTCACGATCGGTTGTGACGAAAACCGCGTCGAGGTCCCAGCGCCGAAAGAGCTTGCGAAGGCGGCGGGCGGCGAAGAACCAGAATCCTCCGGTGTCGAACGCGATGACGTCGTATGCAAGGTCATGCTCTTCTCCATTCGCTTTCTTTCTTCGTACGCTCAGCCCGAGCTCGACGTTGGAGTCCGCTGGGGCGAGCAGCGTCACCTTCCAGCCGCGCTCCGCCAGCGCTGCGCCGGCGCGACCAAACGCCCGCGCGGTGCCCGACCATTCCCGGGCCGAGTGGAGAAAAATCAGCCGCACGTCAGCTCGCCGCGCTGGTCATCGCGCCCATGCCGCCGCTGCCGAGGCCGGCGCCGAGACCGTTTCCGCTCGCGCCGAACTGCATGAGGTAAAGACGGTAATAGGCGCCCTGAAGCGCAAGAAGCTCCTGATGCGTTCCGCTTTCGACGATCTCACCGCGATCGAGAAAGAGAATCTGGTCGGCATGAGTGATTGTTGAGAGTCGGTGAGCGATGACGAAAACGGTTCGTCCTTCGAGCAGTCTGTCGACCGCTTCCTGAACGAGCCGCTCCGATTCCGTATCGAGCGCGGAAGTGGCCTCGTCGAGAATCAGGATTGGTGGATCACTGAGCAAGGCGCGTGCAATTGCCAGTCGCTGCCGCTGGCCCCCCGACAAGCGGGTTCCGCGCTCGCCGAGCATGGTGTCGTAGCTTTCCGGCAGCTCGGCGATGAATTCGTGGGCGTTTGCGGCGCGCGCCGCGGCCTCGATCTGCTCCTGCGTGTATCGGCCCGGCGCGCCGTAGGCGATGTTGTTGCGGACGTTGTCGTTGAAGAGCACAGTCTCCTGGCTGACGATGCCGGTGAGCGCGCGCAGCGCCGGAAGCTTAATCTCCCGTGTATCGATGCCATCCAGGAGAATTTTCCCGGAGGTCGGCTCGTAAAACCGCGGAATGAGATCCACCAGCGTGCTCTTCCCCGCGCCGCTCGGTCCGACGAGCGCGATCACCTGTCCCTTCCCGGCGGTGAGACTGACGTTCGTGAGAACCGGCGCGTCCTCGTAGCGGAAGCTGACGTTGTCGAAGACGAGATCGCGCTGGAACTTCGCGTGCTCGATCGTCCCGGTGTCGCGCTGATGCTCGGCGGGTGAATCGAGGATCTCGAAGAGCCGGTCGGCCGACGCCATCGAGGACTGCGCCGTCGCGGGCATCTGCGAGAGCTGCTTCAGCGGCTGGAGGCAGCGGAGAACGAGAGTCAGGAATGCGAGCAGGGTCGCGCCGGTCATCGAGCCGCTGCTCAGAACTTCGTGCGCTCCGATCCAGAGGACCAGAACGGCGATGACCGTGCCGATCACTTCCGTTACCGGCGGGGCGAGGAGAGTGAGCCGCGTCACCTTCACCGTGCTCTTCGCGTATTTCCCGCTGCCTTCGGCGAAACGGTTTTCCTCGTGCGCCTCGGTGCGAAAGGACTTCACGATTCGAATACCGCTGATCGTTTCCTGGAGAACACTTGTCATCTCGCCGTGCTGGCTTCCCCTACGGGCCGCGCCGCGGCGAAGGCGGCCGAGCATCGGCTGAAGCGAAGCGCTGAGAAGCGGAAGAATGAGAAGCGAGAGGAGCGTGAGCTTCCACGAGATGCTGAACAGAATCACGAGGTAAACGACGACGAGCGATCCGCTTTGCATCGCCTGCGTGACGAGCTGGGTCAGGATGAGACGCGTCTCAGACGTGTCGTTGATCACGCGGGAGAGAATCTGTCCGGCCTTCATCTGCGTGAAGTAGCCGAGCGGCAGATTCGCGAGGTGCCGGTAGACTGCGTTCCGCAGATCGCGAGTCACGAATTCCTGGAGCGTGGCGCCGAGCTGTCCGGCGATCCACACGAGAATATTCTTCGCGACGACCGCCGCGAGCACGAGCAGGATGACGTTCCGCAGCGAATCCATCTCGTGACCGGGGATGAGCTTGCTCCCGACGGTCGCGTTGAGAAGCTTCGCGACCCATCCCTTCGTCATGCCGATCGCCGGCTGATGGAAGAGGATGTTGAGGAACGGGATCAGCAGCGCGATGGCGAAGCCGTCGAGGAGCGCAGCGAACATGTTGGCGAAGATCACAATCGCCATCCGCCACGCGTGCGGTCGCAGGAAGGGAAAGAGCCGGCTGTAGGCCGACATTTACCGCCGCGGTGTGGGTGTCAGCAATGCGAGCGGAAGGATGACTTCTTCCGGGGAGACGCCGCCGTGCAGAAATGATCCCCGATAGCGGCTCTGATATTCGCGCAGTTTCGTCGGGTAGACGAAGAAGCAGTCGTTCGTCGCGAGCAAAGTGTTGCTCCCCGCTCCCCTGCGTGGAAGCCGGAGCATGTCCTCGTTCGTGAAGAGGAGCGCCTGCTCCGGTCTCTCGGCCCGCAGATCCTCGCCGAACTTGTAGCGCAGGTTGGCGCTCGCGTCACGCTTGGCGAAAACCGTCGCCGGCGTATTGCAATGAATGGATCCGTGATCGGTGGTGAGCAGGACGGAAATCCTTCTGCGCGACGCTTCCTTGAGAACGCTGAACAGCGCCGAGCGGTGGAACCACTGGCGGGTGATGGCGCGAAGCGCGATCTCGTCGCGGGCTACTTCATAGAGGATCTGCGATTCACTGCGGCCGTGCGTGAGGAGATCGACGAAGTTGAAGACGAACGCGCTGATCCCTTCGGGGGCAATCGCCGTTCCGAGATGGCGCTCGAGCTCGTCCGAGTTTCCGGCGGTAGAGATTTTCTGGTAGCGCACCGGAATCCTTCCACCGGTGAGCTCCTCGAGGTGTGCTTCGAGGAGCTCCTTCTCGTGCGCGTTGAGAGATTCGTCTTCCCGATCCGGGTTTCCCCAGAGGTCAGGGAGACGGGCGGCGATCTCTCCGGGGAAGAGTCCGCTGAAGAGCGCGTTTCTGGAGTACGGCGTCGCCGTCGGCAGCACCGCGTAGTAGTGAGTCGTCTCGACGTCGAAGTACGGCGCGAGCAGCGGCTCGAGCACGCGCCACTGGTCGAGGCGCAGACAGTCGATGACGACGAAGACCGCGGCGCGATCCCGCTGCATGATCGGCAGCAGAAATTCACTGACGATGTCAACCGAAAGAGGCGGGCGGTTTCCCTCGAGATTCTGCAGCCAGAGCGGATATTCCTGTTTCATGAACTGGGCGAACTCGCGATGCATGTCGGCGTACAGGCCGCGAAGTGAATCGTAGAGGCCCATCTCGCCGGCGGCGGCAAGGTCCACGTCCCAGCGCATGAGCTCGTCGTAGCGCTCGATCCACGCCCGCCAGTCCAGATTGCGGTCGCGGTCGAGCTCCATCGAGCGAAATCTTTCGACGAAGCTGCGCGCCAATGCCTGCTGTCGGATGCGCGGCCCTTCGAGAATCCGCGTGACGACCGTGAGCACCTGCCGCGGATTGATCGGCTTCACGAGGTAGTCGCGGACGTTGACGCTGATGGCTTCCTTGAGCGTCGCGTCTTCTTCGCTCTTGGTAACCATCACGACGGGCATGTTGGGCGCGAGCTCGCGTACGTCGCGGAACGCTTCGAGGCCGCGCTTCCCCGGCATCTGCTCGTCAAGGAGGAGAATGTCGTAGGAATGGCGCCTCAAAAGCTCCACGGCGTCATCGGCGTTGCTCGCCCATTCGACGGCGTAGCCTTTCGAGCGAAGGAAGATTCTGTGTGGCTCGAGAAGCTCGCCCTCGTCGTCCACCCAAAGTATGGATTTGGGAGGCTGGATGACGGGCTGTGCCATAGTGCGGAATGTAGCCCCGTGCCTCGTGAATGCCTAGATTCCGAGAGTGATCGGGCAGCAGCCGCGTTTCGCTCTGGAAGAGCTGACTTTTCCATTTCCCGCGCTCGCCGCGGCGGCCGGACGTGCGGCGCTTGGCGGCGCCCGCGAGGTCACGATGGCATGTCTGATGACGGCCCGATTGGGAGCCGCGCTCATGAAGCCGTTCGCGATTCCGGCCGAAGGACATCACGCTCGCGCGGACAATGCTCGACACTGGATCGGAACGCTCGCACTGCCATCGGATGTTCGGTCGGCGGCGCTGCGCGTGACCGAAGCGGCAGGACGAATGGATGTTTCGGCGACCGCGGCGGCACTAAACGAGCTGCTCACAGTAGCGGCGCCAAGTCTCGACGAGTCCTCGCGGACCGAGTTAAGGCAGCTGGCACAACGGCTCTCTCGAGCCGTGAACGAACTTCAACAGAGCTGAGCTTATGGCGGGTCATAGCAAGTGGAAGCAGATCAAGCATTACAAGGCGGCAACCGACGCGAAACGAGGCGCGCACTTCACAAAGCTGATTCGCGAGATCACGATGGCCGCCAGGATCGGTGGGGGTGACCCCGCCGGTAATCCGCGCCTTCGAACGGCGATCGAAACCGCGCGCTCCGCCTCGATGCCGAAGGACAACATCGAGCGCGCGCTCAAGAAGGGTACGGGAGATCTGGAGGGGATTCATTACACCGACATCACCTACGAGGGTTACGGCCCGGGCGGCGTCGCCATGCTGATCTTCGCGCTCACCGACAATCCGAACCGCACTGTCGCCGAAGTGAGGCACAAGCTGTCGAGATTCGGCGGAAATCTTGGCGCGGCAAATTCGGTTTCCTGGATGTTCGAGCGGAAGGGGCAGATCTATCTCGACGCGGCGCACCTCGATGAGGACACGACGCTCGAGGCTTCGCTCGAGGCGGGCGCCGAGGATTTTGCGCGCGAAGGCGAGCAATTCATCGTCACCACCGACGCGCATGCGCTGCACGCAGTGAGAACGGCCCTCGAGGCGAAGAAGATTGCGGTGCAGGAAGCCGAGATCGCGTACGTGCCGAAGAATACGGTGCACGTCGAGGGCAAGAATGCGGAGTCCCTGGTCAAGCTGCTCGACGAGCTAGAGGATCTCGACGACGTGCAGAAGGTCGCGGCGAACTTCGACATGGACGTTTCTCAGATGTCAGCTTGATCCTTGCGCGCCGGCTTGTCGGGTGGCGTCTCTTCCGCGTCATCGCGGACACCTTCGGGTTGGGCTGAGCGCGTGATCATACTCGGCATCGACCCGGGCACGGCCATCACGGGTTACGGGGTGGTGCGCAAAGACCCAGGCGCTGCGCCGCCGGTGCTGATCGAGTGCGGCGTGCTGCGCACGAAACCAACTCAATCGCTCGCGCGTCGGCTCGCGGACATACACGAGGGTGTTGTCGAGCTCATCGCGCGGCACAAGCCGGATGCGATTTCGATCGAAGACGTTTTTTATGCGCGCAACGTGCGCACGACGATCGTACTGGGCCACGCGCGCGGCGTCATTCTTCTGGCCGCCATACAGGCGGGGCTCGACATCTTCGAGTATCCGCCGCGAGAGATCAAGAAAGCGGTCGTCGGCAACGGTGCAGCATCGAAGCAACAGGTTCAATTCATGGTCGCGAGCCTTCTTCGCCTGAAAACGCCACCGCAGCCTGCGGACGCGGCCGACGGAGTTGCCGCCGCGCTTGCTTATGCGCTCGCTCCCGGAATTCCGAAGCTCACCGACATCGCGAAAATCACCGAGCTCGAAGCCGCGGTCGCGTCGAGGTCGAAGTGATCTCACTCATAACGGGAACCCTCGTCACCAAGGACCTCGACCGCGTCGAAGTCATGACGTCGGGCGGGGTCGGCTATGAAATCGAGATTCCGCTCGGCGTTTTCGAGACGATGCCGCGGCCAGGCGAGAGCGTTCAGCTGCACACGTCGCTGGTGGTCAAGGAAGATTCGTGGAAGCTGTTCGGATTCTCCAGCGTTCTCGAGAAGCAGCTCTTCGAGAAGCTTCTCACGGCCAACGGGGTCGGTCCGGCACTCGCAATCGGAATGCTGTCAGCGCTGTCCGCGCAACGACTGGTTCGCGCCATCCGCGAGAAGGACATTCCGCTGCTTCAAAGCGTGCCGCGTGTCGGCAGGAAAAAAGCGGAGCGGCTTATTCTGGATCTCGGCGACAAACTGGAGATGATCGGCGAGAGCACCGACGGCCAGTTCGCGCCGACCGGCGCCACCGTCGCAGACGACGCTCTCCGCGCGCTCACATCACTCGGCTATACGAACACCGAAGCAGAGCGTGGCGTGCGCGCGGCGTTGGATTCGGGAGATTGGGGATCATCGCCGGCGGAGCTCATCCGCGCGGCGCTCGCAAAGCTCGGCGGCCGCTAGCTACTTATTGCGCGCGACGCGCCACCCCGAGAGCTGCCCGAGATGGTAGCCGAGGTGACCGGTCATGACCCAGGTCGCGAACGCGCCCATTGTCGGAAAGCGTGCGCGCGCCGGCTCGAAGGGCGTCGCACCGGCGAGGACCTCGGCTGAAATGGTCGGCGCCATCGCGGCGAGATCGGCGTACACTTTTTCGAAAGCGCTCCGCAGCTCTCCCATCGGCGGGTAATCGGACGCAACGCTCGAAGGCTGAGTGCCCATATTGAACTTCGGTCCCCACTCTTTCGGCGTCAGCGGCGCGCGGCCGCATTTTCGGCGGACGAAATCTCCGGTAATACACAAATGGCCGAGCAGCCAGCCGGCGGTTTTTCCGTGGGGACCCGATGAAGCGGCGAGATCCGAATCGGTGAGATCGTTGATCAACGAGCCGCCGAGTTTCGTGAGCTGGGCGCAGACGCGGGCGATGTCTTCCATGGCGCCAATTTACGCGCTCTTCCCTACCCCGGAAGCATGTCCGCGAACCGGAACCCGTCGCGCGTGACGCACTCGCCCTTTCTCATTTTCACAGGCGAGGAGAAAATCGGCCCGTCATACACGAACGTGTGGAATTCGCCGTTCTCGCCGCAGGGATCGACGCCGTCGGGAAGCTCCTCGAGCAATGCGCCATCGTATTCCCGGCCGCTCATCTCTTCAGGAATAACCTTCGGATCGACGCAGCAAAGCACAGCCCGATAACCAGCCGAGATAAATTCGTCGGCTAGCGCGCGTGTGTCCTCGAGCCAGAGCGGATAGACGCCCTGCATTCCGACGCGTGAGAATAGCCTGTCACGGTACTCGCGGATCTCCTCAAGAAAGAGGTCCCCGCAGATGACATGCTTCATTCCACGGCCGAAAAATCCGACGAGCGCGCGGACCATCGACTCTTCGTACTGCTCATTCGTCGCGCGCTGTGGAATGATCGCCGTCACGAGAGGAAGTCCAAGCGCCCGCGCCTGTTCCTCGAGAAGCGTGGTGCGCACCCCGTGCATGCTGATGCGGTCGTAGCCGCTCGTGACGGTCGTCAGCAACGCTTCGACCTTGTACTCGCGCGCGGCGAGCACGCGATGCAGTGCAAGCATGCTGTCCTTCCCGCCGCTCCAACTGACAATCGCAGGGGTGAGCTGCGACCAGGGCTTGGGTGGAGTGTTCCGATCGCGCGGAGTCTCGAATTTCATCTATTGAAAGACGATCGAGAACAAAAAGAGGCGGGGCCGTCCGAAGACGACCCCGCCTTTCCACCATTTATTACTTCTTGCCGCGGCCCGCCGACTTTCCGCGAGCACCGGCATTCGCTGGAACACCAGCCGGAGGACCCGCACCCGCGGGCCTGCCGCCACCTACACCCGCCGGCTTTCCGGCAGTGGCCGGCTTGCCATGGGTCGAGCCCGCTCCGGCCGGACGATGCGACTGTCCGTTCGACGCCGCCGCCGGGAGCTGCTGCAAATCGGAATCCGAAGCGCGGGCATTCAGCCGGTCGAGCACGCGCTGAAGCGCTTCATCCGAAGGAAGTCCGCGATCAACGAGACTTCCGATTACATAAAGCGGAACCGCGAGCGAGCGGCCCGACGGAGCGCTCTTCGCCAGCGCGCTCACCTTCGAGCCATCGACACCCTGGCGAACCGCCTCGGCGCCCGCCTCGACTTCATCACCAGTAGCACTGCGGCCACGGGCATGCTCGATTGTATCCTTGGCGACCTTCATCCGGCCCGCCTGCGCATCCACCGCACGCTGGATGTCGTCCGGCTTGACGCCTTTCGCGGCGAACTTCAGCGCGCGCTGCTCCAGCGCCTGCGCCGGAAGCTGATGCGCGCGAGCATCGGCGATCGTGGCGAGAACATGATCGGCTACCGCCGCGGGGAGAACTTCCCGCAGCTTGTCCGACGGATCGTGCGCGGGTGTCTGAGCGACGAGCGAGCCGGCGGAAATCGCCAGCGACGCAAAGGCCGTCAGAATTGTCCCGATTTTCTTAATGCGCATTACTGCCTCCCCTTCCTCGAATTGACGTCGCTTTTTGCGATGGCCGCGTGAACGGCTTGCATACTATTGACTGCGGCTTTTGGCTCAGCGGTCACATTCCGACGAGTAAAAGCCCCACAGAGCCTCCGAACTCGTCGTTCTTGGTTTCGAGCCCCGGAGGCGGCATCCACTCGCCCCCATTTACGCGAATGTTGACCTCGTGAATTCCGCTCGAGATGGGCAGCGTGACGGTCCACGATCCGTCGGCGCCGAGCCGCATTGGAATCGGGTCCCAGTCCGTGAAATCGCCGGTGATGTCCACGCGTGACGCGGAGGGCCAGCGAAGGCTGAACCGCCTGCGCCCACCGCCCGCCGATGAAACCTCGAGCTTGTTCGGGGATTCACTGGGCGCCGGATTGACATTCGTCGGCTGATCCTGCGGAACGATCGTTCCGCGCCGATTTGCGGAGGCATCGGAAGATGCGGACCCCGCACGCGCCCCACGCGGAATTCTGCCGATGCGAATCCCCGCCGAGACGAATCGTCCGCCGGGAAATCCCTGGCCGAAATTCACCGGATACGTTCCAGCGCTGGCGAGAAAGGCGACTTGATCGGTCACCCAGAATGTGCCGGTTGCGCCTCCCCACGTCTTGTTCTGTCCGCCGGTGATCGGCAGCGAAGATCCGGTCCGGAATCCCGCATCCAGATCAAGTCCAACCCGGTCGCGGAAAATATTCAGCGACGCTTCCGTGTCCGTGTACCTGAGCGTGTCGCCGATCTTTGACGGATTGATAACCGCGGATAGAACGCCATTTGGAACGAGCGTCCACGCACCCACTTCTCCCTGGATGAGATTCTTCCAGCTTGTTCCGTCGTAAACACGTCCGCCACTACCGCCGATCCATGCGCCGCGCTCGTCATTGAGCGCGTGAAGCCGTCCGAGCGCCTCGAATGAGCCGGTGTGGGTCGCGTCGGCGTGCGCGGAACCGTCAGCCGAGCCGGCGATCTCCGCCATGAAAGACGAAAATCTCGGAGTGAAGAGCGATCCGCTGGCGCCGCCCTGCGTCGTCCATGATCCGCTGAGCTGCGAGTATGTGAACCCTGCATCGAAAACGGCGCTCGGTGCGTCGACGTGAAGCGCCGGGCTGATCGCGAGCGAGTTTCCGGAGAACGTGTCGCCGTAGCGGGTGTTCGACGCCGTCAGATCCACCGACCCTGTCGTCGTCGCTTGTGCGCGTGCCGCCGCCGAAAGCGCGAACGACATCACACAAGCGAAAAAAGCCCCGCGGATTGCGGGGCGTTTGTTCGAGGGAGAAAAGCGGCGCGCCGCTCGGGAAATCACTCCGTGCCCGCCGTCCCAACGTTAAGCACCGAGCTCTTCACGTCGTACTCGTCAGTGTGAGTGTTCGCGTACGGATCGGGAACCCAGCGCTTGCCATCAACGATGAACGCGTACTCGTGGCGGCCGGGCTTGAGGGGGACCGATGCCGTCCACACACCGGGCTTCTCCGCGGGCTGAAGAACGATCGCGTCACGCGCCCAGTCGTTGAAGTCACCGACGAGCGCAACGGAGCGAGCGCCGGGCGCGGCGAGCTGGAAGCGGACGACGTGCACGGTCTCGGCGGCGGCGACTGGAGTGGGCGCCGAGCTGGCGACGACCGCTGGAGCGCTGGGCGCATTTCTATTGGAAAGCGCGAAGCTTCCCAGCGCGACGGCGATAAGAGCAGAAGCGGTGAGCGCGAGACCAGCGAGGGGCGAGACGTGGATCGTCCGCGGCTCGAGCAGCCAGCCAAGCCGGCTCGCGCGTTTTCTCGCGGAGAGTCCGGCGCGCTCGGCGAGGAGCGCGCGCATTGTCCGCGACTCGAAATCATCGCTCACGGTGACTGGCGCACGGAGAGGCGCGGCGGTACGCTCGGCAAACGCCGAGAGTGCGCCGTCCATCTCTTCCGAACGATCCTGAAATTCCTTCATGCTACCAGTCCCTCCCCTTCGAGCATTGCTCGCATCGATTCACACGCCCTCTTGACACGCATCTTGAGAGCCGAAACACCGGCACCCGTAAGCTCCGACATCTCCTCGTACCCGAGGTCTTCAACATAGCGAAGCAGAAAAGCCTCGCGCTGCTCGTCAGGCAAGCGCTGTAGCGCCGCCTGAATCTCTTCCAGCATTTCCCTTCTGTCGACCCCATCGGGCACACCGATGGAGCTCAGCACATCCGGCCTGGTCTCGAACTTCGCTTCCCGTCTTCCCCGCCTTACGACGAACGTGCGGCACTCGTTGACGACGATCTTCTGAAGCCACGCTCCGAACCGCGACGGATCCCTGCATGAGGCGAGGTTCCGATACGCGCGGATGAATGCCGACTGGAGCACGTCTTCCGCGTCATCCTGACTATTGAGCATGCGCGTCGCGAAACGCGCGTAGCTGTCCTTGTATCGGTTGACGAGCGATCCGAACGCGGCGTCATCGCCTGCGAGAACCGCCGCAACTATTTCTGCGTCGGGTCTCTCGTCCACGTTGATAAGACTGCAGGAATGGGGTCGGGCGTCACAATGCCGGTGGTGAGCAAGAAGCTTGCTTTGGGGGGCGGATCGGCAGGGAGAGCAATACCACCAAGTTGCGGACCGAAACGGTGCGTAGCCAGGACCGAAGACCGCACTCTGATGTTTCGGGAGTGGTCGGTAGCACGTAGGTTTTTCAAGTGAGCAAGCCAAACACGGAGGAGGGGATGGCAGACGACGATGTGAACGTGCCCGCGCAGTCCTCGCAGAGCTCCGCGCCGTGGAAAGTTGCGGCTACAGCCTTCTTGTGGATTGTGGCCGGAGGTCTTCTACAGCTGGTGATAGTCTGGAGTCCTCCGCGGAGCAATTGGTATTATCCGACGCTCCTCGGGATCGCATTCCTGTTGGGCGCGCTCGTCTACCGCCGAGACAAAAAGCTGACATCGACGCTGCCGCCAACAATCGCTCCCGAACGTGAAGCTGTAAAAGGAGCGACAATCGCCGGTGTGATCGCGACTGCGGTGCTCATCATTCTCTACATATTCCTCAAAGACGACCCGAGGATGCTCCAAATTGCTGTTCTTATGGGACTGATGACCGCAGTCATGGTTTACCGCGCACGGTGGGGTCTGCCAGTATCTGTGAATGTGATGGCTTTTGTGGGCGTAGGGTTCGCGATCTCGTATGGGTTGACGGAGTCGGCCTTGCGGTTGATCTCGCGATGACGCGCAAGCATGATTTTTTGGAAGGGCGACGGGCTGCTGGCTGTCCAGAGAATCGTATGATGACCACTGCCGACATCGCCGCCCGCACGATGACCCGTGTGCAGGTCAGCTGCATTTTGGCAGCACTCTCGTGTGGTATCGGCACTCCGGCATGCGCGCAAAGAAACTCTGTCATGCTTCCCACTTACCGCGGCTGGGGAATCGGCATAAGCCTCGACAGCGCGAACAAGCTCGCAGTTCGGGACACCAAAGAGGGCCTCATCTGCGTTGGAGAAGAGACACGGGAGATGTTCTGCAAATCGGAAGAGGCCGTGCCGAATGTGATGACAGTGAACGCGTACTTCACGCCATCGCCCCGCCGACTGGATGAGGTGATGCTGATCCAGCTTCGGGATCGCCCCATGGCGCTCGACTCCATCTTCGCACCGTTCATTCGCGGCTGGGGAAAGTATTCGAGACATGATGACAGCACCGTCTCGTCTACGTCACCGACTGGAAAGCATTCGGCGCGCCGGCAAACATCAGCGGAATGGAAGTTTCCCGGAGTAACTGCCGGCGTTTCCGTTCAGGAAATTTTTGACCGTCCGTTCGTCGGGGTCTCGATTTCAAGCAATCGCTTTTCAGCTCAACGGCTGCGTTGGTCTCGCAAGGAAATGCTAATGGGTCCCAACACCGTCATCGTCCATTGACCACCGCCGGCATCGCCGCCCGCGCCCAACCCCCCCGCTACTTCGTCCAGTCCTCGACGGATAGATTCGGCACCTGACGGAATTCCCGAACGTTTCCGGTAATAATCGTAGCCGAGAGGGTCAGAGCTTGCGCGGCGAGCAGTGTGTCGATCGCACCAATTGATTTGCCTGCCCTCTCCAGCTTTGCACGCAATGCGCCGTAAGAGTCCGCAGCGAGCCGATCGAACGGGATAATGACAAAAAAAGTCAGAAGCTCCGCTACTTTTTGCCTCTCGAGCTCGCGGCGGGAACTCTTCTCAGCACCATAAAGCAGTTCCGCGGCCACAATCGTCGAAGTCGAGATCCTTGCAAGCGGTTCTCGATCCATTCTTTCACGAAGCTTTTCGCTGCGTCCTCTGAGAAGCGTCACGCAGGCGCTGGTATCGAACAGATACACTAGCGGAACAGATCCTCGAGCTCAGGCCGTTCCTGATTGGGAGGCTGATCGCGGTTTTCCATGAAGTCGGGAATTGAGCCGTATGCCCGACTTAGCGCCTCCCATCTTTCCTCATCGGTGGTTATGAGAACGCCGCCAGGCACCTTCTTCAGATAAACCGTGGCTCCTCCCGTTCATGAACAACTTTGCAACAAAGAGGTCCGTTCCGGCTTGTGGAACGGTTGCGGACGGGGTCTTTTTCTCGCGGGCGGCGCGCTTGCGGGTTTTATTCATGGCGACGAGAGATATATACCGTTGATATATACCACAGCATCCGTCACGATTCAACCCTGGCCCGCGAAGCTCGAGACATGACCACCGACATCGCCACCCGCGCGCGCACCGCCATCCGCGCCTCGTCGTTCACCGAGTCGGTGATCCGGGAGATGACGCGCGTCGCCAACCAGTGTGGCGCGATCAACCTCGCGCAGGGCTTCCCCGATTTCCCGATGCCCGAGCCGATGAAGGCCGCGGCCTGCGCGGCGATTCACGGCGACATTAACCAGTACGCGATCACGTGGGGGGCGCCGGTGCTGCGACTGGCGATCGCCGAGAAGTACCGGAAGTGGTACGGGATGGAAGTAGATCCGGAGCGGGAGATCACCGTTTGCTGCGGCGCGACCGAGGCGATGGCGGCGGTCTTCCTCGCGCTGATCGATCCCGGCGACGAAGTCATCATCTTCGAGCCGTTCTACGAGAACTACGGACCCGACGCGATTCTCGCCGGGGCCAAGCCCGTTTTCGTTCCGCTCGAGGGACTCGAGTGGAAGCTCGATCCGGAGAAGCTCCGCAAGGCGTTCAACAGGAACACGCGCGCGATCGTCGTCAACACGCCGCACAATCCGACCGGAAAGGTTTTCACTCGCGACGAGATGGACCTCATCGCCGAGCTGTGCCAGGAGTACGACGTGCTCGCCATAACGGATGAGATCTACGAGCACATCATTTACGCGGGGACGCATCACGTGCTGGCGACGTGGCCGGGGATGCGCGAGCGGACGATCACGATCAGCGGGCTGTCGAAGACTTTCTCGTGCACGGGATGGCGGCTCGGCTACGCGATCGCGCCACCGGAGATGAGCTCGCCCATCAGGAAGGTGCACGATTTTCTGACGGTGGGCGCGCCGGCTCCGCTTCAGGCGGCGGCCGCGGTGGGGATGGCGTTCGACGCCGACTACTACAATCACATGGCGCTGGAGTATCGCGAGCGGCGCGACATCATGGTGAAGGCGCTCGAGGCGGGCGGGTTCAAGTTCTCGGCGCCCGAGGGCTCATACTATATACTGGCGGACTTCTCGGGGATCTCGAAAAAAGAGAGCAAGGAGTTCGCGATCTGGCTGGCGCAGGAAGTCGGCGTGGCGACGGTGCCGGGGATGAGCTTCTATTCGCCGCCGAGTCTCGGAAGATCGCTTACGAGATTTGCGTTTTGTAAGAAGCTGGAGACGCTGGAGAGGGCCTCGAAACGGTTAAACCGCCTCGATTAGCGCCTAGCCGTTGTTCCGACGGGTCAAGGAAAGAGAAGGCGCACTTTTCTGATATAAAAGGCACATTGCCAAATCGAGCTTACGCCCAAAGTATTACAAATTGCAGCGTCTCAAGAACCACGTTGCGATCGTTAACGGCAACACGCCAAACCAGGCGCCCACTCACTGAATATCCGAGGCTCTCACAATGTTCGTGATCTCGCGGTTCGTTTACGATGCAATGGCGAAGTCAAAAATCCATTCAACAAACCCTTATCTAGTGATTCATGATTATGCCGATGGAAATCACAAGCAGACGTTCTACCGATTCAGATATGGGGCCGTGAAATCCGATAAGAGGCCTGAACCAGCTCCCGTCCAGGTTCGCAAAGGCGCAGCGGTGCCAATTTGGAGTTTGGAAGGGTTTGAGCTGTCGGAACGGGTCCTCGGAATCTTCGGGCACGCCTCAGACCTGTTCTTGAGAGGTTTGGAGTTAGTCCATTCCCCTTTCATCGATCCGTCCTTTAAAGGCAGACTGGAGTTAGTCGTTCGCAACATGTCCGACCGGGACGTGACTCTCGTGCCTGGAGAGGTGGTAGGAAAAATCATGTTCTTTGATATCTCTGATTCGATTCTAAGTGCCGAAGATTTACTGGCCGATGTCCAAAAATCGGCGAGGAATAGTGTTCGGGAGTCGGCGCTCAACGAGATGGCACAGGCCATGGGAAGGATCGGTAAAGAATGACTCAGAACCACAAATTAACTTCGTTGCAGACCAGTGGTCGAGAGCTCGTGACTCCCGCCAATGTGTCATCCCATACGGAGCTTGTTCATTATATCGAACAACTGCTTGCCTCTTGGAAGCGCCACGAGCACGATGTCCTCGAAGAACAATCGCCCGAGGACTTATGCGATTTTGGCGCGCCTTGGAGATCATTCACGCTTCGAGAGTTCCTTGAAGGAATTCTCGCGTGGGCAGTCAACAGCCGCCAATCTCACGGAGCTCCAACCTGGTCGGACATTGCTCACCTCTTGGAAGCCGGACGTAACAAAGAAAGTGTGAAGAAATAGTGCTGGCTAAAACGGGGCGCATCGAACGTGATTAATCTCAATCTAGGGCGTCTGTTATCTCTCATTGTGCCTGGCCTTCTCGCACTTGGTGTCATGGCCTCCGCAGACATTGGAGAAAATTGGATCGCACTGGTGCGTGCTGTCGCGCAGACTCTCTCTGCCTCCTCATCACTTTGGATACTTCTTACGACGACTGGCGCGCTGTTGATTGGACTCTTGATCGATCACCTGCGGTTTTGGTTTCTCAAGGACGTTTTTACTAAACACGCGAATTTTTGGGGACTTTTTGGCCGGTGGTGGCGGCTTCATTACATCAAGACGCGGCTAACCAACTCAAAGTTGTTGGAAGAAGACAAAAACTACGAGTACTGGCATAGTCAGTACACAGAGGCATACGACGAGGCATATAAGTTGTGGTGGGAACTGGCTCTGGAGAGGAACCCTCACGCAGTCGCGCTGGCAGATAGACGACGCTTCAGCCATGCTCTTTATGCCATGAATAAGGAAACGTGGTCGGTGAACTCAAACACGGTCAAGGCAAAAGACAAGAGCATTAACATTACCAACGGACAAATCTGGCCAATTCTCGCCACCAGACGGAAAGACGCATTCCGATTTCACCAAGAGTATTTTCTTTCTGACCTATCCGCGAACGTACTGGTCGTATTTGGACTTGCTTTTCTTCTGAGCGTAGCCCGCGCGATTGGCAGCGCTGCTGGTCCGGCGTCAACTCGCTACGCAGAAGCAAGCGTTGTTTATGGTGTACTCTACATCGTGTTCGCACAAGTTGCTGCGCGTCAACAGATAGCCCAACTACGTTTTTTTCGCTTCGTTCTCTTGTACGATGCTGTGGGCGCACTCGATGAACGATTGTCAGACCATGTTCAAATAAGTGAAGAGCGTTAGTTGACGAACGCCTGCCATCAACGCTGACACGAGCAATTCGAAATCCTAGAGCTCTTGGCTTCGCCAATAACTCATTTTATTCCTGAGGCGCTATGAAAAACTCGTCTGAGCTCGAAGCCGATGAGGAGTTCGAACCGATATGGGATACCCCGGCTGCTAAAGTCTCTTCCGGGAGTCGCCCAGTACCGACGCGAAGAAGAGGCTCAAAAAGGCCAACCAGTCAAAAGGGACGTAAGACAGCGCAGCCGAAACGGATCGAAAGACCATTTCCGCGGATTACACTTGAGGAAGCACTGCGCGTTCCCCTTGCAATCAAGGAAAAGAACGCAGGAAATCCATTCGCATCTGAGGACGTGGCCACGGCGCTCGCGATAGGTGCCAAGGGAACCCAATTTTTTTATCTCTCAGCTGCAGCCCGAGACTATGGACTGACCGTTGGAACCCGTGACTCGGAGAAAATCTCCCTCACCGAGCTGGGACGAACAGCGGTGTATCCCGCTTCACCGAAGGAAGCGTACGAAGCGAAAATCACCGCGTTTCAAAACATCGATGTATTTCGCCGAGTCGTAGAACACTACAAAGGTAGCAACCTTCCCGAGATGCAATACCTCTCAAACACTCTGACTAGAGAGTTTGGGATTGTCCCTGAACTGCACGATGACTTCGTAGGCGTTTTCGCAAAGAACTGCGATTACTTGAACATCAAGACCTGGCCGCTCTCCGGAGCCGAGGCATCCGACGGTGGATCGATAGTGGTTCCCACGCCGGGGCCCGCAGTCGTCACGCTGGGGCAATCAAAAACTAAAACTGGATTACTGTGCTTCGTAATAATGCCGTTCAAAGAACGTGAATCGGGGCACGCCGATGGGTTTTTTCAAGAGGTGTTGGATAGCCTCATTGTGCCAGCTGCAACCGACGCTGGTTTCACAGTTCGAAGTGCGCGCCGCCAAGGTAGCGACGTTATTCAGCAAACCATCGTCAGTGACCTGCTTCAGGCTGATCTCGTAGTAGCGGATCTAACCGAGCACAACCCTAACGTGATGTTCGAACTTGGAATGCGAATGGCACAAGATAAGCCAATTGCCCTCGTAAGGGCGAAGGGCACAGGCGGCATCTTTGACGTCGACAACATGCTCAGGGTATATGACTACGATCCCAACCTCTGGCGCTCGACAATTGAACGGGACACTCCTGCAATCAAAGACCATATCAGCGCGACATGGGCTAACCGCGACACCGACATTACCTACATGAAGCTTCTCGGACGTGCGGTAAAACAGAAATAGGCTTTTATCGTCATTGTAATGTCTTGGTTAAGAGCGAGTTAATCAAATTTCGAAAAGCTTCGACAATCCCGATGAGCTCCGCTCGATGTCCCACGGAAAATTCGAAATCGTGAACATCGGCGGAGTTAGTGTCGGACGCGCCACTTACGAGCCCGGATGGAAATGGTCGCTACACGTCGCGCCTAACGTCGGCGCTCCGCTCTGCTCAGTCGAACACGTGGGTCTCGTTCTGTCGGGAAGGTGCGCCGTTTCGTATGAGGATGGCACTGTCACCGAGCTATCGCCGGGCGACCTCTTTCACGTGCCGCCAATCCCGCACGACAGCTGGGTAATCGGAGAGGAGCAGTACGTCTCCCTCCACTTCCTCGGCGCCGAGAAGTACGCGAAGTAAGAACACAGGAGATTGCACATCCCGGAAGGCCACAGATCTCCGTCTAAGACGATATCCATACGACAATCATGGCATTTGGGCGAAGCGACTGGCCATTAACGGGCGAACAATTGCGGCACGTTATCTCGCTCGGAGAAACGACGCTTGTTGAGCTAAAGCAGGAATGGTGGGATTTGGCGTCGAGCGAGGGTAAGGCTCGGTTGGCCCGGCAGGTAATTGCGTTAGCGAACACCGTCGGACGAGAAGAGCTCGGGCTGATCGTGTTTGGTATCGTCGACGCCCGCCATGGCGGAGGCATTCGACCCGTAACCAGTCCTCCCACTGAAGAATCAGTCAGCCAAATCCTTGCTGGCTATTCGGCACCCCCGACTAATGTTCAGTGTCGCCATCATCTGCTCGAGGAAGGTCTTGTAAGTGTGCTTGCAGTACTCCACTCTGAAGCGCGGCGGCATCACGCAACCCGAGAGCATCCGGGAGTTCTCTCGCCACGCGACGCTTACGTCCGGAGGGACAAGCAGGTGGGCTTCCTTACGTCACAGTAATTAGAAAGGCTAATTCGCGAGAAGGATTCCTCCGGCTTGGCGAAAATGCTCAGCGAGCCCTTACAATTTGGGATCGTCTCGATATTTCCGGACGCCTCTCAGTCGATCGTAACACTTGTGAGAAACCTTTCCGCCGAACCGATCAGCGACATCACAATCACATTCGATATCGCGCTTCATCGGGACCCATCGCTTTGTCATCGCGAAAGGGTCCTCAACGGAGCCACGCTTGGACCCAATGAATCCCGAGAAGCGTCCCTGTCCCTCAACCAGTTGGCGCTCTTCAAAGTCTATTGGAGTGGCAATCCGCCGCGACGCGAAATCTTAGACGTTCGTAACCGGAATTTTATTGGCGACGGATGGTTCGACGTCAAAGCGACGCTCACCTTTCGCAATTCAGATGGTTTCCTCGAAGGGAGGGAAGCGACCGCGGTCGTCGGTTTCTAGTTTGTTGTTTGCGGGGCGCGGAGAAGTACGCCAGGTAGGGCAACCTCCTCTGGCTCAAAGAGCTGGCCGAAATTCACGATTGGTGGCACCGACACGCTGGAGAGGGCGGCGGAGAGATTGGCGAGTATCGAAAAGCGCGCGTAGCGCCCTGCGTCAATTCGCTCATTCCGGCCTTGCGCCGGTGTCAGCGCCGAGCGTACTAATAACCAAGATGAGCGCAACTCAGTCGAGGAGCGCTCTTGCCAGTCACCGCACGTCTCTCCAGAAAGTTCTACGAACACTTCGGCGATGAAATCGCCGGCGAATTCGTGGACTGGTTCAACGCCGTGGATTCAACATACCAGCAGCAGCTTCGCGACCTCAACGAATTGAACTGGGAACGGTTCAAGGCGGGGCTTCACGCCGCGATCGCCGAGTCCGAGGCGCGGATGACAGAGAAGATGGCTCGGATGGAGACGCGACTGACAGAGAAGTTTTTGGGCCTGCACTCCGACATGATGAAGTGGATGTTCATCTACTGGTCGGGCACCATCATTTCGCTCGGAGCGCTGATGATCGCGCTGCGAAAGTAACGCGCTACGACTTATGCGTCACCTTCGTCCGCTGATACGTCCCCATCAGCTCGGCTTTCCCGACCTCGTGCCCTTTCATCGCATCTTCAAGCTCTTGCTTCGTCATCGCGCCGCGATCGCCTAGCGCGACGTCAAGCGCGTAGAGCTTGAAGAAGTAGCGATGCCTGCCGATCGGCGGACACGGCCCTCCATATCCGGTCTTCCCCCAATCGTTCTTCCCTTCCCGCGTTCCATTCGGCAGCTGAAATCCGCCGCCGCCAGGCGGAAGTCCCGTCGCCGAGGACGGAATGTCGTACAACACCCAGTGCACGTACGTCCGCTTCGGCGCCGCCGGATCGGGCGCATCCGGATCGTCAACGATCAGCGCTAAAGTTTCCGCGTTCGGCGGCACGCCCGTCCACTGGAGCGGCGGCGAGATATCCGCCGCATCGCAGGTGTGAATCTCCGGAATCGGTCCACCGTTTGAGAATGCGGATGATGTGAGCTTGAATGACATGGTTCCTCAGTTCGAAATTGTCACGACGCGCGTTTGAGCTCGCGGTTCGCCGCCGGCTTCCGAGCCTTCTGAGCCGGCTTATTGACCGGCTTTGCGGGACCCGGCTCCGATATCTTCTCGACCAGACGCGCGATGTCACGCTCGCTGATGCGATCGTTGTGCGCAGATCGCGCAAAGTCCGCCTGCGCGATGATCCCGACACAGTGCCCGGCAGGATCCACGATCGGCACGCGACGAACCTGCGCCTCGGCCATTTTGCGCTCGACGTCGGCGATGTCTTCGCTCGGGAGACAGCAGATCGGTCCCGGCGTCATCAGTTCGTCGACGTCGGTGTCTGGCAATTTTCCTTCGGCGGTGCCTCTTATCGTAATGTCCCTGTCGGTCACGATGCCGATGACCTTTCCGGATTTTTCATCGGCGACCGGCACGCATCCGCAGTCGTGGTCACGCATCATGCGGGCGATACTCTGCATCGTGTCGTGACCGGAGCAGGTACGGGGATGCGGCGTCATTATTTCCTGAGCCTTCATCTTTGCCTCCCATCGTGTTGAGAGGCTACAGTGCGAATGGCGTGCCGCCTGTGAAACCGCGATGGTAAATATTTTTACAGCGGTACTGCCGCTTGCGCACCCCTACGCCACGGTCACGCGATTTCTCCCCTCGTGTTTCGACCGGTAAAGCGCCCCATCCGCCGCGGCGATCAATGAATCCGGTGCTCGATCGCGCGGCGGCACTACGCTCGCCAGGCCAACGCTGACAGTGAGCACCGGACCCGCTGTCGAGTTCTGGTGCGGAATACCGAGCGATTCGACGTCGAGCCTGAGCTGCTCGGCGACTTTCCGCGCGCCGTCCATATCCGTCGCCGGCAGCACCGCCACGAATTCCTCTCCCCCGTATCGGGCGACGAGGTCGCCGGCCCGCGACAGATCGCCTCCAAGGGCGCGCGCAACTTTCTTCAACGCCTCATCGCCATACAGATGACCATACCGCTCATTGAAGGAGTGGAAGCAGTCGAGATCGAGCATTATGAGTGAGAGCGGAGTCTGTGTGCGCTGCGCCCGCCGCCACTCGGCGTCGAGCACCTCGTCGAAGCGGCGGCGATTGGCCACGCCCGTCAATCCGTCGAGGATCGTCAGCCGCTGGAGCTCGCGGTTCGCCTCCTCCAGGCTCATCGTCCTCTCATCGACCAGCTTTCGCAGCCGCTCGGCGTCGGCGCGAAGCCTGCGCACGCGCAACTGGTAACCGCTCAGCGCCAGACCAACGAGCAGGAGCGCGACGACTGGATAGAACCAGCGTGTCTGATAGAAGTAGGGCGGCTTGTAAAATGCGACGGTCACGACGGCCGGATTCCACGCGCCATTCTTGTCCGCCGCGGTCACGCGAAAGCGATAATCGCCGGGCGCGAGACGGGTGTAATACGCGACCCGGCGCCCGCCGGCATCAACCCAGTCGCCGTCGTATCCGTCGAGGCGATATCTGAAACGCACCGCTTCCGGCTCGCCGAGACTCAGTCCGGTGTAGTGCACCTCGAGATTCGCCGTCGCCGGATCCAGCACCATCTCCGCCGATCCGCCCGCTCCGATCGAGCGGCCGTCGATGACCACATTCTCGATGTGGACCGGAGGAGGAGGCAGAGGGATCATAGCGCGAGCCGGATCCACCACACTCACGCCCTTGATTGTCGGAAACCAGAGCCGGCCGTCGCGGCCGCGCCAACCCGCCGGCTGCACGGCCCCATTGCACTCGGCGCTTCCCATTCCGTCGGCGCGTCCGTAGACCACGGTTCGAACGATGCCGCCGCCGCCAACCGAAAGCCGGCGAAACTCCGACTTCGCGATCTTCATCACGCCCTTGTTGCTGCTCATCCAGAGAGAGCCAAGGCCGTCGTCCAGAACGGTGAAGAGGGTGTTGCTGGCGAGACCGTTCTTCGTTCCGATCGTCGTCCACTTTCCATTCCTGAACCGGGACAATCCGCCCTCGTACGTCGCCGCCCACACGATGCCGTCCCGATCGGCGAGAATGGCGAACACGGTGTTGCTGCCGAGCCCGTCCTTCGTGGTGTAGGTGGTGAATTTGCCGTCCGCGTACCGCGTGACGCCGCCCTGGTACGTGCCGATCCAGAGAGCGCCGTCCGAGTCGTGAGCGACCGACAAGACGATGTCGCTCCCCAATCCGCTCTTAGCATTGAGAACCGACATGCGTCCGCCGCAGTTTCCGACCAGGCCCTTGCCGGAGGTGCCGAACCAGAGGCACCCACGCCCGTCGTCGTCTATTGCGTAAACCGTCGTCTTGCCGAGGTTCGGCGGCAGCCCACCGGATATAAAGCGGTCACCCGTGAGCCGGAACGCGCCTCCTCCTTCGGTACCGACCCAGAGATTTCCTTTTGCGTCGCCGGCGAGAGCAAGAACGGACGGGCTGGTAAGTCCCTGCTTCGCCGAATAGTTGACGAACCGGTCGCCGGAGAGTCGATTCACTCCGTCGTGCTGGGTTCCGACCCACATCGCGCCGTTGCGATCCTCGTACACCGCGTACGCTATGTCGCTCGAGAGGCCTTCACGCTCCCCGTAAGTGAGGAACGCCCCGCGCCTCAGCCGATTGAGTCCGCCCCCCTCGGTGCCGACCCAGATGTTGCCCTCGCGGTCCTCGAACACGCTACGCACGCGGGCAGCGGAGAGACCGTCGGCCTGAGTGAAACTGGCCAGAGAGCCGGCGGAATACCGGTAGACGCCGTGGCCGGCGGTGCCGATCCAGATTCCGCCGAGGCGATCTTCCGTAAGAGAGGTGATGATGTCGTCGGGAAGTCCGACCGCGAGGGTCGTCCACTTCCCGCCCGAAAAAGTCGAGACGCCGTGGCGCAGCCCCGCCCACAACATGCCCCGCCGATCGCGCAGAAGCGCGCGCGCGTCCGTCGGAAAGAGCTCCTCCTTGTGAAGGGCCGCTTCCGCACGGGCGGAGAGATGACGTACGCCTGCGTCGTATGTACCCATCCACAACCCCGACGAATCGGCGAGGAGGGACGATCCGCGAACGCTGCCGGTAATCCTGGGATCGACCTGCACGAACCTCCGTCCGTCGAAGCGATGCAGCCCGCCGCCGTAGGTCGCCGCCCAAAGGGTCCCGCTCGCGTCCTGCGTGAGCGCGCGAACGGCGAGTGCCTTGAGGCCCTCGGTTGTTCCGAACGCGGTGAAGCGTCCGTTCGCGAGATGAGTGACGCCGCCGGTTTCAGTGCCGAACCACAAGCTGCCGTCGCGCTCGGCGAGCAAGGTCTGCACGTTGTCGCTGTGCAGCTCGGGATAGTGCTCCCGATCGAAGACGGTGAACGCCGCCCCATCGAAGCGAACCAACCCTTCCTGCGTTCCGAGCCATAGGTATCCGTCGCGCGTCTGCGTGACCGCTTGAATCGTGTTCTGCGGAAGTCCCTGCTCGATCTGCCAGACGCCGTGAATGTATCCGGTGAGCGGACGCGTTTCGATCCGCCTCCCGCCCTGCGCGAACACTGCTTCTCCGAAGCAGAGCACGATGGATGCGACGAGGAGCGGGCGACAGCTTTTCAGCGGACTCTCCTTGATGAGTCGGCGGACGGCGCGGCGGATCGAGTCGAAGGATTTACTTCGACATCGGCGCACTGTCGAGATGCCTCGCAGAAGGACGCGACCCGGGACAGATTTAGGAGAGATGACCCGCACCGAGATCACCACCCCCGAGATCCTCGCCGACGAGTCGGTCGTCGAGATGTCGCTCCGCCCTCGATCCGGACGTACGATTGATAATGGACATGTAAAAACAACGGAGAATTAATCCGATCTTAATCGGGTCGCTCTCACACGATCGACCCAAAAAAGCCACTCATATCGGGGTCGACTACGGGAGCGCGTTTACCGATGAAAGTTTTCCAAGAGCGTAGGCTGTTTCTCGTGTTTCGGTTTTGGATCATTCTCGCCATGTCTCCGTCATTGCTATCCGGCCAAACCGTCCGGGGAGTTGTCACCGATACAAGTGGTTCCCCGATCGACGGTGCTATCGTTCAATTTCTCGATACGCGACAGCACATTGTTGCGTCAGACACGCTGCGGGTTAACACCAGGGGGCACTTCTTTTTGCGTGCTCCGTACCTGCGGAATAACCGTGTCGTCTACGGAATCCGCGCCTGCGCTCCGGGAATGGCCACGCAACTTGTTTTCGCGCCGTTTACGCAACGGGACACCTTGGCCGTGGCGATATCATTGGCGCCAGGAACGGCGTTGAATCCCGGCAGCAAATCAAGAGACGACTGCGACAGGATGCCCGGCGTGATTCCGGTGCGCGTCATGGATACCACCTCGTTCGCCGCGAAGGCGGTAATGGCTGATGTTGAAGCCACGAGCCTCACCCGCGCCTACTGGAAATTAAGCGGCTCGGGATCCACTTCCGATACGACTGCCGCCAACGCGTATCGCCACGCCACGGCTGCGAGACTCGACACAACACTCGGGCTGGCGCGGGGACGAACTGCCCGAGAGCGAGCCGCTTACGAGCTGCTGCGTTTCGCCGTCATCACTGACGAGCCACTCGATGAGAGAACACGAATACGCATTCGCACGGCCCTACCCCCCGAATCTTCTTGGTGGCTGTCACGGAGGCAGCTTCTCCAGTTGATGGTTACCCACCTCTATGCACCTGCGGACACCGCGTTCAAGCTCGCGGAGCATCCCGCTGAAAGGCAGAGGGTGGAGCGGTACCTGAACCGGATGGTTGAAGGTCTCCATGAACCCGAAGCGACGAGCGAGCTCAAATTCTCGTTGGTCGGTCTCGCGTTCGCCGCACGCGATACGTCGAGGGCGGAGACGCTTCTCGCGGAGCTTCTCCAAACGCAGCCGGACTATTGGTATTCGAAGATCGCCCAGGACATTTGGGACCCGAACCGGCCATTGCGTGTTGGAGTGCAAATGCCCGATTTCGCATTTCCTGAGCTTCCGGACACAACTCACCGTATCACAAATTCGGTGTTGGCCGCCAAGTACACCTTGACACGCCGCAGCGAAGAAGTACGCAGCACGAGGATTCCAGATCGTTAGCATAACGGCAGACTCTACCCCGCAAGCCGTGAACGATTTTCGTCGCGCACGGTTCCCGATGCCCTGGACCAACGCGTATGCCCCCGGCGCGAGGGAAAATGCCGTGCTCGCAAAGCTTGGGGTAACGATGTATCCGCGTGCTGTTTTGGTGGACCCGACCGGGAAGATCATCGCGGTCGACTCTGACACGGAGAGAGACGACCTCACGGCAATTCTAGACCGCGTCCTTCCCCCCGCCACATCTCGCGTTCGCTGACTGAGGCACAAGCATTTTCAGCCAACTCGGTACAGATTTACCGCGATGACCCGCACCGAGATCACCACCCCCGAAATCCTCGCCGACGAGTCGGTCGTCGAGCTGTCGCTGCGCCCTCAGCGCTTGTCGGAGTTCATCGGCCAGGACCGCGTCAAGGAATCGCTCCGCATCTACATCGATGCCGCGCTCGCCCGCCGGGAGCCGCTCGACCACGCGCTCTTCTTCGGTCCCCCCGGACTCGGCAAGACGACGCTCGCCGAGCTGATCGCGCGCGAGCTCGGCGTCAACATCCGGACGACATCGGGACCGGCATTGGAAAAACCCGGAGACCTCGTCGGCACGCTGACGAATCTCCGCGCCGGCGACATCCTCTTCATCGACGAGATCCATCGCCTCCGTCCCGTCATCGAGGAGTTCCTCTATCCGGCGATGGAAGACTACAGGATCGAGATCCGCCTCTCCGAGGGCCCTAAGGCGCAGACGATCACGATGCCGATCGAGAGATTCACGCTCATCGGTGCAACCACTCGGCTTGGGATGCTCACTCCCCCAATGCGCGCGCGCTTCGGAATCGAGATGCGCCTCAACTACTATCCGCCGAGCGATCTCGAGCAGATCGTGAAACGCACGGCAGACGTGATGAACGTCGTCGTCGATCCGGAAGGCGGTGAAGAGATCGCCAAGAGGTCGCGGGGTACGCCGCGTGTCGCGAACAGATTGCTGCGCAGAATCCGCGACTATGCGCAGGTTCGCGCCGATGGTCACATCACGAAGAAAGTGGCCAACGACGCGCTTCAGCTTCTAGAGGTCGATCAGTTCGGTCTCGACGACATGGACGCGCGCATTTTGAAAGCGATCATCGAGAAGTTCGAGGGCGGTCCGGTCGGAGTCGGAACGATCGCGGCCGCGGTGGGCGAGGACGTCGGAACGCTCGAGGAAGTCTACGAGCCGTTCCTCGTGCAGAACGGGTTCCTTCAGCGGACGCCGCGCGGACGGATGGCGACGGCGCAGGCGTACAAGCACTTCGGGTTCAATCCGCCGAGCGGTAGCGGACAACCGACGCTGTTCTGATGAGAAACCTCTGTGGACTGTTGATAGTGATCACGTCGATCGCGACGCCGGCGGCTGCGCAGATTCCGAGCGCGATTCAGCGGGGGGATCGGATCGGCATCATGATCGGCGGGTCTCAGCAGTGGATCGACGGACGATTGACGCGCGTTTCTTCCGACAGCATTTATCTGGAACGCTGTGATAATTGCCGGCCTGAGGCGTTCGCGCTCGCTGGACTGTCCAGCTTGAGAGTTCGTCGCGAGCATCGACCGACAAATGCAATTCTTGGCGCGGTGGCAGGGGGCGCAATCGCGTACATTGGCTGCGCGTCCGGACGGTGCACAAGTTACGGCGCGACCACGCATCAGGATCGCCGGGGAATTGTCATTCCTGCGGTGGCGCTGCTTGGCGGATTTCTTGGATTCCGCGGCGCAGCGCCCGGATGGACGGAGATCAATCTCCATCCGGACAGCGGGACTCGGGCGCCTGTGCTCACGGTAATCAAGGAGCCGGCAGTCGCCGTGATGTGGGGCATCGCCGTTCCTGGCGGTGGCCAGATGTACGCCGACAATTGGCCGAAAGGGATTCTCATTTTTGCGGGGACGGCGGGACTCACTTACGCAGCGTTCTCAATCGCGTTTTCGAATATTTGCGAGAACTGCCACCACGACGACACAAAGGCCGATGCCGTCCTGGCGACCGCCGCCGCGCTCTGGGTGTATGGGTTTGCGTCGGCGCCGCACGACGCGATGCGCTACAACGCCGAGCATCAGCCGCGGTTTGCGGATCGCATCTCTGTCGACATCGGACGCTCTCCCGGCGGAGGCGCCGCGGCCGCGTTACACGTCGCTTTTTGACGTCGCGCGCACAACGCCGGGCTGTTCTAGCGGAAGTCGTTTTTAGAACGCATCACCGGTGCCAATCGTCAATTATCAGCGGGCACATTGCGACAATCGCTTCACTGGTCATCGATTTGCGATTCGGTGAAGCGGCACGATTGGGGGAAGCCATGAAAAATCGTCCGGCAGGAAGGTTCGTCTATCTGTTCGCCGCGACGCTGATCGCGTGCGCAGCCGCCACCTCGCCGCTGCCCGCGCAGAGCAACTGGCGAGTCGTCCAGACGGTGAAGTTCGGAAGATTTCAGTCCGCCGTCGAAGTTTCCTCCCAGCGCACCCTGCGATTCGTCTCGGCGCTGGATACTTCGCGGCTCGTGAGTCCCGAAGTAGAGATCGATTCCGCGCTCGCTCTGCTGAAGCTGCTCGACCAACCCGACCATCCGACGAAAACTCGGTACACGCTCGGGAATGCGATTCTCCTCGAGCCCTACGCCGCCGACAGCGGGAACATCGGATACCTGATGACACTCGCGGACACCGTGAGCAATACGCGGCAGGTGATAATGGATCGCGGCGGCCTCGGAGAGTTTCTCTGCATGCTCTCGAACGGCGCAATGGCGGGTCGGGTCCTTACCGATGAGGAGCTCAAGAGTCCCGCGCCCGTCGCGCTCACCGCTGCGACTCTCGCCAAGCCGTACACGCCGGTCTATCCGCGCACGGCGAGAATGGTCGGCGTCTCCGGCGCGGCGCTGATGGAGTTCGTCGTCGACACGACGGGACGGGCGGTGAAGGAAACCATCGACTGCATCGACGCGACATACAAGGATTTCAACGACGCGGCACGCGCCGCGGTGATGGAGATGGAGTTCGTCCCGGCGATGGTGGAGGGACACAAGATCAGCCAGATCGTGCAGCTCCCGTTCGAGTTCAAGCTGAGCACGAACATGCCGATCACGCCGTTCCAGGTGCCGGTTCGACGGCGATAGCCGGCGCCCCTTAAACCCGGGGCGCACCACTTTCCGCCGGTGATAGCTTGATGGGATGTCCGACCGGCGACCAGACGGGTCGCAAACCCGGGATTACGAGTTCGAGCTCGACCCCGCCCGCATCGCGCAGCATCCGCCTGAAACGCGCGGCGACAGCAGGATGCTCGTCGTGGACCGGGCGAGCGGAGTTATTTCGCATCGAACATTCAGCGACCTCCTCGATCTCATTCCCGCCGGTGACGCGCTCGTACTGAACACAACGCGCGTGATTCGCGCGCGGCTCCTTGGAAAGCGCGACAACGGGGCGCCGGCGGAGATTTTCCTGCTGCGCGAACAGGACGACGGCACATACGAAGCGCTCGTTCATCCGGGGGGAAAGCTCAAGCCGGGACGGCGCGTGACCGTTTCACCTGAGCTCGACGTCGAGATCGTTTCGATCACCGAGCGGCGAAGCAGGATCGTGCGGCTGCACAGCGCGCTCTCGAACAGCGAAGCGATCGAGAAGTACGGACACGTTCCGCTTCCCCCATACATCAGGCGCGGCGATGAGGCGCCGGACGCCGAGCGATACCAGACCGTTTATGCGAAGCACGCGGGGTCCGTCGCCGCGCCGACAGCGGGGCTTCACTTCACTCGCGAGTTACTGGCCGCGCTCGATGCGCGCGGAGTCAGGCGAGGCGAGGTGATTCTTCACGTCGGCGCCGGAACCTTCAAGCCGGTTGACACGGACGATCCGTCGAAGCACGTGATGCACGAGGAGCAGTTCACGCTGCCGGTGGAGACCGCTCGGCTGCTCAACGAGACGAGAACGGCCGGAGGAAAGATCTGGGCGGTGGGAACGACGAGCGTTCGGACGCTGGAGAGCTGCGTTCGAAGCGACGGACTGTTTGAGGCGGCGAGCGGGGAGACGCGAATTTTCATCCGGCCGCCGCACGAATTTCGCGCGGTCGATCATCTCATTACGAACTTCCACCTGCCGAGGTCGACGCTGCTGATGCTGGTGGCGGCGTTCGCGGGTTACGAGCTGACGATGCGCGCGTACGCGGAGGCGATCGCTTCGGATTACAGGTTCTTTTCGTACGGGGACGCGACGGCGATCCTGTAGCGCTCGGTTGACCTAAACAGATGTCGCCAATTGGGGACACTGGCAAGGTGCCGGCTATGCTAACTGCTTTGGGGGCAATGTGTTATGATGGCAGTTTCAATGGCTCCCATCCTGCCTAGCCTATTGTGTCGGCAAGCGCCATGGACGTGCGCGGCCATTCCATAAGGAGAGTCGGATGACCAGGATCAGGTTCTTGTTCGTGCTTTTCAGCTTCATCGTTCTCGCGGCTCCGGTGGGCGCGCAAGACAGGGAGCACGGTCGCGGTCGCCAGGGAAGCGGCGTCTTGACCCGTCGCTCGAACGATGACGAGCGTGAAGCTCGACGCGTGCATGACGACGATGGGGAGGATGACGGCGATCGTGGAGATCGTGTCGAGCGTCGCGGTGACCGCCGGGATGACGATGAAGACAACGATCGCGATGACGATGGTGATGACGATGATGACCGTGGCGTCTCCCGTTCTTCGAACTGCACCGATCGGAACGGAAACAACGTCTGCGACGTGGTGGGCAGGGGCGCCACGCTTCCCGAGATGGTAAACGCGATCCTCGTATCACGCGGACAGCTGACGCGCAGCGGGCAGTATTGGCTCGGGAATGGAGCTCTGGCGCCGCGATACACAACTTCTGCGAACCGCGTTCCGTCGCGAGTGACCTGGCTGGACAGAACCGGAAGAGTCGCTCAAGTGTGGCTCGATTCAAATCGCGATGGTCGAGCGGATGTCGTCCGGATGTATCGTGGCGGCAGGCTGGTTCGGACGGTTAAGCGGCGATAGGTATCGTCCCTGCCGCGAAAAAGCGCGCCGTTCTGCGGCGCGCTTTTTTTTGGTTCTTCGCGAATCAAAGCGTTATTTCCGGTTGAGCTCCATCACCCAGACATCGCTCTCTCTCGTCCGGACCGTGAAGTACATGTGACCGGAGTCGATCGCGACCCACCGACGGTACAGCTGCCGGAGCGGGTCTGTCATGTGCGGCAAAATCTTCTGAGCGCCACCACTCACCCTGGCGACTGTCAGGCGCCACGATAGTAGAGCGCAACCCCAAGCTAGCTCCTAGATTAGAGAGATTCGCCCGCCAATCGCTCACCCGCCCGAATGTCCGAGCTTCGCGACCAGCTTCAACGCACCCTAGGCGACAACTATTCCCTCGAGCGAGAGCTCGGCGGGGGCGGCATGTCGCGCGTGTTCGTCGCGGAGGAAACTTCGCTCGGACGTAAAGTCGTCGTAAAAGTTCTGCCCCCCGATCTCGCGGCGGCGGTGAACCTCGAGCGATTCCGTCGGGAGATTCAGCTCGCCGCAAAGCTTCAGCATCCGCACATCGTGCCCGTCCTGAGCGCGGGAGTGAGCGAAGGACTTCCGTACTATACGATGCCCTTCATCGAGGGTGAGTCACTCAGAGCCAAGCTGTCACGCGGCGGCGAGCTTCCGATTCACGACGCGGTCAGAATTCTCCGCGATGTGCTGAGCGCGCTCTCGTACGCGCACGATCACGGTGTCGTTCACCGCGACATCAAGCCGGACAACATCCTCCTCACCGGCGGTCATGCCGTCGTCGCCGACTTCGGTGTCGCCAAGGCGATCAGCGCTTCGACTAACCCGGGCGCGTCGCTCACTTCGCTCGGCGTCGCGCTTGGAACTCCGGCGTACATGTCGCCCGAACAGGCGGCCGCCGATCCGACGACAGACCATCGCTCGGATCTCTATTCGGTAGCGGCTGTCGCGTACGAGATGCTGTCGGGACAGCAGATCTTCAGCGCGCGCTCACCCCAGGCGATGCTCGCGGCGCACGCGATGGAGGATCCCGAGCCGCTGGAGAGAAGAAGAAAGTCCGTTCCGCCGCTTCTCTCCGCGCTCATCATGCGCGCGCTGGAGAAACACGCGGCCGATCGCCCGCAGTCGGCGGCCGAGATGCTCGCGCAGCTCGACGCTGCCGTGACTCCGAGTGCGGCGACGACACCGTACACGGGTACGATGCCCGCGCGGAAGGTCGCCGGCTCGCCGAAGTCGACGTGGATGGCGATGGGCGCCGCCGCGACCCTTCTTCTTCTCGGATCGTCGAGCTGGTACTGGTACTCGCATCGCATTCCCGGCGCGGCCGGGGCAGCATCGGGTTCCCCAGCTGCCGACACGCTGCCCTCGCTCGCCGTTCTTCCGTTCGAGAATCTCGGCAGGTCGGACGACGCGTATTTCGCCGACGGCATGACGGAAGAAATTTCCAGCCGGCTCGGAACACTCTCCGGACTGCGCGTCATCGGACGGCAAAGCGTTCGCGGATACGCGAACAGCAACAAGCCGCTCGCCGAGATCGGGAAAGAGCTGGGGGTCACCTACGTGCTCACGGGCAGTGTGCGGTGGGATCGCTCCGATCCGAAGCATAGCAGAGTGCGCGTGAGTCCCGCGCTGCTCCGAGTAACGGACGGCACCCAGGTATGGTCGACACCATACGAGGACGAATTGACCGGCGTCTTCAAGATGCAGTCGAAGGTTGCTGAAGAAGTCGCGCAGGCACTCCAGCTTCAGCTCAACCGGAAAGAGCAGCAGGCGCTGGCGGCAAGGCCGACAGAGAACATTGAAGCATACGATTACTTCCTCCGTGGCCAGGCGGCTTCGGCCGCCGGCCGGGCGGGATCGGATTTCCTTCGCGCAGCCGCACTTTTTCAGCAAGCGGTAGAGCTCGATCCGAAATTCGCGGAAGCCTGGGCAGCGCTCGGCAGCTCTCATCTCGACGTGTACTGGTTCCGTGCCGACCCATCAGAAGCGCGTCTCGCGCTAGCGAAGAAAGCGATCGATCGAGCGGTCGAGCTCGAGCCGAATGCGATTTACATTCATCACGTCCTCGGCAACTACTACTATCACGGCAAGCTCGCTTACGAGCCGGCGCTTCGCGAATTCAGCGCGGCGCTCAAGCTCAATCCCAACGATGGTTGGGCCAGTGCGCTAAAAGCTCGAGTCGAGCGGCGCCAAGGTAAGTGGAACGATGCGCTGGACGACTACCGTCACGCCGTCGCGCTCGATCCGCGGAACATCGAGTTCCTTTCCGACTTCGCTGAGACGCTTTTATACACGCGTAATTATTCTGAAGGGGGGGCGGTCGCGCGAAAGCAGATCTCAATTGCGCCCGAGAAGATTGTCGGACACGCCAACCTTGCACTTGGCCTCGTCACGGAGAGCGGCGACGCAAATGGCGCCGCCTCCGCTCTTCGTGAAGCGGCAGCAAAAGTGCCTGCGGACGAGCTGATCAACGGCTTTTTTGGAGACCCGTGGCCGGTATCTCTGGACAAGAACCTCTCGCGCCTGCTCAAGGAGTCGGCGATACCGGGGAATGAAGGAGACCGCCTGAATTATTTTTCCACCCGGCTCAGCGTGGCCGTCTACGAAAAGGACGTCGCCTCGCGCGCAGTCTTTGCCGATTCGGTCATTGCTCTCGGAGCGCGATCGACACGCGGCAGCTTCAGCGATGCCGACGTCTATGCAGCCCTCGGGGCCGCCTACGCCGCCAAAGGAGACAGAAAGCGCGCCATCGAGGAAGGTGAGAAGGCCGTTCGCATGATGCCCGTTTCGCGCGATGCGCTGCGCGGCGGCGCGAACCTCGTCGGTCTCTTATACACTGCAACGTTGGCCGGGGACTTCGACACCGCCATTGCGACGATCCAACAGGCACTCGCCATTCCGAGCGCTCTCTCGGTGCCACTCCTGAGAAGGGATCCCTGGTTCGATCCGCTGCGCAACGATCCGCGCTTCCAGGCAATTCTCGCCGGCCGTTGATCGAGCCGCCCTCACGGGCGATTCTTAGTACGTGAGCTTCCCATTCGACGTCATCGGCACCGCCGGCGCTGCACGCGCCGGCGTTTTTGTCACGCCGCATGGGGCGGTCGAGACGCCGGCCTTCATGCCCGTCGGAACTCTCGCGACGGTGAAGGCGCTCGATCCCGACGATCTCATCGAGATGAAAGCGTCGATGATCCTCGGCAACGCATATCATCTTCACCTTCGTCCCGGCGACGACCTCATCAGCGAGATGGGCGGCCTTCACAAGTTCATGCGCTGGGACGGGCCGATTCTCACCGACTCCGGCGGTTTCCAGGTTTTCTCTCTCGCGAAGCTTCGCACGATCAATGAAGACGGCGTCGAGTTCCAGAGCCACATCGACGGCTCGACCAGATTCTTTTCGCCGGAGCGCGTGATGCAGATCGAGCGTAACATCGGCGCCGATGTGATGATGCAGTTCGACCATGTCATCCCGGGAAAATCGGACGAGGCGTCATCGCGCGACGCAAGCGAGCGGAGCGTCCGGTGGCTCGCACGCTGCAAAACGGAAGTGAACCGCCTCGATCGCGAAGGTGCCGGCCCGCACATCGGCACGGACGGCGCACGGCCCCCGCAGGCGCTCTTCCCGATCGTGCAAGGAGGCATTCACGAAAATCTCCGCCGAGAAGCGTGCGAAGCGATTCGATCGATGGACGACTGGCGCGGATTCGGGGTCGGCGGACTTTCCGTCGGCGAAGAGAAGCAGGCGATGTACGAGATGCTCGATGTCACCGAAGCATCGCTTCCCTCCGATCGCCCGCGCTACCTGATGGGCGTCGGATTTCCCGAGGACATCATCGAAGCGGTCCTTCGCGGCGTCGATCTCTTCGACTGCGTCGCGCCGACGCGAATGGGTCGGAACGGAGCCGTGTTCACCTCAACCGGGCGGATGAACATCAAGCGCGCCGAGTACCGCAACGATCCGAGACCGATGGACGAGAGCTGCGACTGCTCGGCGTGCCGGCGGTTCACCCGCGCCTACATCCGCCATTTGTTCGTGTCCGACGAGATCCTCGGACTCCGCCTGCTGTCTCTGCACAATGTACATTTCCTGCTGTCGCTGGCGCGCTCGGCGCGGCGCGAGATTCTCTCTGGGAACGCCGCGTCGTGGGCGCGCGAGTGGCTCGACAGATATCGAACGACAACGAGTAATGAGTAACGAGTAAATCGAGATGAGACTCGTTGCTGTCCCGGCTCCAACAACAATTCAACAACTCTCAATACGATGAACAACGCCTTCCTTGGCCCCATTTTCATGTACGGGGCGATATTTGCGATCTTCTATTTCATTCTCATCCGCCCCGGACAGAAACAGCGGAAGGAGCATGAAGCGATGATCCGCGCGCTCCGAAAGGGCGACGAGATCGTGACCACCGGCGGCATCATCGGCGAAGTGATCTCGGTGAAAGACAGCACTTCCACCGATGCCAGGTCGGGCGGCCTCGAGGATCGCGTCATCATCAGGTCGGGCGAAACCAAGCTCGTCATCGAGCGCGGACGAATCGCGCGTGTGACACGGTCCAGTCAGGCAGCGACAACGACAGAGTGAGCATCCTCGACGTCCGGGTACTCGGCGATCCGATTCTACGGAAGCCGACGCGGCCTGTATCTGCAATAACGGATGACCTGCGCTGGCTGATCGGCGACATGTTCGAGACGATGTACGGGGCCGGTGGGATCGGCCTGGCCGCGCCGCAGGTTGGACGCGAAGAGCGGCTGACGGTCGTTCACGTGGACGAGAACAAGTTCGTACTCATCAATCCCGAAGTGATCGAAACGTCCGGCTCGGATCGTGCCGAAGAGGGATGCCTCTCGATCCCCGACATCTATGGAGACGTCGATCGCGCGCTCACCGCTACCGTGCGCGCGCTCGATGAAGAAGGTGCTTCGCGCGACATCACCGCCAGCGGACTGCTCGCGCGCTGCATGCTCCACGAGATCGACCACCTCGACGGGAAATTGTTCATCGATTATCTGAGCCCGCTCAAGCGGCGCTCCGTCATGTCGAAGTGGAAGAAGATTCAGCCCGACTACCCGGGCTTCATCCGCAAAGTCACCGCGGAAACCAAGCGTGAAACACGGAAGAGCGGCTCGCGTACTGTTCACGGAGTCGAGCACCATGACACGGAGATGTAGTGAGGGTTCTTTTCTGG
>WNGF01001831.1_pt1 | contig 42122 bp, 46 predicted proteins | sample 5400641 | NCBI WGS metagenome assembly WNGF01 (sample SAMN13153371, study PRJNA577476) | soil metagenome | isolation source: 80 cm soil or saprolite under grassland replicate 2 | place: USA:California | collected 2016-06-15 | reverse complement strand
GCGCTTGGCCAGCGTGTAGTCCACCGCGCCGAACGGGCGGCGGGCCCCGCGCAGGGGCCTGGTCGATCGGGCTACTCGATTCACAGCCCGGCCATTCTACGGGCACCCCCCTTCCCGCGCCCCCGACTTTCGGCCCGGTTCCGGGGGCCGTACGCACGAGCGACGGGCGTGTCGACCCCGCACCGCTCCGGTTCCGGCCTACGAACCGGCACCGGTCAGATCGACGACCGCCCGGGCGGTCGCCGTCGTCTGGCGACCCGATCGGAGCAGGAGGAGGCCCGAGATCTCGACCCGGACCGTCACCACCGCCTCGGACCCACCTGCGGGGCAGTCGCAGCTCACGAGCTGAGCGCCATTCGCGACCGCGTAGCGATCCGCCGCGGCGGCCGGATCCTCCCCCGACGGCTCCACGATCTCCTGGGCCGCCGCGAGGGCGGCCGCGTCCGCAGCCGCCTGCGCCCTCGCTGCCGCGGTGAGGGCGCGGGTGACGTCGGCGGTCGCGAGGACCATCACACCGACCAGGACGATCACGCCCGCGGCCAGGAGGCTGATGGACCCCCGCTCGGACCGGACCGTCATCCGAACTCCTGCCGCATGGTCGTCTGGGCGTGCAGCGTCATGGCGGACGGAAACAGCCACGCCACCGCCGGGATGGACGTCGAGTCGGCGTAGGTGAGCGAGACCGTGACGGGCTGCCCCCGCCCTCCGTCTCGCCCGACCTCGATCGAGATGCGGTCGCCGGCCAGCGTCGCGGCGGCGCGGTCGACGGCGGCCCGGATCCGACCGTCGTCGTCCGTGACCGCCGCCTCGCGGGCCCCCGCCCGGGCGGCGTCGGCCAGGGCGAGCCGATCCCGGACCACCAACCCGACCTGCACCATCGCGAGCGTCACGATCAGCAGCAACGGCAGGACCATCGCGAACTCCAGGGCGGCGGATCCGCGCTCGCCCTGGAGTCGCCCGCGTCCCGGCCCGGTCCGCCGGCCCCGTGCCTGAAGCCGAATCAGGCGTTGCTCGAGACGCTGTCGATGATCTTGTCGAAGAAGGCCGGGAGCTTGCCGCTGGACCTGGCCCAGGCGATCAGGACCACCGCGACGGCAACCGCCGCCAGGATCACGAGCGCGTACTCCGCGGTGGTCTGCCCCTCCTCCCGGACGAACATCGTCTGCAGGCGAGCGTAGAGCTTCAGCAACATCGCGTTCACCTCCTCTCATCGGACCGACCGGAGCGTCGAGAGCAGCACCGGCACGACGGTGAGGAGGAGGAATGCGGGCAGGATCATGAACACGAGCGGGAACAGCATCTTCACCGGCGCCTTGCGTGCCAGCTCGGCCGCCCGTGATCGTCTCGACTCCCGGACCTCGTCGGCCCGATGGCGAAGCGACTCCGCCAGCGGGGTCCCCAACGATTCGGTCCGGGCCATCGCCATCACCGCGCGGTTCAGATCGGCCAGCTCCAGCCGGACTGCCAACGCCCGGAGCTCGGGTCGCCATCGCGCGCCGAGGTCGACTCGGGCGAGCAGCATCCTGAGCTCTTCGGCCAACGGTTCGGCCACCGACGCCGCGGCCCGCCGAAGCGCCAGCAGCGCGGACAGTCCGGCCGTCGACCCCGCCGCCAGGAGGTCAAGGAACTGAGGGAGCTGGGCCTCGATCTGTCGCCGCCGGCGGCGTGCGATGCGGGCGATGACCATATCGGGGCCGACCAGCCCGCCGGCCGCGAGCAGTGGAGCCAACAGCGGTGCCGGCAGTGGACCCGGGAGGACTGTCGCGACCAGGACGATCGCGGCCAGCCCCTTGCACCCGACGAACACGTCGGGGTCGAGCCGCACGTGGGCCGCTTCCACCCTGGCGCGGGCGAGCTCGCCTCGGGCCATTTTCGAGATCCACCTCGTCCTGCCCACGGCGATCGCGACCCCGCGGGCGACGCCGGCGGGCGATCGTCGCGCGTGCGGGAGACGCAGCCGGTTGGTCACGGCCCCGTCGACGCGCGCTCCGGCGGCCGCGACGAAGGCGGCAGCGGCGCCTCCGCCCAGGAGCGCCCCGGCGATCGCTGTGGTGCCGGGGAGTGCGACCCCGTTCGTGACGATCACAAGGCCCCTCGCAGCAGGTGGCGGATCCACAGGAATGCGGATCCGTCGAGCGCCAGACCGACGACCACCGCGATCAAGCCGATCGGGGTTGAGAGGGCCGCGGTGACGTCGTGGCGCGAGATCACGGACATGAACAGGAAGAACCCGATCGGGAGCAGGCCGAGGATCGTCCCCGAGAGCCGCGCCTGCGCCGTGAGGGACCGGAGTTCCCCGGCGGCCGCGACGCGCTGCCGGAGCGTCCGGACCGCGTCGTCGAGGATGACCGGGACGTCCCCGCCCACCCGATGCTGCAGCTGCAGGACCGCGACGGCGAGGCGGACGTCGTCTCCGGGCTCCTGCCGGGCGAGGACCTCGAGCGACTCGTCGAACGGCATCCCGAGCGACACGCGCTGGACGACTGCGCGAAGCGAGTCGGACAGCGGCGGCGAGCCCTCATCGGCCGCGAAGGCCAGCGCCTGCGACGGGGACATGCCCGCTCGGAGCGCCGCCGCGATCCCGTCCATCGAGTCCGCCAGCTGATCCTCGATCAACTCGAAGCGACGTTCGGAGCGCCGGGCCCGTCGCCACCTGGGAACCCAGACGCCGGTCACTGCCCCCCCGGCCGCGCCGACGATTCCAGCGAACGCCAGGCCCGCGAGGGTCCCGAGACCCACCCCCGCCACGGTGGTGGCGATCCGGCGCCGCGGCGATCCCGTACCGCGAGACGTCAGCAGGATGCGGATCCCTTCCCGGACGTCGACCCGAGTCGAGGAGCCAACCGTTCGCGCTCCGGCACGCGCCAGCAGCCGGTTCCGCTCGCCCCTCGCCACGGCTCGGCCGGCGAGCACCACGGCGGCTCCGGCGAGGGCCGGTGCGAGCACGTCGGGGCTCACGGTGGATCCTCCCGCCCGGGCGGTTCCAGCACGGCGCCGCCCACGCCGATCGGGATGCGCTCCCACGCCGCGTGACGCCAGCCTGCGCAGTCTCCCTCGACCCGCCTGCGGTCCGTGTCCGGACCCGGGGCGAAGACATGCGGCGGAAGCGGCGCCCCCCTCTCGGCGAGGACGTCGACCAGCTCGGGGGTCTCCCCCGTCGCCACGAACTCCCCGCCGGCGCCGCCACCGCCGCGCAGCCGGAACGAGAACACCTCGCGCACCGCGGGCTCACCGTCCCGGCACCCCTCCACCGAGCTGACGTGCAGCGCCACGCGCCGCCCGTCGCGAAGCCTCGCCATGTGCACCACCACGTCGACCGCAGCCGCCACCTGTTCCCGGATGTAGGTGGCGGGCAGCTCCACATCCGACATCAGGGCCATGGTCTCCAGGCGCCAGAGGAGGTGATGCGGTGAGTTCGCGTGCGCGGTGGAGAGGGAACCCTCGTGTCCGGTGTTCAGCGCCTGGAGCATGTCGAGCGCCTCGGCGCCTCGGACCTCGCCGACGATGATCCGGTCCGGCCGCATTCGGAGCGCGTTCCGCACCAGGTCCCGCACGGTGACCTGGCCCCGCCCCTCCACGTTCGGAGGCCGCGCCTCGAGGCGAACGACGTGCGGCTTGCCGAGTCGGAGCTCGGCCGCATCCTCGATGGTGATGAGCCGCTCGCCGTCCGGGATGAACGAAGCCAGCACGTTCAGCAGCGTCGTCTTCCCTGAGCTCGTTCCGCCCGACACGATCACGTTGGCCTTGCCCCGGACGCAGGCGGCAAGGAACCGGAGCATCCGCGGGCCCAGGGTTCCCTGCTCGACCAGGTCCTGGGACGAGAAGGGGATCAGCGAGAACTTCCTGATGTTCAGCACCGGACCGCAGAGCGAAAGGGGCGGGATCAGCGCATGCTCGCGGATTGCATCTTGCCCGGATGGCCGGCGGCCGTTCGCCCAGGCTGCGCTACATGGAAAGAGCCGGCACGAGGCCGGCTCCCTCCGGGGCAGTTCGGCGGGATCAGCCGCCCAGAACCCGATTCACGAAGTCCGTCCGGGATTCCTTCGGCAGACGCTGTGGGTTCCCGCGGTTGCCGATCCAGCGCGAGTCGGAGATCGTCGGCGTTGCGAGCAGCTTCGCTCGCAGTTCGGCGTTGGTCAGGGCCGCGAGGTCGGCGCCGTGCTTCTTCTTCGCTGGCGCGGTCTTCTTCGCCGGCTTGGTCTCCGGCGCCGTCTCCGGCAGATCAGACGGCGTGGCGGCCGGCGCCGGCTTCGAGGCCGCCGGCTTGCGCGTCTGGCGCTTCCGATCCACCGCGTTCTTCTCCGCAGCGTTCATGTTTCCCTCTCCCTTCCGATCGCCGTGGCGATCAACTGACCGCGCCAGAATGGCACGCTCTTGGACGTTCATGGCCGGCTCTCCCGACCACATTCTCCGCAGACGATCGGCTCGCCGATCTCCACGGCCATCGCCTTGCACTCATCGCAACCGGCGCACTCCGCGGAGAACGCCCCGCAGCATGTCGCGCCGGCCCAACCGGCACAGGATGCGCAGTCGGGCAGGCCGTTCAGGATCACGGCGTGACGATCGGCATCCGTGCGGCGTTCCGTTGCACTGCCGAGCCGGAACTGGCGCCGATTCCGGTCCCACAGCGCCCACCACGTCATCGCGCCGACCTTGAACGGCCGGACTTCGAAGCGGTTTCCCGCCATCTCCCTCTCCCTTCGCCGATCCATAGGTCTAACTTCGGCTCGCGGGAGTAGGCGATGCAATAGACATGCCGGGATTCCACTGGGCCGATTGGCCTCATTTCCGACTGCCGATCGTGCCTGGAACCGCGGGCCGTCGTCCAACCGCGCCTGCATAACGAAGGCGGATGGGCCGATGGCGTAGCCCAACCCGGCCTACATAACAAGGATGGCCGGCCCGAATCCGTCTCCCAAACCCGCCGGCATTACGAGGGAAGGATGCCGGCCCGCCGGCCGCCATCCCGCAAGGCTTCGGCCGGCCGACCGCTCGATCCCGTCGCGCTTCGCGCATGAGGGACGAAGTCGCCGGCCCCGTTCTTCCGGCAAAGATGCCGGTGCGAGACATCTTCGGTTTGTCCCCGAAGATGGATGTACTCATATGCGCGCTACACTGCCGCTCGTTGGCCGAGAACGGCTGCCGTCCCTTCCGCTGGGACAACGTCGCCGGCCGGGGAACTTCGGTTCCCCGGCAGGGCGATTGCCGGCGGATGATCGGCCCCAGCGGAAGGATATGAAGAATCATGGCTACTCGCAAGATCTCCTCCGCCGCAGAAACGGCGGAGGTTTCTTTTGTCAAGCGGTGCCCGAAAGAGATCCAACAGCTATATCGGGCGGATATGGCGAACTTGAGGCCCGAACACCGGGGCGCGAAGGCGTATCTTTACATGGTCTTCCATGGCTGGGAACTGGCGGATAACAGCTTCCTGCGGGCGCCGGCCGACTTGGCTGCCGCGAAGCGCGTTCTCCGGAAGTTCGGCTGGAACCCGGGACTGGATCAGGAAGCGCGAAAGATCGGCCAGGATCGGCGCGCGGAGGCGGAGGCGGAGGAAGATGCGCCGGCTCCGGCGCATCCAGCCGGCAAGACGAAGGCGCGGCCGAAGAAGGGCGGCGGCGACATCGCTCGCGAGTTGAAGATCGCGCGGGATGAGGTGGCAGCGATGGACCCGCTGCTATCGGAGCTCGATCGGGCGGTGTATGACGTGATGGTCGAAACGGCGCTGCGGGTTGGCGTTTGCGAAGTTCTTGCCGGCTCGAAGTGGATGGCCGACCAGGTGGAAGCGCCGCGGACGAACGTTCAACGATCGTATCGGCGACTGGAACGGTTGGCGTACATCTGGCGCTGGCAGAAAGATCCGGAGACCGGCAAGATGAACTTCGCCTTGCCGCGGATCACCGCGGATGCCCTGCGCCGCAGCCCGCCAGGATCGAAGCCGGCAGTGTTCCGGGTTCGGCGGCCGCAGGTTCCAAAGAGCGATCCATTCAAAGCCTAAAGCGCGCAAGCGCGTGCCGCCTAGGCACGCGCGCAGCGCGCTCCGAGGCGGCCGAGCGTAAGCGAGGCCCCGAAGGACTCCGAGCCCTCGAAACTCGGGACTCTCCCACTCATATGAGCCCGCACCGGTGCCCGCATGGGTGCCCGTATGGGTGCCCGTAGCGCGGCCCGTGTGCTGCCCGCACGAACCCCCTGGCATGGACCGCTGTCGGCCGGCCGCCGGCATGAACAAGGAGACCATGATGGATCACTGGGCGGAAGCAAACGCCATTCTCGAATCACTCGGGGCCGAAGGTTCCTGGGGCGCCGACAAGGACGCGGCCGAGGCCCTGCGGGCGGTCGCACACGCGATCCTGGCGCTTGCAGCGGCACGGCGGTCAGCGGCAAGAACGGCGCCAAGTCGGCCATGCCGCCCGACTGATGCGCGTGCCCGTCGATGTCATCGAGGCCGTGCGGGGCGCGACGTCTTCAACAACGCGGGCCAGACCGGCACCGCGCGACCGGCGGGAACTGCCCGTCGTGGCGCCATGTGCGGCGCCAGGATGCAAGGCGACCGTATCCCCGCGCCATGGCGTGATCCGCTGTTCGGTTCACGTCGGGCGCGTTCGGCCAGGCGCTTGGGGGCGAGCGGAGGAGGGATGAACGATGGATGAAGAACTGCAGGCGGCGGTTGATAAGGCGCTCGACGGCCTGGCGGCCATGACGTTGCCGAACAGGGTTCAGGAATGGTTCCTCGAAGCGCCGCTCGATCGGAAGGCGGCGATCATGGCGTGGGCCGTTCGGCACGGCGTTCGCCCACTGCCACGCCTCCCCGTCACCGATCCCCTGTTCGCCGTTCTTCGGACGTCGGCGGAACCGATCCGTCGGGCGTTCTTCGGAGATGAAGCGATCGACGCGGAGAAAGAGGCCGAAGAGGCGTCCCGGCAAGTCGCGACGGGCGCCAGCACGGTCGCCCAGCTTCGGCAGGAGAACGATGAACTGCGCCGCGCGGGATCGGGCGGTTGAAGCGCTGCCGCACCTGGCGTATCACCCCTTCGCCGACTGCGCGCGCTGAACGGCGGTCTTAGCATCCCGGTCTGCGTTTGCATGCCGGCTCCACACCGGCCGGCCATGGAAATGTGCCGCGAAACGAGCCAGGAACTCCGATGCGCTGCCGGCGCCGGCCGGCGGCATGGAAACGGCACGAAGGAGAAATGATGACTACGAGGCGAACACGCGGCGAAGTCTGGGCCGCGAAGGTCCGCGAAGCCTATCCGTTGAACGAGTCGGAGGAATTGCTCGTAGACATGATCTCCGACCAGATCGACCGGTTGGACGGCGGCAAGATGTCCCTCGCCGAACGGCGGCAGCAGGAGAACGTCATGCTTCGCGCGATAGGCCAGTTGGGCCTTCCGCTGGCGGATGTTGGCGCGCCACGCCCGACGGCCACCAGCCAACACGCGCGGGCCGCCGCCCGAGCTCGATGGGCGAAGGAAGTGGAACGCTGATGCCGGCGGGACGCCGTCCGCGCGGAGACGCGACCATCCGCGGTGCTCTCCGGCGGCACTTCGAGGCCTTGCTGGCGGTCCAAGAACGTGCCGCCCGACTGGGCGCGCCATACAGCACGGCCGAGACGCGCCGGCGGATCGCCCTCATAGACGAAGGCGCGCCAGTAATTGTTTCCCAGTGGGAATTGGAAGAAGCCTTCGGCCATCTAGGAATCCAAGCGTCACTCGCCGATCGGCGGTACATCGTGTCCGCAGACGGCGATTACGGCCCCGCATAGGGGCAGATAGGAGGCCATCATGGCCGGTTCAACGCAGACGGGCGAGAAGGCGCCATCGCCTCTCCCCGGATCGCAGTCTGATCCGCGTCCCGGAACCGACGCCGGAGAAGCAGCCGCTGCCGCCTGGCTCCAATCCGCCGGCGCCGCCGACTGGAAGCCCCAGCATGACCGCGCCGCGGAAGTCCACGCCGCCAGCGCCGGTGGCCCCAGCCGCATCGGCCGGCCGCCGTCATGGCAGCGACGTCCATCAGTCGCACGCCGTCGATCCTGGCTATGCCGAACGCGTCGCCACCCATATCGCCGAAGCCGACAAGGAGGCGGCAGAGAAGGCGAAATACACCAAGCCGGTGGCCGACAAGAAGATCGTCCGGCATCTGGAAGACGGCTACGCGATCATCACGATGAACCTGGCCAACTCGCGAAACACCGGCGAGTTGACCCGCGCCGAACAGAACGCGGTTCTGGTGGCTGCCATGCGCGAAGTATCCGATCTTCCCGAGTCCGCGCGGGAAGCTTTCGCCCAGTCGGCCGTTGAGATGCTGGCGGCCGACCCGCATGACATGACGGCGTTGTGGGAGCAGGCGCGTGAAGGCGCCATCTCGATCGCCGGCGATCTCATCGGCACCGGCTTCGAGTTCGCGATCCCGGAGGACACGCGGTCCACGGAAGATGACGTCAACGCCATCCCGAGGATGTAGCGCCATGGCCGGCGAAGACAACGACATCCTGGAACGGCTCCGGAACAGCCGGCCTCCGGCGCCAGAGCGTTTGCACTGGGGCGAGGACGGCGGGGCCACAGAGGAAGCGATGGCCTACGACCGGATCGTGCGCGAGTGTCCAGATCCGCCGGCCGGCAAGGAGTGTTCTCAAAACGAGGCACTCCGACATCTCAGAACACGCTGCGAGACGGCGCTCTGGTTGGCCCGGCTTGATGGTCTCCGCGCGTGGATCTCAGAGGCTGCACGAGGCCGCCCGGTCGAGAGTGACCTCTCGGAGCTGCGCTCGTTGGGGGAGAGGAAGTCATGGGCGGGCTCGGCGATTCACCGTCGTACTCGGACGCGAACAGGTAGCTCACCGCGAGGCTTCGATACGGGCGCCAGCGATCGGAAACCTGGATCAGCTCCTCTTCCGACGGCACGTGGTCGAACCCGTAGGCTCGCTGGATCGCGCGGCGGAGGGCGATGTCTCCCGGCAGGAAGACATCGGGCCGGTCGAGCGCGACCAGGAGGAAACCGTGGGCCGTCCATGGCCCGATGCCTGGGATCGCTGTCAACGTCGTCTCGACCTCGTCATCGGTCATCCGCGCCAAGGCCTCGTCGCTCAGTCGTCCGTCGACGAACCGCTCGGCGAGCGCGCGGAGCGTCGCGCCTTTGCGGAGCGAGAGCCCGCTCTCTCGAAGGACCTGTGGGTCCGCGGCGAGGAGCTCTGCGGCCGACGGAAGACGTTCTCCGAAGTGAGACTCGAGACGCGAGAGGATCGTCCGAGTCGCTCGCACGGAGAGCTGTTGCCCGGCGACCTGGAAGATCAACGTCCCGAATGCGTCGAGCGGAGGAAGCTCGTCCATCCACGCGCGCGGACGGAAGTCCGGGCGCGCATCGATGAGTCGCGCGAGGACCGGGTCGGCTTGTCGCAGGAACTCGCGCGCTTCTGGACCCGCGACGGGTGCCCGAGGCCTCTCAAGGGTGGACATGCGAGGCATAACCGAGGTCGAGTCGGATCGATTCCATCTCTGGTCTACGCGCGCCGAAGTTGGAGCACAGGGATGGTCCGAAGACCTTCCGTTTGGCGCTCGTACTCGGCGAAACCCGGGTAGCGCCGAGCCTGCTCAGCGTAGATGCGATCGCGTTCATCACCGATCACATCGCGGACGGTCACGTGGTACCTCTCCGTTCCCCGTTCGACGCTGCCCTCACCGGCGGCGGTCAGGTTGTAGTACCAGTCTGGGTTGATGGGTGCTCCACCTCGGGTTGCGAACACGTAGATGACGTTCGGATCGTTGTCGTGCGCCAGGTACATCATCGGGTTGACGTACTCCCGCGCGCTCGTCCGGCCACGGTGATGCACCAGGACCAGCGGAGCGCCCTCGAACGTTCCGCCAACCTTGCCCTCGTTCGCTCGGAACTCCTCGATGGTCTTCGCGTTCCAGTCGCTCATCTCGAACTCCTGTCGTTCACGGATCGGCGTGTTGGAAGGCCCGACGGCTGCCGAAGCCGGCAAGGGACCTCTACATGGAGAGGAACGGCCGAAAGAGAGAGACTCCGCTGCCAACCGTTGCAGCGGTCAGCTCGGCGCTCGGCTCACCAAGCAGTTCGCTGGAAACCGATCCCGTCGCGAAGATCGCTTCCATGAGATCGCCAACGTTCGTGGCGTGCTTGATGACCGCCTCGGAGTCTTGGTATCGCTCGTAGACGACGCCCTCGGACTGATGGTCGTTGAGGTAGATCACGTACTGAAGCGTTCCGATGTCCTTGGCCCGCACGACGTCCATGACTTGCGCGCACAGGCGTTTGAACTCCTCGACTTTCCCCTCGTGAAACTTGAACCGAGCGACGCCTTGTATCTCACTCATGCTGTTCGGGCCTCCATAGTCGGTGATCCGGTGAGATGCGCCGACAGGAACTGTCCGGCTCTCTCCAGCGCCGCGACCGCCTCATCGAGGATCGGGTGATACGCCTGGAAGACGTGAGGCACCCCCGGAGTGATGTCGAGGGTGGTCTCGACGTCGGCGGTGGCGGCCACACCGGCGAGGCGGATCGCGTCGTCGAGGAGAACCTCGTGCGATCCCACCTGGATGATCAGCGGCGGCAGGCCGGACAGCTCGGCGAATATCGGGCTGATCAGGCCGAGGCCGGCGTCTTGGCCGGCCGTGTAGTCGGTGACCCGAGCGCGCAGAGCCTCTGGGCTGAGCAGCGGGTCGACCTCGCGCTTGGTTTCCATCGTGGCCCCCGCCAGCGTGAGGTCGACATACGGTGACATGACGAGGGCTGCGACAGGCAGGGGAAGCCCGTGGTCGCGGGCGTTGACCAGGGTGGCGATGGCGAGTCCGCCGCCTGCGGATTCGCCCGCGAAGACGATCTCCGATGGGGCGATGCCGTCGTCGAGGAGGGCTTCATACGCCGCAAGAGCGTCGTCGACCCCGGCCGGATACGGGTGCTCGGGTCCGAGCCGGTAGTCGACGGAGATGACCTTGGCGTCCGTCCGCCGGCCGACCTGCGAGGCCAGGTCGGCGACGAGGAAGGCGTCCCCCAGCACGTATACGCCACCGTGGAAGTACATGACGACATGGCGGGGTTCGATCCCATCGACCGTGATCTCGGCCGTTCGGACGCCGCCCAGCGTGGCTGCGGTGACGGTCACCTCGGCAGGCAGCGGCTGCGCCGACAGCAGCTCTTTCAGGAGTCGCCGTTGCTCGCTGACGTCGCTGTCGGCGGGGAAGGCCGACTGTCGCAGGATCGCGTCGAGGTTCTCTTGCTGTTCGATGCTCACGGAGGATCTCCCTTCGGTTGGCGTCGGATTGGCAGCCTCCCCCTCATCAGCTTGCGTTGGGAAGACGAATGAGGTTGGCGCCGGCGAGCGGGGCGCCGATCTCTTGCATCGCGCCGCCGGTGATCAGGTCGCCGAGGTCGATGGTGAAGAAGCCCGCGTCTTGGAATAGTCCGCTCACCTCGGCCTTCGCATCGCTCTCGTCGCCTGAGAGAAAGAGCACACGCTGGCCTCCCGCCTCGCGCGAATCGGCGCCGAGCACCGCAGCGGCCAACGTGTTCGCCGCCTTCACGACGGGTGCATCAGCGACAAGGTCGGCAACGATCTCGCTCGACGTCCTTCCGTCGAGGTTCTGGGGGTCGAAGTCGTTCGTTGCGTCGATGACGATCTGACCGTCCCACCGGAGTCCCTCAAGCGCCGTTGGGACGCTCGTCCAGGGCACGGCGATGACCACGATTGCGGATGCTGCGGCGTCGGCCACGGTCCCCGCCGATGCTCCGTCGCCCAGCGCGGAGACCACCGACGCCAGCGATTCGGGGCCACGGCTGTTGGCGATGACGACGGGTCGGGCGGCGCGCAACGCGGCGCGTGCCATCGCCTGGCCGAGCCGACCGGCGCCGATGATCCCGACAGGGCGGTCTGCTCGCTTCATCAGATCCCTCCGTCGTATCGGCGAACAGGTGGCTCTACGAGGGTCCGGCGCATGGTGGCGATGGCCTCGCCCTCGTCGGCCCGTCCGTGGAACTCGGACATCCCCATGCAGCCGAGTCCGAGCACGGACACCTCGAGGCCGTCCGATCCCAACGTGCCCTTCATCAGGTCATCCTCGATTCGAACCATGCCTTCAGGCTTCAATCCTCAGCTTCACGGCCTCAGCGCCCGAGACCACTTCGACCTTGGCCTTCCCCTCCATCATCACCAGCGCCACCACCGCGCCCAGGAGCGTGAATGCGGCCTGCGCGATGAACGCCGCGTGGAACCCGTTTACGACGCCTTGCAGCGGATTGCCCTGCGGGTTCGAGGCGAGGAAGTGGGTCGTCACCGTTGTGGCGATCGTGCTGGCGATGGCCAGCCCGATGGCCCCGCCGATCTGGGGGCTGGTGTTGATCAGCCCTGAGGCCAGGCCGGCGTCCCGCGGCGGCACCCCGGTGAGCCCGGCGATGGAGAACGGCACAAAGGTCAGCCCCAGCCCGATCCCGGTGAGGATGAACGGCAGGAAGAGGTCGCCCCAGTAGGTCCCGTCGACGGGGAGCCTCGTGTAGAAGATCCCGATGGCGCCTCCAGCCAAGACCAGCCCGGCGGTGAGGATGGGTTTCACCCCGTACCGGGTCACCAGGGCCTGGCCGATCCCGGAGAACGCGATGATCGCCGCCGTGGAGGCGATGTAGGCCACCCCGGTCTTCATCGCCGAGTAGTGCAGAACGTTCTGCATGTACAGCGTCAGCAGGAAGAACTGCGAAAACAACGCCGCCCCCACCAGCACGGCCACGAGGTTGGCCGCCCGAAGTGTCTTCAGCCGGAAGATCCGGAACGGCATGATCGGGGTGCGGGTCCGGAGCTCGATCACGATGAACGAGGCCAGGAGCACCGCCGAACCGATGAGGAACCCGATGGTCCGGCCGTTCCCCCAGCCCTTCGTGGCGGCCTCGGTCATGGCGTAGACCAGGAGCATCAGCCCGGCGGTCACGGTGAGGGCGCCGGCGAAATCCGAGCCCCGCTCGCCCTCCGCCCGGCTCTCCCGCAGCAGCCAGGGGGCCGTGGCCACCACGAGGGCGCCCACGGGCACGTTCACGAAGAAGATCCACTCCCAGCCGATCCCGCTGGTCAGCACGCCCCCCAGGAGGGTCCCGGCCGCCGCGCCCGAGCCGGCCACTGCTCCCCACACGCCCAGGGCCACGTTGCGCTCGCGGCCCTCGGCGAATGTGGTCATGAGGATGGAGAGGGCGGCGGGGGAGAGGATGGCCCCGCCCAGGCCCTGGAGGACCCGGAAGGCGATCAGGGACCCCTCCGACCAGGAGAGGCCGGACATGAGGGAGGCGAAGGAGAACAGGATCACGCCCCCCATGAACATCCGCCGGCGCCCCCACAGGTCGGCGAGGCGCCCGCCGAGCAGCAGGAACCCGCCGAACGCGATGGCGTAAGCGGAGATGACCCATTGGAGGTTGGCCTCCGAGAAGTGCAGTTCACGGCCGATGGACGGCAGGGCCACGTTCACGATGGCGATGTCCAGGACCACCATGAACTGGGCGGCGGCGATGGCGACGAGGGCGAACCACCGCCGCGGATCGGTGCCAGCCATGGGATCCCGAGCCTGTCCATCCGGCGAGACAGCAGTCTCTTCGTACTCCATGGGTTCTACCTCCAGTCGATGGGTGGGTCGTCCTCCACGAGTTCCGCGAGCTCGGGGACCGTGGGCTGCCCCCGACGGACACACCTTGACGGTCGAATGCACGACCGGAACGGCGAACCGTTTGGCTTGCTTCACCGTCGAGACGATGTTCCGGGCCAACGCACTCCCGATGTTGCCAACTCCGATGATGGCGGGTGCTCAACTTGACTCCGATCGCGCTCAGGGGTGCACGTACGACCCGTGACCGAGATCGAGCCGGATCGACTGCATCACCTGAAACGTCGTGCTCTCGGTGAACACGTCCGCTGCGGCGAGCACGCCCGTGTACTTCTCGATCACGGGTGCCGCTGCGGTGGCAGCGATCTCGTCCAGGTAGCCCCTGACCGCTGCCCAGGCGTTCTCGCCATACTTCACGAAGAACGGTGTCGGATCGACGCTCGTGATCGCCTGCCTCGAGCTCTCGGAGATGTCCGCCATGTACTGCTGATGCAGCGTCACATCGTCGCGCGTGCCGAGCCGGCCCATATGTCCGCCGATGAAGTGCTTCCACGAGTAAGCAAGCGCGTTTGCCGACGCCTCGATGTAGCCGGGGATGTCCTCTGTGAGGTTGGAGAGATAGATCGGGGCCCAGCCCGGATTGACGATGTCGATCAGCACCAACGTGTCGTGATCGGGCAGGTGGATGGCGATGTTGTCCGGCGAGTGGTTGGGGCCGTGCCATGCGAGATCGATCCGCTCCCCGCCGATCTCGAGCGTGCGCGTGTCCTGGAAGGTCTCCTCGTTCGGCGGCCGCGCCGGGTCGTCGTCCCGAAGCAGGAGCCGACGGGTCTCCTCGTGACCGATGCGCGTGACGCTCTTGTCGAACAGTGACGAGGCGCCGACGTGGTCGGCGTGATGGTGCGAGTAGAAGAGGTAGGTGACCTTGTTGCTCACGCCGTTGGCGGCGGCGATCTCGTCGACGGCCCGCTGGAGGTTATGTCCGATCGTGGGCGGCGCGTCGAACAAGATGACGCCGTCGGGGGTGGTCAGGAACGCTGCTTGATAGGTGCCATCGGTGACCCAGAACAGGTTCCGCTCGACTCGTCCCACGTAGTACCCCTGGTCGTTGAGCGCGGGGCCGAGCGACGAGGGCGGGACCGGCGCGTAGTCTGGCAGGACGTCGGCGCCCGACGTGGTGGTCTTCGCGATTGGTGTCTCCTGTGTGCTCATCGATTCCTCCTTGTCCTTCCCGTCACGGACGCGAACGTCGCGTCTCGGTCCAGGTCGACATAGTTCACGGCTTCGCGAGCAGCCGGCCGCCGTCGCTCACGGGAGAGCCCCGGTCGGACGAAAGCGCGAGCGAGCGTTCGACTTGTCTGGCGAGGGCGCGACTCATCCACGGAGCGTGCTCCCAGATGGCGGTGGTCGCATCCGCCAGTGCACAGTTGGTTTGGCTAGCCCGCTACGGCGACGGAATGGCGGGTCGCCGGGAGGCGGCACCGCGTTTTGGGTTCGAGAGTCCGCCCCGCGCCAGGTTGCCAACGAACCGACGGTCACACGTCTATCGACAGGCTGCGCCGACGGTCACACGTCTATCGACAGGCTGCGCCGACTGGCCATCAGCGGATGCGACGCGACCCGCAGGTCCTCATCCTCGGCTGTATCCCGACAGGAGGGCGCCAGAATGACCACGGTCGAGCAATCCGAGCGCTTCACGAGGCTGCCTGACGAGGAGTCGCTCGCCGCAACCGTCGTCGCTCTCGAAGAGCACGGCTTCAGCGTCGACGTTGTCGACGACTTCGATGCCGCCCGCGAAGCTGTCCTCGCCCGCATCCCCGGAGGGTCATCCGTGATGATCAATACCTCGGTCACGCTCCAGGAGACCGGTATCGCGGCCGCGATCGACGACGGCGAGCGGTATGAATCGGCGCGCAAACAAGATGATGGCGCTCGACTTCGCCACCCAGCTGCAAGAGATAAAGGGGATCGCCGGACAGCCCGAGTTCGCCCTCGGCAGCGTTCACGCGATCACCCGCGACGGAGCGCTCGTCATGGCGTCGGCCTCGGGCAGCCAGCTCGCCTCTTACGTATGGGGTGCCGCCAACGTCATCTTCGTGGTCGGCGCGCAGAAGCTCGTATCCACGATGGAGGAGGCGCACGAGCGGATCTTCCAGCACAGCCTGCCGCTCGAAGACGCCCGAGCGTTCGCCGCATACGGACAGAACAGCCGTGTCGGGAAGATCCTTGAGATCCACCAAGAGAACCCCGGGCGCATCCACGTCGTCCTCATCCTGCAATCGGTGGGGTTCTGATGTTCGAGATCCCGCTCGACGCGTTGGAGCGGGCGGCCGCCGTCGGTCGATGAGCGCCCAACCGGTCCTCGTCGCCGATGGCGCCGGTGCAGATGGTGTGAAGCTCGCCGTGCGCGACCTCGGCGGGACCGGGCGGGATCTCTTGCTGGTGCACGGGCTGGCGTCCACGTCGCACATCTTCGATCTGGTCGCGCCGAGGCTCACGCGTGGCTTCCGCGTCGTCGCCTACGACCAGCGAGGGCACGGGGAGAGTTCGAAGCCGTCGTCGAAGTACGGGTTCGCACACATGACCGCGGACGCGGTCGCCGTGATCCGCGGACTGGGGCTCCGCCGCCCGATCGTGCTGGGGCACTCATGGGGGGCGAACGTCGTCCTCGAGCTTGGGGTCCGCGAGCCCCGGCTCGTCTCGGGCCTGATCCTCCTGGATGGCGGGTTCGGAACGCTGCGCGACGGCATGGACTGGAAGACCGCGAAGCAGTCCCTGGCTCCGCCACCCATCGCTGGCACGCCCGTCGGTCAGTTCCTGGCGACCGTGCGGGGGTTCATGCCGGCGGATATGGAGTTCACTCCTGAGCTAGAGGCGGTGGCTCGGTCACTTGTTCGGGTCGATCAAAGCGGTCGGGTCCGGCCCAGGCTGTCGCGGGCGAACCACATGAGGATCCTGCGTGCGATGTGGGAACAGGACTCCCTCGGGCTGCTGAGGCGGGTGCGTGTTCCAACTCTCGTGGTGGCCACGTGCCCCGACACGATGGAGGAGTCCGAACGAACTGTCATCGCGGCCAAGGAGGTGGCCAAGACGGAGATCCGCCAGATCGACGGAGTCGTGCGCTTCGAGTGGATCGAGGGCATCCACGACGTCCCCCTGCAGCATCCCGGCGCCGTGGCCGACATCGTCCGCCACTTCACAGAAAGCCTGCCCTGACGCCGGCGTGAGGAGCCACGATGGATGAAGAAAAGCGGATCGGTCCGCTCGACCAGAGTTTGAAGGAGGAGCAACCAACGAGAACGCCGCTCGTTCCAGCTGGCGGCTTCCAATGAGGAGGTGACAGCATGATCCTCGTCGGGACCGAGAACGGGGTATCCGAGCTGGACGGTGGTCCGCTCCTGACCGGAAACCGGGCCATGTGGCTCGACGCGCGCTCCGTCCTCACCGATGGCGGCGACGTCGTCGAGATCGCCCCCGGAGGCGGGACGCTCACCCATGTCGACGACGCTACCTGCTTCGCCCGCACGCAGCGCGGGCTCTTCGTCGGGACCGCCCGGGCTCATCTCGTGCGCGATGGAGACGTCGTGGAATCCTTCGATGCGGTGCCGGGCAGGGACGACTGGTACACGCCGTGGGGCGGACCGCCGGATACACGCTCCATCGCCGAGGCCGCGGACGGGACCCTCCACGTGAACGTCCACGTCGGGGGGATCCCTCGGTCCCGAGATGGCGGCGAGACGTGGCAGCCCACGATCGACGTCGACGCCGACGTGCATCAGGTCCTGGCCCATCCGACCAATCCCAAGCTGATCCTCGCGGCGGGTGCGATCGGCCTGTGCGTCTCTCGCGACGGTGGTGACTCGTACGACGTGCTCACGGACGGACTCCACTCGACGTACGCCCGTGCCGTCGCGATCGCAGGCGACGTCGTCCTCGTGACGGCGTCCGCGGGACCTCGGGGGGGACGAGCGGCCGTGTACCGCACCACCATCGCGATGGATCAACCGTTCGAGAGATGCACTGACGGGTTGCCCGACTGGTTCGACGACAACATCGATACCGGCTGCCTGTCGGCCCTCGACGACACCGCTGTGTTCGGGACGGTCGACGGAGACATCTACGTGAGCGAGGATGCCGGGTCGAAGTGGGAGCAGGCGGCGAGCGGACTTCCACCAGTTCGGGCGGTGGACATCGGCTAGGCCGACCGAAACCCGATCTTGCGATGGGTCCCGTCGCAGAACGGCTTGTTCTCTGATCCGCCGCATCTGCACAGAGCGACGCGAAAGTCCTCCCGGACCGCATGTCCGTTGAGGTTCTCGATCCGGGTCTTCCCTCGCACGAACAGCGGACCGTTGGGCCGGAGCTGGACGGTCGTCTCCTCGGGCCCGGCCTCCTGCGGGCCGCCGTCCAGGCGTCGAAAGTGCAGGGCGCCGGTCGGACACCGCTGCACGACCTCGGCGATCTCATCGGGCGAGCCGTTGTCGACGACGATCCACGGCCGCCGCCAGGGGTCGAATACCAGGGGAAGCCCTCGCAGGCACTCCGCGACGTGGATGCAAAACGCTGGCTCCCAGGTCACCTCGATCCGGTCGTTCCGGTAGACGCGCCCCACGGTCCGCTCATACCTCGGTTCCTCGCGGAACCCCTCGGGTGCCTCCTGCGGCGCGTCCGTCATCAGCCCAGGTATCCCTCCACCGTCTTCTCGTCACCGACCCTGCTCGTCGGGGTCCACGCCTGCCGATCGGCGCGCCGTCTCGACGAGACGCCGGGGGTCGCGCGCCTCCCGAGCGAGGCAGTAGCCGAACTCGCGTGGGTGATCGTGGTCCATTCCTCTCTGGCGGAGTGTCCCCTAAGCCGGGAGATGGTCGCATCCGCCACCGCACAGGGCGATCGGCCGGGCTGCCTGAGGCGTTACCTATCCTCGGATGGCCTCGTGTCCGAGGGCAGGACGCTCTCGAGCTGGACCCGCGAGGTGATGCCCAGCTTAGTGAACACCTTGCGCAGGTGGTACTGGACCGTGCGGGGGCTGATGAACAGGCGCGTCCCGATCTCCGGGTTCGAGAGCCCTTCACGCGCGAGGCGGGCGATCTGCGCTTCCTGTGCGGTGAGCTCGTCGCGGGTGTTGGCCGTGCGCTTTCGGACGGTCTCTCCGGTGGCCAGGAGTTCGCGCCGCGCCCGGTCCGCGAACGCCTCGGCTCCCATGGACGAGAACATCTCGTAGGCCGTTCGAAGGTGGGTCCGCGCGTCAACGCGCCGGTGCTCGCGACGGAGCCACTCGCCACACAAGAGGTGCGCCCGACCGAGGTCGACTCGCATACGCGTTCGATTGAGGCGCTCGATCGCCTCCCTGTAACGCTGCTCAGCGATCTCGCCGTCGCTCAGCAGCGCATGCGAGCGTGCCTCGATCCCGAGCGCCCACTCGCTGCCGCTGGGCTTCGTCACCTCGACGAGCCGGCGATGAGCGTCGACTGCTACCTCGCGCTTGCCGCTTCGCAAGGATGCCTCGACAAGCTCGGCCAGTGCCAAGTACGCCATGTCGTGGGCGTAGCTGGTTCCCTCCTGTGCCGCCGCCAGCGCGGTCTGATAGCGGCCCAGGCCGTTGTACAGGACCGCCTTCGCCCATGCGATCACTGTCACGCCTATTCCCTCGCCGCGCCGCTCGACGTCCTTTCGATTCGCATCGATCAGCGCGAGCGCGTCGGCCTCACGGCCGCACAGGGCTGCAAGGCCGACGGCACCGTAAGGCGCTAGCATGCTCGCGGTCGCCTCCGTCGCTGCCTGCACCTCCTCCAAAAGCGCCGCCGCCGTGGTGAGCTCGCCCGCGAGCATGTGCGTGTAGATGCGCGGCGTAAGGGCGAGGGGAAGTTCGCTCAGCGCGCCGATCTCGCGGGCCAGCTGGACCCGGCGCTCGGCGAACGCTATCCAGAGCCCGTCGTCCCATACGTTCTGGGCGCTGATGACTGCGACTCGGAGCCAGCGCAGCTCCTCCTCCGCCGGGATCTCGCTGCCGAACGCGTTCAGCGCGCGCCGAACGAGCGGCACCCCGGCCGCGAACCCCTGAGTGAACTGGACCGCCAGACCATCGAGGAGCAAGTCCGGCGCGCGCGGCGTCGGGTGAGCCGGGGCGGCGCGCGCCGCCAGCGCGACGTCGAGCACGGTGCCGCCGCTGCGCGCCAGCCGGCCGGCGTGGGCCGCCGCGAACAGCGCCTCCAGGAATGTCTCGCGCGCGAAGCGGACATCGAGGCGCTCGAGGCGTTTCGCGGCATCAAGCAGCAGGATCGGCGCCTCGTTCACGCGGTTCGACTGCAACGCGACCCGGCCGCGCACGAGGCTGATCTCGGCCCGCTGCAGCTCGCTGAGCGGCAGCGACTCCGCCGTCCCCAAGAGCCGCGACGCCGCCGCTGGATCTCCGGCGAGCTGCTCGGCCTCCGCGGCGGCGAGCGCACGGCGGGCGAGCTGCTGCGGATCGACCGTGAGCTCTGTTGCGCGCTCGAGAAAAGCCGCGGCGGCGGCCAAGCCGCCGCGTGCCTTCGCACGCTCGGCCGCGCGTTCGAGCTCCGCCGCGACCTCCTCGTCGGGTCCGGGCGCAGCCTGCGCTCGATGCCATGCCCGCCGGTCGGGATCGAGCTTTGGATCGGTGACCTCGGCGAGCGCACGATGCACGTCGAGTCTCTGCCGCAGTGATGCGGATCGATGGGCAGCTGAGCGCACGAGCGGGTGCGCGAAGCGCACGCGCTCTCCCAGCTCGAGCAGGCCCGCCTCCATCGCGGGCGTCGCCGCGTCCCGCGGGATCCCGAGCCGCTCGGCGGCTCGAGTGACAAGCAAGGGGTCGCCGGTCGGGTCGGCCGCCGCCAGCCACAGCAGGCGCCGTGTGTCGAGCGGCAGCTTCTTGAGCTGGCGGCGGTAGCCCTCTTCCAGGCTGCGCGAGACCGGAACAGCGCCGTCGAGACCGAAGCCGCCGGCCAGCCCGGCTCGCCTCTGTTCGCGGAGCAGTTCGATCAACGCGAGTGGAATGCCGCGTGTCTCGCTGACGATCTGGTCGCGGACACGCGCGTCCAGCGGAGCCATGAGCAGAGAGTCGAGCAGCGCCTGCGCGTCCTCATCCCCCAACCCCTCGACGACGAGTTTGGGGAGTCCCGTCAACCGCTCGCTCGGCTCCCGGGCGGCAAAAACGAACCCCACCGACTCTGCCTGCAGTCGCCGAGCGACGAACGCGAACACCTGCGCTGACGCCTCGTCCAGCCATTGTTCGTCGTCGACCAGACAGAGCAGCGGCTGCACCTCCGCAACGTCCGAGAGCAGGCTGAGCACGGCGAGGCCGATGAAGAACCGATCGGGAGGCGGCCCAGGACTGAGACCGAAGCAGGTCCGCAGCGCATCCCGCTGCGGCACGGGGAGCCGTTCCATCCGGTCGAGCATCGTCGCCAGTAGTTGGTGGAGCGCGGAGAAGGCAAGCTCCTTCTCCGACTGAACGCCGACAGAACGGGCGACCTTGAAGCCAGTCGCTCGGTCGGCCAGGTAGTCGAGCAGCGCCGTCTTTCCGACCCCCGGCTCGCCGCGCAACACCAGCGCCTTGCTTTCGCCCGCCCGGACCGCATCGAGGAGCCGCTCGAGCTCCTCGCGCTCACTCCCGCGTCCCGTGAGCCCCGTGGCACGCGCATATGCCGAGTAGGGGGTGACGGCCATCACAGCGAGGCTAGCACCGCCCTCCACCGGCGCTGTCGGCTGGCCACCGGGAGCCGCGATCGACGTCGGCCCGGCCATCCTTGCCTGGCGCAGCTCACACGCCTGCCACGGTCGCTCACCCCTCGCGCGCCTGAGGAACGAGATGCCCGGCCGGCTCAGACGAAGCGAAGATCGGCGTCCGTCTCGTCGGCGACCGGCTCGGCACAGGTGGGGCAGTACCATCGGGCCTCGAGGGGCGTGCCGCAGGTGGCGTGCCGAAGCGGCTCGACCCGATCGGAGCCCCGCGCGCCCCAGACCGCCAGGAGGCGAAGCGCCCCGGTGAGCTCCCGCCCGGCTCCGGTCAGCTCGTAGGCCAGACGGGGAGGCCGCTCCGAATACGGACGTCCGACCACGATGGCTTCACGTTCGAGGTGCTTCAACCGCGCCGCGAGGGTGTTGGGTGCGATCCCCGGCACGTCCTCCAACAGCTCGTTGAACCGGCGGGGATGCGACTGGAGCGCGCCGATCAGCAGCAAGGTCCAGCGGTCGCCGACCCTTGCCAGGGCCTCCTCCAGCGGGGAGCGATCCTGTGCCGGTGCCATGGCGTCATCGTAGCCCGCCGGGCAGCGTCCCTCGTTCGATCCCGGGTTTGCCATGTCGACCAGCATGGTAGTAACTTGCAACCCACAAGTCACTGCCGGAAGCCAGGATCGTCCTGGCCTGGGGAGGAGCGCGAAGATGGGACCGATGGAGGAGTTGCAAGAGACGATCAAGCATCTGGCGGAACAGGTGGGCCCCGCCGTGGTCGGGATCGGCCAGCGTTGGGGGGTCGGGTCGGGCATCGTGATCGGCTCCGGCCAGGTGCTCACCAACGCCCACAATCTCAGGGACGAGGAGACGACCGTCTCCTTCTCCGACGGCCGCATCGCCACGGGGGAGCCGGCGGGTGTGGACGTGGACGGCGACCTTGCCGTCGTTTCGGTGGACACCGGCGACATCAAGCCGTTGGAGTGGGCGTCGAACGGTTGGACGCCGGACGTCGGCCGGTTCGTGTTCGCCATGTCGAACCCCGGCGGACGAGGACTTCGGGTCACGTTCGGCACGATCACGGCGACGGAGCGCAGCTTCCGTGGACCGAGAGGTCGGCGGATCGCGGGAAGCCTGGAGCACACGGCGCAGCTCCTTCCGGGCTCGTCCGGCGGGCCGGTCATCGACGCGAACGGCGCGCTTCTGGGGCTCAATACCAACCGGCTTGGCGAAGGGTTCTACCTGGCGATCCCGGCGGACCAGGCGCTGCGGGATCGTGTGTCGGCGTTGGCGAAGGGCGAAGCGCCGTCGCGGCCGCACCTGGGAATCGGCATCGCGCCATCCCGGGTGGCCAAGGGACTGCGACGAGCGGTTGGCCTGCCCGAGGCCGAGGGGCTGCTGGTCCGGGGCGTCGAAGACGACAGCCTCGCGTCGAAGGCCGGTCTGCAGGAGGGTGACCTCATCGTCGCGGCCAGCGGCCAGGAGGTGAAGAGCGTCGACGACTTGTTCGATGCCCTCGATCGGCTCGGCACAGAGGGAACGCTCGAGCTGAAGGTTCTGCGAGGGACCGAGGAGCGCACGGTCCCGGTCAGGCCGTGATCGAGCCGGTATCGTCGCGATCGGTGTTCGGCGAATAGGGTGCCGAACGCCGCCCTCGATCGCCGCTCCAGAACCGCCGGGCGGCGCTCGGCCTCTCGGGCTCCCCACCCATGTCCAGCATCGTCGCAGGCTCGAGATCGTCCTGCGGTTGGCTAGACTGGCTGTGCCTCAGCGTCCCAGGTCGAGGGCCACGTTCATGGATGCACGTACGACGCGTAGCCGAGGTCGAAGCGGATCGATTCCATCACCCAGAACGCCGTGCTCGCGGTGAAGACGTCTGCCGCAGCGAGGACGTCTTTGTACTTCTCGACCACCGGCGCGGCGGCGGTGTCGGCGAGGGCGTCGAGGTAGCCCTTCACGCCTGCCCAGGCGTTTTCCCCGTACTTCGCGAAGTAGGGCGTCGGATCGAGCGTGTCGAGTGCCGTCCTGACGCTGTCGGAGAGGTCTGCCATGTACTGCTGATGTAGCGTCACGTCATCGCGGGTGCCGATCCGGCCCAGGTGGCCGCCGATGTAGTGCTTCCACGGGTACGCGACCGCGTGGTCCGCTGCCTGGATGTAACCCTGGATGTCCTCAGTGAGGTTCGACAGGTACACGGGCGCCCACCCCGGGTTGACGATGTCGACGAGGATCAACGTGTCGTGGTCCGGCAGGTGGATGAAGGAAAGGTCCGGCGAGTGGCTCGCTCCGTGCCAGGCCAGCTCGATGCGCTCACCTCCGACCTCGAGGGTTCGACGGTCCTGGAACGTCTCCTCCGGCGCCGGCCTGGCGGGGTCATCGTCCCGGAGGAGGAGCCGCCGGGTTTCCTCGTGCCCGATCCGAACGACGCCGGTGTCGAAGAGCGAGGACGCGCCCGCGTGGTCGGCGTGGTGATGTGAGTAGACGAGGTGCGTGACCTTGTTGCTCACACCGTTCGCGGCAGCGATCTCATCGACGGCCCGCTGCAGGTTGTGGCCGATCGTGGGCGGCGCGTCGAACAGGATGACGCCGTCCGGGGTGGTGAGGAACGCCGCCTGATACACGCCGTCCGTGACCCAGTAGAGGTTCCGCTCGACGCGTCCGACGTAGTAGCCGTGCTCGTTGAGAGCCGGCCCGAGCGACGACCGAGGCACGGGTGCGTAGTCCGGCAGGTTCTCGACGGCGGTGGGAGCCGCGCCGGCCGTGGTCTCAGAAGTACTCCATCCGATCCCTCCCTGGTGAGACACGTCAACCAGCCCACGGCAGCGAGAAGGCGCCCAGCTGGCTGCCGATGGCCGCCAGGTCCTCGAACGCCCATTGCTCGCTGATCTTGCCGTCGTCGGTGACCCGGTAGATGTCGACCGCGTCCCATCGGAAATCGCGACCGGTCGCCGGGATCCCGAGCAGATCTCCGGTCTGCGTGGCGGTGACGACCAGGCGCAGCGCGACGAGATCCTCGCTCGCGATCACGTCCTGCTCCTCGGCGTGGATGTTCGACAGCGGGCCGATGAAGGCGCCGAGGAGGGGCACGATGTTGTCCACTCCCGTCACGGTCGCGATCGAGGGGCCATGCCAGACAACGTCGGGCGTGAAGAAGTCGCGCGCCCGCTCCGCGTCGTGCCCGTTGAAGACCTCGGCCACGAACCTCCGGGGGACCTCGATCCGCTGATCGATCGTCAAGGTCTGACTCATGCCGCTTCCTCCTTCTCGTTCGGCCGGGTCGGCCGTGTCTATCGGGATCGTCACCCGCGGCGATGGGTGGTCGAATCCTGGAAAGCCGTAGTCCGAACCCCAGCGTCCTCAGACCGTTCGGTCGTTGCGACGGAAGCGACAGGCGCGGCTATCGTGCTTGTGATGGTCACGAGGCTGGTCGAACCGGGGCTGCTCGGCCGTGAACGCGAGCGCGAGGTGGTCGGACGCCTGCTGGAGGGCGTGCGTGCCGGGCACGGTGGCGTCTTGGTTCTGCACGGAGAACCCGGCGTGGGCAAGACCGCCTTGCTGGAGTTCGCGCTCGAGGACGGACAGGACTTCGGGGTCGTTCGAACCGCCGGGATCGAAGGGGAGATGGAGCTCCCGTACGCCGCGCTCCAGCAGCTGTGTTCCCCGATCATCGAGCTGACCGAGCGCCTGCCCGATCCCCAGCGCGAGGCCCTCGCCGTCGCCTTCGGACTCAGCGTCGGGGTAGCAGCCGACCCGTTCCTCGTCGGGCTCGCGGTCCTCGGTCTGCTGTCGGAGGCAGCCGAGGAGCGCCCATTGCTCTGCGTGGTCGACGACGCGCAGTGGCTGGACGATGCCTCGGCTCGCGCGCTTGCGTTCCTCGCTCGTCGGCTCCTCGCGGAGAAGATCGCGCTGCTGTTCGCCGTCCGCGAGCGGGGCGCCACGCTTGCCGGCTTCCCGGAGATCAACATCGGACCCTTGGGGCGGCGTGATGCGCGGGCCCTGCTGGAGTCCGTGCTGCCCGCTCGCGTCGATGAGCGCGTGCTCGAGCGCATCGTCGCGGAGATGCGCGGGAATCCGCTCGCGCTCCTCGAGCTCCCGCGAGGGATGACGCCCACGCAGCTCGCCGGCGGGTTCGGGTTGCCCGAAGCGCTCCCGCTGTCCGCCCGGATCGAGGAACACTTCACTCGACGACTTCTGAGCGTCCCGCCCGATGGTCGGCGCCTGTTGCTCCTCGCGGCGGCAGACTCGACGGGCGATCTCGCGCTCGTGTCTCGCGCGGCGGAGCGGCTCGAGATCCCCGAGTCGGTGGCGCAAACGCAGGAGTCGGACGGCGTGCTCGACCTGAACGCCGGTGTCGTCTTCCGTCATCCGTTGGCGCGTTCGGCCGTGTACCGGGCAGCCACCGCGGACGAGCGGAGCGAGGTCCATCTCGCCCTCGCCGACACCACCGATCCGGACCTCGATCCCGATCGACGCGCCTGGCACCGGGCGCAGGCCACGTCGATGCCCGACGAGGACGTTGCCGCGGAGCTCGAGCGTTCGGCGGCGCGAGCGCAAGCACGCGGTGGATTCGCCGCCGCCGCCGCCTTCCTCGAGCGCTCCTCCGTGCTGACGCTCGACCCCGCTGGTCGGGCCGTCCGCGCGCTCGGGGCAGCTCAGGCGAAGTACGAGGCGGGCGCGTTCGACGAGGCACTCACGCTGGCTGCGAACGCGGAGGTGGGCCCGTTGGACGGTCTCCGGCGCGCGGAGCTGGATCTCCTCCGCGCGCGCATCTCGTTCGCCGCGGAACGCGGGAACGAGTCACCGACGCTGCTCCTCGCGGCCGCGAAGGGCTTCGAGGCGTTCGACGCTCGACGGGCGCGCCAGATCTATCTCGACGCCCTGTCTGCCGCCCTGTTCGCGGGTCGCCTGGCGGGTTCATGTGGTGCTCGCGAGGTCGCTGCCGCGGTGCGAGCCCTCCCCCCTCCCGCATCTCCGGTCGCCGCGGCGGACCTGCTACTCGACGGATTGGCCCGGATGATCACCGAAGGTCCCTCGAGCGGCACGCCGGCGCTGCGAGAGGCCTTGCGCGCATTCTCGAGCGGAGACGTCGGAGAGGATGACGGTCGGCGCTGGCGGGGCTGGCTGGCGGGGCGGGCTGCCGGCTTCATCTGGGACTACGAGGCGTGGGACTCGCTGACGATGCGCCAGGTCCGGGCCGCACGGGAGGCGGGCGCGCTCGCTCAACTCCCGTTCGCGCTCAGCACCCGCGTCGGCGTGTGTTTGTTCGAAGGCGACGTCGCGGCGGCTGCGGCGCTCGTCGAAGAAGCGGACGCGCTCGCCGAGGCCACCGACGGCCGCATCGTCCCGCCGTATGGAGTGCTCACGGTCGCCGCGTTCCGTGGTCGCGAGGACGAGCTCACGCGATCCATGGCGACGAGCACAGAGGTGTTCCTGCGGGACGGCGAGGGGATGGGATTGACGCTCTCGCAGTGGGCGAAAGCGCTGCTCTTGGACGGTCTGGGCCGATATGACGAGGCCTTCGCGGCCGCCGAGCAGGCGAGCGAGGATCCATACGAGGTCTGGTTCTCGACCTTCGCCTTGGTCGAGCTGATCGAGGCGGCGAGCCGCAGCGGTCGGAACGAGCGTGCCGCTGATGCCCTCGAGATCTTGGCCGCATCGACGAGCGCGAGTGGCACGCCGTGGGCGCTCGGTGTCGAAGCACGCTCGCGGGCTCTGTTGGCTCGCGGAGACGATGCCGAGAGGCTCTACCGTGAGGCGATCGACCGCCTCGAGCCGACGCGGCTCCGGGTGGACCTCGCTCGCGCTCGGCTCCTCTACGGCGAGTGGTTGCGACGCGAACGCCGCCGGCTCGATGCGCGCGAACAATTGCGGATCGCATACGACTTCTTCTCCGACGCCGGTATGGAAGCGTTCGCCGAGCGGGCGCGGGTCGAGCTCCGGGCGACGGGCGAACACGCCCGCACACGGACCGCGGACACCCTCGACCAGCTCACCCCGCAGGAAGCGCAGATCTCACGCCTCGTCGCCCAAGGACACACGAACCGGGAGATCGCCGCGCAGCTGTTCATCAGTCCCAGCACCGTCGAATACCACCTGGGGAAAGTGTTCCGGAAGCTCGATGTGAAGTCGCGAACCCAACTCGCGAGCCGCATCGCGTAAGAGAAAGGATGGACGACCATGCCGATGATCGATGTCTACGCGGCGGCCGGCACGTTCAGTGACCAGCATGCGTTGGCTCATAAGCTGGCCACCGAACTGATGACGATCGAGCAGGTGCCCGATATCCCGATGTTCCGCAAGAACACGGCGGCCTTCGTACACGAACTGCCGTCGTCGAGCCTCTCGAACGTCGACGGAGACAGCACCTACGTGCGGGTCCAGGTCCTTACGAACGCCGGCGCCCTCGATCGCGACAAGCAGCTCGCCGTCGTGAGCCGACTCACCGCGCTCGTCGCTGAGGCCGCCGGTGATCCCTCGCTCGCCGAGCGCACCTGGGTCCTCCTGACGGAGGCGCCCGACGGCGGGTGGGGTCTCGCCGGACACGCGAACACGAACGAGGAGCTCGTCGCTGCGGCTCGAGCTCAGATCGCCGAACTGCAGGCCAAGAAGCCGAACGACTGAACGCCGAACGCCGGTACGCTGCGTGAACCGATCACCGGAGGGATCATGAGCGAGGCAGACGCGGCACGCCACGCCTCCCCGCTCCCGCCGGGGGATCGCGCCCCGGATTTCGAGCTGCTCGCGACGCCGGATCAGAAGGTCATGCTCTCCGACTTCCGGGGACAGCCCGTGATCCTGGTGTTCTACCCCGAGGACTGGAGCCCCGTCTGCTCCGACCAGTTGGGTCTGTACCAAGCGGTGCTCCCCGAGTTCCAGAAGTTCGGAGCCGAACTCGTCGCGATCTCTGTGGACAGCGCGTGGAGCCACCTGGCCTTCGCCAAGGATCGCAACCTGCATTTCCCGCTGCTCGCCGGTTTCGAGCCGAAGGGCGACGTCGCACGCACCTACCGCGTATACCGCGACGTCGCCGGGACGAGCGAGCGGGCGCTCTTCGTGGTCGACGCGGACGGCGTGATCCGGTGGAGTTACGTCTCCCCGGTTGGGGTGAACCCCGGCGCCGACGGCATCCTCCGCGCGCTGGAGGAGCTGAACGGGGAGGAGACCACATGAGCAGAACCGAATGGGAGGCAGTCCTCACCCTCCCGGTGGACGAGGAGCGCGATCACGCGCACGGACCTGTCTCCGCGGCGGTGACGCTCGTTCAGTACGGCGACTACGAGTGCCCGTACTGCGGCGAGGCGTACCCGATCATCAAGGACGTGCAGGCCCGGATGGGTGATCGGCTGCGGTTCGTGTTCCGCAACTTCCCCATCTCGACCTCGCACCCGCACGCCGAGCACGCGGCGGAAGCGGCGGAGGCGGCGGATGCTCAGGGGGAGTTCTGGCGGATGCACGACCTCCTCTACGAGCGCCAGCGTCACCTGGCCGACGAAGATCTCCATGCGTACGCGGAGGAGCTCGGACTCGACGTGGAACGCTTCGACAAGGAGATGGCCGAGCACGTGCACGTCGCGCGCGTCCGCGAGGACTTCATGAGCGGGGTGCGGAGCGGGGTGAACGGGACGCCGACCTTCTACATCAACGGTGTCCGCCACGACGACTCATACGAAGCCGAGGTCCTCCTGGAGGCACTCGAGCGGGCTGCCGCAACTTCATGAGCGTGGACTCGTCGACGGAGTCCGGCGCCGCAGCGCCGGGCTCCGTTCGTGTCGTCAGCGGAGCGATCCGAAAGCGGCTCGGATCAACCGAGCGAGATGTCCTGCGCTGTAGGTGTGGGTACTACCCTCCTTAACCTGTGGGTACTACCGCCGCCGATGCCCGTTCCCGCTGGTCACAGAGTTCTGAGAACACCCCACTCACAACCCGACCGACAACGAACGAAAACCAACTCACCGACCACCGATCGACCGACTCACCCACTGAGTCACAGACGAAAACACCACCACGTGCTGACTGACTGAGGCTTGATTCCCAGAGTCCCCATATCCCTCCCGGGACGCCGGTGCTGGCGTGAAAATGGTGCCATACCATCCCAACTTGGGTCTGTTTTCCGACCAGACACGCCGCACACGCGGTGTCTTTGGATGACGTCACCGGGGGGTCTGGCGGCGTCTCCTCCTCGCGCGACTGGCAGGTCACGCGGCAGGATGCGCCGCTTGTCTCGTTCCGTTGGGATCTACCGCGCACGTGTCGGCAGATCCTGCGGTCGCTAGCTCCACTCCGCCTCTCGTTTCACGGGCTTCCACCGCGATTGAGGCGCTTGAGAACGGCCGGGGTGGGCTCCAGCCGTTTACAAGGCCCCCCGGGCATGCTCAACCGCCCCGGAAGCTGAGAGGAGCGGAAGTCGAGATGCGTGAATTCGGTGGCCAGATGCCCGACCCTGAGCGGGACCTGGCCCCTGAGGAGCGGGAGCCGCGAGCGCCCGTGCGGCCGAACTCGGTGTCTCGCCATTGCGCGATCTCCTCCTCGAGGTGTACGGGTCGAGCGGGCGTGCGCCCGCTCGAAGGGCCAGCTGGTCTGTTCGACGTCGGCGCATGGCCATTTGCAGCCACGTCGAGGGAGTGCACGCCTCGGGCGGATCCAGCTCCTCCGTGATCTTGCGAGCCTCGACCTTGTGCCCACTGAAGCCGCACATCCAATGGTCGGGTCGGGCTGACCCGGTCGGGAAGGAGTCCCATGAACCACACATCAGGAGCCCACCTGAATCCTCGAGGGAGGCGCCGGGGGCCGGTCGGATACATCCTCATCTCGGTGGTCGTTGCGATCCTCGTCGCTCCGACTGGACAGGCGACCACGAGGCTCCCGGGCGCGCGTCTCGCCTCCGCCGGCGGCAACGCGGTCACGGACTGGAGCACGATCACCGCGAACGTCGTTGCGGCCAAGAAGTTTCCCGGGATCGCCCCGATCTTCGCGTCCATCGTTCAGGTGGCGATCTACGACGCGGTGATCGCCATCGAGGGGGGGTACACCCCGTACGCCACCGACATCGACGCCCCGGAGAACTCCTCTCCCGAGGCCGCAACCGGGACGACGTGCTTCCCTGGGTTCAGCCGCCCCCCGGCCCGGGCGTGTACGAGCCGGAGTCGCCGCCCCCGCTGGGTCTGAACATCCAGTTCATCACCCCCTTCACCCTGGTGTCCGCCTCCCAGTTCCGCCCCCGGGGGCCCGACCCGCTCAGTTCGGAGGCCTACGCCCGGGACTTCAACGAGGTCAAGGAGCTCGGCCGGGCGGACAGCCAGAGCCGGACCCCCCAGCAGACCGAGGTGGCCAGATTCTGGACGGACTTCCCCCTCCGGCAGTGGGGCCGCGCCATGAACGCCCTGGCCGTCGCCCAGGGGCTGAGCATCGGACAGACGGCCCGGATGATCGCCATGGCCGTTATCGCCACCGCCGACGGCCAGATCGCCTGCTACGACTCGAAGTACCTCTACCTGTTCTGGCGGCCCGTCCGCGCCATCGCCCGGGCCGACACCGACGGCAACCCGGCAACCGAGCCCGACCTGTCCTGGACTCCGCTGGTGGCGACGCCCAACCACCCCGAGTATCCGTCCGGCCACGCCTGCAGCAGCGCGGGTCTCGCCCAGGCCCTGGCGAGGTTCTTCGGGACCCAGGAGGTGCCGTTCTCCGTGGACAGCGCGGTCACGAGCACCACGCACTACTACCAACGGTTCAGGGACGTCGTTCCCGAGATCGCCGACGCGCGGGTGTGGAGCGGGATCCACTTCCGTCACGCGACCGATGACGGGGCCAAGATCGGCCGGAAGGTGGCGAACTGGATGTCAGAGCGCTACTTCCTTCCGGAGGCTTGACGGGGCGCCGTCTCCGCCGAAGGTCAGGCACCCAGGAGCCCCGGCGGCCGCCGGGGCTCCTGGGTGTTCAGACGCCAGACCGCCGGACCGTGGCTCGCGTGGCTCCGCTCGGTGATGTCGGTCAGGCAACCGCCTGACGACATGTAGAGAGCTTGAGGGGCAGGTCAGCCGGGGTTCTCACCGTATTGGCGGCGACGCATAATCGGGCGACCAGATCATCTGCGGAGAATGCGGTGGACGCTGACGTCGAATCCCGAGCCCCTTCCGGCCAGCCCTCATCGGTCATCCGCACGTTCCTGATCGCGGATATCCGCGGATACAGGCGTTTCAGCGACGCGCAGGGCGATGAGGCAGCGGCCCAACTGGCCGAGCGCTTCGTCTCCGTTGCCCGGGAGCGAGTCGAGATGCACGCCGGATCGATCGTCGAGGTCCGCGGCGACGAGATCCTCGCGGTATTCGATTCCGCCCGGCAAGCCATCCGCGCCGCCACCGACCTCCAGGCAGCGATGGCCGCCGAGGAAACGGCGACCATGCCGCTCGGCATCGGCATCGATGCCGGGGAGGCGGTGCCCGTTGGTGGGGGGTACCGAGGCCGCGTGCTGAACATGGCGGCGCGGCTCTGCGCCCGCGCAAGGCCCGGGGAGATCCTCGTGACGGCAGAGCTCGCCCATCTGTCCGGGGCCGTCCAGGGGATCCGATTCGACGACCGGGGTCTCGTCCGGCTCAAGGGCATCTCGAGGCCGGTCAAGCTGATTAGCGTGACCCGGCCGCCGGCACCGGGAGAGGTGGCCCACGCTCGGGAATCGATCGGCGGAGCCCTGGAGTTTCGCCTTCTTGGCCCGCTCGAGGTTGCTGAGGACGGGCGCCTACTCTCGCTGGGCGGACCCCGGCAGCGGCTCGTCTTGGCCCACCTGCTCCTTGCCGCGAACCGGGTCCTTCCCATGGAAGATCTCGTCGACCGCGTATGGGACGAGGAGCCTCCCTACGCCGCGAGGAACACGATCCAGAGCTACGTCTCACACCTGCGCGCCGTGCTCGGGGTCGATCGGATCGAGGGCAGGGCCCCCGGATACGTCCTGCACGCGGAGCCGGAGGAGGTCGACATGCTCCGGTTCGAGCACCTCGTACGCCGGGCTCGCCGGGAGCTGGCCATCGAACCGCGCGAGGCGGTAGCGATGCTCGGCGAAGCGCTCGCCCTGTGGCGAGGGTCTCCCTTGAGCGACCTGGCGGAGGCCCCCTCGCTGGCCGGGGAGGTTGCCCGCCTCCAGGAGCTGCGTCTCGGCGTCGTGGAGGAGCAACTCGCCGCTCGTCTCGCTCTCGGTGAGCACACCGAGGCCTTGCCCGACCTCGAGCGACTGACCGTGCAGCATCCGCTCCGCGAGCGGCTCTGGGCGCACCTCATGCTGGCCCGCTACCGATCTGGAAGGCAGGCGGACGCGCTGGCGAGCTATCGACGCGCACAGGAGCTGCTCGCCGAAGAGTTGGGGATCGACCCATCCCAGGAGCTCCAGGACCTCCATCGACGGATCCTCCAACAGGACCCCAGGTTGCAGATCACCGGCCACCCGCTCCGTGGCTATCGGCTCCTGGAGCGGGTCGGAGAGGGCGCGTTCGGGGTGGTGTGGCGCGCGCTCGATCCGGAGCTCGGCCGGGAGGTGGCCGTGAAGCAGATCCATCCGCAGCTCGCGGACGATATGCGCTTCGTTCGTCGGTTCGAGCAGGAGGCACAGACGATCGCCCGCCTCGAGCACCCACACGTGGTTCCCCTGTACGACTACTGGCGGGATGGGAACGGGGCGTACCTCGTGATGCGGTGGATGCGGGGTGGCAGTCTCGAGGAACTCCTGGGCCGCGGTCCGATGGATCCGCAGGACGCGATCGACGTCGTGGACCAGGTGGCTGCGGCGCTCTCGGCGGCCCACCGCGTGCACACGGTCCACCGGGACGTCAAGCCGGCCAACGTGCTGCTCGACGAAGACGGGAACGCGTATCTCTCTGATTTCGGCATCGCGAAGGACCTCACGGACTCGCGGGACGATGGCCCGTCGGGGAGCCTCGGCTATCAGTCACCCGAGCAGCTCCAAGGCATGGCGCTGACTCCCCGGACGGACATCTACTGCCTGGGCATGGTGGTCCAGGATCTCCTCGACGGCCGCCAGGATCTCCCGCCGGGCGTCGCCGACGTGATCGCCCGCGCCACAGCGGACGACCCCGACAGTCGGTTTCGGGACGCCCGCGATCTCGTGGTCGCGCTTCGGGACGCATTTGGGCTTTCGGTCCCAACCCTGCCGGTCCGCCCGACGGGTGAGGCGCGCAATCCCTACAAGGGCCTCCTGCCCTTCACCGAGGCGGACGCCGACGACTTCTTCGGTCGAGATGCCCTCGTCGACAGGCTGGTGGCTCGGCTGGCAGAGCCGGTGGAAGGGTCGAGGTTCCTCGCGGTCGTCGGCCCCTCCGGGAGCGGCAAGTCCTCGGTGGTGCGAGCCGGACTCGTCCCGACGCTCCGCCAGGGGGCCCTGCCGGGTTCGGACCGCTGGTTCTACGTCGAGATGTTGCCGGGCGCCCACCCCATGGAGGAGCTCGAGGCGGCGTTGCTTCGGATCGCGGTGAACCCGCCCCGCTCCTTGCTGGATCTCCTCCAGCGGGACGAGGAGGGGCTGTCCCGAATCGTGAGCCACCTCCTGCCGGATGACGGGACCGAGCTGGTCCTCGTGGTGGATCAGCTCGAGGAGGTCTTCACCCTGGTCGAGGACGAGAACGCCCGGGACCATTTCCTGAGGAGCCTCGTCGCAGCGGTGCAGGAGCCGGGGGCCCGCCTCCGCGTGGTTGCCACCCTGCGGGCGGATTTCTACGACCGTCCCCTCTCGTACCCGGGGTTGGCGGAGCTGATGAGACGGCGGAGCGAGACGGTGGTGCCCCTCGCCCCCGAGGAGCTCGAGCGGGCCATCGACGGTCCGGCGGAACGCGTCGGCGTGGTCGCGGAGCTCGCCCTGGTCGCGGAGATGGTCGCCGACGTGTCCGATCGCTCCGGGACGCTTCCGCTGCTCGAGTATGCGCTGACCGAGCTGTTCGATCGTCGGCGCGACGGGGCCCTGAGCCTGGAGGCCTATCGGGAGATCGAGGGCATTTCCGGCGCGCTGGCCCGGCGGGCCGAGCAGCTGTTCGAGGGATTGAGCCAGCCGGAGCGCGAGGCGACGAAGCAGGTGTTCCTTCGCCTCGTGACTCCGGGAGAGGGCCAGGCGGACACTCGGCGTCTGTTCCCGCGAGCCGAGCTCCTGTCGCTCCAGCTCGATCGGGTGGCCATGGAGCACGTGATCGACGTGTTCGCCGGGCACCGCTTGATCTTCCTCGACCGCGACCCGGCCACCCGAGGCCCCACGGTCGAGGTGGCACACGAGGCGCTGCTCCGCACCTGGGACCGCCTGAGGGTGTGGATCGACGGCGCCCGTGAGGACCTTCGTCAGCATCGCCGGCTGGCGACGGCGGCCATCGACTGGGAGACGAACGGGAGGGACACGAGCCTCCTGCTTCGGGGATCGCGACTGCGCCAACTCCAGGACTGGGAGGGGTCGACGGACCTGGCCCTGTCACGGGACGAACAGGAGTACCTGGCGGCCAGCGTCCGTCAGCGAGAGTTGGAGCTGGCCGACGAGCGAGCGCGGACCGTTCGAGAGCGAGGGCTGGAACGCCGATCCCTCCGGAGGCTTCGGACGCTGGTGGCCGTGCTGGCCGCTGCCGCGCTCGTCGCGGCGGGCCTCACCGCGGTGGCGGTCGATCGGTCACGGGACGCGGCGCGTCATCGCGATGAGGCCACGGTTGCCGGGCTCACCGGGGCCGTGCTCTCGAACCTCGGGACCCCGGAACTGAGCCTGCTCCTGGCCCTGCACGCGGTGAACGCGAGCCTCTCCATCGGGGAGCCCGTCCCGGCCGAGACGGTCGAGGCGCTGCATTGGGCCCTCCAAGCAGCCGGAATCGAGTATCCGATCGAGGACGGACCCACGGTCATGGTGGCCGGCCCCGCCGGGAGACGAGGCCTGTTCGCCCTCCCGGTAGCCCAGCTGGTCGACCTCGCCCGGGCTCACACCGACCGCGTGCTCACACCGGCGGAATGCGAGCGCTTCATGGGTTCGCCCCGGTGTCCCCCGCTCCCCGAGCGTTTCCCGAGTCGTATCCCCTCCGAACCCGTTCGAGCGGTGACGGGAGCTCCCGCAGGCCATCCATTGGCAGGGACCCAGGTCACGCTCATGGAGGGGAGCGGCGAGATCGGAGCGGCGAGGCTGCGAGACGCCATCGCCCCGTTCACCGACAGGACGGGCATCGACGTCGAGCTCATCGAGCTCCCGGACTTCGACCAGGGGCTCAGGGACAGCATTGCCGCTGGAGATCCGCCCGACCTCGCCCTGTTCCCGCAACCCGGCTCAGTCGCGACGCTTGCCCGAGATGGCCATCTCATGGACCTGGCCACCTACCTGGACGTCGAGCGGTTGAACCAAAATCAGAGCCCATACCTGGTCTCGCTGGGGACCGTCGGCCCCGACGGATCGTGGCCGTCGGCCGCCGGTGGTACCTATGGCGTGGTCACGTCGGTCGCTCTAAAAGGCCTGATCTGGTATCCGGTGCCCGAGTTCCGCGCGGCGGGCTACGACGTGCCCGAGACATGGGACGGGCTGATCGCCCTCAGCGACCGGCTGGTCGCCGACCGCCGTACTCCGTGGTGCATGGGGTTCGGCTCTGGCCGGGCGAGCGGATGGCCCGGGACTGACTGGATCGAGAGCCTCCTGCTCGCGGGGGCCGGCCCCGAGGTGTACGACCGGTGGACCTTCCACCGCATCCCGTTCGACTCCCCCCCGGTGCGCACCGCGTTCGAGCGCTTCGGCCAGATCGCGTTCACCAAGGGCTACATGTACCGAGGGGCCGACGGAGCGCTCGTCACAGACCTCTCGGAGGCGCAGCTTCCTATGGTCGAGCGAGATCCTCCCGGGTGCTGGCTCTACCACTTCCCGGATTTCGCAGCGAATTTCCTGATTGGCGGATCGGTCGGGAGGGACACGGACGTCTTTCCCTTCCCCACGATTGCGGGACGGTCTCGCGGGCTGATCGGGGGCGGGGACATGCTGTCAGCGTTCACCGACCGACCCGAGGTTCGAGAGGTCGTGAAGTACTTCCTCAGTCCCGAGTTCGGCGCCGATTTCGCGAGGGTCGGGAACACCCTGATCCCGAATCGCCATTTCGATCTGACGAAGTACCCTCCATTCTGGAGGCGCGAGGCGAGGCTCCTCACCGAGGCCCTGGCCGCGGACACCTTCCGGTTCGACGCGTCGGATCTCATGCCCCCCCGGGTCGGGCAGGAACCGTTTTTCGAAGCGATGATGACCTACCTCCACGAAGGGCCGGACAGCCTGGATGGGATCCTCGCCGACCTCGACGCCGCCTGGCCGGACGATGGATAGCCGACGTCCGCTCGGACTCCTCCAACTCCACAGTCCGGGCGCCGCCGGCTGTCCGGCGACCCGGCTGTCAGTCGCGATCCCTGAGGATCTGGACCACCACCCGCAGCGGGAGGAGGACGGAGAAGAACAGACCGATGGCGCCGAGAGATGAGCCAATGCGCCCTGGTGTGAGCCAGTCCCCTGAGCAAGGAAGAGTCAATCCGGTCGGCGATCCGCAGTGTTGCTGGGAACGCGAGGAACACGAGCCTCCCGGCGAACACCAGAGCGAGCAATGTCAGCCAGATTCGACCAGAAGCACCGAGCTTGTGCGGTAGGGGGGGCGGAGCGCCGGACGGGCGGCGTCGGCGATGCTGCCTGCGACCCGCGTCAGTGGGTGCGGGAGGCTCAGGAAGACGTGGGGCTCGGCGTCCGTCCTCTCGGTCATTCCACCGGTTCAATCGACCATCCGGTGAATCATGGTCCATCGCCTCAACACGCGCGAGCGGGCCGGCGTCACATGGGCGCGCTCGAGGCCCGCTCTCGAAGGTCTTGGCAGCCCTCAGGGGATAGCCCGTAGGGCGATGCTGAGGACCCCCCTGCCGGGTGCTGTCAGGTCAGGCCTCTGACCAGCGGCTGTGGGAGGTACCCCTCTTAACCTGTGGGCGCTCCGGATGAGCGCCTCGGTCGGAGCAGGTCAGCGAGTTCTGAGAACATCCCGGCAAGCCGAACCCGAGAGAAAGGACCGAACATGCCGAAGCCGCGACGCCGTCCACGTGAGAACCTGATCCCGCTGGCGCCCGACGGCCGGCCCATCGCGGCCGATCTTCCAGCGGACGCCGCGAAGAACCGGACAAAGGGTGACATGTCCCGCTTCACGGCGACCGGCGCGGGACTCGTCATTCGGCATCCCCGTCCGATCGAGAAGGACCGGAGAAAGAAGCCCTAGCCGCACGAAGTCCGGGCTGCGCGCCGTTCCCACTTCTCCGGCTGCGCGCCCGGCCGGCCCGTCGGCGGTTCAGTCCGCCGGCGCGGCCGCTCTCACGGCTCGGCCGGCCGATCCCAGGCTCGAACTCTGGCCGCCGGCGTGGGACGTGCTCGAATCAGAAGACGATCCCCACGACGTCCTCGATGAAGCTTGAAACCTTCTTCTCCTTCGGCCTGTACTTTGTTGGATGTCCACATCCGTTCCGAAGTTCGAGCGCTTGTCCGAGGACGATCTTCTCCGTCTTGTCGATCACGCCGAGATCGAACAGGAGCTCAAGAAGCCGGACATCCTTTACGTAGGCGAAGTCCTCCAACTTCGAAACCCGGCGCGCCTTCGGGTCATGGGTAAGCAACGCCGCATTGACCTTCGCGGCGCCAGCCTTCCACGCCCTCTGGCGAAGAACGGTAACGGCCCCGGACCAGACAAATACGACAGCTGCCCGGAGCGCCCCGAACGAAAGGCACGTCACCGCTTCATTGAGGAAGTCCTTCGCGTTCTGGTCTGCGACCTTCGACACGATCTGAGAAAGCGTGGCGACATCAACCTCGATGTCCGGCTCTGCCTCCGGCAACCCGAGAACGGATCGGATCGACTTCTCTCCGGTCGGCGTTAGGGTCCAGAGCTTCTTCGCGCCCTCCGCTCCAGCGGTATCGACGTTCGCGCCGCTTTTCGACAGCACGTCGCCAACGTTGATCTTGCTGGCGTTGGGGACCCTGGCGCGTTTCAGTCCGGCCCTGATCTGCTCGACCGTCATGACGGGTGTGTCTTCGTATCGGGCGAAGTAGTAGAGGATGCCAAGGACCTTGTTGCCATGCGTCGAACGCGCGATCGGCGCGAAGAACTCGACCAGCGTCACGCGTCCTCAACTGGCGGGGTGCCAGAGCCCTTCGTGACATTGAACTGGCGTCTCAAGAATCGTTCCCCCTTCGGGGTTGGAGAATACCGAGTGCCGCTCTTCCGGAAGACGGGCTTGTCATCTCGCTTGAGCTGCCGGATCGTCATGTCGATCCTAACGGGCACGGTCAGCCCTGCCTGATCAGCGATGGCGCGCAGGTCCTTGTTTGGCTCAAACCAGGCATTGCCGTACTGCGAATACCACCAGGCCGCCGCAGCAAGGACGTTCTCATGATCCTTCTCGCTCTCATGCCGCTTCATGAAAGCGGTCGCCGATCCGGGCCTAGACGCTGGCGATCGCTTGGCGCCACCCCTGACGGATTCGACCGAAGAAGCGCTGCCATCGTCCGAGAGGATGTACTCCTCCATCATGGCGAAGGCCGCCGCGCGAACTGAGGGATCGAGCTTCTTGACCGCGGCTTCAACTTCCTTCATCCGTGCAAGCACCGACTCGTCCATCGGTGTACTCCTTCCCGGCTCCACCGGAGCCCGCCGTGGTCCCAGCGCGGGGAAGGTCCCTCGGGCCACCTGTTTGCCCAAAGGGTAACTCGCATCGGTGTCATTCACATAGGGCAAAGGTCCATGTCGCAGCGAGTATCCTCGCCGCGTGCGCGTCATCAACTTTGAGCGGTTGCTCGATGCTGGCGGGTTTTTTAGCAAGTCGGCCGCCTTCGCCCGCGTCGAGAAGGATCTGCGGACGGCCATCAGCGGGCCGCGTCGGCGACCTGATCCGGCCTCCGGGGCAGATTAGACTCCGCTCGTGAACGACGAGAACACGCTTGGCGGTGCGCTGGCCGTCCTCCGCGCGCGCATCACAGCCTACGGAGGCCAATCGATCGGCGAGCAGAACACGAAGGCGGTATTGATTGTGCCTCTCCTCCGTGCTCTGGGATGGGATGTCGAGGACCTGTCGGAAGTTCAACTCGAGTACAAGCGTCGGCCGTCCGATCGCCCGGTTGACTACGCGCTAATGATCCGCGGGGCCCCTAGGCTCTTCCTTGAGGCCAAGGGGCTCGGCGAGAACCTCGAGGATCGGCGGTGGGGAGATCAGATCATTCACTACGCGATGGTGGCCGGCGTGAAGTGGGTCGTCCTCTCCAACGGCGACGAGTACCGCATCTACAACGCCCATGCCGAGGTACCCGTCGAGGAAAAGCTCCTCCGTCAAGTCCGGATCAGCGACCAAGCGTCAGAGGCTGAGGAGACGCTCGCTCTATTGTCGAAAGGAAGCATCGCCGAGCTCGAAGGCCTCTGGGCCGAGGAGTTCATTGATCGCCAAGTCCGTGATGCACTGGAGAGACTCTTCGAGCCGGAGCCGGATGGGGGCCTAGTCCGGCTCATTCGCAGGCGCTTGCCCAAACTCACTCCCGGCCAGATCCGTGCAGGCTTGGGGCGCCTCCGACTGGACATCGGGCCGGCTGAGCTACAGCCAATCTCCGCAACCGCCCTCCCACGGGAGAGGCGAAGGCGCCAGCCAAAGCCTAAGGACAAGCGGCCGTTCGGCGAGGCCACGCCTTGGAGTTCTGTGACTCTTGGCGATCTCATCTCCGAGGGCGTACTCAAGCCACCGGTGGATCTCTATCGTCGTTACAAGGGCAACGACCTCCATGCCCGGATCGAGCAAGATGGCCGCGTCAGTTTCGCCGGCGACGTGTACGGCTCACTGTCGATCGCCGGTGGCGAAGCCCGCCACTCGGTTCTCGGCGACCGGCCCGGCCGGCCCCGCAGGCCCCAGACGAACGGATGGACGTTCTGGCGACTTCGTGACCAACGCGGGAAGCTCATCGACATGGATGAACTCCGGCGAGCTCTATGGGAGAGCAAGGGGTCGCCGGAGAGCTGACAACGAGCCCATTCCCCCCGGCCCCCCCCGCCCCGTCACTATGCGGACCTATGCGGGGACGAAGTCCGGGAACTGTCATGGGGAATGCAGAGCCGCGGGCACTATTTCCACTGGATCGAGATGCGCGACGGGTCGAACACCCGGCCCTTCTTCGCCGCGGGCGCGACGGTCACGCGCTCGATCACGGCTTCGAGCCACGCGCGCGTCTCCGGCTCGATCTGGTCCCAGCCGGACACCTTCGGCGCCGGCGGTTGCGCGAGCGCGGCTTCCAGTTCGTCCCGCTCGGCGGCGAGTGCTTCGTGGCCGGCAGCGATGTCCGACGCACGGAGGCCCGCCCGAGCGGCCTCGGCGGCCCAGGACGCGATCCTGGCGTCCACATCGTCCAGCTGCGCCAGCAACTCGGCGTTGTCCGCAGGATCGGCCACTTGCGGCTCATCCCAGTCCGGCCGCTCTTCGGACGCCCGATCGACGACGTGGCCTTCCAGCCGGAAGGCGGAGATGGACAGGTGGGCCCGCCCACCGTGCGCCCCGCAGCCGTAGCGCCGGTCGCGGCCGGACGGCCTCCCCGTCATCCGCTCCCCGCAGACGCCGCACCAGAGCAACCCGGTTAGCAGATACCGCTCGCCACGGCGCGAGCGGAGCCGGCCGGGTTCGGCGTAGAGGCGGACCAGCGCGTCGTGAGTCCGCTTGTCGAGGATCGGCGGCCACGCGGCCCGTTCCCCGGTCTCTGGATGGAGGCCGATCAGCCGGCGGTTCGTCAGGACTTGGCGCAGGCTGACCGACGTCCATGGCCGGCCGCGAGTTCCCGTCTCCGCGCGATCGTTCCAGTCCCGGAGGATCGCGCGGATGGACTCGCCAGCGAGAAGCCGGCGCGCGGCCTCCCGGATCAGTTCGGCCTCTCTCGGTACGATGGCGCCGGTGAGTTGCATCCGAGGCTTCCCGTCCTTCACGCGAGGCGGTCCGGTGGCGGCGGCTTCGTAGCCGAACGGTCGAGAACCGCCGGCGTCGAGGCCGGACCGGACCCGTTGCTTCCTGGCGCGCGCGATCCGCTCCGCCATCACTTCGACTTCGCCCTCGTCGATCGCGGCCAGGATGCCGGCGAGCATGCGGCCCTGGGCCGTGTCCACGTCGATCGTCCCGGACTTCACCGTGGCGATAGCGAACCCCGATCGCGCCTTCGCGAGTTCGAGCAGCGGTTCGAGATCGCGCGGCCGGCGGTACATCCGGGAGGACGAATACGCAACCAGGGCGTTCACCTCGCCGGCCTCGATCGCGTTCAGCAACGCCGCCCACGCCGGCCGTGCCTTCCCGTTCGTGGCTGAGCGATCGTTGTCCTTGAAGACGCGGACGATCTCCCAGCCGCGCGAGTCGGCCAGTTCCCGGCAGTCGGCTTCCTGGCGCTTGATGCCGGCTTCGGCCTGGGACGGGTCCTTGCTGATGCGGACATAGATAGCGGCTTGCTTGGACATGGCCGAACCTCCCCGAGCGGGCCGCCCGCCCGACCAGAGGTAAATCTTATCATGTGGAATCCAATGCGCGCATGGACCCGGCTGCCGTCCGGAAGTCGCGCGTCCACCCAAGGTGACGATTCGTCGACCCGAAGACCCAGCGGGGCCACGATCCTCTCGATCACGTGCAACACGGCCTCCTCCCCCTCAAACAGGCCGTGCCCCACCCTTTCGAGCCGCCCCTTCCGCTCCACGTAGACGTCGTCGGCCCCGTTGACCATGACCTCGCTGACCTCCGGGTCCCGTAGTAGGGACTCGATGGGCCCGAGGCCGACGACACGATCCGAAACCTCGTTCACGACGCGGGCCAGCG
>WNGF01001594.1_pt1 | contig 42136 bp, 40 predicted proteins | sample 5400641 | NCBI WGS metagenome assembly WNGF01 (sample SAMN13153371, study PRJNA577476) | soil metagenome | isolation source: 80 cm soil or saprolite under grassland replicate 2 | place: USA:California | collected 2016-06-15 | reverse complement strand
CCCGGCCGCCGGCGGGCGCGGGCGTGGTGTACCACCAGCCGTCCACGACGGCCTCGACCAGCGTGGTGGAGTCGCCCTTTCGCTCGTTACCCGCCTTGAGCAGCCAGTACGCGGCCACGAGACGGTCGAGCCGCCGCCGCCGCGCGCCCTGCCCGCGGGCGATGCGCGCGGCCCGGCCCGTGGCGTCGACGATCGCGCGGGCGCGAACCGCCGAACGCCCGCCGTCGAGCGCGACCTCCCAGCAATCCCCGGTCCACGATTGCTGAGCGACCCGCGTGCCCTCGCGGACTCGCACTCCCTTCGTCCGCAGGGAGTCGAGGAGCGACGCATCGAAAGCCCGTCGGTCCAAATGCCACCCGTGGCCGAGCGGATTCAGCATGAACTCGGCGGCATCCAGCCCGGCATCTCCCCAGGCGCTGCGGTTCCCGTAAGCCGCCCGGTGGTGCTCCCGCTGGAACCCGCGTGTTCCGAACAGCTCGTCGAGAACAGCCTCCGTGCCCGGCGGAAGGCTCTCCCCGGGACGGGGTACATGTGGCCCGGAGGCGTCCATCAACTCGACTTCGAGTCCCTCGGCGCGCGCCGCAGCCGCCGCCGCGGCTCCTGCGGGACCGCCGCCGGCCACGAGCACGTCGGCCGTCACCGAGCGGACCTCACGCAGACGGCGCGCTCGCATCGTGCTCACTCCTGCGGCACCCACAGGTCCGCCCCGTACTCGTGTTTGGGCTCGAAGTCGAAGCCGACGTACGACTCGACCTTGAACGTCTGCGGAAACTCCGGATCGCCCGGGCCCGGCCGCTTGGCCACCATGCCGAGCTTCGGCCACTCCCGGACCATGAGCTCCAGCGTTGGCGGCCGGGTGGGTCGCGCGATGAACCGCTCCCAGTCGTGGCGGCGCCGGAAGGCGGCGCGTCGCTCACGCAGGGGCCGCGAGCGGTCCATCACGATCCGGTAGTTGGCGTCGGTCAGGACCTGGGTCGGGATGCGGGCGGGCCAGAATGTGGGCAGCACCGGCGAGACACTGCGCTGGTAGCCGGAGCGGCAGCTCGCCCCGTCGGCGTGCCAGGGAACGCCCAGCCAGCGGGTCAGCTCGCCGGGGGATACCCCCCGAAGCGGGCCGTCGTCCGCAAAAACGATCCGGCGCGTCAGCTCCCTGCCGTAGTCCTGGAGCTCGAACCTGGTGTTGCGCACCCGCAGGCGGAACGGCTTCTGCCACAAGGAGCGCGCACGCAGCGTCCATGGCGCCTCGATCCCCGGATGAAACGCGCCTCCGAGACACGATTCGAGCGCAGCACGGTCGAGCGCCTCCGGCCGGCCCTCCACGGGCAGATCGTCGAGCGAGCCCACCGCCGTCCCGTTGCCGCGGTCATCCATGAAGTCCCCTTCGGCCCAGGCGCGAAGCTTCCGATACTGGAGCGGGGTGACGGCAAGCCACGTGCGGTTGCTCATCTGGGGAAAGGAGACCTGGTCGCCATAGAGCTCGGGCACGGCCTGCGGCTGACTCTCGCGGAACGACGGATCGCGGAAGCTGCGGAAGACCTTGCGTCGGAACGCCGCGTTGTGGCTCGAGGGGTCGGCCAGGCGGTCGGGCATGCCGTCGGCGAGCCAGTCATGGGGACTGCCGAAGCCGTTCATGTGGAAAAAGCCGGCGCTCACCCACTGCAGGTCCACGAGGCGCGCGAAGATCGGCAGGATGTCCTCGCGGAAGCTGACCGGCCCCGCCTCGAGCATGCCCGCCTCCACGAAGGTCGAGAGGGCTGCGTCATAGGCCGTAACCACGCCATTGGCCATCGCCGGGGCGTAGTTGGGCGGCGTCGCGATCACCCAGGCGGGCTCGGCGTCGAGCACGCGGTCGCCGAGCTTCACGCTGGCACGGACCGGCCCGTCGCAAACGTCGTCGGTCCAGCCCGCGTTGTCGGAGAAGCTCCCAAGCGGGCTCGACTGCGGCGAGTAGCCGCGACCCTGCGCTGGCAGGAACACGAGCCGCCCTTCGCCGTCGGTCATCAGCTCGCCGAGTGGAACCGACTCACCGAGGAAGGAGCCACCGTCGAGCGCGACCGGCCCGGCCCCCGTCCCGCTCACCGAGCGTCCGGGCGGCGCGACCGCCAGCCGCGCGCGGGCAGGGCCCTTGAGCTCCGGGTTGCGCCGGGCACCGGCGGGCGCACCGGGGATGTCGAACGGTGTGGAGAACTCGTACCAGGCGGCCTTGCCGTTGGCCACAGCCACGTGCCAGGTGATGTCGGCATCGCTCGCGGTCAGCTCGCGCACGACCCGGCCTTGACGATCGAGGCCGAACACCCGGAAGCGCGCGGCCTGTCGGGCTACCGCTCCGCGCGCGTCCTTGAAGCCCCCTCTCGCATGGGGGAGTGCACCGGGGACCTCAGGACCGAAGAAGAAGCCGTTGCGGCTGTTGCCAACCCGGCCGATGCCTATCGCGGGGTGGATCGCGGCCCGCACGATGGGCTCGTTATTCGCTGACGAGCCGCAACTGGCAAGCCCCGGGACCGTCAGGAGCGCGCCGGCCGCCGCGCTCGCACGCAGGAACTCGCGCCTGGTGGTGAGGCCGAGCGGGTCCGGGGTGCTCGCCACCCGCGGAGGGTAACGCTGACGGGCAGCTCGGCCTCGCGGTAGGCTCGACCATGCATGGCCGGTCTCGACAAGGAAGTCTCAGCCGCACCGGATCAGGTGCCCCTCGACGAGCTGCTCGTCACCGAGCGCGAGGTCTGGCCCGACGGGCCTCCCCACGACCTGTTCAAGCGGCTGCGCTCGGAGTGTCCCGTGCACTGGACCGAGAAGATCACGGAGTACCCGGGCGAGGCCGGCTACTGGTCGGTGACGAAGGCGGACGACGTCCACGCCGTCAGCCACGACTGGGAGACCTACTCGTCCGAGTTGGGTGGGGTGACGGGGCTCACCGACACGGTCATGCCACTGGAGCTACAGCGCGCGATGTTCATCGCCATGGACCCGCCGAAGCACGACCGCCTCAAGATGCTCTTCCAGCGCGGCTTCACCCCAAAGCGCATCGCTGAGCACGAGGACGCCATCCGCTCGATCGCCGTCGGCGTCCTGGACGGACTGGACGGCCGCGAGACCTGCGACCTGATCAACGAGGTGGCACAGCCGGTGGTCTCGCGCGTGATCGGCAGCTTCATGGGAATCCCTCCCGAGGACGATGCGATCTGGGCACGGCTCATGAACACGACGCTTGGCGCGGGCGACCCCGATCTCAATCCCGAGGGTGTCCAGACCGTCATGGAACGCGACGTGCCCGAGATCTTCGAGCGCTGTGGGCGGCTGATCGCCGAGCGGCGCGAGCGGCCGACCGACGATCTGACGAGCGTCCTGGTCCACGCCGAGATCGACGACCAGAGCCTGGAGGAACACGAGATCGTGATGGGTTTCTTCCTCCTCATGGCCGCCGGCAACGACAGCACCAAAGCGACCTACGCCAGTGGTATGCGCGCGCTGATGGAGAACCCGGACCAGCGCCAGCTCCTGCTGGACGATCCGTCGCTCATTCCCAGGGCCGTGGAGGAATCGCTGCGCATGTTCCCAGCGTTCGCCCACTTCCGCCGCACGGCGACGCGCAAAACCGAGCTCAACGGCCAGGAGATCGACGAAGGCGACAAGGTGCTCATGTGGTACGTGTCGTCGAACCGCGACGAGTCCCGGTATGACGACCCCGACCGCTTCGACGTCACGCGCACCACCGATCATCAGGCCTTCGGCGCCGGCGGCCGCCACTTCTGCCTCGGCGCCGCGCTCGCCCGCCTAGAGCTGCGGATCCTCTTCGAGGAGACCCTCGCCCGCTTCCCGGAGATGGAGCTGGCGGAGAAGCCGGCATACGTCGAATCCCCCTTCCTGAACCAGCTGAAGACGCTGCCGGTCCGGCTGCGGCCGTAGGCCTCAAAGGGCGCTTTACAACCGCCGCTGGTCAGCGCCGCAAGTAGAGCGCCGAGGTAAGCGGCCGGCGAGCGCGGCGGGCGCGAACGCCAGCGCGACGGTGAGCGCGGCACCGATCGCGACGAGCGCGCGCCCCACCTCAGAAGCCGGTGTCGGACCCGTCCGGCAGCACGGCGTCGTTTGCGAACGGCGCGCACTCGCTGTCGGAGTCGCGGTACTGCGTGCCCTTGCCGAACACCTCGCCGGCGCCGCGCAGGAGGGAGCAGGTGACCCGCGCGCCCATCGTGTGCGAGACGTTGAAGAAGTAGTTGTCGTTGTCGATCGGCGAGACCTCGTCGCCCTGCTGGTTGAAGAGCGAGCGGCGGATCGGCTCGGGGTAGGCCTGATACGGGTAGATCAGGTACCCGAGCTGGTCGTTCGCGAGACCCGCGGTCATGTAGCCCTGGAGGCCCGGCACCAGCTCGCGCACGCGGAGCGGGATCTGGGGGTACATCTCGCCGGGCCCGGAGGAGAGCAGGACGTTCCCGATTCGCGCGGTCGCGGTCACCGTGCCAAGCACGTTCCCGGTGAGCCAGGGCGGCGTCTCCGAGCGGTTGAGCGGGACGCCGACCGCCGAGCCGCCGTACTCGAGGCCGAGGATCAGGGCGTTGCTCGACGGGTCGGTGATCAGGTACGAGCGCGCTGCCACCACCGGATCGCCGGTCACTGGCTGGGCGCCAGCGACCGCGCCGGCGGCGCGGTCCACGACCCGCTGCGCGTAATCGTGCAGCTTGCACCAGTTGCTCGCGTCCGCCGTCGTTGCCGTCGGGTCCGAGCAGCTGCGGTCGCCGGGCTGAGTGCGGCCGAGCGTGCCAACCACGGTCATTGCGCTGCCGCCGAAGCGCTGCTCGAGGAGCTGGTTCGCCGCGGTCGGCCAGTCGCCCGTGATCTTCGTGTTGCTCGAGCCGAGCACGGTGGCGTGGGCAGAGAAGTTGAGCAGCGTGGCAAACGGCCTCCCGTGCTTGTCGCGAGCCTGCAGCACGCGCACGTCCGAGTCCATCGCCTGGTTCGCGGGGTCGTAACCGAACTGGTTCGAGAGCAGGTCGCCGCCCGGTGCCGTGCCGTACCAGAGCGTTCCGGGGCGCGCGTTCTGGAACGCCGCGACGATCGCGTCGACGGTCTGGCCGTCAACGTAGCGGCGGTAATCGGCGGACGTGCCGCCCCACACGCCGAGCAGGTCGGCGCCGCTGTGGGAGTGGTCGGTTTGGACCACCACGTGCTCGGCGTCGAGCCTCCCGTCGGTGCGCCTCGCCACCGCCTGGCGGATGGCGAGGAGCCCACCGGGGCCGTCCTTCGTCGCCACGAACGCGCCCTGGGCCTCGATGTCGGCGATCGCAAAGCTGCCCCCGTGCCCGTCGGAGACCGCGAAGGCGCGCACTTGCACGCCCGGGCCGAGGATCCCAGTCGCCGGTCGCCCCTGGAAGACGGGACTGCCGCCCCCGATCCCGTAGCCACCTAGGTAGACGGGCTGATGGGCGTAGGTGCCGTCGGGGTCGGGGTTTATCGAGCGGGTGGCCTCGCCCACCTGGTAGGTGGGCAGCCGCTGCTTGGCGGCGGCGGGCGGTGCAGGAAGCAGCGCCGCAACGAGCGCAAGGGCGATCGCCATCCCTGCATGCCCGCCCTGTGCCCCCGTTGGCATGGCGCGCAACCGTACCGTCCCGCGGGCGGTCGTGCGTCGGTTGGAAGACGAGCGATCCGCACCCGCAGGCGCGTCTTAGGAGAGCTCGTCGAGGCCTTGCACGACCCAGGCCTTGAGGTCCTCTGAGCCGGCGAAGGGCGCACCATCGGCTTCGGCACGCGCGAGCACTTCGTCAGGGGTGGCGCCGGCTCTGAGCCCGGCGTAGAGGTAGACCAGGGCGGACGAGCGGGGGCCCATGCGACACGTGACGAGGGTCGGCCGAGGCAACTGGTCGAGCGCGGCGACTTGCCGTCGAGCGAGGTCCATGTCGAGCACCTGCGGCGGGTCGGACACGACGTTGGCCGACTCGGCCACCGCCGCCTCGACGCTGGCGTACGACATCCCTCCCTCCATCTCCGCGAATTCCTCGCCACACAGGAACAACCACGAGGCGGCATCTGCATTGCGGGCGAACCTTTCGGGATCCTCGATGAGACCGCGGTTGAACTTGAGATCCGTGGGACTCTCGAAATCGGCCATCGCCACGACGCTACCCGCTCCCGACTCGGGGCGTCAATCCGGCTCGCCGAGGAGCGCGCCCTCAATGGCTCAGGAACTCGTTGACGGCTCGAGTAAGTGAGCGCCGCTCCTGGAAGAGGAAGGCGTGAGCCCCGGAAAAGACGACGAGCTTGGATCGTGGAATTTGACCGGCGATCCGCCTCAGGTTCACCGGGGGCACCACCGGATCGCGACGGCCGGCCGTGGCCAGGGTGGCCGCGCTGATCCCGGCCAGCTGGCGGTAGTTCCGGTTGCTGCGAAGCCAGGGATCCTCGGCTGCCACCTGGGTGTCCGTGGTGGCCGCGGGCACGTGGAAGTCGTCAGGGATCTCGCCGGTTTGAGTGGCACGCACGAGGCGGCCCAGGAAACGGCGGCCCTCTGCCTGCCGGTCAGGCGCGTAGAGCTCGCGCAGGATTTCCTTGTCTGACGGGTTGGGCTTGCTGTCGATGGCCTGAGCCTTCGGTGTGCCCAGCACCGTCTGTTTGCCTCCGGGGTTGGTCCCGGCCAAAATCAGATGGGACACCCTTTCGGGATGGTCGACGGCCAGGCGCTGGGCGACGAAGCCGCCCATCGACCAGCCCAGTACATCTGCCCTGGGCACGTCGATCGCCTTCATGAGGGCGGCGGTGGCGTCGGCAAGCGAGCCGAACGAGCTCCCATGCCAGGGCCCGGACCGGCCCAGCCCGGGGTAGTCGAAGAGGATCAACCGGTGGTCCTGGGCCAGCAGGCGAAGCAGCGCCGGATCCCATTCGGCCATCGTCGAGCCCGTGCCCATCAGCATCACGAGCGGCGGTCCCTGGCCGCGCTCATACCAGGCGATCCTGGTGTTCGCGACCCGGTTGGTGTGCACTTGGGCTTCGAACGGCTCCGGGGAGTCGTTGCCGCAGCTAGCGATCGCCGCCGCCACCGTCAGACAGATCCCCAGACGAACCGTCACCTTGCGGCAGCCGCCGTCTTACACACGCCGGTAGCGAACGTAGACCACCCGAGAGCCAAAGGTCCGTGTCTCGACCAGCTCCAGGTCGATCCTTTCGTCCAGGGCCGGGAAGTAATGCGTGCCCCCGCCCAGCACTACAGGACTGATGAAGAGCCGGTACTCGTCGATGAGGCCCAGCTTCATGAGGGTGGAGGCCAGGGCGGCGCCGCCGACGGCCAGGTCCTTTCCAGGTTGCTCCTTCAGCTTGGCGACCTCTTCGGCGACGCCGTCCTTGACCAGCCTGGCATTGCCCTCGACCTTCTCGAGGGTCTTCGAGAACACGACCTTCGGCAACGCCTTCCAGATGCGGGCGAACTCGAGTATGTGCTCCGGAGCCGACGGGTTCTGGTCAGCCGTCTCCCAATAGACCATCACCTCGTAGAGACGCCGTCCGCAGAGGTGCCCACCCAGCTCGCGTATCTGCTCGTTGTGGAACCGATGCAGCTCCTCGTCCGGCGCCGACCAGTCGATCTCGCCGCCGGGCCCGGCGATGAAGCCGTCCAGCGACACTCCCATCGAATAGATCAGCTTCCGCATCGACCCCGTCCGTAGCCCTTTCCGACCGAGCCAGACTGCGCGCCGACGGGATGCAGGATCATTCGTGGAGCCGCGCCTACGCCCGCTCCAGCGAAACAGCGAGGTTCGGTGACCCCGCCAGTGTCTGGAAGACCACGCAATAGCGCTCTGTGAGGCGCTGAAGCGTGGCGAGGTCGTCATCGCTCGCTTCTCCCTGAAGCTCGAATCGGAGGCGGATTTCCTTGAAGCCGACCGGAGTCTCCCTGTCGACGGCCATGGTCCCGCGCCAGTCGAGATCGCCCTCCGCGTGGACGGAGCCGGCAATCGCGAGGCCCATCGAGGTCGCCACCGACCGCATCGTCACTCCCGCGCAGGCGACCAAAGCCTGTAGGAGCATGTCGCCCGAGCATGCAAGCGTGCCATCGCCACCGGTGTCGGGATGGAGGCCCGCCTTCACCAGCGCGCGTCCCGTTTGCACTGAGCAGGAGATGCCCTGGTCGAGCGATCCGTCAGCTTCCAGTGTGATCTGTGCGGCTCCAGGATCGTCCCTGTATCGATCCTTGATCGGGCGCTGTAAGTTGCACAGCTCTTCGCGCGTGACTGAGGCGGCCACGGGCTCAGGCTATCTGGCTGCGCTAGACACTGATCGTTTGCCGATCGATGTTGTTGCCGTGGCCGACCAAGACGTCGCTGACCATCTCGGGCGGGAAGAGGCCATGGTCGACGACACCTGGAGTGGCGGCAAGGCGGGTCGCCAGCTCGGCCGGGTCGCCGACATCGCCGAGGTAATCGGCGATCACGCCGCCGTCGGGGCTCTCCGGAGTATCTGAGCGGAGCTCGACCTCGCCGATCTCGTTTCGCAGGCGGCGCATCGTCGAGGCGAGCCCGTAGGCGGCGAGCTCGAGGGGGATCAGGGCTGTGATGCGGTCGACCGGCTTCGACGAGTCGGCGATGACGATGAACCGGTCGGCCGCCGCGGCGACGATCTTCTCACGCGTGTGTGCGCCGCCGCCGCCCTTGACAAGCCAGCCGTCCGGTGCGATCTGGTCGGCGCCGTCGATCGCGATGTCGAGCCGGTCGAGCGACTCGAACTCCTCGACAGCGAGGCCCAGGTCGCGCGCGGCACCGTCGGTGGCCGGCGAGGTCGCAACGCAGCGGATGCTCAGTTTGCGCTGGGCTAGCGCGGGGAGCAGGTGGGCGACCGTGGAGCCGGTCCCGAGGCCGACAGTCATCCGGTCCTCGACCAGGGCCGCAGCGGCTTCCGCGGCAAGTCGCTTCTCGGCTTCGAGGTCCGGCGCCACGCCGGCACTGTAAGGCGGAAGCTAAACAGCTGCCGGACCGGGCGCATCAGCGCTCGCGGCGCGCGGCCGAGAAGGAGCGAGGGCTAGGCTACGAAGCCAGATGGCGGTGGCGGCTGACAGGCGGACGGACCTCGACACCCTCTGCATCAACACGATCCGCACGCTGTCCATCGACGCGATCCAGAAGGCGAACTCCGGGCACCCCGGGACGCCGATGGCGATGGCGCCCCTGGCCTACACGCTGTGGCAGCACTTCCTGCGCTTCGACCCCGAGGACCCGATCTGGCCGAACCGCGACCGCTTCGTGCTCTCGGCCGGGCATGCGTCGATGCTGCTCTACTCGATGCTCTACCTCACCGGGGTGCGGGCGGTGGACCCCGACTACGAGATCGTCGGCGAGCCGTCGGTGAGCCTGGACGACATCAAGAGCTTTCGCCAGCTCGACTCGCGCGCCCCCGGGCACCCCGAGTACCGGTGGACGTCGGGGGTGGAAACCACGACGGGGCCGCTGGGGCAGGGCGCCGCGACGTCGGTGGGGATGGCGATCGCCTCGCAGTGGCTCGGGGCCCGCTTCAACCGGCCGGGCTTCGAGCTTTTCGACTTCGACGTCTACGCGATCTGCGGCGACGGCGACATGATGGAGGGCGTCTCTAGCGAGGCGGCCTCGATCGCCGGCCATCAGCGCCTGGCCAACCTCTGCTGGATCTACGACAACAACCACATCTCGATCGACGGCCGCACCGAGATCACCTACTCAGACGATGTCGCGGCCCGCTTCATGGGCTACCGCTGGAACGTCACCAGGGTGGGCGACGCCAACGACCTCGACCTTCTGAACCGCGCCTTCGAGGAGTTCCACAAGGAGAGCGACCGCCCGACGCTGATCATCGTCGACAGCCACATCGGCTGGGGCTCTCCACACAAGGTCGACACCGCAGAGGCTCACGGCGAGCCGCTGGGCGAGGAGGAGGTGCGCGAGACGAAGCGGACCTACGGCTGGCCGGAGGACGCCGAGTTCCTGGTTCCCGATGGCGTCATGGAGCACTTCGCCGAGGGCGTCGGCGCGCGCGGGGCCGAGCTGCGGCGTGAGTGGGAGGCGCTCTTCGACTCCTACGCGAAGGAGCAGCCGGAGCTCGCCGCCCAGCTCGAGCAGATGCAGCGGCGCGAGCTGCCTGACGGCTGGGACGCCGACATCCCCACCTTCGAGGGCGGCGAGAAGGGGATGGCCACCCGCAAGGCCTCCAACAAGGTCGAGAACGCGATCGCGCCAAGGCTCCCGTGGCTCCTGGGCGGCTCCGCCGACCTCACCGACTCCACCTCCGTACGCCTTGAGGACACCACCGACTTCCAGCCCGGCAATCGGGGCGGGCGCCAGCTCCATTACGGGATCCGCGAACACGAGTCCGCGGCGACCTCCAACGGGCTCTCGCTGTCCAAGCTGCGCCCGCTGTGGTCCAGCTACCTGACCTTCTCCGACTACGCGCGGCCGGCGATCCGGCTCTCGGCGCTGATGGAGCTGCCCGTGATCCACCTCTTCACCCACGACTCGATCGGCCTGGGCGAGGACGGGCCCACCCATCAGCCCGTCGAGCAGCTCGCCTCGCTGCGAGCGATCCCGGGCCTGGACGTGATCCGCCCCGCCGACGCCAACGAGGTCGCCGAGGCCTGGCGCGCGGCGCTGGACCGCCACCACGGCCCGGTGGCGCTCGTCCTAACCCGCCAGGACGTGCCGATCTTCGACCGCTCCCGCTACGCCTCCGCCGAGGGCCTTCGCCGGGGCGGCTACGTGCTCGCGGATCCGGCTGACGGCGACCCCGAGGTGATCGTGATCGCGACCGGCAGCGAGGTGGCGCTGGCGGTGGCCGCGCACGAGAAGCTGATCGCCGACGGGGTGCGCTCGCGCGTCGTCAGCCTGCCGTGCTGGGAGCTCTTCGACCGCCAGGACGACGCCTACCGCGACTCCGTGCTGCCGCCATCCGTGACCGCGCGCGTGTCGGTCGAGGAGGCCTCCACGCTGGGCTGGGACCGCTGGGTCGGCCCCGCGGGAGCGGTGATCGGGATGCACACCTTCGGCTCCTCGGCGCCACTCAAGGACGTGCAGACGAAGTTCGGCTTCACCCCCGAGCGGGTCGTGGAGACGGTGAAGGAGGTCCTGTGAGCGCGAGGCTCACCAAAGGAACATTGTGCAGGGCCGAGCGCGAACGATTGGAGATTCTGTGAAACCCACCCAGCAGCTCCACGAGCTGGGCCAGAGCCTGTGGCTGGACAACATCACCCGCGGCATGCTCGACGAGGGGACGCTCGGCCGCTACATCGAGGAGTACTCGATCACGGGCCTGACCTCCAACCCCACGATCTTCGACAAGGCGATCACCTCGGGATACGAGTACGACGAGCAGATCGCGGAGCTGAAGGAGAAGGGGCTCGAGGACGAGCAGCTCTTCTTCGAGCTCGCGCTCACGGACCTGCGCTGGGCCGCGGCGCTGTTCGACTCGATCCACCAGCGCACCGACGGCGTGGACGGCTGGGTCTCGCTGGAGGTCTCGCCGCTCCTCGCGGACGACGCGCAGGCGACCATCGAGCAGGTGAAGGACCTCCACGACCGCGCGAACTGCCCCAACATCTTCATCAAGATCCCGGGCACCGAGGCCGGGCGCACGGCGATCGAGGAGGCGATCTTCGAGGGCATGGCGATCAACGTGACGCTGCTGTTCTCCACCGAGCAGTACCTCGGCGCCGCCGAGGCCTACATGCGCGGCGTGGAGCGGCGCATCGAGGCCGGCCTCGACCCGGCCGTGCCTTCGGTGGCGTCGCTCTTCATCAGCCGCTGGGACGTGGCGGTGGCGGACCGGGTGCCCGACGAGCTGCGCAACCGGCTTGGGATCGCGGTCGCCAAGCGCGCCTACCGCGCCTACCGCGAGCTCCTGGACTCCGAGCGCTGGCAGCGCCTGGCCAACGAGGGCGCCCGGCCGCAGCGGATGCTGTGGGCGAGCACGGGCACCAAGGACCCCGAGGCATCCGACGTGCTGTACGTCGAGTCGCTGGCCGCGCCGTTCACGATCAACACGATGCCCGACAAGACCCTGCTCGCGTTCGCGGACCACGGCAAGGTGGGCGAGCCCTTGCCCGCCGACGGCGGCGACGCGGAGGAGGTGCTGGCGAAGTTCAAAGAGGCCGGCATCGACACCGACGAGCTGGCCACCCGGCTCCAGCGAGAGGGCGCCGATGCCTTCGACGACTCCTGGAGGGAGCTCCTGGGCTCCATCGCCTCCGAGGCCGAGCGGCTGACGGCCGCGAGCTGAGCCGAGTGGCCGAGGCGAAGGAGCCAGCCCTTCGCTCGCGCGATGCCTGGCGGGCGCTCGAGGCACACCGCGCGGAGGTAGCCGATACCCACTTGCGCGACCTGTTCGCCTCCGACCCAGCGCGCGGCGAGCGGCTGACCGCCGAGGGCGCCGGCCTCTTCCTCGACTACTCCAAGAACCGGGTCACGGACGAAACGCTGCGGCTCCTCGTCGAGCTCGCCAACGAGTGCGGGATGCCCGAGCGCCGCGAGGCGATGTTCCGCGGCGAGCACATCAACGTCTCCGAGGACCGCGCGGTCCTCCATGTGGCGCTGCGGATGCCGCGGGCTCGCTCGCTGGTGGTCGACGGCGTGGACGTCGTCAAGGAGGTCCACGAGGTGCTGGACCGCATGAGCGCCTTCGCCGAGCGGGTGCGCGGAGGCGAGTGGCGCGGCCATACCGGCAAGCCGATCCGCAACGTGATCAACATCGGCATCGGCGGCTCCGATCTCGGGCCCGTGATGGCCTACGAGGCGCTTCGCCACTACTCCAGGCGCGAGATGACCTTCCGCTTCGTCTCCAACGTGGACGGCACCGACTTCGCGGAGGCAACGCGCGACCTCGATCCCGAGGAGACCCTGTTCGTCGTCTCCTCGAAGACCTTCACCACCCTGGAGACGATGACCAACGCGCGTACCGCGCGCGAGTGGGTGCTCGGGGCGCTCGGCTCCGACGACGCGATCGCCCGCCACTTCGTCGCCGTCTCCACGAACGCCGAGGAGGTGTCCGGCTTCGGCATCGACACGGAGAACATGTTCGGCTTCTGGGAGTGGGTGGGCGGCCGCTACTCGATGGACTCGGCGATCGGGCTTTCGACGATGCTGGCGATCGGGCCGGAGCGCTTCGGCGAGATGCTGGCCGGCTTTCACGCTGTGGACGAGCACTTCCGCGAGACGCCGCTGGAGCGGAACCTGCCGGCGCTGATGGGCCTGCTGGCCGTCTGGTACGGGGACTTCTTCGGCGCCCAGACCGTCGCGGTGCTGCCATACGACCAGTACCTGCACCGCTTTCCCGCTTATCTCCAGCAGCTCACGATGGAGTCCAACGGCAAGCATGTGACGCTCGACGGGGCGCGCGTGGACTACGAGACCGGCGCTGTGTACTGGGGAGAGCCCGGCACCAACGGCCAGCACTCCTTCTACCAGCTGATCCACCAGGGGACGAAGCTGATCCCGTGCGACTTCATCGGCTTTCACCGCTCGCTGAATCCCCTCGGCGAGCACCACGACCTACTGATGGCGAACGTCTTCGCGCAGACCGAGGCGCTCGCGTTCGGCAAGACGCCGGATCAGGTGCGCGAGGAGGGAACGCCCGAGGAGCTCGTCCCGCACCGGACGTTCGAGGGCAACCGACCCACCAACACGATTCTCGCCGAGCGGCTCACCCCGGAGGCGCTCGGCAGCCTCGTGGCCCTGTACGAGCACAGCGTCTTCACCCAGGGGGCGGTGTGGGGGATCGACTCCTTCGACCAGTGGGGCGTGGAGCTGGGGAAAGCGTTGGCGAAGCGGATCGTCCCCGAGCTGCAAGCTCCCGAGGAGCCCGAGCTTGCCCACGACAGCTCCACGAACGCGTTGATTCGCCGCTATCGCGGCGCTCGCGAGGAATCGCGAGGTGCCTGAGAGTGCGCGCCAATTCGGAGCCTGAGGCTTGATCCTCGCGGGCGACGTCGGCGCGACGAACACGCGCCTGGCCCTGCTCGCGAAGGGCGAGCGCGAGCCCCACCGGCTCGAGATCTACCCCAGTGCCGGCCACGGGAGCCTGGAGGAGATCCTCGACGCCTTCCTCGGCGCCCATTCGGCGGAGCTCGACGCGGCGACCTTCGGCGTCGCCGGCCCGGTGCGGAACGGGCGCACCCAGGCCGTCAACCTCGCCTGGCCGGTGGACGCCGCGAGCCTCGCCCGGAAGCTCGAACTGGACTCCGGCCGGGTCTCGGTGGTCAACGACCTGGAGGCGAACGCCTGGGGGCTAGAGGTGCTCGAGGGCGATGACCTCGCCCCGCTGAACGACGCCGACCCCGAGCCGGGCGGCACGGTGGCGCTGATCTCGGCCGGGACCGGGCTCGGCGAGGCGTTCGTCACGTACGGGCCGCATGGCCCCGCGGCGCAGGCTAGCGAGGGGGGGCACGTGGACTTCGCGTCGCGCACGGAGCTCCAGGGCGAGCTCCTGCGGTGGCTCGTCGAGCGTGAGCGCCACGTCAGCTACGAGCGGGTGTGCTCCGGGATGGGTCTGGCCAGCATCTACGAGTTCCTGCGCGAGCGCACCTCCGAGCCCGAGCCTGACTGGCTGGCGGCCGAGCGGGCGGGCGCGAATCCGGGGGCGGCGATCACGCGCGCCGGTCTCGAGCGGCGTGACGAGGTGGCGATCGAGGCACTCGACCTGATGATCTCCGTCTACGGCGCGCAGGCGGGGAACCTTGCGCTCACCGTGCTCGCCACCGGTGGCGTCTACCTCGGCGGCGGGATCGCGCCGAAGGTCGTCGAGCGTCTGCGCGAGGGCGGATTCATGGAGGCGTTCACGGACAAGGGGCGGATGTCGGAGCTGCTCGAGCGGATTCCCGTCTGGGTGATCCTCAACGATCTCACCGCGCTACTGGGCGCCGCGCGCCACGCCGCGGCCCAGGCCTAGTAGGGCGCCGGCCGTCGTCGCGGCCGCTCAGGTGATCGTCCTCGATTGCCGATGGGTGAACGTACGCCTGTCGGGGAGGTTGCTCGTTTACATGTGTCGCCCCTCTTCATGATCGAAAGGGGCCTCCCATCGCCAATCGAGCTCACACGGGCGCGCGCCGCGCCACAAAACCGCTCCTCATCTTGCTGGTCGCGCTCGTCGCGGTAGCCGCGCTGGCCCTTCCCGCGGGCGCCTCCGCGACGAGGTTCCCGGGAGGACACCACAACCCGGTCTGGGAGCTGCAACAGGCGATGGGGGACTTCCGCGACGCAATGTCCTCGGCGGGGCGCACGATTCACGAAGCGGATGACTCGGTGGGGGAGCTCGTCACCGCGTGCTTCGCGGCCGAGAACATCGCCGATCCGGACGCGAAAGCGCTTGCCTGGCTCTACGTGAAGCAGGACGCGAATATTGTGCTCGTGGACCTGTTCCAGAACAACGTCGAACAGGACCTCGTTCGCGTCGGGGATCGAAGGAGGAAGATCGGGAAGGCCGCGGACGATCTGCCTCCGAGGCGCGCGAACCTGGCGCACCGGGGCGTCGTCCACCTCCTCGAGGCGACAAACCGCTTCAAGGAAGCCGTTGCGGACGATGAAGCAGCGCTCGCAGCGATCGGCCAGGAGAACTGCACCCTCGCATTCGGGAAGCACGACAGCTTCAGCTCCGACTGGGAGCGAGCGCGCATCCCTTACCACCTCGCCTGGAGCTTCCTCACCGACGCGGTGCGTTGACTCGGCGGCGATCTTGGGTGATCAGCTGAGGACCTGAACGACGACCGTCCGCTTGCGCGGGCGGTCGTCGAAGTCGATCAGGACGAGCTGCTGCCAGGTCCCGAGCGCGAGGCGCCCGCCCTCGACGGGCACGACCTCCGAGGGGCCGACGATCGAGGCGCGCTGGTGGGCGTGGGAGTTCGTGTCGTGGTTGAGGCGGTTGTGCTCGTAGTCGCCCTGGGTCGGGACGAGGCGCTCGAGCAGCGCCTGGAGGTCGTGGATGCCGCCCGGCTCGTACTCCATCGTCGTGATCGCCGCCGTGGAGCCGCGGACGAACGCGGCGGCCTGGGCCTCGGACGCGCCCGACTCGGCGACGGCGCCCTGGACGCGATCCGTGATGTCCACGATGTCCGAGTCGCCGCGCGTGGATAGGCGGAACTCCGAGGTGTGAAGCGCCATTGCCGCAACGTAACAAGAGCGAGCCGGGCGAATGCCCGGCTCGCTCTGTGCCTCCCCCGGCTGTGAGCCGAGGGTTCCTTGGGGAATTCGGTCCTAGACGCCCCGGGGGTGGGGCCGACCGATGTGGAACGCGTCCATGAGTCGCGGAACGAATACGAGCCCGGCGACCCCGACGATCACGTAGATGACGTTGAGCAGCGTGCCGCTGCCGAAGACGTCATGAAGCACGTTGGTGTCGCCGTCCGTCAACCCGACGATGCCCCAGTTCAGGGCGCCGCAGATCAACAGGAACATGGCGACAGGCTCGAGCTTCCTCAGCATCTCCATCTGTACTACCTCCTGAGAAGGGATCCGCACCCATCGTGCGAATCGTCACAACCTTTACACCGGGGGGTCCGCGGGGTTACCCGGCGCGCACCACCTCGCATGACCTGATCCGCTCCGCCTTGGCCTTGAAACAGACGTCGCGGCCGGGCCCGCCACGCAGCTCGTCGCGGCCGGGCCCGCCCGTGAGCCTGTCGTTGCCGGGTCCACCGAGCAGCAGGTCGTCTCCGTCACCGGCGACTAGCGAGTCGTTGCCGCCTCCGCCGGCGAGTACGTAACGTCCCAGGAAGGCGCGACCCCCGCCGAGCTTCCGCGTCTCCACGACGTCGTTCCCGCCGCCGCCCCGAAAGTCCACCACGAGGTTTCCGGTGCGATCTGGCAGGGCGATCGTCTCGTTGCCCGCGGCGCCACGGATCGAGATCTGTGCGGCCGCGGTCGGATCCTGGGGAATCACGAGCGCGCGATCGGATCCCTGGCCCGAGCGGAACGTGACCTCATCCGTCTGCTGGACGATGGTCAGCAGCGCGGTGTCATCGCCCGGGCCCCCTTCGATCCTGAGTCCGGGCGAGGAAGCCCCTGCCGCGTTTCGCTTCGCCGGCGGCTCCCCGGCCCTCACGGTGTCGGGCCCAGCCGTGCCGCAGATCGTGTCCGCTGCGGGCACGCAACTCGTCACCGGCGCGCCGCGCTCGGCCGAGGTGATGTCGCCGTCGTCGTCGAGATCCCAGGCGTAGAACCAGTCCTGGGGGGTGACGTCGTAGCCGATCGCTCCGTAGTCCGCCGTCCACGCGCCGCTCGGCTGCGAGGGGATGGCCGTGTCGCCCGAGAATGCGGGCCCGCCGCCCGCGACTCGCACCTCCACGGCGTCGTTGGGCGGCGCCCGCCCGGTGACCAGATTCGAAGCGGGCTCTACGGCGTCTATGGACAGCGGATCGAGCACGAGCGTCTTGACCGTCGAGGTCGCGAGGTCGGTCATCACCACCCGGCTTCCCGGCACAAGGTTGATGCGGTTGTCGAAGCCCAGCGAGAAGACGTCGGTGTTTCCGTAGATGTCGGTGGGCACCGTCGTCGGTCCGTACTGCCGCTCCCCCTCGGGAGAGAACACCTGGAGCTCGACTTGAGCGTGTCGCGACCCGGTTGCGGTGATGTAGTCGTTGTCGATCGAGGCGGTGACCTTGCAGTCGTCGGGCGATTTCGGGGGACAGTCGGGCGGGGGGAAGGTGCCCGTCTGGTCGCCGTCCCCATCGTTCACACTCGCGAAGACCTGGGTTTGGGCGGTTATGTCTACGCCGTGCCGGTTGAACGGGGCCCTCCACGTTCCGTCTGCGCCGGTTTGGACGACGAGTTGCGCATCCGGCTGCTGAAGGGTTAGCTGCACGCGCTTGCTCGGCGGCGCCTGCCCGGAGACGGCGTCGTTGACCACGTCGATCCTGTTGATCCTGAGCTGCGAGACCACGAGGTCCTTCTCGGTGCCCGTCGCGACGTCCGTGACCAAGACGTCGTTTCCGGGCGAGACCTCGAGGTTCGGAGCCTCGACCGCGGCAAACCCGCTCGAATCCGTGCGCCTGGTGCTCGGCCCGAAGATCAACGGCCTATCGACCGACTCGTGGATTTCGAATCTCACGCTGGAATTGGGTGTGAATCCCCTCGCCGTCACACCACCACCGATCAGCGCCTCGATCCGGCAGTCCTGGCTCGGATCGGCGGCCGGACACCCTGGCGACGCGCTCGCCGCCGACGGGTGGCCGGCGCCCGCGGCTACGAGCAACGCCGCGCTGGCCATGAGGGAAGCGTTCAGAGCCCTCCGGATCACGCGATCATCACAACACTCACTTACCCGAATCGGAGCGGGGGGATCGCCTCGATAGGGATGACGTCGCGCCTTGACGCCTACCAATCCCAGGCCGACTCGGCGAGACTCTCGTGCTCGTCGAGTTGGCGCTTCAGCTCCTCGACCTCGCTCTCGTCCACGGCATAGACGTGCTCGGCGTCGGGAAAGCGCCGGGCCCGGACCTCGTCCGCGTACGTGCGCACGCCCTCGACCATCCGCTCGTGGATCTCCGCGTAGCGCTTCACGAAGCGCGGGGTGCGCCCCGTGGTCATGCCGAGGAGGTCGTGGAAGACGAGCACCTGGCCGTCGGGGGCGAGCCCGGCCCCGATCCCGATCACCGGGATCTCGAGGTGGGGCATGATCGCGTCGGCGATCGCCGCCGGGATCGCCTCGAAGACGATCGCGAAGCAGCCCGCGGCTTGGAGCGACAGCGCCTCCCTGGCGATCTGGGTCGCCCGCTCGGCGCTGCGGCCCTGTGTCTTGAAGCCTCCGAGCGCGCTGGCGGACTGTGGGGTGAGGCCGACGTGGCCCATCGCCGGGATCCCGGCGTCCACGATCGCCCGAGCCCGCTCCGCCGAGGGGCCGCCGCGCTCGAGCTTCACGGCGTCGCAGCCCGCTTCGCGGACGAAGCGCTGCGCGTTCTCGATCGCGTGCTCGTTCGATTTCTCGTACGACCCGAACGGCATGTCGCCGATCAGAAGCGGCGTGCTCAGTCCGCGGCGAACGGCCGCGGCCATCGTCACCATCTCGTCCATCCCCACCGGCGTCGTAGCGTTGTAGCCGAGCACCACCATCGCAGCGGTGTCGCCGACCAGGACGACGTCGACCCCCGCCTCCTCGGCCACCTTCGCCGAGGGGAAGTCATACGCCGTGACCATCACGATCGGCTCGCCGTTTCGCTTCATCTCGCCGAGCCGCGGCACCGTTACGCGCGCGCGGTCGGCCGGCTGCCTCGGGGCGGCGCTCATCGGGACACCTCGGCAGCGTCGAGGCCCGCAGACAACCCGCCGGCGGCGGAGGCGAAGCCGAGCATGTCGGCGGCATTGGCCCCGGCCCCGGACGCCAAGGGCGACCCGAGCAACACCTCGGGATGGGAGTCCACGCGTGCGATCGCGTTGCGGTCGTCCACGTGGACGACGACCGGGGCGTAGGCCTCGAGGTCGCGCTCGTCGTAGGAACCGAAGGAGGCGACGATGACCTTGTCGCCGTCGTTGACGAGGTGCGCCGCGGCGCCGTTGACGTGCACGGTCCCGGAGCCTGGCTCTCCCTCGATCGCGTAGGTGACGAAGCGGGCGCCGTTCTCGATGTCCCACACGTGAACCTGCTCGTTGGGGATCAGGTCCGCGCTTCGCATCAGCTCCGGGTCGAGCGTGAGGCTACCGACGTAGTCGGGATCGCAGCCAGTCACGGTCGCCCGGTGGATCTTCGATTTGAGCATCTGTCGCTGCATTCAGCCTCCGATTACGAGGTTGTCGATGAGTCGGGCCTTGCCCACCCGTGCGGCAACTGCCACAAGCACGGGTCGTCCGTTCAAGCTCTCCGCCGGAGCGAGGCTCTGCGCGTCTCGAGCCTCGAGGTACTCCGGCTCGATCCCGGCGCGCTCCAGCTCCGCCCTGGCGGCGTCGAGCGCGGGCTGGGTGCGCGTTTCGCCTGCGTCCGCCACCGCCTTGGCCGCGCGGAGGGCGCGGATCAGAGCGGTGGCGCGTTCACGCTCCTGGCCGTCCAGGTACGCGTTGCGCGAGCTCATCGCGAGGCCGTCCGCCTCGCGCACCGTCGGCACCACCTCGATCTCGACCCCGAAGTCGAGGTCGCGCACCATGCGCCTGATGACGATCGCCTGCTGGGCGTCCTTCTGGCCGAAGAAGGCGACATCCGGGCCGACGGTGTTGAGGAGCTTCGCCACGACGGTGGCGACGCCGCGAAAGTGCTCGGGGCCGCGACGAGCCGGGTCGCCGCAGAGCACGTGTGCGAGCTCGCCGCCTACCTCCACGGTAGTGGCGAACCCCTCCGGGTAGACCTCCTCGACCGCCGGGGCGTACACCAGGTCCACGCCCGCGCCTTCTGCCAGCGCCGCGTCGCGGGTCTCGTCGCGCGGGTAGCTCTCCAGGTCCTCGCCCTCGCCGAACTGCGCCGGGTTCACGAACAGGCTCATGACCACCACGTCGCAGCGCTCCCTGGCGGCGCGAAGCAGCGAGAGGTGCCCCTTGTGCAGGGCGCCCATCGTCGGCACGAGCCCGATCGACCTGCCCGTGCGGCGCTCGGGCCCGAGTGCCTCGCGCAGCTCGGCCTTGGTGCGGACGATCCTCATGCCCGGGCCTCCCGCGCATCGGCCAGCTCCCGCGCGCGCTCGGCGAGGGCCTCGTAGACGGGCAGGAGATCGGGGGCGGTCTCGCGCAGCGCCGCCATGTGGCGCTCGACCGTGTCCGTGTCGCCGCGAGCGATCGGGCCGGTGAGGGCGCCGGGGCCTCGCTCCGCCCAGTTCGCGGCGGTCCGCAGGACGAGCGGCGCGAGCAGCTCGCGCGAGTCCTCGATCCCGGCCCTCTCGAGGAGCTCGGCGGCGGATTCCTCCAGCGCGACAAACAGGTTGGACGCGATCGAGGCGGCGGCGTGATAGGCGGCGCGCGCCTCCTCCGGAACACCGAACGGACGCATGCCGAGGCGCCCGGCAAGCTCCTCGGCCAGGTGCTCAGCCTTGTCGCTCGAGCCCGAGACGGCGCAGGGCGCCCCTGTGAGGTCCGTGCCCGCGTCCGGGATCGTCTGGAGGGGGTGGAGGGAGAAGACCTGGGCGCCCCGCTCGCGAGCGGGCGACAGGGCGTCGAGCGACAGCGCGCCGCTCACATGCCCGACGAAGCGAAGCGGAGGCACGGCGGGAGCGAGCGCCTCGCAGGCTTCGGCGACGGCCCCGTCCGGGACGCACAGAAGGGCGATCTCCGCTCGCCGGCAGGCGTCCGGCGCCGTGTCGCGGCCCGCCAGCTCCACCCGCAGGCCGGCGCGCTCGGCGGCGGTGGCGATCGCGCCGCCCGTCCTGCCGGGGCCGACCACCGCCAGCGGTGGCAGCTCGGCGCCACCCGGATTGGGCCGGGCCTCGTCGGGGTGATCCCGTTCCAGTTCCCGCATCGGAGATACCAGACGGCTTCGGTGGGTCGCGTTCGATACTTGGCCGAGAGCCTCGACCGGTCCACGCCCTTGGGGGTCGCGGCCATCTCGGAGTATAGGAAGCGCGCGGCGCGATCCGCGCACGCGGTTACCATCGGCGACGTGCCCATCTATGAGTTCGAATGCGGCGCATGCGAATCCCGCTTCGAGGCGCTCGTGGAGGCCGGGACCGACCGCGTTCCGTGCCGCGAGTGCGGCGCGGAGGGAACGCGGCGCGTGTACTCGGCGCCGGGAGCGCCGTTCCACCTCGTGAAGACGCCCGCCGAGACGCGCAAGCAGGAGCGCAAGAACGCCCAGCTTCGGGAGACCACCAAGCGGCGCTTCAAGGAGGCGCGCGCCCGCCGGACGGAAGGCAAGCCATGAGCTCCTCCCGCGAGGCACGCCGCAAGAGCCTGGTGGAGGTCTTCCACGAGGCGTCCAACTGCACGCTGTGCCCGCTCTCGGAGACGCGGACGAAGGTGGTCTTCGGCGCCGGCAACTCGGACGCGAACCTCATGTTCGTCGGCGAGGCGCCGGGCGCCGAGGAGGACCGCCAGGGCCTGCCGTTCGTGGGGCGGGCCGGCACCCTGCTCACGGAGCTGCTCGCGGGAATCGGGATGGAGCGCAAGGACGTCTGGATCACGAACGTGCTCCGGTGCAGGCCTCCCGGCAACCGCGATCCACAACCAATCGAGATCGAGAGCTGCCAGCCCTACACCTACCGCCAGGTGGAATTGATCGAGCCACGCGTGATCGCGACGCTGGGCAACTTCGCCACCAAGCTCCTGACCGGCAGCCGCCTGGGGATCACGAAGGTCAGGGGCACGCCCCAGGTCCGCGACGTCGGCGCCCGCACCGTCTTCCTGATGCCGCTCCTGCACCCGGCGGCGGCGCTGCGGACCCCTTCGTTGGTCGACACTCTGCGCGAAGACTTCGCGAAGCTGCCCGAGCTCATGGAGCGCCCGCTTCCCGATCTCGGGCCGGAGCCGGCGGACGTCGCGGAGCTGGCCACAGCCGGCCCGCCAGCGCGCGACAGCCAGCTCGACCTGTTCGGGTAGTGCCGCAGCTCGAGCGCACGTCGAGCCCCGCGGAGACGGAGGCGGTCGGGGCGCGGCTTGCCCTCGAGCTCGAACCGGGCGACGTGGTGCTGGTGAGTGGCGAGCTCGGCGCCGGGAAGTCGACGCTGATCCGGGGCGCCCTCCGCGAGCTCGGCGTGACGGACCCGGTGATCTCCCCGACGTTCACGATCGGGCGCCGCTACCGCGGGCGGGTCGCGGTCTCCCACCTGGACCTCTTCCGGCTCCACGGCCTTGGAGCCGAGGATCCCGGCCTGCTGGACGACTACCTCACGCCCGACGCGATCGCCTTCATCGAGTGGCCCTCCGTCGCGGAGCCGTTCCTCGCCGCGGAACGAAGGGTGGCGAGGCGAGTGGAGCTCAGGCACGCCGGCGGGGATCGACGCGAGATCCACGTCGACGAGGGCGGGGAGGATGGGGCATGAGCCTCGTCCTCGGCTTCGACAGCGCGACCGAGGACGTGGCTGTGGCCGCGACGCGGGATGGCGAGCTCCTCGACGAGCGCCGCCTCGAGGCGGCGCCCGGCGAGCGCCCGCGCCACGCCGCGGCGCTTTTGGCGGAGATCGAGTCGGTCACCGAGCGCGCCGGGGGGTGGGGCGGAGTCGACACGATCGCGGTGGGCATCGGCCCGGGCTCGTTCACCGGCCTGCGGATCGGCATTGCGACCGCGCGGGCGCTGGCCCAGGCGCTGGCCAAGCCGGTCGTGCCGGTGGGAACCCTCGCGGCGCTCGCGCGCGGGATCGAGGGCCGGGCAGGGGCCGGCGACTCCGCCGCGCTGCCGGTTCTGGACGCTCGCCGCGGCCAGGCGTTCGCGGCGCTGTACGGGCCCCGTGGCGAGGAGATCTGGGAGCCGGCGGTAGCGACCCCGGACGAGCTCGCGGGACGCGTGAAGGCGCTGGACCGGAGGCCGCTGGCGGCCGGATCGGGGGCGATACGATTTCGGAGTGAGCTGGAGGCTGCGGGTGCCGAGGTCCTGCCGGACCCGGATGGAGCGCACCGGATCTCGGCCCGGCACGTCTGCCTGCTCGCCGAGGGCGGGAGCCCGGCACGGCCCGAGTCGATCGAACCGATCTACCTGAGACCACCCGACGCGAAGCTTTGGCTTGAACGAGATACGCATTAGACGCCTCGTGTACAGCGACCTACCGGCCGTGCTGTCGATCGAGCGGCGCTCCTTCCAGACGCCGTGGTCGCTAGCCATGTTCGTCCTCGAGCTCTCGAAGCCGTCCGGGATCTGCCTGGCGGTCGCGAGCGACGAGGGCCTGATCGGCTACCTGGTCTGCTCCCGCTACGCCGACGTGTGGCACCTGATGAACGTCGCCGTGACTCCAAGCCGGCGCCGCGAGGGGATCGCGACGCAGCTCCTCCTCGAGCTCTTCGAGCAGGCCGGACCCGACGCCCGCTACACGCTGGAGGTGCGGACGTCCAACCACGGGGCGATCGCGATGTACGAGCGCTTCGGGTTCCGGCGCGCCGGACACCGCCGCCGCTACTACCACGACAACGACGAGGACGCCGTGATCATGTGGCTGGAGTCGGCGGCGGCGGTCGAGGCCTGACCATCCCGATGCAGACCCGTCCGGCGCGGAGTCGGGACCACAGCAGAAATCCGCGCAGGCCGAAGGCCGGAGCGGAAAGTGATTTGAGCGTGAGACGAGCAGCCGGACGGAACCTGATTCTGGCCCTCGAGACGTCGTGTGACGACACGTGCGCGGCCGTGACCGAGGGCGCGCGGATCCGCTCCAACGTGATCTCCTCCCAGGCCGCCGCCCACGAGCGCTACGGCGGCGTCGTACCGGAGGTCGCGTCGCGGCATCACCTGGAGCTGGTGAACCCGGTCGTGGACGCCGCGCTCGGCGAGGCGGGTGTGGGGTTCGACGATCTGGATGCGCTCGCCGTCACCCGAGGCCCCGGCTTGATCGGGGCGCTCCTCGTCGGTGTGGCCACGGCGAAGTCGCTCGCCGCCGCGACCCGCAAGCCGCTGGTCGGCGTCGATCATCTGCACGGGCACGTGGCGGCGAACTTCCTGGAGCCCGAGCCGCTCGAGCCGCCGTTCCTTTGCCTGGTCGCTAGCGGTGGGCACACGCTGCTCGCCGGGGTGCGCGAGCCACAGCGCTTCGAGGTCCTCGGCCAAACGCTCGACGACGCCGCGGGGGAGGCCCTGGACAAGGGAGCGCGCCTGCTGGGCCTCGGCTATCCCGGCGGGCCGGCGATCGAGCGCCTGGCCGCGGACGGCGATCCCGCGGCGTTCGACTTCCCGGTGGCGATGGCTCGCGAACCGGGGCTCGACTTCAGCTTCAGCGGGTTGAAGACGGCGCTGCTCTACGCGGTCCGGGATCTCGACGAGGTCGAGCTGGAGCGGCGCCGCGCGGATCTTGCCGCGAGCTACCAGGCTGCGGTGGTGGGGCAGCTGATCGCGAAGCTCGAGCGGGTGCTGGGGGACGGAGGCTGGCAGGCGGTCGCGCTCGGCGGCGGGGTGGCGGCCAACTCGCTGCTTCGCGACCGCACGGCCCAGCTCTGCGAGGAGCGCGGGCTGCGCCTCAAGCTCGTCCCCGGCGAGCTCTGCACCGACAACGCCGCGATGATCGCCTCCGCGGCGCGGTTCGTGAAGGCCACGCCGTATCCCGACTACCTGACCTGGGACGCACTCGCGTGAGCATCGTCACCCTCTACACGAGGCCGGGCTGCCACCTCTGCGACGAGGCGCTCGAAGCGATCGTGGCGCTCCGCGACGGCCCCCGCCCCTTCGAGCTGCGCGAGGTGAACATCGACACAGACGACGAGCTCCACGCCCGCTTCCTCGAGCGCATCCCCGTGGTCGAGGTGGACGGGGAGATCGTCTCGGAGCTCCACCTCGATCGTGACCGGCTGGTTGCGAGTCTCGATACTGTCCGGACCATGGCCAACGAGGAGCGCTTCGGCAGATGAACAACGAGGTGGCGGTCGCCGAGAAGGAGGAGCAGGGCCTGCCGCTCGCCGACGGCGATCGACTCTCGCTGGGGGTGGCCGCGCGGCTGTCGCGCTACCTCCAGGTCCTGATCCAGGCCCGCAAGATGGGCAAGGAGACGATCTCCTCGCAGGAGCTCGCCGAGTACACGCACATCAACTCGACCCAGATCCGGCGCGATCTCTCGGGGTTCGGCAAGTTCGGGAAGCGGGGCGTCGGCTACCGCGTCGACTCCCTCGTGGAGCAGATCCGCAAGATCCTGCGCAGCTCCGGCCAGCACAACATCGTCCTGTTCGGGGCGGGGAACCTCGGCCAGGCCATCGCCAGCTCGGACATCTTCGCCGACCACGGCTTCCAGATCGTCGCGATCTTCGACGTCGAGCCGAAGCTCGTCGGCAAGCGCTACGGCGACGTGGACGTGCACGACGTCGCGGATCTCGAGCGCCTCGTGGAGGAGCAGGACGTGGTGGTGGGCGTGCTCGCCGTCCCGTCCTCGTCGGCGCAGGAGGTTGCGGACCGGCTGGTGGACGCCGGCGTGAAGATCATCTTCAACTACTCCGAGCAGCTCCTCCAGGTCCCGCCGGACGTCACCGTCCACACCTCGAGCCCGGCGGTGGACCTGCTCTACGCGCTCTACTTCTATTTGACTTGACGCCGGATTCGTCGCTCGACCTGGATCGGACCCGGGAGTTGTTCGAGTCGTCGACCGACTTCACGATCGGGCTCGAGGAGGAGTTCGCGATCGTCGACCCGCAGACGCTGGACCTCCAGCACCGCTTCGAGGACCTATATGCGGCGTGCCAGGACGACGAGCTCCTCGCCGAGTCCGCGGTGGGCGAACTGATCGCGTCGGAGATCGAGATCCGCTCGGGCAGAGCCGGGAGCTTTGCCGACGCGATCGAGCTTCAGCTCCAGCGGCGCGAGCGCCTGTTCGGGCTTGCCGAGGCGATGGGGCTGGCGCTCGCGGCAACCGGCACGCACCCGTGGGCCAGCTACCTGGACCAGCGCATCATCGACACTCCCCACTACAGGCGCCTGCGGGAGGAGCTGCGGTGGGTGGCGCAGCGCAACAACAGCTGGAGCCTCCACGTCCACGTGGGGATCCGAGGTGCGGATCGCGCCGTGGTCGTGTGCGACCACCTGCGCGGCGTCCTCCCGGCGCTCCTGGCGGCGTCCGCGAACTCGCCGTTCCTGGACGGCCGCGACACCGGGCTCCATTCGGTTCGCACCGAGATCTTCACCCGGGTCTTTCCGCGCTGCGGCATCCACGAGCCGTTCGGGGGCTGGGAGGCCTACGCGGACTTCATCGACCTGCTGGTGAGGACGAGCTCGATCGTCGAGGCGACGCAGCTGTGGTGGAGCGTCCGCCCGCACCACAGCTTCGGGACCGTGGAGCTGCGGATCTGCGACGCGCAGACGCGCGGCCCCGAGTCGTTCGCCCTGGGCGGGCTGATCGCGGCCTGCATCGCGCAGACCGCGCTGGACTACGACGCGGGCATCCTGGGCGAGCCGCCGCGCCAGCGCGAGCTCGAGGAGAATCTGTGGCGGGCGATCCGGTTCGGGATGGACGGGAAGCTGATCGACTTCGACCGCCGCGAGGAGGTGCCGGCGCGCGCGGCCGTCGAGCGGGTCGTGGAGTGGACGGCGCCGGGGCGCGCGGCGCTCGGAATCGAGATCGAGCTGCCCGACGCGAACGGGGCGCAGCGCGCCCGTCGCGCCCTGGAGGCGGGCAGATCGATCGAGGACATCTATCGTGAGGCAGTCGCGGAGACCAAGCGCACCTACGTGCCGGAGGGAGTGACCAGCGCATGAACGACGATCCGCAGCCAGAGCAGCAACCTCCCGCGGGAGGTGGCGAGGACCAGCCCTCCGCTGGCGCCGGAGGCCAGCAGCAGCCGTCCGAGGAGGAGATGCGGCGCCGGATCGAGGAGCAACTCCGCAAGGTCCGCGTCCAGGATCTCCTGCTGGAGAGCGTCGCCAGCGTCCTCAACCTCTCGGCGCGGCGGATCGCGAAGGAGGACGAGCGCGATCTCGAGCAGGCCCGCGTCGGGATCGAGGCGGTGCGCGCCGTCGTTGGCCTGCTCGATCCGGAGCCGGCGGACCAGGTGCGGTCGGCCCTCTCCGAGGTCCAGATGCTCTACGCGAAGGAGGCCCAGGGCGGGGGTGGCGAGGCGCCCGGGAAGGGCGAGGGCGAGGCTCCGGGAGGTGCGCCCGGCGGCGAAAAGCCGCCGCCCGCGGGCGGCCCCGGGCCAGGCCCGTCGAAGCTTTGGACGCCGCCCGGCGCCTGAGCGGATGCGGCGCAGGGGCCTAGTACACGCGTCCGCAGGTACGGCCGCGTGTACTCGGTCGTCCCGGCTCCATCGTTAGACTCCGCGCGCTTCGCTGGCCCGAGGAGCGGGCCAAGCCCGACCCGGAGGACGAAGACTTGACGAAGTTCCTGACCGACTACGGCGTCGTCATCGCGCTCGCCTGTGCCGGTACCGCAGTCGTGTACGGCGCGATTGTCACGCAGCGATTGCTCGCGCGCCCGGCGGGCAACGAGCGAATGCGCGAGATCTCCGGCGCCGTACAGGAGGGCGCCAGCGCGTACCTGCGGCGCCAGTACTCGATCATCGGCGCGGTCGCGATCGTCCTCGCGATTCTGCTCCTGATCCTCCGAGATGCGGACACGGCGATCGGGTTCGTGATCGGAGGGGTGTTCTCGGGCGCTGCCGGGTTCATCGGCATGAACGTCTCGGTGCGGACCAACTCCCGCGTCGCGGAGGCCGCCCGCGAGGGCGTCCCGCGAGCACTCGACGTGGCCTTCAAGGGCGGGTCGGTGACGGGGCTCCTGGTGGTCGGCCTGGCGCTGCTCGGGGTCGCCGGCTACTTCGGGATCCTGGTGCTGGCCGACAAGACGGACAAGGAGGCGGTGGACGCGCTGGTCGGCCTCGGTTTCGGCGGCTCGCTGATCTCCGTCTTCGCCCGTTTGGGCGGTGGCATCTACACCAAGGCGGCCGACGTGGGCGCGGACCTGGTGGGCAAGGTCGAGGCGGGGATCCCGGAGGACGACCCCCGGAACCCGGCGACGATCGCGGACAACGTGGGCGACAACGTGGGCGACTGCGCCGGGATGGCGGCCGACCTCTTCGAGACCTACGCCGTCACCTCCGTCGCGGTGATGCTGCTCGGCGTCCTCACCTTCTCCGAGTCGCGCGAGGTGGCGATCTACCCGCTCGTGATCGGCGCGGTGGCGATCATCGCGTCGATCATCGGAGCGCTCTCGGTGCGCACCAAGACCGGCAACGTCGAGGCGGCGCTCTACAAAGGACTCGCCGTGTCCGGGCTCCTCTCGGCCGCGGCGTTCTATCCGGTGACCAAGTGGCTGATGGACGACATCAGCTTCAAGGCCGCCAGCCTCAGCGATGTTCCGACGGTCGGGCAGCTATGGCTTTGCGGCCTGATCGGGGTTGCGGTGACCGCGGGGCTGTTCGTGATCACCGACTACTACACGTCCACGCGCTTCCGGCCCGTGAAGACGATCGCCCGGGCCTCGGTCACTGGGCACGCGACCAACATCATCCAGGGCCTCGCGCAGGGGTTCCAGTCCACGGCGGCGCCCGCGCTCTTGATCGCGCTCGCGATCCTCGGCGCCAACGAGCTGGCCGGCATCTACGGGATCGGGGTCGCCGTGATGGCGCAGCTCTCGCTCACCGGCCTGATCGTCGCGCTCGACGCGTTCGGGCCGATCACGGACAACGCCGGTGGGATCGCAGAGATGGCCGACCTGCCCGAGGACGTCCGCAACGTCACCGACCCGCTGGACGCCGTGGGGAACACGACGAAGGCGGTGACGAAGGGGTACGCGATCGGCTCGGCCGCGCTCGCCGCGCTGGTGCTGTTCAGCGCGTTCAAGATCGAGCTCGCCGACGAGGCGCCGAGCGGCTTCGACCTCGGCTCGCTGTTCAGCCTCACGACGCCGGCCGTGCTGATCGGCCTGCTGATCGGCGGGATGATGGTGTACCTGTTCGCGGCGCTGGCGATCGAGGCGGTGGGGCGCTCGGGCGGCCAGGTCGTGGAGGAGGTGCGCCGCCAGTTCCGGGAGAACCCCGGAATCATGGAGGGCACCGAGAAGCCCGAGTACGGGCGCACCGTGGCGATCGTCACCGCGGCGGCACAGCGGGAGATGATCGCCCCGTCGCTGATCCCGATCGTGGTGCCGGTGATCGTCGGGTTGATCAGCGTCGACGCCCTAGGCGGGCTCCTGATCGGGGTGATCGTCGTTGGGCTGTTCGCCGCGATCTCGATGACCGCGGGCGGCGGCGCCTGGGACAACGCCAAGAAGCTGATCGAGGACGGCGCCTTCGGCGGCAAGGGCTCGGAGGCCCACGCAGCGGCCGTCACCGGCGACACCGTCGGCGACCCCTACAAGGACACCGCCGGCCCGGCGATCAACCCGATGATCAAGGTGGCGAACATCGTCGCCATCCTGATCATCCCGATCGTCCACTTCTAGCGCGCGGGCCGCATGCCGCGTGCTTATAGTCGCGCTGATGGCTGAGCGTCATCCGCGAGAGGAGTCGCTGCGCCGGGTCTACGGCGTCGGGGCGCTGTTCTCGGCCGCCTACGGGAACGTCGGGTCGTCGATCTACTACGCGCTGGGGGTCGTCGCGGCGTTCGCGCTGGGGCTGACGCCGGTGACGTTCGTGATCGCGGGCGTGATCTTCGCGTTCACCGCCGCGACGTACATCGAGGCGACGGTGATGTACCCGGAGGCGGGGGGTTCGGCGAGCTTCGCCCGGCACGCCTTCAACGAGGTCGTGAGCTTCATCGCAGGCTGGGGGCAGATGCTCAACTACATCATCACCGCCGCGATCTCGGCGTTCTTCGTGCCGCACTACCTGGGGGTCTTCTGGCCGGCACTGCGGCACGGGCCCGGCGATGCGATCGCGGGGATCGTGCTGGTCGCGATGCTGGCGGCGCTGAACGTGAAGGGGACGCAGGAGTCCTCGCGGCTCAACCTGGTGCTGGCGATCGGCGACCTGTGCACGCAGATCCTCCTGGTCGCGATCGGGATCGCGCTCGTGCTCAGCCCCTCCACCCTCATCGACAACATCCACCTCGGCGTGGCGCCGACCTGGGGGAACGCCGCGCTGGGGATCGCCGTGGGGATGATCGCCTACACCGGGATCGAGACGATCTCCAACATGGCGGAGGAGGCGAAGGACGCGAAGCGCACGGTGCCGCGCGGGACCGAGCTCGTGGTACTCGCTGTGCTGGGCCTGTATGTGCTTTTGCCGCTCATCGCGCTGTCCGCGATGCCGGTCACGCACGACGCCGCGGGCCACTACTCGACGGAGCTGGGGACGAAGTTCGCCGGCGACCCGGTGCTGGGGATCGTCGAGAACCTGGGGTTGGGGGAGGGATTGACGAATGCCCTGCGCTACTACGTCGGTGTGCTGGCGGCGGTGATCCTGCTGATCGCCACGAACGCGGCGCTGATCGGGGTCTCGAGGCTCACGTTCTCGATGGGTCACTACCGCCAGCTTCCCGAGCGGCTGCGCCAGATCCACCCCCGCTTCAACACCCCGTACATCGCGATCATCGCGTTCTCCGCCGTCGCGGCGCTGACGATCCTGCCCGGCAAGGTCGACTTCCTGGCGACGATGTACTCGTTCGGCGCGATGCTCTCGTTCACCGTGGCGCACATCTCGGTGCTGCGATTACGGCAGAAATATCCGGACGTCAAACGTGGCTGGAAGCCGCCTCTGAACTTCCGGGTGCGGGGGGTCGAGCTGCCGATCTCGGCGGTCCTGGGGGGCCTCGGTACGTTCGCGGCGTGGATCGTCGTGATGGCGCTCAACCTCCGGACGTTGTTCGTCGGCGCGGGCTGGATGGCTGTGGGGCTGGCCGTGTACTTCCTCTACCGAAACCAGTGCGACCTGCCGTTGAGCTCGACCGTGAAGACGATCACGCCGGAGCCGCTGGGGGTGGAGGAGGTGGAGTACCGGAGCATCCTCCTCGCGTTCGAGGACGAGCCGTTCTCCGAGGACACCGTGGCGACGGCGGTGCGCCTCGCCGCGCGGCGGCGACGCGGGATCCACGTGCTGTCGATCGTCACGGTGCCCACGCACCTGCCGCTGGAGGCGCCGCTCGAGGCGAAGGAGTCCGAGGCGCAGAGCAAGATCGAGCGGGCGAAGCTCATCGGCGGGATGAGGGTGACCGGGCATGTCGTTCGGGTGCGCCCGGGCCAGGCGGGGCAGGCGATCGTGGAAGAGGCGCGAGCGATCAAGGCGGCCGCGGTGGTGATGCAGCTCCGCTATCGCAACGGGGCGCCGCTCTACGGCAAGACGCTCCAGACGGTGCTCGCGGAGCGCCCGACCCGCGTGATCGTCGCGGCGCAGCCGGGGGAGCTCAGCCAAGCGGCGTAGCCGGCCTGGAAGCAGCCCCGCTCGCGCCTAGAATCGCGTCGCCATGGCGGCTCCCGACCAGCTCTACCGCGCCGTCACCCGGATCTTCTCCGTGCTGATCATCGGCTTCGGCGTGGCGATCCTCGTCGTCACCTTCGCGGGCGGCGGCGGCGTCGTCTCGTCCGGGTTCTGGATCGGGCTCCTGTTCACCGCGATCGGCACCGCCCGCCTGTACATCGCATTGCGGTCGCGGAGTTGAGCGAGAGCCCGCCAAGCGAGCCGCCCGAGGGCCGGCCTAGCGAGGCGGGCGAGAGCCCCCCAACCGAGCAAACGGGGGACCCGTCCGGCGAGCCGAAGCCTCCGCGCCTGCCCCGCCTACAGGTCCCGCCCGGCCCGCTCAGCAGGCGGTTCCTCGGAGTCCCGTGGCTATTTGCCGTGGGCTACTCGGCCGTCGGCTTCTCGGTGTACTTCTCGATCGGCGTCGTCGCCGACCTGGGGCTGGGGCTGACGCCCCTGATCTTCCTCGCGGCCGGCCTCCTGTTCATGCTCGCCACCCTCACCTACGTCGAGGGCGGCGCGATGTTCCTCGAGCGCGGCGGCTCGGCGTCGTTCGCGCGGCACGCGTTCAACGAGCTCGTCAGCTTCGTCGCCGGCTGGGCGATCCTTATCGACTACATCATCGTCGTCGCCCTGGCGGCGGTCTCCGTGCCCCACTACCTGAGCCCGATCTGGAGCGGCTTCGACCACGGATGGGGCGAGCTCGCGGTCGCGGTCGTCGTGATCGGGTTCGCCGCCGCGATCAACATCGCCGGCTTCACCGGCCGCGTTCGCCAGCGGCCGCTGATCGCACTTGCGATCGCGGATATCTTCCTTCAGGTCGCGGTGATCGCCGTGGGGGCGGTCGTCGCCTTCCATCCGGAGCTCCTCACCGACCACATCCAGCTGTTCTCCACGCCGTCGGGCAGGCACATCGCGGAGGCGCTCGCCGTGGCGACGCTGGCGTTCGCGGGAATCGAGGCGGCCTCGGATCTGGCGCCGGACCTCGAGTGGGAGCCGCGGGACCTGGGGCGAGTGGTCAGTGCCGGCTCGGTGACGCTGCCAGTGATCTACGCGGGGATGTCGGCGATCGCGCTGATGGCGGTCCCGGTGGTTCCCGGTCCGAACGGGCTGCACACGGCGCTTGGGGAGCGGTTCATCGAGGAGCCGGTGCTCGGCGTGGTGATGAGCTTCGACCCGCAGTGGCTCTCGACGGTTCTTCAGGTGGGGGTGGTGGCGATCGCGCCGGCGGTGCTCGCGTGGGCGGCGACCACCTCCATGCTGGGGCTGTCGAGGCACGTGTACGTCCTGGCGACCAACCGCCAGGTGCCGAGCTGGCTGGGCAAGCTCGGCCGCCGCTCCACGCCGTACATCGAGCCGGACCTGGCACGCCCCTACCGGATGCCGTTCGAGATCACGGTTCGGGGCCGCCTCCTGCCGGTTCCCGCGATCGCCGGAGCGGTGCTGATGCTGCTGCTGTGGCTCGCCGTGATCGTGTTTCGCGGCAAGGCGCGCTGGGTGGGGGGCGGCTGGATGCTGTTCGGGCTGGCGGCATACGTCATCTACCGCCGCTACGTGGAGCGCACTTCGATCACCAAGCGGGTGACGGTGCCGGAGGAGGCGCTGCGGAAGGAGGTGAGCGAGGCCGAGTACGGGGACATCCTGGTGCCGATCTTCGGGACGAAGCTCGACGACGAGATCGTCGGCACGGCGGGAAGGCTGGCGGAGGTTGGCGACGGGGCGGGGGAGGGGCACCCGCGATTGGAGGTGATCTACGTCCTCGAGGTGCCGTTGACGGTGCCGCTCGACGCGCCGCCGCCGAAGGAGCGGGTGGAGGCGGCGAAGGCGGCTCTGGAGCGGGCGCGCGAGGTCGGGGAGGAGTACGAGTCCGTGGAGGTGGAGACGGACATGGTGCCGGCTCGCAGCGTGGGCGCAGCGATCGTCGACGAGGCGCGCCGGCGCAACGTGGAGGTGATCGTGATGGGCGGCGAGCCGCCGACCCGGGTGCGCGGCGGGGCGGTGCTCGGTGGGATCGGCGGCTCCCGTCCACCCGAGGTGGGCGAGGTGACCGAGTACGTGCTGAAGAAGGCCCCCTGTCCGGTCCTGCTGACGGCACCCCCCGAGGGTTAGCCGGAGCGGCGAAAAACCCCGGCGCAGGTCGTGGGAGGGGTAGCATCCGCTCGGTGTTCATCCTGATCGTCGGTGGGGGCCGCGTCGGCTCCTCGCTCGCCCGGGCGATGCTCCGCGACGGGCACCAGGTCTCGTGCCTCGACGAGGACCCGGAGGCGCACGCGCGCCTGGAGATCGGCCTGGAGAAGCCGTGGGAGGACATGGGGGGGCAGTTCACCGTGGGGACCGGGCTCGAGATCGACGCGCTGGAGGAGGCGGGAATCGACCACGCCGACGCCTTCGTCGCCGCCACGGACGGCGACAACACCAACATCGTCATCGCGCAGATCGCCAAGCGGCGGTTCAACGTGCCGACGGTGATCGCGCGGATTCTCGATCCGTACAGGGCGGAGTGGTACGAGCAGCAGGGGCTGCACACGATCTGCCCCACGCGCGTGGCGATCGAGATGCTGGAGGCCGAGGTCAAGGAGGCCGCCGCGAAGGCGGCGAGCGGCTAGGGGGACACGCCGTGTACGTGATCATCGTCGGGGCCGGGAAGGTGGGGTGGAACCTCGGTCGAGAGCTGCTGGAGAAGGACCATGAGGTGACGCTGCTCGAGAACGACCGCGATCGCTACCAGGCGGTGGAGCAGGAGCTCGAGCACAACATCCAGTACGGCGACGCGTCGGAGCTCTGGGTGCTCGAGCGGGCGGGAATCTCGCGGGCGGACCTGGTGATCGCCGTCACCGGGGACGACGAGGACAACATGCTGATCTGCCAGGTCGCGAAGGAGAAGTACATGGTGGATCAGACGATCGCCCGCGTGAACAACCCGCGCAACAAGCAGTGGTTCGAGCTCTTGGGGATCGAGCCGGTGGTCTCCGCAACGGACCTGATCCTGCGGCTGATCGAGCACGAGGTGCCGAAGTACGGCCTGGTCCATCTCCTGGACCTGCCCAAGGAGCGGTTGGAGATCATCGAGCTTCTTCTCGGCGAGGGCTCGCCGGTGACGGGCAGCCGCGTGGGTGACCTGGAGCTACCCGAAGGGAGCCTCTTGATCTCGGTGCTGCGCGACGGGACGGGGTTCGTTCCCGGGCCGGACACGGTGCTGGAGGCCGGCGACGAGGTGCTGGCCGTGCTGGACCCGGGGATGGAGGAGGACCTGAAGGCGTACTTCGGGCCGGACGGCGGGTCCGCGGACGAGTAACGCGGCGAGCCGGCGTGCAATCCGGTTCCGGCCGACTCGGCTGAGGCGCTAGGGTGCGAGTGAGTGGCGGATCGGAGCGTCGACTTCCTGCTCGTGGGGGGCTTCGCCGCGGGGCACTGCGCCGCGGAGCTGCGGAAGCGGGGGGCGGACGGGTCGATCCTGCTGGTGGGCCGGGAGCCGGATCCTCCCTATGAGCGGCCGCCGCTCTCCAAGGAGTACATGCGCGGGGAGGCAAAGCGAGAGGACGCCTTCGTGAACGCCGCCGGTTGGTACGAGGAGAACGACGTCGAGCTCCTCACCGGGGCGAGCGTGATGTCGCTCGACGCACGGGCGCGGACGGCGAAGCTTCAGACGAAGGAGGAGGTGGAGTTCGGGAAGGCGCTGCTCGCCACGGGCGCACGGGTGAACATCCTGCACCACCTGGAGGGGGCGCGACTCGAGGGGATCCACTACCTGCGCACGCTCGGAAACTCGGATGCGATCCGCGAGGAGGCCGCGCAGGCGGATCACGTGGTGCTGATCGGGGGCAGTTACATCGGCAGCGAGGTGGCCGCGTCGCTCACCGCGACTGGGACGAAGTGCACGATGGTGATGCTCGAGGACGTGGCGATGTCGCGGGCCTTCGGCGAGGAAGTGGGGCGCTACTTCCACGAGCTGCTGGCGTCCAAGGGGGTGGAGATCTTCGGCGGCGAGGAGCTCGACGCGTTCCTGGGCGAGGGCAGGGTGCGGGCGGTGCGCACGAAGAGCGGGCGGGAGATCGAGTGTGGCGCCGTGGTGATCGGTGCAGGCGTTCACCCGGAGACGATGCTCGCGGAGCGGGCGGGGCTCGAGGTGGAGAACGGGATGGTCTGCGACGCGAAGCTGGAGACGTCGGTGGAGGGGATCTTCGCCGCCGGCGACGCGTGCTCGTACCACAGCGAGGTGCACGGCCGGCGGCTGCGGGTGGAGCACTGGGACGTGGCCCTCCAGCAGGGGCAGCACGCGGCTGGCGCGATGCTCGGGGACGACGAGCCCTACCGCGTGGTTCCCTATTTCTTCAGCGACCTCGCGGACTGGACCAGCCTCGAGTACGTGGGGCCTGCGGCGGGTTGGGACGAGCTGGTGTGGCGCGGTGACCGCGATGCGGGCGAGTTCAGCGTCTGGTATCTGGACGGGGGGAAGGTGGCGGCGGCGCTCTCCGTCGGGCGCTCGGAGGACCTGGCCCACGCGCGGCGGCTGATCGAGGAGGGTGCCGACGTGTCGGGTCAAAGGGATGAGCTGGCCGATGCGAACAGCGATCTGGAGCAAATCGGTGCCAGCTCGTAATACGCGTCGCCGCTAACCTTCACAAACGACGATCCGGGGTCGTCTAGCTGGAAAGACGCCGGCCTCTGGAGCCGGAGACCATGGTTCGAGTCCATGCCCCGGAGCTTCGAATCGAGGCCCCCCTCGGTCGGGGCCTTTAGCTTGTTTGAGGGCTTTGCCGTCCGATCCATGGGCGAACATGTGTTCGTATGCGCCAAGGGAGAACGGGTCCGAAGTCACCGCCGGGCGTCATGCGGGAGGCGGTGAGGGTCCTGCACGATCAGGGCTTGGGCCGGCGAGATATTGCGTTGCGCCTCGGGGTGTCGAAGGGGACCGTGGGGTTCCATGTGAGGCGGCTTCAGCTGCCCATTGACGAGCGCTTTGCTCGTCGATACGACTGGTCCGAGATTCGTGCGGCTTACGACGCGGGATTGTCGCTCAGGCAATGTCGAGCTCGTTTCGGGTTCACTGCGAAGGCTTGGTACGACGCGATCGAGCGGGGCGACATCGTTCCGAGGCCGATCGCCGTGCCGATCGAGGAACTCCTGGTCGCTACTCGTCCGCAGACGAATCGCTGCCATCTCAAGAACCGTCTCCTAAAGGAGCGGCTCAAGGAGAACCGGTGCGAGCGGTGTGGCATCACCGATTGGATGGGAGCTCCGCTGAATATGCAACTCCACCACGTGAACGGCGATGGCAAGGACAACCGCTTGGAGAACATCGAGCTGCTGTGCGGCAACTGCCACTCGCAGACACCGAATTACGGCGGGCGGAATGGACACCGGCGGAAGGCCGGTCGGACGGGCGAGAAGGAGGCGTTGCAAAACGGGCGCTGACCGGGCGGTTTGCGCGCTTCCCGCCTTGGTACCTTGGGCCGCTCAATGTGGAGGAGGCGCCCATATGTAGCGCTGGCGGGCGGCGTCCTCGCTGCCGCGATCCTGGCAACGGGCTGCGGGGGCTCGGAGACGGCCCCGGTGGTTCCCGTCCAGGGAGCGAGCGGCGCGAGCGGCGCGCAGGGAGTCGCGCTCAGCAAGGATCAGTTCATCCAGCAGGCCGACGCGATCTGCGGCGAGGCGAACGCGGCCCTCGGCGGGCTGAGCAGCGCCACCGTGGGCAACGGCGCCGAAACGCAGGCCGCCCAGGAGCTCCAGATCGTCCGCTCGGAGCTGACCTCGATGCAGGCGCTCACGCCTCCCAGCGAGGATCGCTCCACCCTCGACGCCTTCCTCTCGTCGCTAAAGGACGAGGTGAGTGCCCTGGACGCAAAGAAGGCGGCGCTCGACCAGGGCGGCGACACCTCCACTGCCGATTCGGAGCTCGCCAACGCCAAGTCGAGCGCCCAGAGCGCCGCCCAGGACTACGGCTTCAAGGCGTGCGGCAAGGGCGCCGAGGCTCCCTCGACTTCCACCGGCCAGACGACCACGACGCTCGCGACACCTCCGGCGACCACCCCGGTGACGCCGCCGGCCCCGGTGACGCCGACCCCTCCCGCAACGGGAGGCGCGCCGACCGGTGGGGCCACGGGCGGCGGCACGGGCGGAGGCGCGACCGGCGGTGGATCCTCCGGCGGCGGGGGAACCGGCGGCACGGGCGGCGTCTCGCCCTAGCCGCGCGCCGTGAGCAAACGATTGAGGGATTGTGCTGGCTATAGCCGGCTAAATCCCTCAATAGTTGTGTCCGCTGCCAGCGCGGTGCTTGAGGAGCCGCGATCGGAGTGCCTACGCCGCGGCAGCCCCCTCGACCCACGCGCCATAGAGGCGCGCGTAAACGCCCCCGGCCTCGATCAGCTCATCGTGGGTGCCCGTCTCCGCGATCCGGCCATGCTCGAGCACGACGATCCGGCCCGCGCGCCTGATCGTGGACAGCCGGTGGGCGATCACGATCGCGGTCCTGCCCAGCAGCAGCCGCTCCAGGCCGCGCTCGATGACCCTCTCAGTGCGCACGTCCACGTTGGAGGTTGCCTCGTCCAGGATCAGGATCCGTGGCTCGGCGAGCAACGCCCTTGCGAACGCGATCAGCTGCCGCTGCCCCGCCGACAGGTGCACGCCGCGCTCGCCCACCTCCGTGTCGTAGCCGTCGCGAAGGCGCGCGACGAACACGTCCGCCCCCACCGCCTGCGCCGCGGCCTCGATCTCCTCGTCACCGGCGTCCGGCCGCCCGAACGCGATGTTCTCCCGCACCGTGCCGGAGAACAGAAACCCCTCCTGCGGCACGATCCCGAGCTGGCTGCGCAGCGCCTTGGAGCTCAGATCGCGCAAGTCGTTCCCGTCCACCAGCACCCGCCCCCGCTGGGGGTCGTAGAACCGCGCCACCAGCTTCGCGAAGGTGGACTTCCCCGCCCCCGTCTCGCCGACCAGCGCCACCGTCTGCCCCGCCGGCACGTGCAGGTCCACCTCCTCGAGCGCCCACTCGCCCTCCTCGCCGTAGGCGAACGAGACCCCATCCAGCTCGATCTCGCCACGGATCCGCCCCGGGTCCACGGCGCCGGGACGATCCACCATGTCCGGCCGCGTATCCAGCAGGTCGAAGATCTTGTCCAGCGCCGCCATCCCCTGCTGGTACGTGGTGTAGAGCTGCGAGATCTGCTGAATCGGATCGAAGAACGCGTTCAGATAGCCGACGAACGCGACGAGCACCCCGATCTCGACGTCGCCGTTGATCGCCCGGTAGCCGCCGTAGAGGAGGATCACCGCGGTGCCGATCGCCGACAGAAGCTCGACCGCCGGGAAGTACGCGGCATTCAGGTAGACGGTCCGCATGTTCGCCACCCGGTTCTCCTCGTTGAGCTCCGACATCCGCTCGACGTGACGCCCCTCCTGGGCGAAGCTCCGCACGACCCGAATCCCCGAGAGCGTCTCCTGGAGATAGGCGGTGATGTTCGCGATCTTTTCCCGCGTCAGCCGGTAGGCCCCGGTCGAGGCGATGCGGAAGGCCACGCTGGCGGCGGCGAGCAGCGGGAATGTCAGGAACGTCACCAGCGCCAGCGGCATGTCGAGCAGCAACAGCGCGACCACCACGCCGATCAGCGTCAGCGTGCTGGAGATCAGCGTCACCACCCCGTCCGTCACCAGGCTGTCCAGCGCCTGAACGTCGTTCGTGAGCCGCGAGATCAGCACGCCCGGCTTGTTTCGCGTGAAGAAGCCGATCGACATCGTCTGCAGATGCGAGTAGATCTGCTCGCGCAGGTCCTGAAGCGCGCGCTGTCCGACCCATCCCACCAGGTAGGTCTGCGCATAGGTCGCCACCCACAGCACGATCGCCGAGACCACGTACGCCGCGACGATCATGTCGAGGGCGTTCAGGTCGTGCGGCCGGATCCCGTCGTCGATCGCCTTACCGGCGAGGTAGGGGGGAGCGAGGCCCGCGACGGTCGCCGCCAGCAGGGCGACGAACATCACGATCACCCGGCCGCGGTAGGGGCGCAGGAGCCCGAATAACCACCGGAGCTTTCGCGTCCGCTGGCGTTCGCCGCGAAGCAGGCGCCACAGGTCCCTGAACAGCAGGAACGTCCCGAACAGCCGCCCCGGCTGGTTCGCCTGGTCCTCGGTCTCCCTGGCGACCTCCGAGCCCTGCGTCTCCGGATCGACCTCCGTGATCAGGTCGTCGGCGCGCCCGTTGACGCCGCCGTCAGCCGTCCGTCGCTCGTCCCGCGCTCCTCGTCGCCGCGGGCTCATAGCCGCGCCACCTCCTCGCGCCGCTCAAGATCGTGCTGGAGGAACACCGCGTCCTCCAGCCCGTGCTCGGCGATCTCGGCGTACAGCGGGCAGCGCTCGAGGAGCTCGTCGTTCGTCCCGCGGTCCACGATCCGCCCGCCGTCCATCACCACGATCTCGTCCGCGAGCTCGATCGTCGACATCCGGTGGGCGACGATGAAGGTCGTCCGTCCCACCATCGCCTCGCGCAGGCCGGTCTTGATCGCCGCCTCCGTGCGCGCGTCGACCGACGAGGTCGCGTCGTCCAGGATCAGGATGCGCGGGTCGGCTAGGAGTGCCCGCGCGATCGCGATCCTCTGGCGCTGCCCTCCCGACAGGGTCAGGCCGCGCTCGCCGACCAGCGTCGCGTAGCCATCGGGCAACTCCTCGATGAACCCGTGCGCCTGCGCGCGACGGGCCGCAGCCTCGATCTCCGTCGCGCTCGCCCGCGGATGGGCATACGCGATGTTCTCCGCGACGCTCGCCGAGAAGAGGAAGCTCTCGTCGGCGACGAACGCGACCTGGGAGCGCAGCGAGCTTACGTCGACCGAGCGCAGGTCCGCGCCGTCGACGAGGACCGCGCCGCGACTGGGGTCGTAGAGGCGCGCGAGCAGCGCCACGAGACTCGTCTTGCCGGACCCGGTCGGGCCCACGAGAGCCACGGTGCGCCCCGCGTCCACCTCCAGGTCCACGTCCTCCAGTGCCGGAGCGGCGCCGTCGTAGGCCAGCGTCACGCCGCGCAGCTCGACATGCCCGTTCCCGCTGGGGAGCTCCGGCGCGCCCGGCGGACTCTCGATCCGCGGCGCGCGGTCGAGGATCTCGAACAGGCGGTTGCCGGAAGCCACCGCCCGCTGCGCCATGCCCAGCGACATGCCGAGCAGCCGCATCGGCCCCGTCAGCATGATCAGGTAGGTGTAGAACGCGGTGAAGTCTCCGAGGCTGAGCCCGCCGGACACCACCTCGCGGCCGCCCACCAGCAGCACAACTGCCAGGCCGAGACTGGGCATGAAGCCGAGGAGAGGCGAGTAGAAGGCCCGCAACCGGGTGGAGAACACGTTCTGATCGAACACGCGCGCCACCGAGCGCTGGAACCGACCCAGCATGTGGCCCTCGCGCGCGAACGCCTTCACGATCCGGATCCCCGAGATGCTCTCCTCGGCCTCGACCGTAAGCTCGGCGATTCGCTGCTGCACCTCCTGGAGCGCCGGCCGCGAGATGCGGTTGAAGCGCATGGCCGAGAGGACGACGAACGGTACCGGCGCCAGCGCGAGCGCCGCGAGGTCGGGCTTCAGGGTGAACATGACGGCGCTCGCCAGGAGGATCGTGAGCGCGTTCTGCGTCAGGAAGATCAGCCCGTACCCGAGGAAGAAGCGGATGGACTGGAGGTCCACGGTGGCACGGGACATCAGCTGCCCCGTCTGCTGGGAGTCGAAGAACCCGAGCTCCAGCGACTGAAGGTGCCGGTAGAACCGTTCCCGGAGGTCGAACTCGACGGCAACCGAGACCTTGCCGGCGATCAGCCGCCTCACGACCGTCAGCCCCAGCCGCAGAATTCCCGCGCCGACGATCGCGAGTACGAGCGGCAGGATCGCCGCGCGATCCACGTCCGGCGGGGTGATCACGTCCACCGTGCGCCCAACCAGCCACGGGATCAGCACCGTCATCACCATGGCGAGCCACGCGAACACCAGGGAGCCGACGACGGCCCGGCGGTACGGGCGCAGGAAGCCGAGCAGGCGCCGAAAGGTGCTCACACCTCGACTATACAAAGTGAAGTATGGCCGAACGCGGCCGGGCGGCGGTGGGCTGGCGGGTCAACGAAGGGTCGAGGCGCCCTTCGTTGCCTCAAGCACGCGCGACGACGCGCCGATTGGAATGCAGACGCGATGCGCCAAGAACCGCTCATGCCCCGAATCTGGAGCGCGCTGCGGCGGCTCGCCCGCTCGGAGCGTGGCTTCAGCGTGCCGATGACCTTGATGGTCGTGGTCGCGGGCCTCGGTCTCGGCTCCGCAGCGGTGATGGCC
>WNGF01002601.1_pt1 | contig 42209 bp, 44 predicted proteins | sample 5400641 | NCBI WGS metagenome assembly WNGF01 (sample SAMN13153371, study PRJNA577476) | soil metagenome | isolation source: 80 cm soil or saprolite under grassland replicate 2 | place: USA:California | collected 2016-06-15 | reverse complement strand
CCCACTCGAAAGCGTGAGCGAAGCCCAGTGGCGGTCGCTCGTCCCCGCCCTCGCCGACGCACTGGAGGCCATGCGCCTGGCCGATGTGTCGGCGACGGCCGGGTTCGGCGGGTGGGACGGGGCGGGGCGCGCGGCGCACACCCGCTGGTCCGAGCACCTGCTGAGCGTGAGCAACGACACGCCCCAGCAGCGCACTTACGGTTGGCGCGCGCGGCTTGCGAGCTCCCATCAGGGCGAGGAGGCGTGGGACTGGGGCGTCGAGCGGCTGAGGCGGGTGGCGAGCGACGTGGTGCCACGCTGCCTCATCCACGGCGACCTGATCAACCGCAACGTGCTGGTCGATGGCGCAGCGATAAGCGGCGTGTTCGACTGGGGGTGCGCCTGCTACGGCGACCACCTGTACGACCTTGCCTGGTTCGAGTTCTGGGAGCCGTGGTCGCCCAAGCTCGCCACGCGCGCCCTGCGCTCGGAGCTCGAGCGGCGCTGGCACCACGCGGGATACGCCCCACACAACTACGAAGAGCGGCGCATGGCGTGCCACCTGCACATCGGCCTCGACCACCTGGCGTACAATGCCCACCTTGGGGATTGGGCGACGCTCGCGGCGACGGCGGCTCGCATGCGAGCCCTCGCCGGTGGGGGAGGAAGATCCTGAATGACGTAATCAGGATCGTGCCCGTTGCCGCGCTGTCGCCCGCCGATGGGGAGGCACGTCGCGGCCACATGTGCCACAAGCGAGCCAGTAAAGGCGAGAGATCGAGTCATCGCGGGACGGTAGGGCAGCGGTGTCAGCGCCACGGGTGCGCATGGCGACGGGGTGAGGGAATGCGGCAGCACCCCCAGCGCCCGCTCGAGCAGCAGTGCGTCGGCAGACACCGATTGGAACAGCGCCAGGGAGGGCTGTTCTCAGCCGACTACTCTCCCATGTCTCGGTCAACCAGAACAAGCTGTCAAGCGACAAATTGGGATCACATGCCATGCGAAAATAAGGCCCGCCAGCCGCAATCGCGCTGCGAGACGCGCTGGCGATGGTAGATGTCAGTCTTACAAAATAATTGACACACTTATTGATCATTTTCTTTTGGATGTATAAATCAATTATAGAGTGTAAAACCTAATATTGCTCAGATTCAATAATGTGCGATACAGTGACTCGACATTGCAGCGGGAATCTGTATGGGCGTGGCCTACTCGGCGGCCGTAAGGCGGTAGCGGTCGCGCGCATTGTCGCTCCACAGCCTGCGCTGCTCGCCAAGCAACCGGCTTGCTGTGATGGTGTCGAGCGCCGCGACCCAGCGCCAGTAGCTCGATGCATGGACGGCAACGGCCCAGTCGCCACCGAACGCCACGCGCTCGACGCCGAAGGACACAATCACACAAACCGAAGGGCTGGTTGAGCCGCGGGTTTCCATCCAGCCACGCCGTACGAACGTGGCGCGGATCCCAGACCGGCAGGTATGCATTGACGATCAGAACATCGGGTATGCGTATGACCTCATCCTATGGCAGTAGCTGCGCCAACAGGCCGCCGTCGGCGATGATCGGAGCTCCAAGCACGAACGCGGCATCGTCGGAGGCCAGCCAGACAATCACCTTCGCGATATCGGCGGGCTGCCCGAGTCGGCCAATCCGGCCAATCGGTTGGTTTCGTTCCCAGCCGTGCAGGTTCGCCTCCCAGTCCGCGCCCTGCTGAATGTCGGCGCGCAGCATCGGCGTGTCGATCGCCCCGGGCACCACACAGTTCACGCGCACGCCCAGCCGCCCGTAGTCGAGCGCCATTTGACGAGTCAGGGCTACAATCCCGCCCTTGGACGCGGCATACGCAGCGATGTGCTTGCCTGTCTGGAAGGCGTGTGGCGATGCCAGGTTGATAATGGCGCCGCGGCCCTGCGCCAGCATTTGGGGCAGCGCATAGTGTGCGCACAAAAAGGTGCCGGTCAGATTGACGCCGATCACTCGCGCCCACTCGTCTGGGCTGGTCTCGTGGACCGGCTTCGAGAGGATCACGGCGGCATTGTTGACCAGAACATCGATCCGGCCATAGGCCGCCACTGTTGTCGCAATCAGGCGCTCCGTCTCCTCAGGGCGCGCGACGTCGGCAAGCACCACGTGTGCGGAGCGCCCCAGCGCTCCGATCGCCGAAACGGTTTCCGCCGCGCCGGCCGGATCGACATCCGCGACGACGATGCCGCCCGCGCCGCGCTCGGCGAAGCACAGCGCTGTCGCCCGGCCGATGCCCGAGCCACCGCCGGTCACAATGACCACAGGTTGGGTGAGATCACCAGTCATAGTATCTCCTGTGCAGCCATCGGCGCTGGATCAGCACATCTGCGAAATCATGAGATACAACGTGGTCGCTCATTGAGTGTAGCGTGCATGAATAGGGGGTTTGGGAAGGGCTACGGCCATTATTGCACACGTCCCACGCTGGTGCTGTTGTTGCGCGGCAGTACGAAAGGCGAATCGACCGCGCGCCTGGCCCGCGAACTCCATCTGTCACGCAAACAGATGCATACGCTGCGCCAGCGAGTTCAAGCGAACCTGAACGACACAGCGCCAAGCGATCTGATGGACGGCACGACCTTTGAGGCCGATGAGATCTATCAGAACGCTGGGGAAAAAAAGTACGCCCCATCCCGATCCAAACGATCCGCCGCGACGACGCGCCGGGTACCCTCTGGGTGAAGCGGCGTGGGCGCGGCACCTATGACAATGATCGGCCACCAATCATTCATCTCGTCTCACGCGAGAGCGGCGAGCATCGTTTCACCCAGAGGGTAGCCGGTCTGTGACCACGCCGGGTACCCTCTGGGTGAAGCGGACGTGCCACGAACTGATTGACGAGAATATCCCGGTTGATAGCACGGTGTTGTACACCGATGAGTCGAACAGCTATCCTGGATGCCATCCCTCCCATGGGACTGTCTGCCACGGTGCGACTGAATGGGCGCGCGATGACGATGAAGACGGCATTCGCGAAGTGCATTGCAACACGTGCGAGGGAGCAGGCGCGGCGCGGCGCACCTATCTCCGGGTGTTTCGTGGGGTCCATAAGGCCAATCTGCATCTGTATGTCGCCACCTATGAAGCGCTGCTCAACATCAAGCAGGTAACTGCGTCACTTATCTGTCGCATGTGTTTTGGAGAGCCGTCAGCGCACGCTAACTACACATGAGCCTAGTTTAATAGGGAGTAGAGCAAACATAGCAACTCGCCCCGCAGACGCCCTCACGTAATGTGGCCGAACGGTGGGCTTCACCCGCTGGCGCGCCGGGTTCGGCGGCGGCTCCTCGCACACCAAGCCCATCTTGCTCCAAATCACACCGGCGCTACCGCTTGAGTGCCTCCTGCACCTGGACCACGTGAGCTTCCGCATGCCCAATAATCAAGTGTTCGACCACCTCAGCCACGGTCATTGTCCCCTGCCGCACATGCATGCCGGTCTTGCTCCGCTCCGCCTCGGTCATGTGGCGGATGTCCTTCGCCGCCGCGTAGGTGACCTGCTGCAACTGACTGAGGAGGTGCGTTGCATCGCTGGTGGTGGCCGCCTCAACCCCAGCGAGTCGCTCGGGCGCATCGAGGGTGCGCCCGAACTGGGGCGGTTCACGCGTGGCTGCGATCAGGCGGTGGCAATGGTGGAGCCAATAGGGGATCATTTCGACCAGATGGCCGACGACTTGCAGCGCTGACCAGGCATCTTCGCCAGGAGCGGTGTGCAAGCGCGGAACAACGTCAGGGTCGTGGAGCAACGTATTCAATTGTTGATACACCCCCTCAAGTCGCGCTGCTTGCGTCTGGCTGGAAGGTATGCCGCTCTCTGCCGTCATAACGACCTCCTCGTGAGCATGGAGCCATCCGATCTGGTTGTGATTTGAGCCGAGCCGCCGAACTCGTTGCTATTATACCGCTTCGATCGAGCTCCACTCCATGGCCGCTTGGGCTGCTTTCTCCTGCCCTCGACCTACTCCAGGGCGCTCCTAAAACCACCCAGGTGGTTGAACTCCCGACTTATCGCTGCTAAACCGCACCGTGCGTCCTGCGACCATAGCTCTAGGTTTGCTCGGTCATCACGCGGTTTATCTGTAGCAGCGCATGTGCTATCCAGACGCATGCAAAGTAGCGATGAACCGAAAGCAAATCTGGAGGAAAGAACGGGCGAACGCGGGATGACGAAGGAACAACCAACTTAGCGGTAAAAGTGACGGCTTTCGCTGGGTTCTGTCTACCCGTCAAGCGCCGTGTAGACACAATACCTGGTTTTGCTCCGCCTCCCTCGTGTGGGCGAAACCTCCGGGTTTTCCGGAGGTTTCCCCACGCCATTAGATCTCCGCGCTCAGTCCTCAACCCTGCGCTATAATCAGGAACGAATGCACCAGCACTTGTGAATGCTCAGCTGTATGGAGGTCCGACGGCGATGAACAAACGCGATACCGTGCTTAGCCTGGTCGACAGCCAGACTCCACCCGCCTATGTTCCGGCAGCCTTCTTCATGCATTTCGACCGCGCCTTCCATGAGGGCCAGGCAGCGATCGACAAACATCTCGCCTTCTTCCGCGCGACCGGCATGGATTTCGTCAAGATCCAGTACGAGCAGGGTGTGCCGCCCGCAGCTCCCGTGCGCAGAGTGGCGGATTGGGCGCACGCCCCCCGCTGTGATGAGGCGTTCTTTGAGCCGACCATCCGCGTGGCCGAAGAACTGGTCACGGCGGCCAAGGACGAAGCCCTGGTGATCATGACCGTGTATTCGCCGTTTATGTGGGCCGCGCAGCTCGCCGGCGCGCAGACGCTGGCCGAGCACCTGCGGGAGAACCCACAAGCCGTGAATAAAGGGCTGGAGATCATGACCGACAACGTGCTGACCCTGGTGCGTGGCTGCAAACGGGTCGGCGTGGACGGCTTCTACGTCTCGTCCCAAGGCGGCGAAGCCTTCCGCTTTCCCGGCATGGATCTCTTTCAGAGGTACATCAAGCCGACCGATCTGGCGGTGTGGGATGAGGTTCAGTCTTGTGTTTTGAATATCCTGCACATCTGCGACTACGCGGGCGCATATGATGACCTTACCCCATTCCTCTCGTACCCCGGCCACGTAGTCAACTGCAGCCTGACACTGGGTGAGAAAACGTTGCGCCCCATAGACGTGGCTGGCATGTTCGGGCGGCCGTTCATGGGCGGCATGAAGCGGAAGGGCGTAATCGCCGCGGGCAGTCCGGAGGAGATCCGCCGGGCCGCGGCGGACGTGCTGGCCGACGCGCCCAAGCGCTCCATCCTGGCGGCGGACTGCACGGTCCCCAGCGACACCCCCTGGGAACACCTGAAAACCGCAATTGACACCGCGCACCGGTATCGGAGCTGAGGGCGCAGGGATGAAGGCGGAGGGCTGGCCGAGATCCTTGACACCGCCTGCATGCTGTGCGGCCACGCCCCTGAGCCACATACTGCCATCTACGAATCTGTTCGCCGACCCATACGTTCGACCATTCCCTTGCTATGAGGGTATGGCGGCCGTGGTGACACGACGAACGCGCCGGTGGCGCTGTCCAGCAGCGGGAGGTCACCAACACGCTCGGTAACAAGCCGTACGAATTCACCACGGAGGCCGCTGAGTTGCTTCCGCAGATCTGCGAGGTACTGCTGCTGCGCTTGGAGATGCTGTCGAATGTCGACGTTCCCGATCTGAACGCGCGGCCGCGGCTGCTGACGCGCCGGCTGAGCTTCGCGCGCCAGCGTAACCAACGCAGGATTGTCGTCTTCGAAAGCGCGCAGCAGGCGTGCGATGGTGGACTGGCTGACGTTCAATTCCGGGTATAGCGCTCGGATGAGGTTGAACACCATAGTAGCGTTTGGCCTCGATGAGATGTCGTGTATGCTCTCGTCGTCAGCTACGGCCTTCCATTGGCACGTCAGGTACGCGCCGATGGCAACAGCGCGCTGTTCCGGGGTGAGACTCCGTGCGCCTGGATGTCGCTGCAGCTGGGATGGCGCCGAGCCCTGATGGTGCGGATCAGACATAACCCCTCCTGTACGTCTATGACTCGCGGCTAGCGCTATTGTCCAACGATGGGGAACATACGTACTATAGCACAGGTATTCGAGTGATTCAAGCACGACTCAGGGGTCGTTATTTGCCGACTTACCGTCTCACGGCCCGCATCTTCTCGAAGCCCTCCTTGCCCTGGTCGAGCACTTCCCATGTGATGATCCGTGGGTGGCGCTGCTGCCCGCTGCCGCCTGCTGGATCTGCCCTGTCGTAGGGAGCGGAGCTTCTTGCATCCGTAGATTCTAACAGTGCGGAGGAGGCAGGTGGTGCCGCTCGCTTGGAACACGACGAAAACAAGGTCAGTGCTACCGTTGCTCAAAACCATGTGGGTGGAAGTAGGATGGTGGCGCCTGCTGGGTGGACCGTAATGTAATCACGATGCCGTGCCAGCCACGCTGACCATGCCGACTGCAATGCGGGAATTATCGGAAGCTGGTGCGGGCGCATCCCTAGATTCCTCGTCAGGTGCGTCTGGGCGCGATGGCCGTCAAACCGAGTTTCTGCGCCATCCAGTGCTACATAGGTCGCAATCGTCATCATCGCGGATTGCACACCGGCAGTATAGCCATCACGTAGCGCCAGATAGGCACAGAACTTCGCTGGCGCAAAACGCTGCGCACATGGATCAGCGACGAAGTAGCGCACGGTGCGCCGTGTCCACGCGCGCTGCCCCACAGGTGTCGCCAGCTCCTCGTTCCATTGCCGGACGTTCAGCAGCACACCAAGCATATCTCCTGCGAAGTGAATACGATGCCCATCGGTGTGCAGTGCCGGCTCTGCTACGAGCAGCGCACGGTCGAGTTCCATGCGAACCGCGAGACCCTCTGCTGATAACGCTGCGAGACCAAGATGATTGAGCCGTTTGATCGTCTCCGGCGCTTGGTCAGGAAAGAGTACAGGCTGAAAAGCATCCATACCCAGCCGCCGCATCACCCCGATCGTCGCCGCAGCGAGATTGCGCCGACCACGGTCGACATGCGGGCTGACCATCGCTGCAAAGGTGTCGGTCGCCGGTAGTGGTTGAAACAACTGCGCAGTCGCGAATTTGGCGTGATTGGCAACCGGATCGGCACGACTGATTTCGAACTCAATCCACAGGCGCCGTGTTCCATCTCGCCACTCTAGCAGGACATCGGCGCGCGGCGCATAGCCTAGCACGACCACTACATCCGCTGTCAGCACGCCCACTTCCGGCCGGACCTGCCAATCCGGCGGACAGACCGTGGCAAATGCGCTCTGGAGATAGACGGTCAAGTTGCCCATACAGCACTTCCCTGTCGCAGCGTTAGGCGCAGTCGCTTACAATTCGTTGCGTTCCAGCCCATCCCATTGTACGCTATGTGGTGACGCGGTGTGTCCCTGTTCCGAGCCCGTATCTGGCCAAGCTGAGACAGCACTGTAGCCGTTGGCAGGAAATCGTGGAGCGTCTCGTGCCAACACGAGCCATAGCGGGCTGGGAGCCATAACGGGTGATGGACTGAAAGACGTGATTCAGCTCCTGACGCCTCCGTACCTGGTTGGTATGAAATCACCTTGCGTTTTCGATAAGGGCACAAATGCTGATTGACGCACATACCCATCTCGACCAGTACGACGACGCAACGCTCGATGCTGCCCTCGACGAGATCGCGGTGCATCGTATCCTCACCGTCGCGGTGTCGATGGACCCGCCAAGCTATGCACGTACCCAGGACATCGCCGCTCGCAGCCCGCTCGTGCTGCCCTGCTTCGGCATCCACCCCTGTATTCACTCAGCATTCAGATGCTCGCCCAGGCGGCTCCGCTTGAGCGCATCCTAACAGAGACGGATGGTCCCGAAGGTTTGCGCTGGCTGACCGGCGAAGTGGGGATGCCGCGCCACATCCACGATGTGCTCCAGGCCCTCGCGCAGCTGCGCGAGCTGAGCGTGACAGACGTGACGAACATTGTGGCGGCGAACTGGCAGCGGCTGATTGCTGGCGATAGGCGATTGGAGCCGTGGGCGCACTGGTAGGCAAGCACAACTCAAGCCCCTGTCGTGAACGGGCGGACTATTTCTTGTCCCGCAGAGGCGCGCTCCTCTATGCCTGGCGCTACGGCGCCGGCCCCAACGCCCCGCCCGGAACCTGGCCGCTTGCGGGCAGGTAACGTCGATGGCCGCGGCGTACCTCACAGCTGCATGACTTGCAGTCGCGTGCAATATGCAGCGTCAGCAATCGTGTGGTAGGATACTGTATTTGCCGGCAGCGCAGTCTTGCTGGCTGTATTCGCCCATATCCTGGGCAACGCAGCCCCGATCTCTGCGACCCGCACTCGCGCGACGGCGGTGTTTGCTTCTGCTGCTCAAGAGGATAGCGCATGAAACTCCGGCTTGGCATCGATGTCGGTGGAACCAACACCGACGCCGTGGTGCTCGATGAGCACGCGACTCTGCTGGCCCGTTTCAAATCGCCGACAACGCCGGATGTGACTAGCGGCATCCGTAGCACACTGCACGGCCTGGTCGCCGCCCATCCCGGCCTCGATTTGGCGGCCATCCGCTATGCCATGCTGGGCACGACCCACTGCACCAACGCGATCCTCGAACGGCGCAACCTCAACCGAGTTGGTCTGGTCCGCGTCGGCGCGCCCTCATCGCTCGCGATCAAACCGTTCGTGGAGTGGCCCGAGGATCTGCTCGCGGCGATCGACGGGCGCGCGGTGATCGTCGAGGGCGGCTACGAGTACGACGGCCGAGAGACGCGCCCGCTCGATGTCGCGGCCGTGCGCGCTGCCGCCGAGTCCTTCGCCGGCCAGGTCGATTCGGTCGCGGTTTCGGGCGTGTTCTCACCGGTCGAACCGTCGCAGGAGCGGCGGGCTGGTGCGATCCTGCGCGATGTGCTGGGTGACGACGTGCCGATCTGCTACTCCCACGAGATCGGCAGCCTGGGGCTGCTGGAGCGCGAGAACGCAGCCGTGCTGAACGCGGCGCTGGTGCGGGCGGCCTCCACCGCCGCAGGTGGGTTTCGTGAGGCGCTGACCGCCCACGGCATCGACGCACAGTTGTTCTTCAGCCAGAATGACGGCACGCTGATGGCGCTCGACTACGCCATGCGCTACCCGATTTTGACAGTGGCGAGCGGCCCGACCAACTCGATCCGCGGCGCGGCCTTTCTGTCGGGCCTGCAAGATGCGATCGTCGTCGATGTCGGCGGGACCTCGACCGACGTCGGCATCCTGGTCCATGGCTTCCCGCGCGAGTCGTCGAGCGCCGTCGATGTGGGAGGCGTGCGCACGAACTTCCGCACGCCCGACCTGCTTTCGATCGCCCTCGGCGGCGGCACGCGCATCGTGGCCGGCGATACGCTGCGGATCGGCCCGGAGAGCGTCGGCTACCGGCTGACCGAGGAGGCGCGGATCTTCGGTGGAGAGGTGCTGACCTTGTCTGATGTGGCGGTGGCTGCCGGGCGAACGCAGATTGGCGACCCAGCCCGCGTGGCCGACATCGACCGCACACTCGTCGAGACGGTCATGCGGCGGGTGCGCGCGCTGTTGGAAGACGCGATCGACCGGGTCAAGACCAGCTCCGCGCCGATGCCGATCGTCCTCGTCGGTGGCGGTAGTGTGGTCATTCCATCCGATCTGGCCGGAGCTTCCGAGATCTATCGGCCGACCAACTACGATGTCGCCAACGCGATTGGCGCAGCGATCGCCCAGTGCAGCGGCGAGATCGAGCGCGTCTTCGCGCTAGAAGACATGACTCGCGCTGAGGCCATGGCGCTGGCACAGCAGCTGGCACGCGACGAAGCCGTCAAGGCCGGCGCCGACGCTCAGACAGTCGAGATCATCGATATCCAGGAAGTTCCGCTGGCCTACCTGCCCGGCAGCGCAACGCGCATCCGCGTGCGGGCGGCCGGGGATCTGGCGCTGGAGTGATTGAGACAAGGAGAAGATCGTGCCCTGGAATTTGACACACGGGGATATTGAGCGCATCGCTATCGGCGCGGGGATTCTCGGAACCGGTGGCGGTGGCAACCCCTACCGCGGCATGGTTCAGGCCAAGATCCAGCTTGACGAAGGACGAACACTGCAGGTGGTGCGCCTGGACGAGTTGCCCGACGACGCGCTGGTGGCACCGCTGGGCGGCATGGGCGCGCCGACCGTGGGGCTGGAGAAGCTCGGGCGCGGCGACGAAGGCAAGCGCGCGATCGAGATGCTGTGTGAGTATTTGGGTGTCGAGGTTGCCGCGACGATCCCGATCGAGGTCGGCGGCAGCAACTCGTTTGTGCCGCTGATCGCCGGCGCGCAGCTGGGCCTCCCGACAGTCGACGCCGACGGCATGGGCCGTGCGTTTCCCGAATGGTCGATGATCTCGTTTTACTTCGACGGCGTGGCACCCTCGCCGGTGGTCATGACCGACAGCCTCGACCGCAAGATCATCATCGAGGGCGTCGATACGCCGCAGTCGTTGGAGCGCATTGGGCGAGCGATCTGCGTCCAGCTCGGCGGCCGCGCGATGGTCGCCGATCGGCCGATCAGCGTGCGACGGCTGCGCGAGGTTGCCATCCCCGACACGCTGACGTTCGCCCACCGGATCGGCGATGCGGTCCTTGAGGCGCAACGCCGTGGCACCGATCCAATCGGCGCGGTCTGTGCGGTGGCTGGCAGCGTTGTGCTGTTCAGCGGCAAGATCACCGATGTAGACCGGCGTTTCGAGCGCGGCTATAATGTCGGGCGGCTGCGCATGGTCGGCAGCGAGAGCTGGCAGGGTGCGGCGGCGACGATCGATCTGCAGAACGAGTTCCTGATCTTCCGTATCGACGATCAGGTTCGGGCGATCGTGCCCGACCTGATAACGATGGTCGACAGCGAGCGGGGCACGCCGATCACCACCGAGGTGGTGCGCTATGGCCTGCGCGTGACAATCATCGGCATACCCGCGTCTGCACAGCTGACGACTCCACAGGCACTCACATGCGTCGGCCCGGCCGCGTTCGGCTATGATCTGCCGTACACGCCGCTGCGGCCGGCGCCCGTCCCGCGCGAGCAGGGCGACGCGGCGCCGTTTGATTTACCGGCCAGCCCCACGAGCGCGAAGCCGACCAAGTAGCGCACACGGCGCGATTCGATGAAGAGCCCAATTCCCGCAGTGGTAGGCGCGGCGCGACTCGAACGCGCAACCGGGTATGTATAAGATACCTGCACTCACCGTTGTGCTACGCGCCTGTGGTACCCGCCAGGCGAGTCGAACGCCTACTGGAGCAGCGTTTAAGGCTGCCGCCTCTGCCGAGTTGGGCTACGCGGGCATGGTGCCTGCCGGGCGAGTCGAACGCCCACTGAACGGCTTCTAGGGCCGCCGCCTCTGCCGGATTGGGCTAGGCAGGCGTGGTATCGAGGGTGGGATTCGAACCCACAACCAACGCGATGTAAGCGCGCTGCTCCGCCGTTGAGCTACCTCGATAGGCATGGTCCCGTTGGAAGGAGTTGCACCTTCACCTCGATGGGTAAGAGCCATGTGCGCTGCTATTACGCCACAACGGGATAATGGTGCCGCTGGCACGGATTTGCACCTGCGTCCTCGCGCTTAAAAGGCGCTTGCTCTTCTGCCTGAGCTTCAGCGGCGTTGGTGTCGTCGGCGCGTCTTGAACGCGCATGCGGTCGCCCGCAACAGAGTTTGGGCCTGCCGTGTCTGCCATTTCACCACGACGACAGGTTGGCAGGGCGTGCGAGACTCGAACTCGCTCTCCCGGCTTGAAAGACCGGTTTCCTAACCCGTAGAATGAACGCCCCACAATGGAGCCTCAAGTGGGACTCGAACCCACGCCCTGACGTTTACGAAACGCCGGCTCGACCATCTGAGCTTTTGAGGCATTGATGACGCTGGGTGGATTCGCACCACCGACCAACCCCTTATGAGAGGGCTGCGCTTCTGCTGCGCCACAGCGCTATTGGTGACTCCAGCGAGAATCGAACTCGCGCTTCCTGAGTGAGGGTCAGGCGTCCTTACCCCTAGACGATGGAGCCGTTTGGTAGCCCGACGGGGTAACGCTCCCCGCTTTCCCGCTTGAAAGGCGGGTGGTCTGCTTCTAACCTATCGGGCCATAGGTCGGGCGGGGAGCGAGCTTGCGCCCCACGCCCATCAGATCGCGTACTTCTGCCACACGGCGTGGCGTTGTAGCTCGCCGACCAGGGCGAAGGCCAGGTACTTCGGCGCCGCTGGCGTGCTTCGCAGTGTCATGCGGGCTTCGGCTGGCGTTTTGCCGCCCTTCTTGTGATTACATGAGTAGCAGGCCGCCACACAGTTCTCCCAGCTCGTCACACCGCCACGCGAGCGCGGCAGCACATGGTCGAGCGTCAGGTGTTTGCGCCCTGGCGTCGCGCCACAATACTGGCAGGCGTCGCGGTCGCGGATGAACACACCGCGGCGCGAACATGGGATCGGGCGCCGCCCGCGCGTGATGCTCACATACCGCACCAGGCGGATGACCAGCGGCACGTCGAACGCCGCGTGCTGGGCGCGCAGGCGCTGCTCGGCTGCCTCGACCAGCTCGGCCTTCTCCTGCAACAGCAGGACAATCGCCTTCTTCAGCGGAATCAGCTTCAGCGGCTCCCACGACTGATTTAGCATCAGCACCTCGGTCACGGCGTTCACTCCCCTTCGATGTCGTGCAAGGACGATGCTGGCGCTGCCCGGTTCAGGTTGAGTGATCGAAACAACGCCAGGACGGTTGATTGGTCAGGCTGGGAGGCTCTGCCCCTCCGACCTCCTGCCCCCCGAGCAGGCGCGCTGCTTGGCTGCGCTACAGCCTGAGAGATTTGCGACTTTTGCGGCAAGCATTGTCGCAAAAACTGGCGGGAAGCGCGCGAGTCGAACGCGCAAGGCTTATCGCTCGCCCGGCTTCCAACCGGGTGCCGTCGCCGATCGGCTTGGCTTCCCATCCTCGCCTCGACGTGCTTCACCTGGAGCGTGTCGAGGCGATCATGTGGCGGAGCGTGAAGGGGTCGCACCCTCGCGGATGACCGCGCCCTCGCGTTCGAGACGAGTTGGCCACCACCAGGCGGCATGCTCCATACTGGAGGAGTGTCGGCGAGTCGAACGCCCGCGACTGCTGGCCGCGCCCCGGTGTTCAAAGCCGGTTGCTCTCCAATAAGCAGGACACTCCGTGGCGGAAGGTGTGCGGGTCGAACGCACAAGGCTCATCGCTCGCCGCGTTAGCAGTGCGGTGCCGTCGCCAAGTGTCGGCTAGACCTTCCGTGTGATTGGAATCGCGTGCGGGTACTGCCCCCGCTCCATGCGTTTTGCAGACGCACGCCTCACTTCCCGGCTCACGCGATAGATGGCACCACCGAGAGGACTCGAACCTCTACCTCGCCGCTTAGAAGGCGGCCGCGCTTCCGATTACGCTACGGCGGCATACTGGCTGGCGGCCAGCCACATCTCCTTGCACGTCGTACCGGGCCGCGACCGGGTACTCGCATCCTTGCGCGACCGCGCCGCAGCGCGGATCGTGGAGGAGCGGCGATACGAGCAGCTCGCGCACCGGGCTGACCGCCAGCAATGGAACCGGGAGCAGGACTTGAGCCTGCATTGCATAGCATCACTGTATGACAGCAACGTATACTAACGAGGTTTGTGTCTGCGTCGATGATTTCGACCAGCATGAGTTGGTAGTTGACTGTTGCAATTTGGGCAGACAAATTGTAAGTTTTCTAACCTGTGATCATTGTAGACACCGTTAATGTGGTCAAGGATTAAAGCTAATGGTTTACCTTGCCATATTGGCGGTTGACTACAAACAGCACAAATGTAAGGAATCCTACCGGTTGCGATAAGGCGCCGCCGTGCGGTTGCTCGATCCACAGAACTGTCCTGAACGAAAATCGCCTCATCGTCGTATCGAAATCCTCCGCGTGCAATACCTCGATTCGCTGCTAAACCTTGTGGCATGTGTTGATAATCAATCGCCATCTCGTCGAGTCGGCTTTTGAGCGTGCGTGCGTTGCCTCCCGCGTGGCGAAGCCCAAGAGAGCGGAGAACGGCAGAGATTGTGTCATTTTCTGCAATCAGCCGTCGCAATTCCTCTTCAGGAATCTGCCAAATAATGCTCCGCTTGACACGCGCTTTAGGTCTTCGCTGCATAATGTGGCTCGCCTGTGTAGACTCGAACTACAATTCGCAGGACCAAAACCTGCTGTACTACCATTATACTACAGGCGAATGAACACCGTTTACGTGTCTTACCGTTAAAACGTTTGTCACCGCTTGGGAGCGGCCAGGGCGACCAAACCCTGAACGCTCGCAACTGGCACCGCCGGGCGGAGTCGAACCGCCTGCCTACCGCTTAGGATGCGGCTGCTCAATCCTGATGAGCTTCAGCGGTAAGTGGGGTGTCTGACGAGGGTTGAACTCGTACCGCCGCGTTCACAGCGCAGCGTGCTGCCGCTACACCACAGACACCATAGAACTTGACCAGCAGGTCGGATACCCCACCCGGCTCCGATTGGTGCTGGCGACCATCGCACGACCGCGATAGAGCCGCCGAGTACCCCTCCTTGCTGTGCCGCCACCGCCAAAATCGTCAAGGTGTGGTGGCTCGGCCCATCCCGGCGTTGCCGCTGCTGCTGGTCAGTGGTCAGGCAAGCGGGACCCGCCCCCGCAACCTCCGACTTGGCAAGCCGGCGCTCTGGCTGATTTGAGCTACTGCCTGATATGGTCGAGCACGCGAGATTTGCACTCGCAGCCTCCCGCTTGGAAGGCGGGCGCTCTGGCCTCCTTGAGCTAGTGCCCGATGGTCAGGTTGCTGGGTGCCGCCCCCAGACCCTCACGTTGGGAACGTGATGCGCTACTGCTACGCCACAACCTGAGATGGTGCCGCCGTCAGGTAACGATCCTGAACCTCTCGCTTTTCAGGCGAGCGCGCAGACCTTCTACGCCACAACGGCAGAAACTGGAGCCGCAGGTGGGGATCGAACCCAACCCTTCCGCTTTACCAAAGCGGCGCGCAGACCACTACGCTACAGCGGCGTGAGCACACGGTGCGGTGGCTTTCCCTGCCGCGTCGGACGGGCTCCGCTCGCCTGGCCCTGTGCCGCCAGGCGCCCCGGAATCTCACCGGAGCAATGCATGGTGCCGAAGGTGGGAGTTGCACCCACACGACCTTGCGGCCACATGGCTCTCAACCATGCGCGTCTGCTGTTCCGCCACGTCGGCATTGGCTGCCTCGGAGGGGCGTAGTGTCCGGCGAGCGCGACCCCGCACGGTAGGGCCGTGCAGCCCGCCGCTGCCATACCGCGAGGTTTCCTGGCAATCGCGCCCGTGGCACCGGCCCACTACGCCTACTCGTCAGCTCTGGTACGGATTAGAGGATTCGCACCTCTACGGCCTTGCGGCCACTGGCGTCTGAGGCCAGCGCGTCTACTGTTTCGCCAAATCCGCATATGGTGGCGGCAAGGGGAGTTGCGCCCCTATCTGCGGCGTGTCGTGCCGCTGTCCTGCTGTTGGACGATGCCGCGTCACGTGTCCTCCCTGCTCGCCCAGTTTATTCCCCAGCTGGGGGCTACTCCGCGTACGCCGGGCCAGATGTCGCCTGCATAGGAGGACGGTGGCGACCAACGTTGGTGGACCTGGCCGGAGTCGAACCGGCAACCTTCCCCGTGCGAGGGGGATGCGCTCCCTGTTGCGCCACAAGCCCATGTTGTTGTACGGCCCCCGACTGCCGCCGCATGGACGGCCACCGCCAGCCCCATCCGGGCTGTTGCCCAGTCTGTGCGAGCGGGGTACGCCCGCCCTGAGCTGTTCCCGACTGGCCGCGCCGTGAGCGAAACGGCGCGGTTCCCACCGGCTGATCGATGTCGCCCACTATCCGCAGGAGCAGCGACGATCCGCAGAGCACACTGGTGGCGGTGGCGGGATTCGCACCCGCGATCTCCAGCTTATGAGGCTGGCGAGCTGCTGCTGCTCTACACCGCGTCATGGTCGGCCAAGATGGAGTCGAATCATCAATCGCCACTTTATCAGAGTGGTGCGTTCACCATTACGCTATTGGCCGTGGTGGAGATGGCCGGAACTGCACCGGCATTTCCCGCTTGCAAGGCGGGCGACTTCCTGTTGGTCGACACCCCCAAATGGTGACTGGTCGCGTGCAAGTCGCTCGTGCGGTTGTTGCGCTCTACCACTTGAGCTATCGGCCCGCGTGGTGGGCCGACCTGGACTCGAACCAGGACCCTTCATGTATCAGATGCATGTACGCCCGTGCTGTCAGGGCACGCTTCCAGTCAACTGGTGGACCCGGCGGGCCTCGAACCCGCGACCTCCACAATGCCATTGTGGCGCGCTCCCGACTGCGCTACAGGCCCAGATGATGGTACACCCGGCAGGTTCTGCCCCTGCATTCTCCGCTATGTGAAAGCGGCGCGATCCTGCTCCGCCACGGGTGCAAAGGAATGGAAACCGTCGCGTCCAATTAGCTCGTGCGGTGGCCTTGCGGCCTTTCCTTGCGGGACAGCACCGGGAATCGAACCCGGCCCGACACTGTGAGAGAGTGTTGCTCATGAGGTGAGCTTTGCATGTACGCCCGTTCTATCGTGGGACGCAACAGTTTCCAATGGAGCCGCCTGCCGGATTCGCACCGACACCTGACGGGTACAAGCCGTCAACGCTGCTGTTACGCCAAAGCGGCAATGGCGATCCCGGCGGGATTTGAACCCGCGATCTCAACCGTGACAAGGTTGCAGGAACTCCTGGCTCCCCTACGGGACCGTACTGGAGCGGGTAGTGGGACTCGAACCCGACGGCCTGCGCCGTCGGAGGGCGCTGCTCTGACATCCACTGAGCTATACCCGCGCATTGGCATCGCCTGCTGGCCCCGCCCCAGCAACCTCCACGATCGAAACGTGGTACTCTGTCTGTTTTGAGCTAAGGCGACACAGTGCTGTACGACCCCTTTCCGCCGTCGTACAGCGTGCCGTCCAGACCTGATGGGACGGCCCCTGCCAGCCGGATGCTGGCCTCCGGTGGTTACGACGTGCGGACTCGAACCGCAAGCCTTCGGCTTCGCAAACCGATGCTCTATCCAGATTGAGCTACGTCGTAGCGTTACACACGACCCCGCCGCCGTCGCGTGCGTTGCCATCAACACCTGTTGGACGGCCCCTGCCGCCCGAATGGCGGCTTCCGATGGGACCCCTGAGGGGATCAAACCCACCGACCTCGCCCATAGCCTCGGCGCGCTCTGTTCGCTGAGCTAGAAGGGTGTTTGCGTTCCTGGCCGTCCGCCGGCCTCCGCCGCCGCAGATCCCCGCAGAGCTGCGGTAAGGCGGGCTTCTCGTTGCTCGCACCCTGCGGGCGGCCCAGAACTGTGGCTCCGAGGGATGGAATCGAACCATCAACCGTCCGATTAACAGTCGGCTGCTTTACCGTTCAGCTACCCCGGATCAGGTGGGGCGGCCTTCCGTCGTCGCGCCGCAGCACAGCGCCGAAGTTGTTCCGCCCCGGTGGTGCCGCCGGTCAGGCTCGAACTGACCATGCCCGCTCTCGCAGGCGCCAGCTTTACAGGCTGGTGCGCGTCCACCCGCGCATCGTCGGCATACTGGGGATGGCCGGGCGACCCACACGAGTCGCGGGCGGCCATCCTGTCCGGTGCTGCTGCCCGCCGCTCCTGGCGGCGCGCGGGCACCGTTATCATCAATACTCATTCTTCGGTTGTTAAGGTTCTCCGGCCGCGACCGCCGGCTTGCACGACTGATCCGCCGGGCTCTCCACGTGTGCGCGGTTGCCCGCAACGGGAAAGCATGTTGGCAGGCCAAGAGAGATTTGAACTCCCACTACACGGTTTGGAGCCGTGCGTGCTGCCGTTGCACTATTGGCCTATTGGCTGCCAGCCGAGGATTTGAACCTCGCCTACCTGATTCAGAGTCAGGCGTCCTACCGCTAGACGAGCCGGCAATACTGGTCGGGGATACAGGATTCAAACCTGTGACCTCGTCGTCCCGAACGACGCGCGCTATCAGGCTGCGCTAATCCCCGACAAACCAAACGCCGTTGCTCCTGATGGGTGCCTGACCCTCGGGAGCAGCGGCGTCACACTGGACCGCCATTCGCTACCGAGGTCAGGGGCCGGCGCCTTTCAAGCACGGCAGGGCCGAGCTGATGACGCCGAACGTCACCGCTTTCAGATTTTGCCCATGCTGTGTTTGTAAGTCACGCCGAAGCATCAGACTATACTCCTCAAAAACCAATGGTCGGGGCGGAAGGACTCGAACCTTCGATCACCACGTTCCAAACGTGGGATGCTTGCCGCTGCACCACACCCCGATTAGGAGATACAAAAAGCCGACTGCCGTAGGGTCGCTTGGTGCTGACCCGGCGGCAGTCGGCTGGACGATCCAGACCTCTGCGTAAGGGTCAGCCTGGGGTCCCGAACCACGCCGGGACGATGCCTGCAATCAGACAGCTAGCTTTGGCGGGCTGCAGCCCTTCCGATCGATCTTGCTGACTATGATGGCGCATCGTATACCTCACGGGTGGTTCCTCATTCACTGGCGGCTTAGTGCCGCGCTTGCCTGTCTAGCGCTATCATAGCACGGTACGCAGGCTCGTCTATCAGCCTTTCGATGTATCACTTCTCCACCTGAAGTTGTAGATTTGCACCTTTTTGAGCTGCACTGAACCATAGATAGCGTAATTGAAACGATGATTATCGTGCTATAATCCGGGCGTGGGGCGCATTCGTACACGGTGTTTTCCAATCGACATCTGAACGTATATACCCATCGCAGTACCATCGGACGAAGGATGGGTGCGGCACGGCACAGAGTATGCGACAATTAGGGAGAGATCATCGGAGCCGAGTGGGTCGCACCTATGCCACGAGAAGCCTGGACTGACAGCGCAGGAGGCTTTCGCTTCTGCCGAGAGGCGCTGGCGATCGTCCTCCCCCAGCTCACCGCCCCGACAATGGCCGAGGCACTTGATCTCGATCGCGACTGGTATCGTCGGATCGAGGCCGGCCGGCAGGGCGTATCCATCAAGACCTTCGCCACATTGGCGCAGGCATATCTCGGGCTACTCGATGCCTTTGGCACGCTGCTGTTCCCCATCAGGCCAGCGTCGTTGCATACGTTGTTGCCCGAGGTGCCATCTCCCACGCCATTCCCCCCGCTGCCAGCCCACCCCTGCCCCAATCAGAGAGACAAACCAACGTACTGCTGGCGCGTCCACGAGCTGCGAGTCGAGCTGGGCCGGCAACGCAACATGGATCGCCCCTTCCCTGCCCGCCAGATCGCCCTCGCCCTCCGCGCCGCCCTGGACACCACCGAACCAGTTGAGCCAGCTCCCCGAGAGTTCAACGACGACCGGATCGCCCAGATCGAGAGCGGCAAAAGCGCCGGCAGTATCCCCACCCTGATCGGCCTCTATCAGTTCTTCTCCCAGAATCTCAGGCGCCCGCGCACCCGCCCACTCCTGCTTGACGACATCCTGGTCATCCCCCACCGTATCCCGCAGAAACTGATTGAACTTGTTGAGCAGCGCGCCGTCGTCGGACGTCGATAGCCTGGAGCGACCGGCGCACGGCTCACCTCCGAGGTGGCACGCGCGGCCGCTTGAGACGCGGCCCCAGCTATTGACGCGAATTGGCCGATCACAGGCAACCAGCCTACCGTGGCGCGCACTGCGCGGAAAGCGGGCCGGGGATGGCGCGTTCACGTTATCGCAGTAGCGTCAGTTCGAAGAGCCCAATCGGACGCGGGGCTATCTCTTCCCCCACGCTCCACTTGCTCAGCGCGATCGTCCAGCCGTTGGATTCCAGCGCCTCCAATAGACGGAGGCTCACATTCCGGAAGGGGTCCGAGAGCAGAATCCGTCCTTCCTGGGTGAGGTTCGACTCGAAGATTCGACGCAGGTGGGGGTGCTGCGTTTCGCCGTAAAGGATGTCCGAGCCGAGGATCCAGTCGTAGCGAGTGCTGTCGTTCCAGTTGGTCCAGTCGGCCAGGCGGTACTCGATAGTCTTCACGCCATTCCGCTGGCCATTGCGCTCGCAGAGGGATAGCGCCAGATCGTGTCGATCGGTCTGGATCACCCGCGCTCCGAGCGACGCGGCGACGATCCCCGGCAGCCCGGTGCCGGCGCCAAGTTCCAACACTCGCTTGCCACGGAAGGCCTGGGCGCGAGAGGCTATGTCGTGGGCGAGGGCGATCGCCGCCGGCCAGAGGGCGACTCCGTAAGGCAGGCGATCCTTTAGCTCCCGGAAGAAGTGCACCTCGTCCTCATAGGTCAAGAGCGCGCCCGTATGCAGGATGGTCCATGCTCGCCCGGCCAGTCGGAGGCGGTACTCGTGCAGTGGGAACTCTCCGGCAGAGGTATGTAACAATCGTTGCTGGTCATTCGGCGTGAGCATCTCACTGACGCTCCACGTATCGCTGGTGTTTCTCCGTAACCAACATCCGACAACCGTTCTGCTGCCCAACGATCTCACGTAGCAACGTTCGTTGAAGGTGATCGGTTGGATATATCTGCTCTGCGGTGCTTCCGCGCTCACAAACATGGTTTCCCAATCCTACGCGATCCACGTTGCTCACGCAAGTAGGACATGGTCGAGAAATGCACAGCCATACTCACACACCCTTCGTGCCACGCCTAGGCCCGATGCTACGGCGCTCAATCGGGCGCGGCAAGGGTAAGCAATACGGATGCCTCCGTGTCTCCAAGCTGGCGCTCCACAATCAGCTGCTGCGGCACCAGCGCTGTCTCCAGGAAGCGGAACGTCCCAAAGCGTTCAAGAATCTGTGGGCCATAAGTATAGAGCACCCAGCGCCAGTAGGTTGAGAGATCGTGCTGCTTGCCGCTGCTGAGCTCGACACCCCGTGCGATAAAGTCGGCGACGAGGGTCTCCATCATTGCCCGCTCCTCCGGTGCGATCGGCGTGACCTCGGCGAGGTGCGATGCGTAGAAGGCCGCCCAGCCATTGGGCCGGACCTGCCAATCCGTTGGACGCTCGCCCAGATGCTCGACCACCGTGCGCTGCGCGAGGGCAACAGCATAGGGATGCGTCACGATGGTCGGCTGCGTTAGCCCGAGCCCGCCAGCGGTGACTGGCCACGTGACCCAGGCTTCGGAGAGAGACACATCCCCACGACCCTCCAGAAAACGCGCGCGAACCAGCGCCTGCACCGCATCGACCGCCGGCCGCCTATCACCAAAGACCTCAGCCTGGTAGCGGGCGAGCGCCGCGTCGACACTGGCTCGATGGGCCGAGCCGAGCGGTGCCGGTAGCGCCAGAAGACTGACCAGGATCGCCAGCTGCTGATTGTAGATCTCGATCTTCGACAGCACGGCGGCTGCCTGGTCGATTCGCCAGCGGGCCTGGGCCAGAAAGTCGTCCAAGGCTGGCTGGTGGACGTACCACTGCCCGGCGGTGTCGAGCGCCAGCAATTGCCAGGTCACTGCGCCGCTTGGAAGTGTTGCCGGGCGCTCGCCGCCGACGCAGACTGCACCGCACTTGGCCGAGTTCAATGTCAGCCCGCAGGCAGCGCAAAACGCCTGCGCCGCTTGCCAGGCCCGCGTAGCTTCCTCGGCCGAGGCGGCGATGAGACACACATCATCCATCACGCGCACGACCAGCACGCATGCGGCGCGCTGAAGGTGCAGATCCAGCAGGCGCAGCACGAGTTCCCCCAGCACATCTGAGAGGCGGCGCTTGTTCGGCAATCCACGCGCGCTCTGCGGCGCTCCATCGCTCTGCGCGAGCGGCACGCCGAGGTAGCGTCGGAAGAAAGCAATCTCGGCCGCAGGGACGCCGAAACGCGCCAGCAGATCGAGCAGCAGTTCGTGGCTGAGGCTTGGGTAGTAATCCTGCACGTCCAGTTTGACGATGTAGATCGGCCGGTCGGGGAAGGCGGCCCGCCCGAGCGCAATCTCGGCGTTGATCAGCGCAACTGCTTGCGGCATGACCGTCGCGTACTGCTCACCACCATAGCCATCACGCTCCCAGCTGTCACGTAATTCCCGCAGCGCCTGCGCGCGCCGGGCAAACACCGAGCCGTACTCCCAAGATTCAGCCTGATTCGGCTGCGCGGAATCCGCCGGGACCTCCGCCCAGATATCATGCATGAGATCCGCCTGCGTGCCGCGCGATCTGCCCAGCAGTCGCCGCTCATGCGCGATGATGGTCTCCGGTGCGCGCAGCGCATCCAGGCGACGCAAGTGCATTGCGCGGCGGGCGTCCAGATCGCCCAGCACCTGCTGAAACACCTGCTGCCAGCGTAGCCCGAGCACTTCCAGCAGGCAGCCGGTCGGCAAGTCATCATCGAGGAACAGACGCCACTTGGTACGCGACCAGCGCGCCTGGGCCGAGATACCGGCAGCCGGCCAGTCCCAGGTGGCGCGCTGGTCAATCAGGAGGGTGAGCGCGTCGGCAAACTCGCGGCGCAGCAGATCGCTGTGATTCACCCGCGCGGCCTCTTCACGGAGCGCGGCGCTCCGTGATGGCTCAGCACGTAGCTGCTGCAGCACATAGCCCACCTCATCCGGATCGACCCGCGCCGGCAGGGTGCTCATGATGGCCTGCTGCATCCGTGTAACAAGCTCTCCATCTGTGAAGCCAAACGCTGCAAACAGCGTATCGAAGATCTCACCATGCTCAGTGGCCGGTATGGGCTGCAATGCACGGTCGCGCAAAGTCGCCGTGACCTCAACCCACTGTGGCGCCTGCGGCAGCACCGTCCGCCGCTCGGCCCACTCCTCGAGCAAGGAGCCAAACACGTAGACCGCATCGGCGCGGAGCCGCCCGCGCTCCAGCTCGCGGCGCAGCCGCTCGCGCCAGAAGACAATCGTCTCTGGTACGGCGCGGCCAGCCATCATTTCATGCAGCAGCGGTTCCAGATTGGCGATCTCGGGATGAAATGGCTGACTGGCGAAGGTCAGTGCGCGCAAGCCATTGTACAGCTGAGCCACGCGCGCAGCATCGTCCGCCGCTTGGGTATCGCGGGCGCTGATCGAGTCGTAAGCGGTCTGCAGCTGATCGCGTTGGGAGCGCAGCTCACGCAGTTTCATCCGGGTGATGAACTGCTCGCTGGTGATGCTGGTCATGGCCTCCTCCTGCTCTGTGATAGCTGATTGTCAGGGCAATCGGGCGATTGCGCGAAAGTGGGATTTGAGGCGATTTGCACGGAGAGGATCACCGCATATCTGCATCGCCTACGTCCGATGCGTGGCAGTGGCCGTAGAGTAGGTTCACACCGTGCTCCCAGTCAGATAGTCCAGGTAAGATCGCCGCGAGCGACAGCTCAAGGTCGTCGAGTGTGGCGGTCGGCCGCAGCACAGCACGCATACCATCGCGGATCGACGTCAATTCACAGATGCTCTGAAGTACGTCTCGCTCTGGCAAGCGTGCGAGCAGCTCCGGGCCGAGCCAGATCCGCTCGGTCGCCGCGCGCAGCCAGCGCGAACACCACGCGCGTCCGGTCGTGCATTGTCCGTGGACCCCACAGGTATACTCATACGGTGTGGACTGCGCCCCGCCCTGATATAAGGTTGACCAGTTCCAGCGCGCTATGAAAGCCTGAAGACCACTTCCACGAGCCATCACATCGTCGACAATCGCCGCGAGCGTCTCGACCTGTTGACCAATGACCAGATCGTCATGATCAGCTGTATCCCACCAGAGCACGAGCTGGGAAACGGCGGTATCGTGGCCAAGATGTAATCTCGTCGGCGCCGTTGTGTAGCAGGTAGCGCAGCCCAGTACCGCAGCGGTTTGGATCCATGCCAAGCAACTGGGCAGTTTGTGCAAGGGTTGCCTCGGCAAACAGCAGTGGCTCGTCCCACACACGGCGGAGATCCGCTGGGCTGACATCATCAAGCAGGAGATCGCGCCAGCGATCGGGCTGGCCAGCCAGCAACACCTGCCGCTCGCGGCTCACGGGACCGAAATAGTTTGGGCAACTGGAGTACGCGTCCAGCAGGTCGCCCCATCGCCAGAGCCGGAGCTCTAACACATCGCTGTCGTGAATCAGCACACTGACGGCCGTGCCTTCTGCCGGGGTGGAAAGTGCCGCAGCAAGCGCATCTAACTGCGCTTCGTCTTGGCCTTCGGTGGCTGAGTCATAGACCACAATCCACGGTTCGGGTCCAGCCGGGCCGACCACGAGCATGCGTTCCGCTGTGGGATCGTCGGGAGAGACTTCAATGAACGTATCGGACGGCACGAAGCGTCGTAGTGCGGTCACGATCGTGGAACGGAGCTCCTCGGGGAGTCGGTCGCCTATAGACACCTGGACATTGGTGAAGAACGCGCCCATGACCACACCTCTCAGCGAACGTGCGATATGTCACTTCGGCGATAAAACATATGTTCGCATTGTAGGGCATGGATGTGACAGCCGCCGTCACAGAAGGCACTTTATCTTCACCTGAACTCTAGTATCTTCTGTTGCACTTGGTGCGTTCTGCGTATAGACTAGTTTTTGGTGCGAAACCCTCGGGTACGTCCGCACCGGGCCTCACCCGAGCGTCGGAACGGTGACTATGCGAACGGTTGTTCAGTCTCTGATCCATTACTGCCACTTACGCTGCTGTCGCTTGGGCGATCGTGCGCAGATCGTGGGCAATCACGCCCCAGCCGACCCAGCGTTCCATCCCATCATCGCCATGATAGTAGCAGCGAGAGAGGCCGTGGCCACGTTTGAGCCCGCTAATCCGCCCTTCGATCCCCGCCCGCCAGTTGCACCCGCCTCGGAACCAGCGCTGGCGCTCATACGTCACGCGTTTGGCCGATTTGATGCCACTCTGGGGCAGCACGACCTGCTTGACGCCTTGGCGCTGGGCATAGCGTTCGTTCGCAGAGGTCGCCAGCTTGCGGTCGCCCGCCAGCAGGTGTGGTGGTCTGCTAAACAGCCGGATGTGATCATCCAGACTGGGCGCGAGTTGCTCGGCGTCATCTGGATTGCCAGACAGCACCGTGTAGCGGCTGATGATCCCGCCATCGACTTCAGAGAGCCAGAGCACCGGCCCAAATTCGGTCGGCTTGCCAGGCTTGCCTTTGCGGATGATCGCCGTATGCGGCTCGAACAGGCTGACCAGTTTCTGGTTAGCTGGCACCTGCTCGCCTTGCAGCACCCGGCGACTGGTCTGGTCCATGACCTGCTGCACCAGCGGGACGTAGTGCTCCAGGGACCTGAGAAGCCGTTGTGCTTGCTCACCGATCTGCTCGTGCAAGGCAGCCGCAACGTGCTGAGCCTGCTGTACGGTCGCTTCGGTCACAGAGAGCAGCTGGTGGTAGGGCAGTTGCAAAGCCCCACTTGGAGCTTGTGCTTTGCCCACGCCGCCTTTATGTCGTCGATGCGGGCACGTTCACGACCTGCTCAACGAGCCCGCGGGCGGAATGTAACAGCCTCGTCAAGCCCGGCTGAGCGCCTGACGGCGGCGCTGCAGGAAGGCGCGCTCGGCCGCGTTCTCGGTGCGGGCGATCGCCGCCTCGTACGCCAGCGCCGCCTCGGCCTTGCGGCCCAGGCGTCGCAACAGGTCAGCACGAATGGCGTGGAACAGGTAGTAGCCATCAAGGTCGAGGCCGTCGACCAGAGCGAGCGCGGCATTCGCTCCCTCGACCTCGGCCACCGCGACCGCGCGATTGAGCGCCACCACCGGGCTTGGGGCGAGCAACAGCAGCTGGTCGTACAGCTGCACGATCTGCCACCAGTCCGTGGCGACCGCACTCGGCGCGTCGCTGTGGACGGCGTTGATCGCCGCCTGGATCTGGTACACTCCAGGCTGGTTGCGCCGCAGACACTCCCGCACGATCGCCTGCCCTTCGGCGATCAGGCCGCGATCCCAGCGGCCGCGGTCCTGCTCGGCCAGAAGCACCAGATCGCCGTCCGGGGTGGTGCGGGCGGCCCGGCGCGACTCGGCCAGCAGCATCAGCACCAGCAGCCCCATGACCTCCCCTTCATCAGGCATGAGCTGGGCCAGTAGCCGTCCCAGGCGGATGGCCTCGGTACAGAGCTCCTCGCGGACAAGCCGCTCGCCCGAGCTGGCTGTGTAGCCCCCATTGAAGATCAGGTAGACCACGGCCAGCACAGCACGGAGGCGCTCTGGGAGGTCGGCCGCGTTCGGGACCCGGTACGGGATCCTCGCGTCGCGGATCTTGCCCTTGGCCCGCACCAGCCGCTGGGCCATGGTCGGCTCGGGCAGCAGGAAGGCGCGCGCGATCTCCGCGGTGGTGAGCCCGCCCAGCAGCCGCAGCGTCAGCGCGACCTGGGCGGCGGGGGCGAGCGCCGGGTGGCAGCAGGTGAAGATCAGCCGCAGCCGCTCGTCGGGCACGGGGTCCCGCTCGTTCGGTTCGTTGCAGGCCTGCAGCAGGGCGGCCTGTGCCTGTCGATCCGCGCGGGATGCCTCGCGGCGCAGGCGGTCGATCGCCCGCCTTCGGGCGGTGGTGATGATCCATCCCGCCGGGCTCGGCGGTAGCCCACTCGACGGCCAGCGCTGCACTGCCGCGCTGAACGCGTCCTGGACCGCCTCCTCGGCGACGTCGATGTCGCCGAAGACGCGGACCAGGACGGCCACCGCGCGCCCGTACTCCTCGCGGAAGACGCGTTCGATCTCCGAGGTAGGCAGGGCCGGCATGGCAGCGCTCACTCCTCGGCCTCGCCTTGGAACGGCCGCACCTCGATCGGCAGGAGGGCGACCGCCCGCGCGAGCGCCTTGATGATCGTGAACCCGCCCAGGTGCTCCTTACCCTCGGCGAACGGGCCGTCGGTCATGAGCAGATCGCCGTCGCGGAGCCGTAACACGGTGGCGGTGCTCGGGGCGTGCAGCCCGCCGGAGAAGACCCACACGCCGGCGGCCTTCATCTCCTGCTCCACGGCGTGGAGGTCGCGCATGATCGGCTCCAGGACCTCCGACGGAGGAGGATCTCCGTCGGGCTGATAGATGCTGAGCAGGTATTGTTTCATCAGATGCTCCTCCTTCACATTGCCGCCGGCGCCATCGGTTCGGCCGCCCTGTAGGTCGCGATCAGCACGCCGGTGGGTGTCGTCTTGGTGTCGACGAGCTGGAGCTCGGTCGCTGGGCTGCCCTCCGCGAAGAGCCGCCGTCCGGTCCCCAGGACCAGCGGATGGATGAGCAGCACGTACTCGTCGACCAGGTTGCGCCGCATCAGCGACTGGATCAGCTCACCGCTGCCCATAATCAAGAGATCCTTGTCCAGTTGCTGCTTGAGCCTGGCCACGGCCTCGGCGGCGTCGCCCGTGCGCAGGGTCGAGCCAGCGAAATAGGAGCGGCTCGACCAGCGTCGTTGATGCAACGTATTTCCGGGTGTTGTTAAGCACCGGCGTGAAGGGGTTGTCGATCTGATTGGGCCAGAAGGAGAAGAAGTCCTCATAGATCCGCCGCCCGAACAGCAGGCCGCCGACCTCGGCAATGCCTCCGAACGCCTCGACGACCGAGTCGCCGCGCGGCCGCGCCCAGCCACCGTACACGAAGCCGCCGCGGCGGTCCTCGTCAGGCCGGCCGGGCGCCTGCATCACACCGTCGAGCGTCAAGTGATTGAGCACAACAATCTTGCTCATTGTAACTCCTTCCCGTTAAATGCGTGGCTTCTCACCATCTATACGAACGGCTTCGGTCCAGATCGACAGGGGACAGAGCCTGAACGGGAATGTGTGATAGCGCCGCGGATCAGCCCCCGGCGTTTGCACGCCCCGCCATGTCACTGCCCAAGCCGGCATGCACCAGCGGGACGCGGCCGTCGCACGGCGACATCAGCATCACCTCCCTTCACAGTCGACAAGTGCGCTGCGATTGCTGATAGGCGGAGTATAGGCGGTAGAGGGAGCGCGGGCATCAGTAGAAAGTGCGGAGCCGGATGAGAGGGCAGAAGGCAGGTACGAGAAGCACCGCTTGACAAAATCGTATACGATTATACAATATTGCTATGGATTTGCGACACTTGCTTGCTACAGCGGAGTCCCAGGCACATAGCACGCCCGACGTGGTCGCTCAGGTGCTGCGCGAAGCAATCTTGCGCGGGCTCTACGACGCCGGCCAGCCGCTGCGCCAGGATGAGATCGCCACGACGTTGCAGGTCAGCAAGATCCCAGTGCGGGAAGCGCTCCGTCGGCTCGAGGCCGAAGGCCTGGTGGTCTTCCACGCCAACCGCGGCGCCATGGTCGCCCCGCTCAGCCCAGCCGAAGCCCAGGAGATCGCGGAGATCCGCATCGCCCTGGAAACGCTCGCGCTGCAGCTGGCGCTCCCCAATCTCTTGCCCCGCGACCTGCGCCACGCCCACGCTATCCTGGACGATCTCGATGGCGAACTGGACAGCGCGCAGTGGGGCGCGCTCAATCGCGACTTCCACCAGACCCTATATACGCCGGCCCAGCGCCCGCAGCTGCTCGCGCTGATTGTGACCCAGCATCACCGCTTCGACCGCTACATGCGCGTGGTGCTGGCGGCGATGCAGCACCAGCAGCAGTCACAGGCCGAGCATCGCGCGCTGCTCGCCGCCTGCGAGCAGCGCGCGGCAGCAACCGCCACGCGCATATTGGAGCAGCATATTGCGGAGGCCGCCTGGCTGCTGGTTGACCAGTTGCATCCAGAGCGCGTAATGATTCTCTGACATCGAGCGCTCGGCTCGTCCATGATCCGTACGAGAGGAGAACGTTGATGGCTACAACGACTGAATTGCCCACGATTGAGGCGCACGACCCGGCGATCCTCGGCCATGCGCGGGCGCTGCTCGACGCCTGTGCCTCGCCGCGCGAGATGGCCGAGGAGGTCATCGCCGCGGTCAGGCGGAACGAGCAGTGGCGCGGGCGGCAGTGTATCAACCTGCTGGCGCCCGAGGCGCCGACCAGCCCGACGGTGCGCGCTCTGCTGGCAGCCGAGGTCGGCACGCGCGCGGCCGAAGGCCATATCGGCGCGATCAACCGCTGGTTTGCCGGGACTCGGCATATCGACGAGATCGAGGCGCTCTGCGTCGAGCTGCTCAAGCAGGTCTTTGCCTGCCGCTACGCCGACCATCGGCTGATGGGCAGCATGCTCGGCAACATGGCGGTCTATCAGGCCTTCACCCAGCCGGGCGACACGATCATGAGCGTGGCCCAGCCCTTCGGCGGCCACTCGAGCAACCGGCTAGACGGTCCAGCCGGGATGCGCGGTCTGCGGATCGTGGACATCCCCTTCGATCCGACCGAGTTGACCGTGGATCTCGATGGCTTCCTGGCGCTGGCGCCGCAGGCGCGGCCGAAGCTGATCGTGCTCGGCCTGTCGATGACCCTGTTCCCCTACCCGGTGAGAGAGCTGGCCGAGTTGGCGGCGGGCTGGGGCGGCAAGGTGATCTTCGACGGTGCGCACCAGGCCGGGCTGATCGCCGGCGGCCAGTTCCAGGATCCGCTCCGCGAGGGGGCTGCGGTCCTGACTGGCTCGGCCGGCAAGACCTTCAGCGGACCCCAAAGCGGAATGTTGCTCTGGGACGACCCGGAGCTCACGGTGCCGCTGACCGATACCGTCTTTCCGGTGCTGGTCGCAACCCATCAAGTCAATCGCGTGGCGGCGCTGGCCGTCTCGGCGGCGGAGATGCTGGCGTTCGGCAAGCAGTACATGGCGCAGATCGTGCGGAATGCGCAGGTGCTGGCGGCCGCGCTGGACGCGCGGGGCATTCCGGTGCTGGGCAAGCTCAAGGGATACACGCGGACCCAGCAGGTGATCGCCGACGTGCGCGCCTTCGGCGGTGGGCTGGTGGTCGCGCAGCGGCTAGCCGAGGCCAATATCATCACCAATAAGAATCTGCTGCCAAGCGACCAACCCGCGGACTGGGACCGCCCGGGTGGCCTGCGCATCGGGACGATCGAGATCACCCGCCTGGGGATGCAGGCGCCGCAAATGGAGCAGATCGCCGACTGGATTGCGTGCGTGCTGATTGCACGCGTCGATCCGGCGGTGGTGGCGCACGAAGTCGTCGCGTTTCGCGAGCGCTTCCAGACGCTCTACTACACCTTTGAGGAAGGCGCGCCGCCAACTGGAGTGACAGACCAGGGCTAATCCTGGCCGCAGCCCAGCGAGCGGTGAACAACGCGGGAGCATAGCCAAGCACGACCGCATCCCGCGTTGTTCGCTGCAACGCATGGATGTGATATCCAGGCCTATGCGTCAATGTATCGGACTTGATCGTCTCAGCACCGAACCACGACAGCCAGCCAAAGAGCAGACAGCATAGCCAGGAGAGCCAGTCTAGAATCGCTGGGCCACCCAGTGCGCCCGTGACCTTGTTCACGCGATCGCCGTTGCCCGGGCTCCACCACCCTCACAATCGATAATGTGCGTTACAAGACCCTGAAATGCGTACGGCAGATTCTGCTGAGTCATCATGCGCCTGCTTGTTGAAATACTTCCTGACGAGCCTTTTGCGCCCTCAAGTTGCGTACGAGGCTTTCCATACTTCTCATCAAAACGCGATGAGCTTTCGTACACAATCGTCTTGTGGTTCTCCGATAGGGTTATTCAATCGGCAGGCATGTTCTCGCCCACGCACGCCCAAGATCATCGATATTTCCCGATGCAGCTGGAGTCACGAGCTGTTCGGCGCTCGGTGATAGCCGCAGCGAATGGGATATCCTACCAAGCGTGTGTCAATCCTTAATGCTTCCACAGCATCTTCACAGTGACTTCACAGTTACGTACTATTCTTGAGCACAGCTACAAATGTGCTGCACCACGTATTGCCCGCTAGCTATCAGCGCATCATTGCTGTACTCGAATCTGAACGAAGAATAGAACGCATGAAACCTGATATGCGCGTCCGACGAATGTTTCAGAAGGGGGAAATCTGATGAAGCAGCCAATCTCGCTGTCTCTGGCTGGCAAGCTGACGGTCGCCGCGCTCCTCGTCGCGGCGTTGAGGTTCGCAATTCAGATCGTTTTCGGGCTCACGGTTCCGACGATCCCGCCGGGTCTCGTCATACTGCTGGTGGCGGCCGCCCTGGTTGCCTTCTTGTGGCAGCGTTGGGCACCGACCGTCGGGGTGGTCGTGGTCGTGTTCATGCTCGTCGGGTTCTTCGCGAGCGGCGCGCTGGTCAATCTATTCGACTCGGCCCGGTTGGGGGTGTTGGCAGGCGCGTGGGTTCAGTTCATCGTGGTGCTCGCCACCATCGTCACGGGGATCGTCGCCACGGTCCAGAAGTACCGCAGCCGTACATCAGTCTGAGCGGAAAGAGGTAGGTCTCATTATAGATCGGCCTACCGTATAAAGATGGGGAAATTGTACGCGAAAGCTTCTCGATGGCTTTCTAACGCCCAAAAGCGAGCAGTGCCGATAGGTTGATTGCAGCCCCGCTTGTTCGCGGGTGGAGGGGAAATAGCGCAGTAGGAAACCCTCGACTTTCCTTAGCGTACAGAAACTCCTTGTTATACCGTAGGGCCTATAGTATGGCTGACCAACCGCCAGAATAAAGTAAAACGCTCAGATCGAACGAAGAGGAGCTTACTCGTGTCATTCGAAAACATGCGCGAAGAAGGCATCCGCCGGATGCAACCGCCGAAAACGCGGGAAGTGATCCAGCATGATGCCATTGGCGAGCCGGAAAGCCTGCGCCGAGGCGGCAGTGCGCCAGGGAGCGCTGTGCTGCGCCGCGTGATCACCAACCCGATCAGCGGCGAGCAGATCGTCATTCACACCAGTGGCGCCCAGACCGACGGGGAGCTGCTGGTCTTCGATCTGTTTTTGCCCCCCGGCAAGCAGGTGCCCAGCCGGCACACGCACCCCATTCAGGAGGAGCGTTTCACCATTCTGGCTGGCACGATGCGGTTTCGGCTTGGCTGGCGCCGCATCCTGGCCACCCCCGGCGATACGATCGCGATCCCCCCTGGCGTCGCCCACTGGTTTGGCAACGCCGGTTCCGGGGTAGCCCACGCGCGGGTTGAAGTGCGCCCGGCGTTACGAATGGAAGAGCTGTTTGCGACGGCTGCGACGATTGAGGCTGGCACACACCACTCGATTCGTCACTGGGTGCGGCAGCTGCCCGCCTTAGCGCGCCTGCTGATCGAGTTCCAGCATGAGGTTGCCGCCCCAGGCCTTGTGGCGTGGCTCGTGCAGCCGGTTCTCGCCGTCATCGCCCGACTCGACCGTCGTTCGGCCAATGCAGACAGGGAAGGATCAACCCATGGCAGATCGTGAGACCACCCCAGGCGCTTGGTGGCGCTTGGCGGCGCTTGCCGCCGCCGGTGCAGCAGCCCTGCCGTTTGCTGTCGAGATGCGCTTGGCGCGCCCGACCCAGCCCTTGACCGACCGCTGGAGACAGCGGCCAGTTGCCCCACGTGGCGCAACGCTGCTGGGCATCAGCCTGCGCCCACGCCAGATCGAGGCGCTCGGCTTGGACGCGCAGTCAACTCTGACCACCCTGCTGGCCTATCCGTTTCAGGTGCTGCGGCTGGGGGCCTACTGGCAGCAGTGTGAGCCAACGCCAGGCGCGTTCTACCCGGATGAACTCGACTGGCAGATCGAGGCGGCTGAACAATCTGGTAAACAGATCATCCTGTGCGTTGGTGCGATCAAGAACTTTGGCTATCCGGAGTTCTTTGTACCAGCCCACCACCGGCGTGACGCCTTTGTTGAAGGCACCCTGATCGCTCCGACCACACAACCACGGCTGCTGGAGGCGGCCAGCACCTTCATCACATGGGTGATCGAGCGCTATCGCGATCGGCCATCGATTGTGGCCTGGCAGGTCGAGCAGGAGGCGGTCGACCCCTTGGGCATGGAACACTCCTGGCGGCTGGCCACGGCGTTTCTGGAGGCCGAGATTCAGGCGGTTCGTGCCGCCGACACGACGAGGCCAATCGTGCTGAATGGATTTCTGCCAACCACGCTGCTGGCTGGCCTGTTCCAATGTTGGCGAACACGCGACCAGGGGGACTCGCTGGACGTCGCCCAGCGCCTGGCCGAGATCGTCGGCGTCGACTACTACCCGCGGTATGGGCTGGTCAGCCTGGCTGGGCGAACGCTCTATATGGATGGGAGTCGTCTGCCCTGGCAGGTGCGGCGGCGCACCCAACTGATGACCCAGACCACAAAACAAGGCCGTAAGCTGATGATCACCGAAGGCCAAGCCGAGCCGTGGGAGACCGTGACAACGCCGCCGGATCCGCAGGGCTTGGGGATGTACAGTTGCCTGCCGGAGCACCTGATCGACAGCTACAACCAGTGGCTCACAGCGGATGCGCGTGGTGATCGTGCTCTCTACGCCTACCTCTTCTGGGGCGCCGAATACTGGGTGCGACGCCAGCAGGGCGGCGACCCGCGCTACCTCCAAGCGTTTGCCCGCATCCTTGAGCAAAAGTGACCATCGGCGCCGGTCGATGGACCGCCCGGCCGATGGGGTGCCGAATGCACATGATCCCACGCCTGAGGGTACGTGCACGCACGCAGCCACGCCGAACGCGCATGCGATACGTTAGCAAGAACCATGCGCAGGTGAGCGCCTGCTCGGCCACGGCTCGCGCACCGCGAACCACCACCGAGGCGCCCGGATGTACGACCCGCCGTCGGATCGCAGCACGACGTCCGGGTCGAGCAATCGTGGTGGCTCGCACCCCCGACCGCCGCGCGACCTCGCTGATCGTAAGCTCTTCCATGCGCAGTTTCCCCGCTTGACTTCCAGTCGACTCGAACATGTAGACTGTATTCTAGACCTTTGGCCGAACGTCGGCAAGGTCGACATACCACGTACCCCGTGGCGGGGTGTGAGCAGCTTCGCTGACAAAGAAAGGAAGATCCCAATGACCGCACAAACTGCCGTGGGCACGCCGATCGTCGTGACGGATGCACGAGGAGCAGCGCTCCATGGTTCAGTTGGGCGTCCAAGGGTTGCCGACCCTGATCGTCTTCAAGGATGGCCGCGAGGTCGAGCGGCTGGTGGGCGCGCGATCGAAGCGGCACTACCAGGAGCGCTTCGATGCGCTGCTACGCTGAGGCGCTGCCGACCGCGCCACCGGATGTGTGGCGGTCCAGCCCACGCGGCGGGACGGTGATAGCATCACGGGGCAAAAGAAAAACGAACACCCCGTATCGATTGACCGCGGGACGCACGGACTGACAGGCGCATGCCGTGTGCTTGATTGAGCATACCACACATTATCGCGTTATGATCGATCAGAAGGCACCTGATCGCTGATGTCCTCGTCCCTGACACGCAAACGTGCGCCCAGGCTGCCAGCGCAACCTGGGCCTAGACATCTGGCATCACGGGTCGCTGCGAAACGCCTGGCGCATGCGATTCGGAACCAGGCCTGTCATCGTCGGCAGGGCGAGATGGTGGGAGCGCCCGCCGTGCGGAGGATCCCGCCCGCGGCAACCGCACAACCGGCCGGCTACGCTGTGGAGCGCCCTTCCGTGCTCCCTCCTTCTGCGGGTCGCTCTGCTGCGTAGCGCATGAGCACAACGCCAGATGGGAATGCTCGCGACTCGATCAGGCGCAAGTTGAGGCGCACCCCGTCAGCAAACAGCTTCTTGCCGCCGCCCAGCACGACTGGATAGACCAGCAGGCTGTATTCGTCCACTAGGTCGTGCTGCGCCAAGGTATGCACCAGCACGCTGCTGCCATCAATGGCGATGTTCTTGCCAGCTTGCGCTTTGAGCGTGCGCACTTCCTCAACCATGTTGCGCTTGATCAGCGTCGAGTTGCGCCAGGCTGTAGCGGTGGTCAGGGTGGTGGAGACCACGTACTTGGGCATCGCGTTCATCAGATCGCCAAATGGGTCGCCCTTGGGCATGGGGTCAAAGGCGCCGCCGTGGATCTGCCAGGTCTTGCGCCCGAGCAGCAGCGCGTCGCTCTGGCTCATAGCCTCAAAGAAGTGCGCGCCGATGTCATCGTGCCAGTACGGATGGGTCCACCCGCCGTGCGCGAAGCCGCCCTCGGTATCTTCGTCGGCGCCACCCGGCGCTTGTATGACGCCGTCCAACGAGACAAACTCTGACACTACAATCTTGCGCATGGTCATCTCCTTTCACATAATCAACTGTTCGCACAAGGTAGTCGTTCGGCCACCTCCGAGATCGACACAATTCGAACACCGAATTGAATATGATCTGCTCTGACGCTCTTGCAAGTGTGTCACACCAGCGCTCAGGCGCCCTTATGTGTGGTCCGCGACGCGCGATATCTCAACAGCTGGTGGGGCGGTGAGCAGCTCGCTCAACTGGCGCATCCAATCGCTAGTTGCCTGGGCCGATCCGATCCTGGTGCTACGAAAACCGTCAAACAGATCGAGGCGCTCCAGTTCGATTTCGCGGATGTTTCACATACCGGAGCACCGCGGTCTTTGGCGAGCAGGAGCTGAACGGCACAGATCAGAACATCTGTAACAGTTTTCAGGTTTCAAAGACTAATCAGGGTGAGCTACAAGCGTAGCGTCAAGAGAACATGCGACGGGGCGTAGAACTGACGAAAGAGAGATACGATGAGACGACTACACGCGCCTTCTCGGACGTGTCAGTGCCACCTTTCCGGGCGCACTCGGGCTCGGCAGTGTGGCCGGCGGTTTCCTCGCCGCGATGAGCTTGATACTCCCTTTCCTCATTGCTGGTTTGGTTCTTCTGCTCGCGCTTGGGGTTGCTCTGACCTTCAAAGAACCTCAGGCCGAAAAAAGATCTGGCGGGCAGGCGCGTACATCCCTTCGGGAGGTGCTGCGGCAGGCCTGAATGATCGCGTCTTTGCTGTCGAAGTAGTGATAGACCGCGCCCGGGCTGAGGTTGGCCTCGGCATAAATATCGCGCATGGTGGCCTGATGGAAACCTTTGCGGGCGAAGCAGCGATAGGCCGCGTCGATGATCTGGTGCCGCGCGGCACTGTGCACTTCGGTGACCTTGGGCATCGAACAGTTACTCCTGCTTTATATAAAGCGGTTGTTCGATTTACATCGAAGCGCCGATCGCTCACCATGTCAATACCTGCTGGTGAGTGAGATGGTGCGCGGAGAGATGTTGGCGTTGCCGAAGCCAAATCACGCGGTAGCACTGCTCGAGCGGCTGGCAGTCGAGTGCGGATAATCTCGACACCACACGCGCTATGATGTCGCATTGCCTCAAAGGGAAACACTACCAGGCACCACACCTGAGCGTCCCAGCGCTTGGGATGCAACTGGACCGTACGCTGATAGATGAGCTGCTCGAAGGAACAGGCCGTCTTGGTGAGCGATACCGCACATTACTGAACGTGAACGAGATTTAGATGATAACAGAGAGGAGTGATTATGACCATCAAACCACGGGTCGTCGTCGACCCCCATTTCCGAACTATGCAGGAGATCTTCTCGCCCGCCGACCACGCCCGGCTGCACGCGATTGTCGAGGTCATCTGGGGCCGCGACGAGCCGATGCCGCTTGACAAGGCACGCGCAGCCTTGGAAGACGCCATCGCGATCGTCTCGTCGGGCTGGCGCTATGGCGAGTTGCCCGACGGGGCAGCCACCCTCCGTGCGATCATCGACGTCTCCGGCGGCTTCCCCATCACGCTTGACTACCCTCGCTGCTTCGCCCGTGGCATCCGGGTACTCGCCGCTGCCCCCGCCTTTGGCCCACAGGTCGCCGAGATGGCCCTGAGTATGGCGCTGGCGGCCAGCCGCGAGATCGTGGCCGGCGATCGCGCGATGCGCATGGGCGCGGAGCGCTGGAACCGTGCTGGCAATGCGACCACCTTCCTGCTCTACGGTCAGCCGGTAGGGTTGATCGGTTTCGGCAGCATCGCCCGCTGCCTGCGGCCGCTGCTGGCGCCGTTCGGCTGTCCGATTGCGGTCTACGACCCGTGGCTCGGCGACGGGTATCTGCGCAGCCAGGGCGTTGAGCCGGTTGAGCTGGCGCACTTACTCCGAACGTCGCAAGTCATTTTTGTGCTGGCCTCGCCAAGCAGTGAGAATCAGGCGCTGCTCTCCCGTGACCTTCTCGCTCAGATTCAGCCCGGCGCGGTGCTGGTCCTGATCAGCCGCGCGCACGTAGTCGACTTCGACGCGCTGACCGACCTGGTGCTGGCGGGCCAATTCAAGGCGGCGATTGACGTCTTCCCGCTGGAGCCGCTACCGCTCGACCATCGGATCCGCCAGGCGCCGGGGGCGGTCCTCTCGGCACATCGGGCCGGCTCGGTCAAGGAAGGGCTCTGGGAGCTCGGCCGGATGGTGGTGGACGACCTCGAGGCGATCGCGCAAGGGCTGCCGCCGCAGCGCCTGCAGCTGGCGCAGCCGGAGCTCGTTGGACGGTTCAGCACCAACAAGGTGCCGCGGCCTGCAACATAATGGGCAAACCGCGGGCGCGCGGGCGGAGTGGGCAGCCGACCATCCGGTTGCACTTGGCTTCCATACGCTTGATACGGAACACCGCTCTCGCGCGACTGCGCACCTTCATCGTGCGCGATCGTAATTGCTTTCCTCCCGAAGTGTCGTTGCGTGGTGCTAACTCAGCCAAGAACAGAAATGCTTGAAAATGAGCTTGCGACTGCGAATTGCTGCGCATGTCTGCGAAGTTCCAAGTCGTCCGGTTTACCTAATCGACGAGCACAATCCAGGGCAGCACCATATTGGAGCAAGGCAGAGGCGCTGGTGAACAGTACCGCGCCAGAGGACCGCTAAGCAGGTCCGCAAAAATAATTTGATAAATGGACGGTTCGTGGTAGCCTCCCACAAGGAGGAATACGAACATGACGAGTGAACGGTTAGGCCCAGTGCAGATGCAGCAACTCGAACACCAATTGGTGCAGACCGGCGATGTACGAATCTACCGGCGTACCTTAGCCCTACTGATGTGGGGACGTGGCAGCGCCGTCGCCGAAATCGCCACTTTGCTGAACGTCCGTCGGCAGAGCGTGTATAACTGGCTCGCCAGCTACCTGCACAGCTGCGATCCGGCGTGCCTACGCGACGCTGAGCGCTCTGGCCGACCGGCGCGCTGGACCGCACAGACCGAGGCCCGCTTAGCTGAGTTGATCGTTGTCGCGCCCGATCAGCTCGGCTATCTGGCAGTCAATTGGACGGTGCCGCTCTTGCAAGGCCACCTCGAACGTGACACCCATGTCCATTTTTCCGATGATACCATCCGCCGCGCCTTACATCGCCTGGGGTATGTCTGGAAACGCTACCGCTATGTGCTCGACCCAGACCCCGACTTGGAGAAAAAAACGCCAGATTGGTGGCCAAATCCGGGCCTTAGCGCCACGCAGTGTAGTTTTGGCGGAAGATGAAACCGATTTACTCTTGTTTCCACCCTTACGCGCCGGGTGGGCCCGCCGTGGCGAGGCAGCCGAGGTTCGCTTGTCAGGCTGGAATGCGCGGCAGGTCATTTTTGGCGCCATGAACCTCAAGAGTGGGCATCGGCTGTTGCTCTCGCGAGAGCATCAACGAGCGAGCGACTTTCAGGCGTTTGTACGGCTGGTTCATCAGCACTATCGCGGCTGGCACGTCGTGCTGCTACTGGATGAAGACCCCTCCCATACGGCGAAGTCAAGTGCGGCGCTGGCCATCGAGATGAACATGACCTTACTCTGGTTACCCAAACGTGCGCCCAAGCTTAATCCAATCGATACGCTGTGGGGCCAGGCCAAAGATCTGGTGAGTGCCAACAAGCAGTATGCCTCGGTGGACGAGCAGGTTGAGCGCTTCCTGGCGTATCTCTCCAACTTCTCCAATCGCCAAGCTCTCGTGGCTGCTGGCGTGTGTGCCCCAGACTTCTGGCTCGGCGATGTGTTGTCAAAAAACTTTTGCGGACCTGCTTAGAGTCCGTCCTACCCGGTCAGGCCGCGGCGGCGTGTCACCAGCTTGCCGATCTCGCGGAGCCAGACCACCGAGCTGGCGACCAGCGTGCAACGCAGCCAGTCGCCCACGCTCAGCCCAACGGTCGCGAACGCGCGTTGCAGGAACGGAATGTAGATAACGCAGAGCTGCAGCACAAGCGACAGCCCGACCGCGCCCCACAGCCACGGGTTGCGCACCAGCCCGTGCAGCGCGCTCCGTTCGTCCGAGCGGGCGTTGAACACGTTGAAGAGCTGGAAGAGTACCAGGGTGGTGAAGGCCAGCGTGCGCGCGTAGGTCAGGTCGCCGCTGCCCGCGATCAGCCCGCCGGGCAGTCCCGAGTCGAGCGTGCCCAGAGTCCCAACCGCGACGATCAGCCCGACGAACACGATGCCGGCCCACATCCGTGCTGTGATCACCCCTGCGCTCGGCGCGCGGGGCGGCTTGCGCATCACATCCGGCTCAACCGGGTCGAGCCCCAGCGCCAGCGCCGGCGCGCCATCCGTCACCAGATTGATCCACAGCAGCTGCGTCGCCAGCAGCGGTAACACGACGCCAGCATCGTCCTGGCTCGGTAACCCGATCGTGCTCGCCAGTACAACACCCAAGAACATCGTCAGAACCTCGCCGACGTTGGATGAGAGCAGGTAGCGCAGGAACTTCTGAATATTGGCGAAGATCGCACGTCCCTCCTCCACCGCGGCGACGATCGAGGCGAAGTTGTCGTCGCTGAGCACCATGTCGGCGGCCGACTTGGCCACGTCCGTGCCCGTGATGCCCATCGCCACGCCGATATCGGCCATCTTGAGCGCTGGCGCATCATTGACTCCATCGCCAGTCATCGCCACCACCTGCCCGGTGCGCCGCAGCGCGGTGACAATTCGCAGCTTGTGCTCGGGCTTGACCCGCGCATACACCGACACCCGGCGCACTGTGTCTTCCAGCACGCTATCAGGCATGGCCTCAAGCTCCGCGCCGGTGATAGCCTGCCCATCTGGACTGATCTCCAACTCGATGGCGATCGCGGACGCCGTCTGTGGGTGGTCACCCGTGATCATGATCGGCCGGATGCCGGCCGCTTTGGCCTGTGCGACCGCCACCTGGACCTCTGGGCGCGGCGGGTCGATCATGCCCACCAGGCCGAGAAAGATCAACTCGCGCTCGACGCGGTCGTCCACAGCGTGGGCGGGGTGAGCCCCGGGATCGTGCGCCAGCACGCGCGCCGCCAGGCCCAGCGTGCGCAGTGCTTCGCTCGCCAGTTGCTCGTTGGTCGCCTGGATCAGCGCGCGGCGCTCGGGTGTGAGCGCGCGCTGGTCCGTACCAATCAATTCGTGGGTACATCGCAGCAGCAGCACTTCCGGCGCGCCTTTGGTAAACGCCAGCAGGCGCTCGGGCTGCTCGGCATCGTGATGGAGCGTCGTCATCAGCTTGCGCTCTGCGGAAAATGGCACTTCACCGACCCGCTCGAAACGCGTGGCCAGAACCTCCTCCGAGAGCCCGACCTTGCGGGCGGCCACGATCAATGCACCTTCAGTTGGATCGCCCAGGACCACCCAGCGACCCCCACGCTCCTGTACCACGGCGTTGTTCGCCCGATCGGCTGCGCCCAGCGTGCGCTCAACCTCGACGCGGACCGTGGGGTCAATCACTGCTTGCCCGGCCTGTCGTATGTCGCCGGTGGGGGCATAGCCGACGCCGCTGAGATCCACCCGCCCGCTGGCCGTCACAACCGTGCGGACGGTCATCTCGTTCTTCGTGAGCGTGCCGGTCTTATCCGACGCGATCACCGTGGCCGAGCCGAGCGTCTCGACCGCCGGCAGCTTGCGGACGATCACATGCCGCTGCGCCATGCGCTGCACACCGATCGCGAGCACTGCGGTGACGACTGCGGCCAGCCCCTCTGGCACCGCCGCGACCGCGAGCGCCACGCCCAGAATCAGCACATCGATCAGCGCCCGGAACCCGGACACACCGTCGACTAGGACGATCGTCATCACCATCACCGCCGCGATCAGCAGTACGACAAGACCCAGGCGTTTGCCAGTGCGGTCGAGTTCCTTCTGGAGGGGCGTGAGGTCGGCGGTCGTGCGGCGCAGTAGCCCGGCGATAGCGCCTATCTCCGTGCGCATGCCTGTCGCGGTCACGATCGCCCGGCCGTGGCCGTATGTGACCGCCGTGCCGCTAAACACCATATTGTGCTGGTCCCCGACCCCCACCTCCGTCGCGAGCGATGTGGTCTCCTTGGCGACCGGCAGGCTTTCGCCGGTGAGTGGCGCCTCGGCGATCTGGAGCGCGGTCGACTGGATCAGGCGGGCGTCAGCGGGGATTGTATCGCCCTCCTCGAGCAGGATGATGTCCCCCGACACCAGCTCGGCGGTCGGTATCCGCTGGCGCTCGCCGTCGCGGACCACGCTGGCGTTGGCAGCCGCCAGCGCGCGGAGCGCCGTCACGGCGCGCTCGGAGCGCTCCTCCTGGACATAGCCCAACACCCCGTTGAGCAGCACGATCGTGAGGATCACCAGGCCTTCATACGGCAAGGCCGTATCGCGCTCGTAGACCCACAGCCCGATCGAAATGGCCGTGGCAATCAACAGCAGGATCACCAGGGTGTCCTGGAATTGGGCCAGGAAGCGGCGCCAGGCTGGGATCGGCGGCTCCGCCTCCAGCGCATTCGGGCCGTCGCGCGCGAGACGCGCCCGCGCCTCGGACCGGCTGAGTCCCCTATTCACATCACTGCCGAGCGCGGCAATCACGGCCTCGGCCGGCAGCTGATATGCAACATGCTGCGATTCGTTCGCCCGCGATACCATGCCAATCCCTCACCCTGCACGACAGGAGCGACCGCGCTAGGATAGCATCGATTATGCACAATAACAAGTGCGATCTTGGCTTGTGTGCGACGTTGCGGAGGCGTTTTGCCCAGCTGGGCGTCGCGGGCGAGCGGGCGATGATCCACCATCGAACCGCTCACAGCGCCGGTATCCCGCGCAGACGAACGCCCAGCCAGTGTCAGAAGAACTTGGGCACTATAAGCGACACTGGGCTGTACGCGGTCACGACATTTTCTCCCTTCAAAATCTCCACTAAGGATCTGTGGCATCATCTGTCTCTGCGCTCGAATTCCAGCTTGAGCGCTGTCTGTAGCGCCTCGAGCTCATAGGGGCCCACATAGCGTCTCCCGTTGATGAAGAACGTGGGTGTGCCCTCCACACCGCTCGCGATGCCACTGTCGACGTCGGCGCGCACGCGATCAAGGTGCGCATGCGTTGCCATGTCCTGGGCAAACCGCGTCGTGTCGAGACTGAGCGCCCGTGCGTACTCGTGTAAGCTCGTATCGCTGAGTTCGCGCTGATGCCGAAACAGCTCCTCGTGCATGACCCAGAACTGTCCCTGGGCGGCGGCGGCTTCGGCCGCCTCGGCGGCACGCAAGGCATGCGGATGGATCGTGACCAG